>Ga0334884_1000254_pt1 | contig 101819 bp, 92 predicted proteins | sample GraSluR1_MG_7_FD_207215 | JGI IMG/M metagenome (GOLD analysis project Ga0334884, IMG submission 207215) | Sludge microbial communities from methane-producing bioreactor in Wageningen University, Netherlands - Granular Sludge_12_05 R1 | ecosystem: Engineered > Bioreactor > Anaerobic >... | reverse complement strand
ATAATCGGGGCAATCCTCCTCCCAGCACCAGAATTTAGATAAATCCAACTTTTCCTCCATCGCTACACCCAATCATAATTGGAGGTGGTAATATATAAACTATTCAGTCATACAAGTACACGACCAACCATCGATCGGGGTCTTCGGTCCATCGGGGGCCAGACGCGTCCCAACGGTCAAAACCCATTTATCCCTTGCCGCTTATGCCGGGGTGGTGGATGCCTTATGAGTTGGGTCTATCTGGACGGGAGGTTTATTCCCGCAAAAGAGGCGGCGGTCTCGGTTTACGATCACGGGCTCCTCTACGGAGATGGAGTCTTCGAGGGTATTAGAGCGTACAACGGCAGGGTCTTCAGGCTCGAAGAGCACGTTGCTAGGCTCTACGACTCCGCGAGGGCGATCATGCTCGATATACCCATGAGCCAGGAGGAGATGTCGGAAGCGATCCTGGAGACCCTGCGAAAGAACGGCCTCACCGACGCCTACATCCGGCCCCTGGTGACCAGGGGCGTCGGCGACCTGGGGCTCGACCCCAGGAAGTGCGCTAAGCCGACGGTGATGATAATCTCCCAGAGGTGGGATGCCATGTACGGTGACCTCTATGACGTCGGCCTCACCGCCGTCACCGTCACCGTAAGGAGAAACTCGCCTGCGGCGCTTCCCCCCAACATCAAATCCCTCAACTACTTAAATAACATCCTGGCGAAGATCGAGGCGAACGTCAAGGGAGGAAACGAGGCGATATTCCTCGACGACGCCGGAAACGTCTCGGAGGGGAGCGGCGACAACATCTTCGTCATAAAAGACGGCAGGATCTTCACCCCCTTCACCATGAACAACCTCAAAGGCATCACCAGGAGCGCCGTCATCGAGATCGCCGAGGCCAGGGGATATGATGTGAAGGAGGCGAACCTCGGCCTCTTCGACCTCTACACCGCCGACGAGATCTTCGTCACCGGGACGGCGGCGGAGGTCGCCCCCGTCACCAGGATCGACGGGAGGGTCATCAGCGGAGGAAGGCCCGGCCATATCACGATAGACCTAATGGCCGGTTTCAAGGAGATGACGATGACGACGGGGACCCCCATCTGAAACTCCTCCAGTAACCCCGGAAGGCCAACCCCTTCCCCAATCTCCAGATGGCGGCCTAGCAGGAGACGACCTTGACGGAAACGATCCTCTGTCGGGGTCCGTCGAGCTCGACGAAGAGGACCCTCTGCCAGGTCCCCAGGGCGAGGCGGCCGTCCTCAACGGGGATCGCCTTGCTATTTCCCAGGAGGGCGGCCTGGAGGTGGGCGTGGGCGTTCTCGTCCAGCCTATCGTGAAGGTAGCCGTCCCCCGGAGGGGCGAGGGCTGAGAGCTTTCCGAGGAGGTCGGCGACGAGGCCGCCTTCGCCCTCGTTTATGACGATGGCGGTGGTGGTGTGGCGGGTGAAGACGAGGCAGATCCCCTCATCGACTCCTGTCTCCCTGACGGCGTCGTCCACCTGGCGGGTTATGTCCACGACCTCCGCTGCCTTCTCTGTATCTATCTCGATCATAGGATCACCAGATATTTTCCTGGATCAGTTCCATGGACTGAAGGGGATAAAAGCCGATCGGGCCGATGATATCCTCCCAGATGGAGCCCTTCTCCCAGATTTAAGACCCACCACAAAATCCGAGGATACCCGGAAGGGCTTTACATCCAGAGGTCCAACATGTTATCGTTTCCAATGACGTTTTGAGGAGGGCTGAATCTGGCGGAGAAGACGGAGAAGACTATCCTGGTCTTGGGGGGATACGGCGGCGCTGGGTCCGCCATATCGAGGGCGATCCTGAATTATACGAACGCCGACCTGATCGTCGCCGGAAGGCGCGAGGAAGAGGCGCGAGCCCTAGCCCAGGGGCTCAACGCCAAATTCCCAGGAGGGCGGGCGGCCTGGGCCCGGGCCGACGCCTCCGACCCCGCCACCCTGAGGGAGCCCTTCGGGAGGGCGGACCTTGTGATCGATGCGGCGACGACGGTCCCCTTCGTCGAGGAGACGGCGCGCGCCGCCCTGGAGGCTCGGGCCGACTACATGGATATTCACTATCCCCAGGAGGTCGTCCCCGTCCTCGCTGCCGTCGCCCCGGAGGCGGAGGCGAAAGGCCTTGCCCTCGTCACCCAGGTGGGCTTCCTCCCGGGCCTTCCCTCCGTCCTCGTCCGGTGGGCTGGGGCGCACTTTTCGGATTACAGTAGGGCGAGGGTATCCGTCGCCATGAGGAGCGACTTCGACCCCGGCGGCGCCGTAGATGAGTTCGTCGGGACCCTCGGCGACCTCTCCGCGGAGGTCTTCAGTGATGGCAGGTGGAGGCGGGCAGGGCGAAGTGACGTCAGGAAGGTCGACTTCGGGCCGCCCCTGGGGACGAAGACCTCTTACCCCATCACCCTGGCGGAGATGAGGGGCCTGCCGGAGGAGCTGGGGGTCGAGGAGCTCTCGATCTCCATAGCCGGGCTGAACTGGTTCGTCGATTACGTCGTCACCCCCCTCGCCTTCTCCCTGGGCAAGGTGAAGAGGGGCTTTGGGAGACGGCCGCTGGCACGGCTCATGGTCTTCGGGTCGAAGCGGTTCAAAGAGCCGGGGGAGGCGGTCGCCGCCGTCCTGGAGGCGGAGGGGGAGAAGGAGGGCGAGAGGGTCGCGGTCAGGTTGAGAGCGTCCCACGACGACGTCTACGAGTTCACGGCGATGCCCGTCACCGCCTTCCTCCGCCAGTACCTCGACGGCAGCATCAAGAGGCAGGGGCTCTCCTTCATGGGCAGGGTCGTCGAGCCCGTTAGGTTCCTGAAGGATCTGGAGGAGATGGGGGCCAAGGTCGAGGTGGAGGTCCGCGAGGCTTGAAGCTCTGATCGAATTATAGAGAGGACGATATTAAAGGACGCTCCGTGACGATATGAAGGGAGGCGATGTGACGATATGAATGTAGACGACGATTTCATGAGAGCCGCCCTCGATGAGGCGAGGGCGGGCTTGGCCGAGGGCGGCGTTCCCATAGGCGCGGTCCTGGTGGAGGAGGGAAGGATCATAGGGAGGGGGAGAAACCGGAGGGTCCAGGAGGAGGACCAGTTGATCCATGCCGAGATCGACTGCCTCCGCCGGTCGAGGCTCACCGGCGGCTATTTCGGCACCACATTATATTCGACGATGATGCCCTGCTACCTCTGCGCCGGGGACGCGGTCCAGTTCGGGATAAAGCGGGTCGTGGCGGGGGAGGCCGAGAGCGCCCCCGAGGCGAGGAGGTTTCTGGAGGCCCACGGTATCGAGGTCGTCGATTTGAACCTCGACGAGCCCAAGGAGCTCCTCGCCGAGTTCATCAGAAGATACCCCGGCCTCTGGGACGAGTTCCTCGCCGAGTGCAGCCCCGATATTTTCTGATGGAATGGTAGGGTGAGAATATGTTGATCAGGGACCTGAAGGAGGGGCGAAGATTCGCCGCGAAAGACGGGACCGATATCTGCGAGCTCCTCCACCCGGACCGGGAGGAGGGGATATCCATGGGCTACAGCCTCGCCCACGCCGTCCTCGGCCCCGGCGAGGCCTCGGCACCCCACCGGCTTAAGAGCTCCTCGGAGGTCTACTTCATCCTGGAGGGGAGAGGGTGGATGGAGATCGACGGAGAATCCGCCGAGGTGACGGCGGGCCAGGCGGTGTACATCCCGCCGGGTTCGATCCAGCATATCAAGAACCTCGGCGACGGTTCCCTCATCTTCCTCTGCCTCGTCTCTCCGCCCTGGCGGGAGGAGGACGAGGAGCTGATCTGAAAGGCATAATGGGAGGGATGAAGGACGGCGGCATTCGCTGAAGAGGGCGGTGAGCCGCCTCCCCCCTCCGGCTCACCGGGCCGATCCGTCCATCTCCATGATCCCGAAGACGTTCCCCTCAGGGTCCCGGCAGCGGGCGAAGCGGCCGACCCCCGGCACCGTCATGATCTCAGAGAGGACCTCGCCCCCTTCTGCAGCGACCTTCGCCATCGCCTCCTCCAGGTCTGTCACCTCGATGGTGTTCGTCGTCCCTTCGCCGGGGCTCTCCCGGGGCTTGAGGGCGCCGTCGATCCCGGGCCCCTCGCCGGTGTAGGCGAGCCAGTAGTCGAAGGGCTCCCAGCGCTCCAGCCTCCAGCCGAAGACCCCGGCGTAGAACCTCACGGCCCGCTCTGGATCGTCGACGGGGATCTCGAAATGGATAACTCGCGGCATAACAGACGCGATGATTTTAGACTCTGATATAGGTGGCGATCGGCAGAAGTGGCGACCGGCGGATTCAGCCCCCCCCTCAGAGCCCAGCCCCTTAAAGCCCTGCTACTCGAAGGACCGCCCCACTAAGGCCTGCCCTCAGGGTCTGCGAGCCTCTTTTTTATCGACCGCCCAGCGAGAGCGCCGGTCGAGAAGGCGGCCTGGAGGTTGTAGCCGCCGGAGTCGCCGTCGACGTCCAGGACCTCCCCGGCGAAGTAGAGGCCGGAGACGAGCCTCGACTCCATCGTCTTCGGATCGATTTCCCTCAAATCGACGCCGCCCCTGGTCGCCATCGCCGAGTCGAAGCCCCCGACCGCCTCGACGACGAAGGGAAAGCCGGAGAGATGGTCGGAGAGGTCAACCCTCATCCGCCTCGTCATCGAGGCGCATTTGAGGTCTTGGGGGATCTGCAGAACCTCCAGGACCCTGGCCGCGAGCCTTGCGGGAATCTCCATCTCCGCCAGGACCAACCTCAGGTTTCGCGGACCGTCCTTCTGCGACCTTTCGAGAAGCCAGTTATCCATCTCTTCCCTTCTCCTCTCCCCAGCAAACCATACTCGCAGGACGTCCCCCGCCCTTATCTCCCTGGACAGGTCGAGGATGCCCGGGCCCGAGAGGCCATCGTGGGTGAAGAGGACGTCCCCCGCCCCCTCCTTCACCTTTTTGCCCCGGAATATCGAGACCCTCGCCCCGGGTAGAGAGATCCCCGCGAGGTCGGCGAAGGGATAACCCCTTATCCTGACGGGGGCGAGGGCGGGGCCGACCTCGACGATTGTATGGCCAAAGGCCTCGGAGAAGGAGTAGCCGTCGCCGGAGGAGCCGGTTGCGGGGTACGAGCGGCCCCCGGTGGCGATGACCAGGAAGCGAGACCGATGGATATCATTGCCGCAGGCGACGATAAATCCCTCATCCGACTTCTCGATGGAGGTCACGGTCTTGCCGCCCGCTATTTCGACCCCCCGGGCCTCGCACTCCGCCAGGAGGACGGCCAGGACGTCCCGGCTCCTCTGGGTAGCCGGGAAGACCTTGCCCCCCTCCAACGTTGTCATCGAAAGGCCCCTTTCTTCAAAGAAGGCGATGAGGTCGCGGTTGGTGAAGCCGAGGAGGGCCGGGCGGAGGAAGCGCCCCGCCCCTCCGTAGCGGTCGAGGAAGGCACGGATGTCGCCGTCGTGGGTGATGTTGCAGCGGCCCGAGCCGGAGATGAGGAGCTTTCGGCCGGGGGTCCTTTTCTTCTCCAGGACGAGGACCTTTCGGTCCCTGCCGGAGGCCTGGGCGGCGCAGAAGAGGCCGGCGGGGCCACCGCCGATGACGATGAGATCGAGGGGTTCGCTCCTCACATCACCCTTCCCTTCGTTTAAATTCCCCACCACTATCTTCTCCCATGCCCCTTCGCCGCCGTCTCGGCATATATCGTGGGACTTCGTCAAATGGATCTCTCTGTCAAGACCGGCCTTGATGGATGAAAAACCTTCCCGGAGGCCCTAAAGTTCCCTTCGGAAGGATTCAAGGTAGGTTTTAGTAGTTTGTAAAGGGAGGGAGATAGGAGTCGGAGGCATCATTATGGCATCGAGGGTCAGCAAGTTCGAGAGGGAGGTGGTGGCCGCCTTTGGGGGGTCGGTGGAGGACTACAGAAACGGGAAGATCGAGAGCGAAGACGACTTTCTCGCCTCCCTATACCACCACCTCCGGGCCCACACCGACAAAAATAGGATCATGAAGATCTCTATCCGCCGCCCCGTCGGGGATGTGACCCCCGCCTTATCCGTCTTCAAGGGGGAGGAATGCCTCGTCGTCATGGAGATCCTGACGGCGACGAGTTCCGCGGGGAAGGCCGTCCCCTACGACCGGTCCCAGTTCAAAGAGCGGATCGAGAGGCTGAAGGCCTGCGCCCCCTTCTGCGAGAGGGGGTTTCTCGTCTCCATCGACGAGGGGGAGCCGGGGTACGAGGACGGCCCCGCCGAGTGGAAGGAGGATTACTACCGAAACCTCTGGCACGAGGCGGGCGAGGATAAGACCTACCTCTTCGAGGTGAAGAAGGGCAGGACCAACAAGCGGAGAGTCTAGATGGACGCCCCTCGGATCGCCGCGGATCTCGGCCTCGCGGCCGGCCAGGTCCGGGCGGCGGCGAGCCTCCTCGCCGACGGCAAGACGATCCCCTTCATCGCCCGGTACAGGAAGGAGGCGACGGGGGGGCTCGACGAGGTGGCCATCTCCTCGATCCGCGACCTCGTCGAGAGGTACGGCGAGCTCGACCGGAGGCGGGCCTCGATATTGAACTCCCTACGGGAGAGGGGGGTCCTCACCCCCGACCTCGAAGAGAGGATCATGGCGGCAGAGACCCTATCCGTCCTCGAAGACCTCTACCTCCCCTTCAGGCCGAAGCGGAGGACCCGGGCCTCTGTTGCCAGGGAGCGGGGTTTGCTCCCCTTGGCCGATCTGATCTTCGAGCAGGGGCGGATCGACCCTCCGTCCGAGGCGGCCCGGTTCGTCGATCCGGAGAAGGGCGTTGCTTCCATCGAGGAGGCGCTGGCGGGGGCCCGGGACATCATCGCCGAGAGGGCGAGCGAGGACCCGGCGGCCCGGTCAAAGGTTCGCCGGCTCTTCTCCGAAGAAGGGGTATTGAGGTCGAAGTCGTCGGCGACCGCCGATGGGGACGGCTCCAAGTACCGGGACTACGCCGACTGGTCCGAGCCGCTCTTTCGGGCGCCGTCCCATCGGGTGATGGCGGTCCTGAGGGGGAAGAATGAGGGTTTTCTGACGCTTCACGCCGAGCCGCCTGCCGCCGGCGCCTTAGCCATCCTCTACCGGTTGTTCGTCCGGGGCAAGGGCCCCGCCTCCGAGGAGGTCCGCCTCGCCGTCGAGGATGGATACAGGAGGCTCCTCGCTCCCGCCATGGAGAGGGAGGCTCTCTCGGCGGCCAGGCAGAAGGCCGAGGAGAGGGCGATCGGAGTCTTCGCCGAGAACCTGCGCCACCTCCTCCTGGAGCCGCCCCTGGGAGAGAGGACGGTCCTGGCCGTCGATCCGGGGTTTAGGACCGGCTGCAAGATCGTCGTCCTCGATCCCCTGGGGTCTCTCGCGGCAAAGGAGGTGATATACCCCCACCCGCCCAAGAAGATGGTCCGGGAGGCGAAAGATAGAATCGTCTCTCTCTGCGATGAGTTCGGCGTCGAGTTCATAGCCGTCGGAAATGGGACCGCCGGGAGGCAGACCGAGGAGTTTCTGAGGAGGCTAAAGATAACCGACGACCCCCCCATAGTCATGGTCGACGAGGCGGGAGCCTCCGTCTACTCCGCCTCGAAATGCGCCCGGGACGAGTTTCCCGACGAGGACGCCACCGTCAGAGGCGCCGTCTCCATCGGAAGGAGGCTGCAGGATCCCCTGGCGGAGCTCGTCAAGATCGACCCTAGGTCGATAGGCGTCGGCCAGTACCAGCACGACGTAGATGAGAAGGCCCTGAAGCGAAAGCTCGACGAGGTCGTCGAGATTTGCGTCAACGCTGTCGGGGTAGACCTGAACACCGCTAGCCGGGACCTTTTGGCCCGGGTCTCGGGGCTGGGGCCGAGGCTCGCCGGATCGATAGTCCTCTATCGGGAGAAGAGCGGCCCCTTCCGGACGAGGGAGGAGCTGAAAAAGGTTCCCGGCCTCGGCCCCCGGGCCTTCGAGCAGGCGGCGGGCTTTCTGCGGATCAGGGGCGGGGATAGCCCCCTCGACGGATCCGCCGTCCACCCCGAAAGCTACCGCATCGTCGAGGCGATGGCAAGAGACCTGGGCGCCACCGTCGAGGAGCTGATCGAAGACGCCTCCCTCCAGAAGAGGATCGACCCTGAGAGGTACGTCTCGGGGACGGCGGGCCTTCCCACAATCCGGGACATCCTCGCAGAGCTCGCAAAGCCCGGAAGAGACCCCCGCCGGGAGTTTGAGATCTACAGCTTCGACCCCGGCGTCGCGAAGATCGAGGACCTCCGGCCGGGGATGGTCCTTCCCGGCGTCGTGACGAACGTCGCCGCCTTCGGCGCCTTCGTCGACGTCGGGGTCCACCAGGACGGCCTCGTCCACATAAGCGAGCTCGCCGACAGGTTCGTCAGGGACCCGGCGGAGGTGGTGAGGGTCCACCAGAGGGTGACGGTCACGGTCCTCAATGTAGATCTGGACCGAAAGAGGATATCCCTCTCGATGAGGAAGAGGCCTGAGGTGCCGGATGGCGAAGCTCGACCCTGAAGGTCGAGGGGGGGATCTTCCGGCGGATAGGTCGGCTGGTGAGGATCTCATCGGGTTCGAGCTGATCGAGGAGATAGGAGCCCTCTACGAAGGCAAGGACCCAGCCCACGACTTCACCCACGCCCTCCGGGTCTGGAGGACCGCCACGGCGATAGCCGAGGCGGAGGGGGCGGACCCGACGATCGTCGCCCTCGCCTCCCTCCTCCACGACGCCGCCTCCGGGCCGAAGAACAGGGGTAGGGATGAGGCGGAGGAGAGGGTCCTTGAGCGGATCGAGGAGCTCTTGAAGAGGTGGGGATATCCCGATGAGGTGATCGAGGGGGTCCTCTATGCCGTCGAGGTCCACAGCTACTCGAAGGGGATCGAGGCCGCCACCCTGGAGGCGAGGGTCCTGCAGGACGCCGATCGGCTCGATGCCATAGGGGCGATAGGGATCGCCAGAGTTTTTATGACGGGCGGCGCCCTCGGCCGGCCCCTCTACAACCCCGACGACCCCTTCTGCCGAGGGCGGGAGCCGGACGACGGAATGTGGAACCTGGACCACTTCTTCTCGAAGCTTTTGAAGCTGGAAGAGGGGATGCACACCCCGACGGGGAAAAGGCTCGCAACAAGGAGGGGCGAGGTCTTGAGGAGGTACCTGACCGACCTGGAGGAGGAGATCTCGAAAGGGATATAGGGACGAAAGCCCGACCGATCGGTGAGAAGGACGAGGGAAGAGAGGATGAGGGCCTGGATGAAGGTGAGGAATAAGGAGGATGTCTCGGATGAAGATGAGGGATAGTATGGGGCATGGGACGGAGGCTAGGGATTGAAGCAGAGGATGACAGAGAAGGCGGGGGGAGCTGATATGGAGCTTGTTCTCCACCCGAGGTCGGAGATCGACGCGAGGACCAAGGGACTTCAGAGCAGGATGGAGGGGCTCGCCGGGGCCATCATCTTCCAGGCCGTGGACATGCTATACTTCTCGGGGACGGCCCAGGAGGGGCTCGTCTACGTCCCGTCGGAGCCGGAGGCCGAGGCCGTCGTCATGGTGAGAAAGAGCCTGGAGAGGGCGAGGGAGGAGTCGCCCCTGGAGGTCAGGCCCTTGCGGAGCCTCAAAAACCTCAAGGCTGACCTCGCCATCCCCGATGGGGCGAGGATCGGCCTGGAGCTGGACGTCCTTCCTTTCAACAACTACGCGCGGGTGAAGGCCGCCCTGGGAGATGCAGAGCTCGTCGACGTCTCCGAGGAGATCAAGCAGGTCAGGTCCGTCAAGTCGAAGTTTGAGATCCGGCTCATCAGGGCTGCGGCCCGGATCCTCGACGCCGGGATCGGCTCGGTCCCTGACCATCTCCGGGAGGGGATGACGGAGATCGAGCTGGCGGCGAGGCTCGAGGCGGAGATGAGGTCCCTCGGCCATCAGGGGTCCCTCCGGTTTCGCAGGTTCAACCACGACCTGCCCCTCGGTCACCTGATGGCGGGGCCCAACGCCGCCTATCCCAGCTACGTCGCCTCGCCGACAGGGGGCGTAGGGCCCTCCCTCCTCCAGCCCCAGGGGCCGGGCTTTCGGAAGATCAAGAGGAACGAGCCGATCCTCGTCGACTACGGCGGGGTCTACAACGGCTACATCGCCGACGAGACGAGGATCTTCTCCCTCGGCCGCCTCCCCGAAGAGCTGGAGGAGGCCCACGCCGCCGCCCTGGAGGTGGAGAGGGCCGTCGCCGAGGCGCTCCGGCCGGGAAACTCCGGCCGGGAGATCTATGAGATCTCCGAAGCCAGGGGCGAGGAGCTGGGGTATGGGGACGCCCTCGGCGGCCCTCTCGGGGCGAAGTGCGGCTTCGTCGGCCACGGCGTAGGCCTCGAGATCGACGAGTACCCGGTCCTCGGCCCCGTCGATCATGAGATCCTCCCCAACATGACCGTAGCCGTAGAGCCGAAGATGATATATCCGGGGGTAGGGGTCGTGGGGATCGAGGACACCTTCCTCACCACCGATTCCGGTCCGAGAAGGCTGACGAGGCTCCCCCAGGAGATATGGCGGGTCTGAGAGACGAGAGGGCTCACCCATCGAAGTGGTCGAGGATCGCTGGGAGGAGCTCTTTCCTCTCCACCAGATTTGCGGCGACGCGGCGGAATTTGTTGTAGGTCTCCCTCTCCTTCCCGGGGGCGAGGTCGGGCTTCTGTCCGATCTGGAGGAGAAATATGAAGGACCGCAGCGCCCGGTTGTACCCGGCGATCCTCTCCATCTCCTCGCCGGTGGCACCTTCCCTCCTCCTGTGGACGAGGAGGTCGTCGGCAGCGTACCCCTCCTTCAGGGTAAAGATGAGGAGGTCGTGGTAGGGGAGGCCTTCGATCGACTCGATGAACCGGTCCAAGTCGCAGTCTTCGGAAATCATGGTCATCTCCCGCCCAAATAACCGTGGATCTTCTTATAAACCCTGATCAGAGTACGATCCTGTCCGACTCCGACATCGCCCCCAGCCCCCCAACTTCCGCCTCCTCCGGGAGCCTGACCTTAATCGAGTTTATGAGCATCTCCGTCAGCTCCGCCGACTCCTCCGAGGCGATGGTGCAGTCGACCTGGGCGACGAGGGACCCGTCGACCTCGCGGATGTCCGGCCAATAGACGGCGCATATCAGGATCGAGCTGCTGGGCCGCTCCCCGAGGCCGAGGATCGCCGGCTTTCCGTCGATCCGGATCTCGTGGGTCTGGAGGTTCTTGCATTCGGCGTTGGTGAGGTAGAGGGTCACAGCCCTCCGGGTCAGGGAGCTCGTCGCCTCCAATGGGATGCCGTAATCGGTGAGGGCGATCATCATAGTCCTATCGCCCCGGATCCAGCATACAGAGGAAGGATACTCATCGCCGTCGACGGTGGCGTAGGGGACTTCCTCGAACTCTAAGGAGTAGCCGGTATAGTTCCCCAGATCGAAGGATACCTGGTACCCGCCGAGGGTGATCGTCTCCTCGGCCGCCATCGTCGATGGGGCGAGGACGATCAGAGCCGCCACCAGAGCCGAAATGACCGCCTTTGCACGAGCCGGGCTCGCCGAACCCATCGCGATACCCACGACCTCACCACGCTTCAAACCCTCCGAAGATCCCGTCATAGTAACCTCACTTCCCTTTGCCGGGGACCGGATTGATCCGCATCTTTTATAAATGTTATATCGGAGAACCAGCTGATCCTCTACGTAGATCCTGAATACGGAGTCGAGATAGATGAACCTTCGAAAACACGTCAGCCTAAACATCAACGTCCGGGGGGTGGAACCGTCAGCGACCCTCGCCATCAACGAGAGGTGCAAGCTCCTGGAGAGCCAGGGCGTGCGGGTGAGAAACCTGGGCCTCGGCCAGTCCCCCTTTCCGGTCCCCACCCCCGTCGTCAACGCCCTTCGGCTCTATGCCCACGAGAAGGACTACCTCCCGGTGAAGGGGCTTCCGGCCCTGAAGGAGGCGGTCGCCGACTTCCACCGAAAGAAGGACGGCGTCAGCGCCAACCCCGAGAACGTCATCGTCGGCCCCGGCTCCAAGGAGCTGATGTTCCTCCTCCAGCTCGTCTACTACGGCGAGATCATAGTCCCGACCCCCGCCTGGGTCTCCTACGTCCCCCAGGCCCAGATCCTGGGAAAGAGGGTCCGCCTCCTCCACACCACCTTCGACGAGAAGTGGCACATAAATTCCGAGAGGCTGGCCCGGTTCCTGGAGATGGAACGGGACGTATACCGGCCCCGGATCCTCGTCCTCAACTACCCGGGAAATCCCGACGGGGTAACATACACCTCCTCCGAGCTGGAGGAGATCGCTCGGGTGGCGCGAGAGTACGAGGTGGTCCTCCTCTCCGACGAGATCTACGGCCAGCTCCACCATCGGGGAGAGCACGTTTCCGTTGCGCGCTTCTACCCCGAGGGTACCATCATAAGCTCAGGCCTCTCCAAGTGGTGCGGCGCCGGTGGTTGGAGGCTTGGGACCTTCACCTTTCCGCCGGACCTTGACTGGCTCCTGGAGGCGATGGCCACCGTCGCCAGCGAGACCTACACCTCCGTCTCGGCACCCATACAGTTCGCCGCAGTACACGCCTTCCGGGGCGGGATCGCCATGGAGAGGTACCTCTGGCACGCCCGAAGGATCCTCTCGGCCCTCGGCTCCGAGTTTCAGGGGATCGTAGCAGGTGAGGGCGTCAGGGTCCACGCTCCCGAGGGCGGTTTCTACCTATTTCTGGACTTCTCTCCCATGGCTGAATCCCTCGCGAGGAGGGGGATAAGGGACTGCGAGACCCTATGCGAGCGGCTCCTGGCAGAGAAGGGCGTCGCCATCCTTCCAGGATCGGCCTTCGGCAGGCCCGATAGTGAGCTCTCGGCCCGGATCGCCTACGTCAACTTCGACGGCTCCAACGCCCTCGCCGCCAGCGAGACGATCCCGCTACATCAGAGCCTCCCCGAAGATTTCATCTCCACCATCTGCCCGGAGACGATCGGCGCAGCCCAGGATATCGCCGTCTGGCTGGATGAAGTGGATGATACGGGTTGAAGTGGATGATACGGGTTGAAGTGGATGATACGGGTTGAAGTGGATGATACGGGTTGAAGTGGATGATACGGGTTGAAGTGGATGATACGGGTTGAAGTGGATGATACGGGTTGAAGCGGCCGACCCCGTCGGAAATTGCGAAGGGCAGGAACGAAGCTAAAAAAATTAATGGGGGGTTTGGGCCGGTCACCTGCCCAAACTCCTGATGGATCCTTTTTTTCGTATCGATCACTGGCCCGCCTGCATGATCTTGCCGACGATCCTGCCGTAGGCGGGCCTCGCTATGAAGACGCCGATGAGGACCCCTGCTATGGTGATTAGGGCGAAGCTCTTGAAGGCTCCAAAGCCCATCCCGAATAGGGGGAGCATCGCGACGATCGTCGTCGCCGCCGCGGCCATGATGATCCCGAAGGCGCTGGAGAGCCTGGCCAGGTAGACCTTGCCGCTGGGCATCTTCCCCTCGTAGAGGAGCTCGTCGGTGATGATCACCAGATGGTCGATCCCCGTCCCTATGACGACGATCAGCCCGGCGATCGCCGCGAGGTCCAGCTGCCAGTTGAGGAGGGCTGCCACCGCCAGCATCATCAGAACTTCGCTGAAGGATGTGGCCACCATCGGAACGACGATCTTGGGGTTTCTGTACCTCAAAAATACCATGAGGCCGGCGGCGAGCATCGCCAGGACCCCCGCTATGAAGACCTGTTTTTTGAACTGATCTCCGAGGGCCGCCGTCACCTGGCCGGACCCTATGATCTCGACGTTGACGGGGAGAGCCCCCTCCCTCAGGTGAATGTAGAGGTCGTGAGCCCTCTGGCTGTCGCTGCCGACCTGGGCTACCATGCTCCTCAAGGGAGCAACCTCTAGGCTAGCGGCGAGGTCTGGGGCGAGGGGCGCCGAGAATATCAGCTCGTTGTCCAGGTGCATCGATACCTCGTGATCCATCCTGTTTCTGGTGGCTCCGGTATCTATCGCCGCCTTCTGGAAGGCGAGGGCCCCCTCCTCAGAGAGGGTGAAGGGGACGCCCCAGTTTCCGGACTGGTCCCCGGTGGGGAGGGAGACGTCCACGATCTCGCCGCCGTAGAGGACGTGGATCGACTCGTTGGCCGTAGTCTGGATCCTGATCTCGAAGATGCCTGGCTTTCCGACGATATCCTGGGCATCGGTGACGGTGACCCCGGCGAGATCGATGAGGATGAACTTGTTGTCCACGACTCTGACCTTGATGTCGGCGAGGCCGAGACGGTTCAGCTTCCTGTCCAGGATCTGTTTCGTCTCGTCGACCGTCTCCTCAGTCACCCCTTCTGAGAAGCCAGCATCCCCAGGCGCGAGGGTCCCGCCGACTACGGCGAGGATCTCCTCGAGGGATTCCCTGGTGACGTTCGACCTGATCTCGAAGGATAGGGGGTCTGGGCCAAGGTACTTGACGTCCGAGTCGAGGGAGGTCTGCAGGTAGTTCATCATCACTCCGACCGGAGAGGCCGAGATGGTGATCCTGGTGGCGTTCCCTCTCGGGGTGACTGTGGACTGGGGGTAGCCGAGATCGTCGACCTGGGCCTTGGTCGCCCTTCCCTCCACGACGATGGTGTACTCGGTGCTCCCTTGCCGCCACTCCACCTCGACGGGCCTATTGAGAGCGTCGCCGAACTGCTTCTCCAGGATCTTTATAGGATCGAGCTGAGGCTGTACTATGGCGCCCTGAAGTTTGAGCTGCAGCCAGGACCCTCCCTCCAGGTCGAGGCCGTACTTCAGCCTCGTCTGGAGGCCGCCGTCACCGGGCATCGGAGCCAGGATTAAGAGGGATGCTATGACGGCCGCGAAGAATATTATAACTCTTGGATCTTTGGTGATCTCTGTCATCTCTTATGCCTCCTTGCTCCCGCCTTTTTGGGACGGGCCAGGTACCAACGAAGGGCGTTGGAGTTCATCACCCATGTGTTCATGAGACCTGCGAGGAGGCCGAAGATAAGAACTATGGATATGTCAAAGAGGATGTTGATCTGGGTGAAGGAAGATGATACGAGGTAGGAGAAGGCTGAGACGAGGAAGAGGGCGAATACGGCGCTGAGGGTGGTGCTGGTCATAGCGATCCCGGTTTTGAAGGCCCCCAGGACCTTCTCCTCGGTCCTCCCCTTCCGTTTCAGGACTCTGTTGTTGAGGAGGATGTTGCTGTCCACCGAGTAGCCTATCAGCATCAAGAGGGCTGCCACTGTCCCCAGGGAGAGATCTACGCCCGCCAAGGTCATGCAGGCGGCTGCGATCACTATATCGGAGAAGGCGGCGAGGATCACCGTCATGGAGACGAAGGGCGTCCTGAATATCAGGAAGACCACCACCGCCATGAAGAGGAAGGATAGCGGGATGTAAGTCTTGGCCTGCTCCTGGAGTCGCTTGCTGTAGACCGGCCCCATGTATTTGATCTCAGGGTCCTGGTACTCGGCGTCGATCATCGCCGATAGCTCCCTGTATTCGGCGTCATCCATGGGCCCCAGCTGGATCATAAACCTGTGGCCCACCTCCCTTATGTCCAGGACTGGGTATCCCGCCAGCTTTGCAGTAATCTCCCCTTCCGATTCGACTACGGGAACGGTGATTATCGTGCCGCCCGTGAACTCAACCCCCAGGTTGACGGGGGATCCCGTCTTAAGGTAAGTGAAGCCCAAGATGGCTAGAGCCACCGCCAGCACGGCGAGGGATATCGCCACCATCTTCTTGGGTTCGTATTTAGAGATGAAGGTCTCTGGGTCCATACAAGTATCCTCTTTCGCGCAAACCGCGTTCAACGTATTTACGGGTTGTCGTTTGTCGGCTTTTCTTCATAAATTCGGATCAACGAAGCGAGGTTAATTCGGATCAACGAAGCGAGGTTAATTCGGATCAACGAAGCGAGGTTAATTCGGATCAACGAAGCGAGGTTGGTCTGAGGTTAATTCGCATCGATGGGCAGAGGTCATTTCTTCTCCCATTTCTTCAGGTTGGCCACCTGGGAGAGGGTCTTACCCCTCTTAATCTCCTCAAATAGCCTCCTTTCTGTCTTCTCAACCTCTTTAGCCCGGCGGGCTATCTCGTACGCCCTCTCCCGAGGGATGACTACGACGCCGGAGTCGTCGCCGACGATGAAGTCTCCGGGCTTCACCGACCGGCCGCCGCATGTGATCTCGGCGTTGATCTCCCCCATCCCCTTGGGCTCTCCGGCGTTGGGAGTGATGGCGCTGGCGAAGATCGGGTATCCCATATCTCTGATCTCGTCGACGTCCCTCACGGCTCCATCGATGACGACGCCAGCTACCCCCTTCACCTGGCAGCTGAGGGTGGCGAGGCCGCCCCAACAGGAGACGTACCTGCTGCCGTTGTATATCACGATGACGTTCTCAGGCCCCGCAAGATCGATCGCCTCTACGGACTTTGCCCAGTCCCCCTCGAAGGTCTGGACGGTTATCGCCGTCCCCACGATCTTGGTGCCCAGATTTATGGGGTGGATCTCCCGCATCGCCCCTTTCCGATGCATGGCATCGGAGATGTTGGGGGTCGATACCTCCCTGAAGATCTCCATCATCTCCTCTTCCATGCTCTTTTTTGCCCCTCTCTCCGAGGCGACGAGGGCTCTGTCCATCGCCTCCCGGATCTCGATGCCGGAGCCTCTGACGTCGGAGCTTCTGGTGACGTTTCCGCCGACGATGACGATGGAGGCTCCCGATGAGACCGCCTCAGCCGCCGAGGCAGCATCGATCCCGCCGGCGACGGCCACCGGGATATCGACATCGTCGACGATCTGCTTCAGAAGGTCTATCGCCCTCATCCCCACCATCTGCTGGTCGATCCCCACGTGGACGCATATGTAGTCGACGCCGAGGGCCTCCAGCTCTTTTGATCTGGTTACGATGTCGGGGACGCCCAGGAGGTCTACGACGATCTCGACGCCGTACTGTCGCGCCGCCATCAGGGCGTCGCGGATGGTGGAGTCGTCGGAGGAGGCGAGGATCGCCACGATGTTCGCCCCGGCCTTCGCCGCCATCTCCACCTCCATGGAGCCTGTGTCCACAGTCTTCATGTCCGCCACGATCTTTTTGCCGGGGAGAGCCTTCTTCAGCTCGCGCACGGCGTTCATCCCCTCGCTCTTGATGAGGGGGGTTCCGGCCTCTATCCAGTCAGCACCGCCATCTGCCGCCTCCAGAGCTATCTGGACGGCTCTCTCCAGCTCCAGCAGGTCCAGGGCAACCTGTAGAATGGGTTTAATAAGATCACCACCATAAAGCCGAGTTGATAGAGAACAGACCATGGTATATAAAATGAAGCTGGAGGAGATGACGGATATAAGGCTTGAGAAGGGACCTTCCGGCGCCGGAGGCGTCGCCTTCACCAAGCTCCAGGGGAACGGAAACGACTTCGTCCTCATAGATGAGCACGATCGGGTGGCAGTGGCAGACCCTCTAAAGCCCTCTTTTGCGGTGGAATGCTGCCACCGCAACTTCGGGATCGGCGGAGATGGGGTCCTCTTTCTATCGCAGTCGGATCATGCCGATCTGAGGATGCGCCTATTTCAGCCCGACGGCTCCGAGGCAGAGATGTGCGGAAACGGCATCCGCTGCCTTGCCAAGTACGCCTGGGACTCGGGGATGGTGGGGCGGTCCTTCGATGTCGAGACCCTGGCGGGCATAATCCCTCTGAAGGTGAGGGGGATCGGCGGCGACTTTTGGGCGAGGGTGGATATGGGGGTCCCCTGTTTCGATCGTCCCGGGATCCCGGCGGTCGGCGAGGGGGAGTTCCTGATGGAGCCCCTGGAGGGGTTCCAGGTCTCGGCGGTGAACACCGGAGTCCCCCACGCCGTGATATTCGTCGACGACCTTCTGGATCTGCCGATAGACGAGGTGGCTCCCTTCATAAGGCACAGCCCCCTCTTCCCGGAGGGGGCGAACGTCAACTTCGTCCTCGTCGGCGAGGTGTTCCAGGTGAGGACCTTCGAGAGAGGGGTCGAAGGAGAGACGCTATCCTGCGGGACGGGCTCTGTGGCCAGCGCCGCCGTCGCCCGGAAGATGGGGATGGTGGACGACGAGGTCTTCGTCGAGACGAGGGGCGGCCCCCTCCTGATAACCTTCGAGGGGGATAATGCCTACATGGACGGTCCCGCCTCCACAGTCTACTCCGGGATCTTAAGCGACGAGTTCCACTGGGATATCTCGCAAGAATTATAGCTGATGATGGGGGAGGCTCCTGCATGATGAAGATGGTGACGGTCCTGGCGTCGGTCCTTCTCTTGGCTGGGTGCAGCCTCGCCTTTCAGGGTCCCGAGCCGCTGAAGCTGGGGAGCAAGAGCGACCCTGAAGCCTCCCTCTTCTCCTACGACCAGAAGATCAGCGATACCACCACCCTCAAGAACTACTTTTTGGGTATGTCCGCCTACAAGGACTTCGACTCGTGCGAGAGGCTATCCTCCAACATCCGCCTCGAGAGCAACCCGGACTGGGTTGACATAGAACTCCAGGCCAACTTCAGCAGCGGTTTCGGCAGGATGGGGTACCTGGTCCTCAACCAGGAGACGATGGACATAAGAGACGTGATGGTGGACGTCAGCCACGAGTTCATCGGAAACTTCAGCATCGACGAGAAGGTCCTGGTAATGACGAGGCAGATAAACGAGACCGAGTTCTTCGGCTGCCCATAGCCGGAGGCTGGAAGATACTCAGGAGAGAGCTGATCAGAATCCTCTCCCACCACTCGAGGATTGGTCAGCATCACCCCGGGAAGCTCTGCCACCCTCTCGGGCTGTCCCAAGGGGCTCCTCCTCCCTCTCCGCCACCCCTTCAACCTTGAAGCTGCCGGCCTACCAGGGCGTCCATCAGCTCTAAAAACTCTTCTTTCGCCTCCGGGGGTATTGTCGCCCCCGCGGCTACGTTGTGCCCTCCGCCGACCCCCCCCAACATCTCTGCGGCCTTTGATATCGCATCAGCCAGGTTCAACCCCGACCTCACCAGATCCTGGGTCCCCCTCGCCGAGACCTTCAGTCTCCCGTCATCAGACCTGGCGAAGGCCAGGATCGGCTTTCTCCTATCGGCGGTCTGAAAGCTCATCCCTGCCACTATCCCTACAATCGTCTCCAGGATCCGGTCGCCGGAGTCGAAGTACTGGAGGTGGGCGAGGGGGACGATCCCCTCCTCCTTCACCAGCTTCAAGCCGTTGACCAGGTTCTGCCGGTGACTGTTGAGAAGGAGCCTCGCCTCCTCCAAGGCGGCTCCCCGGTCCCCCAGGCAGACGGCGAGGCCCACGTCGGAGTGGCCGTATCTCGCAGTGGCGTTGAGGAGGGTCGAGTACTCGCTGGCGTCCCGGAGCTCCGTCCCCTCCCGCTCCAAAAGGAGGGTGTAGACCTCCCCGACTAGCCGTTCGAGCTGGGGGTTGGAGAGGCCGGCCCGAAGCCCCCTCCTCACCAGGGCGGAGGCGATCTTCCCCTTCTCCTGGGAGTTCATGTCTATCCACCGCCGCCACCTCTCCCCCTTGAGCCTTATCCCCTGCTCTTTGAGGAAGAGGATGCAGGCGTCCTCGTCCCCAGATAGCCCCGGTATGTAGGGGTCAGAGGAGAACTCCAGCATCTTGAATACAGGCCTGGTCTGCTTTCCGAAGAGCTTCAGGTCGCGCCCGAAGGATAGGACCTTCGCCCCGACCCCCACCTCCAGGATCCACCGGTTGAGGCCGATGAGCCTGCCTCGGGCCATATCCTGGAGGTCGCCTACGGCGCCGACGATGGCAAGCCCCGCCAGGTCGTCGTCTTCGCCTGATCGGCCCTCCGCCTTCGCGAGGGCCCTTGCGAGGAGGAAGGAGGAGCCGCTCCCGGAGATGTGGGTGGCTCCGTCGAGCCCCACCAGGTGGGGGTTTATGTGAAGCTCTATCCCCGACCCCTGGGGGCGGTGGTGATCGGCGACCACCGCCGATAGACCCATCTCGACGATCTCCGACTGCATCCCGGAGCCAAGGTCGGTGAATATGACGAGGTTGGGGCCCAGGTCGGCGATCGTCTCCAGGGCGGGAAGATCCAGCTGCCGGAAGAAGAGGGTCCGGCGATCGACGTTTGCCCGGTCCAGGGCCGCCGAGATTATGCCGGCTGAAGTGAGGCCGTCGGCGTCGACGTGAGACGCCACCACCACCTCCCTTTCGCCGATTATCGCCTCTGCGGCCCTATCGGAGATCCTGGTGAGGGCGGCGAGCTCCTCCTCAAATAAAGGGCCATCCGCGTCGTTCATCCCTTCATCATCGGCTCTGATCTCTTAAACCTATTCCCACTATTCTTCTCCAGGAATCTCAGGACGCTCCCCATGAACTCCTTCTCGCGGACGGTCTCGCATCCGTATCTTCGATTTTTGAGCTTTCAGGTGGCCCAAAACCGTATCTATCTTGATTGTTGAGGCAGCAGGACGTCAATAAATTATATAAACTTTGACTTCAATAATAAGAGATCACATTTCTGTGGAGGTATAACCTATGCCTGAGAGCGTCTATAAAGTTGTGGAGCTGGTGGGGTCTTCTCCCACCAGCTGGGAAGATGCGGCTAAGGCCGCCATCGAGAAGGCGGCCAAGAGCCTGAGAGATCTGAGGGTCGCCGAGGTTAGAGAGCTGGACGTGAAGCTCGAAGGTGGAAAGATCGTCGCCTACAGGGCGAAGGTGAGGGTATCCTTCAAGATCGAGGGGGAGGTTGACTAAAGCCTCCTCACCCTTCCGACGAAACGAGCTATGGCGTTGAAGTATTCATCAATTCCCAAGATCAATAGGTCGTTATGGCCTGCCCGGCGGACGATGAGGATCTCCTTCTCCCGGCAGCTTTGATCCTCAAAGAGGATCACGCCTTCGGAGAGGGGGATTATCACGTCACCCTCCCCGTGGATTATGAGGACCGGAAGCATCACCATTTTCATCTTTTCATGGTTTGAAGCAGCCCTCTCCCCCGACGCATCCAGATTTTGGGGGTCGACCCCCAACGTCTCCAGGAGCCGATATGTATCGGCAAAGCCGCTCTCCAGGATCAGCCCTGATATCCTCTTCTGGAAGCCGACCGCAACCTCCAGGGCCGGGGACGATCCCAGGGACCTGCCCATGACGAAGATCGGCCCCGATAGGCCCCCCTCTGCGAGATGGTCGGCATACTGGGGGAAGATGCTGACGGCATCCCTCATCATGGCGGAGTAAGAGGGGTCTCCTCCGCTGGTGCCGTAACCCCGGTAATCGATGACTGCAAAGTTGATCCCTATCCTGCCGTAAAGGGCGCCTATATCGCGGTAGTCGGCGACCGTCTCGCCGTTGCCGTGGAAGAATAGGATGTTAGGCGCGTCTTCGACGGACCTTTCCGCGAAGTGAACGGCGCCGTCGACGTTGACCATATAATCCACAATGAAGGTGATGGGATGGAGCCTGCCTGGGACCTTCGGGGTCGGTCCGGTCCTCCTGGGATGGAATACCCATCTCGTCACCTCGGGGCTGTCAAGGAAGGATAGGTCGCAGCTTTCCGCTCCGCCGTCACCGCTGGAATCTTCCGGTTTTCTCAAGCCGTCTCCCCTCTTCCCAATCTTGCCGGAGGTTACTTCTCAACTCCCCTTGGGATATTGCCATCTCTCTCGACCGCATTTTGAGAAGTCTCTCCCGACTGCATTTTGAGATTCTCGTATAGAGCAAAGGATAAATCACAGAAACCCATCATACCATATTAATGGTGATGATATGACTGATGTAATCGACGCCACGGATCGGAGCTGGGAGGAGGTCGTCGAGAGATCTCTTACCCCTGTCCTCGCCATGTTCTACTCCCCAACATGCCCCCACTGCCAGACGATGATGCCCTACTTCGAGGAGTATGCCGCCGATTTTGCGGGGAAGGTTAAGTTCGTGAGGATCGACGTCATGGTGAACTCCTTCGTCCCCGAGAGGTACGGGGTGATGGCCACCCCGACCTTCAAGCTATTCTGCGGCGGAAGGCCGGTCCAGGATCTGGTGGGCGCCGCCTACCCCGCCCTCCTCAAGAGGCTGGTGGAGGAAGGGGTCTCCACCGGGGCGGAATGTGGAAGAAAATCGACGCCCATCGATTACAACGTCGGTTACGTCTGAGGCGCCCCTCCTCCACCTCCTCATCCTCCATCCCTCCCCGCCCACCTTCTTCCCCCTTTTTTTGCTTTTTTATAATTTCAATTCATGAACGACGCAGCAATTTAACATAATTAATCATTAGGGATGATATAAGATATGTCTTATTTATATTAGAAAGTTATAAATAAGATCGAGTTTTAGCTGATGGCTTGTGCGGTTCCATAAGAGATTTGGAAGCGGAGCATACAGCCCGAAATGGCGGATTTCGGGGGTGCGTGAAGGTGTTACATCCCGTTTTCGACGTTAAAGAATTGAGAATCCTGGAGAATCTGGTGAGCAAAAGGATCGGGATGAGGATCGACTCCGATTCTTTGAGCCCTGCCGTCCTCTCCCTCCTCGTCCGGGCTTTTGAGGATGGGAGGGAGCTGTCCTATAGAGAGATGATGGAGATCGTGGCAGAGTTATTATGCAGCAGTGGCTACTCCCGCCGAGATCTCCTGACCCTGATGAAGAGGCTCGGGGTCGACGACTCCGAGATGCAGGCCGACCTGATCTACATGGCCCGATCCTGGCGGAGCCGCGATCCCTTCACATACAACGCGGCCTACAGATGAGAGCGATCCATAACGGCTCTTCTGAGCGACTTAGAACCGTCGACGCCAATTTCAGCATTTGGCCCGCTATTGTTGAAGGGTAAACCTTTTTTTTGCATCGATCTCATAGGAAAATTGATGCTATAATATATGTTTATTTATATTAATATTACCTTCTGTTGATATAACTGTCAAACTGGCGGCAACGGATCCTGCAACAACCTGAGATGTATTCAGATAAACGATGGTTTTGAGTTTCAATACTAGAAATTATTATATTAATATTTTAAAAATTTTCTGATTTCATAAATTCTATAGTATAATTTAACCAACACATTTAATTATGATCAATTATAAGAAGCGATGTGGGATTTGCATGATAGGTTTGAAGCCTTACATGATCGGCTGTACCCTTATCCTTTGCCTGATGTGGACAGGGGAAGCGGCTGAGTATGGCGTATCTTACGACTCGACAGGAGGTCTCGGCGTCAATTATGACTCCGCCACCAACTTCGCCTCCAGGATGGACGCCGCCGGATGGCACAGACAGTTTCTCTGGGGAAACAACGCCGCCTTTGAGAAGGACTGGAAAGACGTTACTAAAGGTGGATGGGATGATAGATATGCCGATGCGGCCGATCTCGCCTTCTTCGAGGGTCATGGATCTCCAAGCGGCATCTACTTCCCCAACGACTGCTGCGACGACAACAAGTGTTCAATAGATGACGCCCGATGGGGAGACCTGGACCTGGAATGGATAGGAGCCCACTCCTGCTCAGTTCTTGCGGACTCAAACCTCGCGACCTGGGCCTACACGGTTTTAGGGGCCAACGGCGCTCATATGATGTGCAGCCACAAGAACACCGTCTATGCCAGAAACGCAGGTGACCGCTGGGCTCAGCTGATGTTAAGCGGATGGACCGTCAAAGGTGCCTGGTTCCAACAGCACATCGAAAAACAGCCCAGCGGCGTAACAGCAAGGGTTATCGCGACCCAGGCGACCGCCAACGACCACATATGGGGCAAAGGTTCTGTTGCTTCAGATCCCAGCCCGGGACAGACATGGTGGGTGTGGACGCTAACGAAATAGAGGTGATGTAGATGAAGATGAGCAAATACACTTACCTTATGATCGGCCTCTCTCTGGTGATAGGAGCCTACGCCCTGATCCCGAATCATGAACCAGGATTCTGCACGGATAGCTCTATTCTGACGATGACGCTGCCCGAAAAAGAAGGATTCGATACCACGCCGGAATTCGTCCTTGAGGCGAAGCTTCCCGACGTTCCCGACACCCTCGGAATTTACGCCCTGAAAAGCCCCGACGTGACGAGGGCTTACGCCTCAGAGGTCGCTGGCTCCAGGGGAGCTAAAGGAGAGGTCCTGGACGACGGATCAAACTTCGTCATCTTGAATGAGAGGCAATACGTATCCGTCGAGAAGGCCTCCGGCGCGGAGACTCTATTCCTCGACTACAAGAACGCATTTGCCGATCCGGAGAAGGGACTTCCTGACGCAAACGTCCTGAAACGGACCGCCGACGCCTACGCCAGTCAAAACAGGCTCCTCCCTGACGGCTATCTGTATTCGGGAATGTCCTTTTTGACCCGGCAGCAGCTGAGCGAGAGAGGGCCGACGGGCCGGGCTGAAAACATGATGGGGATTGCAAAGTACTCCCGAACCCTAGAGGGCCTCCCGGTGGAGGGTGCTGGCTCGACGATCACAGTACTCCTGGGCGATGGCGGCCAGGTACAGGGCTATACCAAAGTATCTAGGGTTATCGGTGATAGAATGGCCGTAGCCTCCGCCACCCCCAGAAGAGCTGACAGAACCTACGAGCTTCTCGTCCCCGAAGAGGCCTTCAGACTTCTCCAGGAGAAGGGGCTGACCACCGAGATTGCCGACGTTGATAAAGCCGTGGTCACTGACGTCCATCTCGCTTACTACGAGACCTCAGGAGATGAGAGGCAGGACGTGACCGAGCCGATCTACGTCTTTTCTGGATTAGCCACTGGACCCGATGGCGAGTTCGAGTTTCAGGAGTTCATGTACGCACTGAAGACGAAGGCCGGAACGACGCCGTTGCAGCAGCCCGACAGGAGCAGAGCCGTCGACAGGAGCACAATCCAGGAGCCGCGTAAGGGGACTAAGGACGCTGAGTCGAGGACAATTTCTACGATAGCACCCATCAGAGAAGTGTCGTTGACGCCTCGCCTGAGCACGACGCCCCTCTCACAGGTGACCTAGAAACTACAAACAGAAGAAACTGAGCCAAGTCGATATTCTCGAGTCAAAGGATCCTGGATAAAAGTGTAGAGGTCGACGAGGGACTCGCTCTTACGGGTCCCCAACCCTTTTTGGATGATAAAGCAATATCTCGAAATGGAGATGAAAGCGAAGATGAAAGCGAAGGGGATACGTTCAAGGATCGCCATTCTTGCGACGGTTCTGGTACTCGTCTCGACGGCGATCTGCAGTGGGACCCAAGAGGACTTCTGCGATGACGGCTACGCCGAACTCAACGAGACCTCGATGACCGCGGCCATATCGTACACGATACACCGCGCGAACGGGACGTCTGCGGCGGTCCCGCCTGGATCTGGCCGGTACGAGGCCCTCAACAGCAGCACCATGACCTTTTTGCGACAGATCGCCTACGCTTCCGAGAGGATTGTGGAGATCAAGGACCTGGAGGCAGAGCTTGAAGGAGAGAATTATCTTGAACTCGCCTCCGACCAGCCGATGGTCATCGAGACGGAGGAGGAGCTGAACCCCGACTGGCCCCAGGGCTACACCATCGAGACGAATCGGATCATAATCAAGTTGGGCGAGGCTGACGCCGAGGAGAGGATCTTCACATTCCACGAGGACGAGTGGCCGCCCATAAGGGGATGGAGGTCTCTTTTAAGCGTCGAGGCGATCGATCTTTAAAGGATCGCGAATCCTGCCGCTGTTTGCGGACACGGTGGGGGAGGGGGCCGATTCTTTTGGGTGAAGGTCGAGAGAACGAAAAATAGATTTCAGCCCCCGGAGGCGGCCCGGACCACCGCCAGCCCTGCCTTCAGCGCCTCCGCCAGCTTCTCCGCCCGGGGACCACCTCCTTGGGCGATCTCGGGCTTTCCGCCGCCTCCGCCGCCGACGACCTTCGCCGCAGCCTTGACGATATCTCCGGCTTTCAAGCCTTTTTCAAGGCCCGCCTTCCCGACGGTGGCGACGATCTTCGCCCCGTCCTTCTCGCTTCCGAGGATCGCGACGTAGTCTTTTGCCGAGATCATAGAGCCGGCCTTGATCAGCTCCTCAACGTCGGCGTTCTCGACGATCTCGACGACGACCTTCAGGCCTCCGACCTCGACCGCCTTGGACGTGAGCCCCTCCATCTGGGCTCTAGCCAGGTCCTCTTTGAGTCGGGCCGCCTCCTTCCTCAGGTCCTTCCACTCCTCGAAGAACCGACCGGCTGTCTTGGGGAGCTTTTCGGGAGGTACGGACAGGATGTCGGAGGCCTCAAAGAGGAGGTCGTCCCTCTCTTGCCCCCTGCGGACCGCGGCCTCGCCGGCCGCGAACTCGATCCGTTCGACCCCGTCCTGGATCCTCTCGGTCCTGATGATCTTGATGGGGCCCACAGTACCGGTGTTGGTGCAGTGGGTTCCGGCACAGGCTTCGACGTCGCTTCCCACCTGGACGACCCTGATGCTGTTTCCTGGAGGGACGCCCCCCTGATAGAGCTCGAAGCCGAACCTCTTCTCCGCCTCGGTCCGGTCGAGCCATCCCGTCGATATGGGGATGCTCTCCATCACCATCCTGTTGGCCAATAGCTCGATCTCCTTCAGCTCCTCCCGGGATATCCGCTTATAGTGGGAGATGTCGAGGCGCGCACGGTCCTCCGACTTCTGGGCTCCAGCCTGCCAGATGTGGCTTCCCAGGACCCTCTTCGCCGAGTCGTGGACTATGTGGGCCGCTGTATGGTGCCTTGCGTGGGCCGTCCTCCGGCCCATATCGACCTCACCCTCGATCGCGTCCCCTGGGCGAATCTCGGCGGCTGCCGCCCCCGCCTCCTCATCGGCGATCCTGTGGAGGACGACCTTTCCCGCCGGCTGGACGTCGACGACCCTGAAGGCCTTCGACCCCTTCCGAATCAGCCCCAGGTCTGCGGGCTGGCCTCCCCCCTCCGGGTAGAAGAGGGTCTGGTCGAGGATGACGTTCCCGTCGACGACCTCCAGGACCCGGGCGCCAAACCTCCTCTCGGAGGGGCGCTCGTAGAAGAGCCGGCGGGTCTCGGGAAGGTCGATCTTCACCTCTTCCTTTCCGGCCTTCTCCGCCTTTATGTGGGTGCTCGCGACCCGGGAGTAGAAGTTGTCGGGCAGCTCGACGGCGACCCCCGCCTCCAGGGCCGCCTCCTTGGCGATCTCCGGGGGTATCCCGTGGGAGTCGTAGAGGGATATCATCTCCGAGAGGGGGATCGTCTCCCCCTTCTTCCCGCGCCCCTCGGCGATCCTCTTCACGAGCCTCCGTCCCTTCTCCAGGGTCTCGGCGTACCTCTCCTCCTCCTGGTCGAGGATCTCGACGATGGTCCCGAGCCTCTCGTCGAGGTCGCCGTAGTCGAGCTTAGATAGCTGCATCGCCACCAGGCTGGATAGGGGAACTTCTATCGAGAGGTCTCTCATCTGTCTTATGGTCCTTCTGATGACGAGCCTGGCGAGGTAGCCTGCCTTGACGTTGGAGGGGATTATCCCGTCGCCGAGCATGTAGGCGAGACACCGGGTGTGGTCTGCAACGGCGTAGATCCGCTCCAGGGGCGTTATAATCTCGTCGAGCTCCTCCGCCGAGATCCCTATATCAGAGGCGATCTTCTCCCGGAGATCCCGAAGGCTCGCATCCTCCAGGTCCACCATCCCGGCGAGGCGGGCGTTGTGGGCGAGGATCCGGGACCTCTCTTCGTCGGAGACCGAGGGCTCGATCCCCGCCAGCTCAGATATGTGCTCCACGACGTCGGGAAAGATGGCGTCGTATATGGTAGGAGTCCCCTTGGAGGCCCATACGAACCTCTCGAGACCGTAGCCGGTATCGACGATGTAGTTATCCATCTTCTCGTACCGCTCCCCCTTGATCTCGTACTCGCCCCCGGGGGTGGCCTTCATGTCCATGAAGACGAGGGTCGCAAGCTCCAGGCCACCCATCATCACCTCGACGGAAGGGCCGGCGTTCCCGCCCCCGGCCCAGGGGGACTCCTTGTAGGTTATGGCCATGGGGTCGGCGCCGAGGCCCAGGAGGAGCTCGTCACAGAGGGCGACGGTCCGCTCCTTCCAGTAGATCTCCTCATCGGGAGTGTTGAAGACGTGGTGGGCCATCATCTCGAAGGTGGTGAGGTGACGGCCGCTCCTTCCGACGGAGTCGAGGTCGTCGAGCCTGATGCAGGGCTGAGATATCGTCAGGGGGTTTGCGGGAGGCCGGACCTCCCCCGAAGTTATGAAGGGCTGAAAGTCGGCGATGGAGGCTATGGTGAGGTAGATGTCGTCCCTCCATCGCGCGATCACCGGGTACCTCTTTATCCGGGTGTGGCCCCTCTCTTCGAAGAAGGAAAGGTAGTGCTCCCGCATCTCGTCCAGCCCGATCTCCCGGCGGAAGACCGGGGACCCTATGAAGGTGTAGGGATCGCAAGGGGGGTCTCCGCAGGTGGTCCTGGAGGGGTCCCTCGTCCAGAACCGGCCGCCGCACTTATCGCAGCTCTTCCGGAAAAACCCCTCCTCTTTGAAGAAGTCCAGATTGTAAGCATCCTCGGGGAACATGGCGATCAAGTCCGATGTAAAGGGAATGAGAGGACGAACGGCCCGGTCCCCTAAAAGGCTTTCTCAAGGGCTGGTGAAAAATAGGAGGAGCGAAAGAAGGGAAGGAGATGACTTGGTGATAAGGGATTGGGAGGGACCTGATCTTGGAGGAGTTCGAGCCGGAGGAAAGACACCCAAAGCCGATATTGAACGAGATCAAGTGGCGGGGCCTCGATATGGAGAAGTGCGAGATCGACGTCCTCCACCGGGGCGCGACCGATGATAGGATCACCATCCGGGGCAGCGAGATCTCCCTCGGCCGGTCCTTCTTCACCTTCGGCGGGACGATGATACCCTACCACCGGATCCTCAGGATAAGGTACGACGGGAGGACGGTCTTTTCGAGGGCGATGAGATAAGAGCCTCCATGAAGAGGGTGGGTTTCAATTCGATATCCACGATGACGCTTGAAAGCCCCGTGGGGCCTCCGGATCTGGATGCGGGCGGGAATCTGTAAAGAAATATCGCAGAGATATATTTATCTCAAATCCGCGAAGATCCCGGCAGCATGAAGGGCGAGATTCAGCCTCCAACTTATTTTGCGGCGCTTCTCCTCGTCTCCGCGGCGTCGCACTACGCTTACCCGGGGCGGCAGGTGGTCGGGCCATCTTTCGCCTACATGGGACTTTTGCTCGTCGGCTTTGGGGTGGTTTTGAACCTCTGGACCGATTCTCTCTTCAAGAAGAACAAGACGACGGTCAAGCCCCAGGAGATGCCCTCGAAACTTCTGATCACGGGCCCCTTCAGGATCAGCCGCCACCCCATGTACCTCGGGATGGCCGCCATCCTCCTGGGCGAAGCGGTATTCCTGGGGTCGTTGATAGCCTTCGTTTTTCCTCTGATCTTCGCGATTCTGATGGAGCTATTCATCATCCCAAGAGAGGAGGAGAACCTGGAAAGGGCCTTCGGCAGGGAGTACATGGATTATAAGAGGAGGGTAAGACGCTGGATATGATCTATTCCGCCATAGAACGATCATCAATATGAGAAAAAAGCTGACTATAAAAATCATGAGATGACGGGAGACCCCGGGTGCCCCGCCATCTCAGAGGTCAGGATCTCTTCAGAAATTGGAATATACAGAGCGGTTCCGGCCAGCTCGTTTCAAGCTTCTTCAGGCTCCGGATGCTGGGAGACCACCGCCCCGTCGGCGTCCATCAGGGTCGCGACGTCGCCGCCGTTGTTCCAGATGGGTTTGCCCATGTTCATGTATAGGTCTGTCTCAGTATCGTTGCCGACGCCGGTATGGACCACCACGAGCCCCCCCGGGAGAAGGCTGAACCCCTCGGGGAAGACGTAAATGTGCTCCTGCTCATCTTTGAGGCTCCAGCCTGAAAGGTCCTGGCTGGACTTACCCAAGTTTGTCATCTCTACCCACTCGTCGACCCAGCTGGCGTTGGTTATGACAACGCCATAACCCTCTTCTTCCCAGTATTCCATCTTTGCGTCCGCGTCCTCTGCCGATGAGAGGCCGGCGGTGAAGAAGACGAGCGCCAGGATAAGCGCCAGTCCCCCTTTCATCGAAATCGAACTCATAAGATCACACCTCCTGAGTTTTACTTAAGTTCAAATGATATAAAGTTTTCTGAAATATTGTTTATTTGTTTTTGGGTCCATTTTGAGATTTATCGTTGTCTTGTAATGGCATCATCTGGATCCATCTGATAGTTACAGATTCTATTTTGATGAAAATAAATTGCATAAAAATCTAACTGTGATAAAGAACGCCCGATGGATCGATAAAGTGTTGAGACATTTTACAGATGAGATGAAGAAAATGAAAGGAAAGTGCGGGATCCTTAAGATCCCGCCAAAATTATGACGAGGGCTCCTCGCCGCTCATGAGATCTCTGGATACCGGGCAACGACCTCGCCGTTGGCGTCTTTCAGGGTCGCCACCTCTCCATCATCCCAAACCATGTCGTCTCTGCCCCAGTATAGATCCGTCTCGGTGTCATTGCCTTCGCCCGTATGGACCTTTACGATGGCCCCCGGGTTGAGGACGAAACCCTCAGAGAAGGAGTAGGTGTTGTTATCCTCGTCGTTGAGGGTCCAGAAGGTGAAGTCCTGGCTCGCCATCCCCGGGTTTGCGATCTCCACCCATCCTTCCTCGATGGACAGGCCGGTGATCGTAACAGCCTCGTCCATCTCCTCCATTATGTCGCCTGGAGTCAGATCTTCTGCCGCGGCCAGCCCCAAAAATAGGGCCGAAATCAGCAGCAACTGCATAATTCTCGATATTCTCATGACTAACCTCCCACTTATTACAGCTATTCATCTTTCCCGAATCGATTTAAGCTTTTCTTCTCGCTATTTTCGCCGACATTCTTCGATCCGTTCATCGCCGTCTATCTCCGATAATCTCATCGATGAAGATGGATCTTGAATCGGAGAATCGAAGCTAGAAGAGGAAAATCGCTGACGGTTAATTAGGGCCGGAGCCGGGATTCGAACCCGGGTCATGGGATCCACAGTCCCAAAGGATGTCCAACTACCCTACCCCGGCACTTCAGCCTGACCCCATTCGCTCGGAGGAGATAAAACTTTCCCCGTCCAAACGGCTCGGATGGGCCTTCTGGGATCGATAAGCCTCCTCGGCGGTCTCGATGACGAGGGAGAGGAGGCCGTCTAGGCTGTTGATGGAGTAGACGGCGCCGAGGTCGCCGAGGGCCTCCTCCACCTGCTCGTTCTTATTGCCACCGTCGATGGAGAAGAGGACAAACCTGCCGAGGGCCGCCGCCTCCTGGATGTAATCCCATTCGTTGTAGAGGTTCTGGATGTGGGTGTCGGTGATGCAGAGGATCAGGGGGCTGGGCCTCGATACGACGAGATCCAAAACCTCCCGGCCCGGAATGTGGGTCCGAGAACCCAGGTGCTGGACGAGAACGTCTTCGACGGCGGAGAGGTCTCTCGTCCACCCTTGGAGGACCAACCGGTCGCTGAAGCTGATGGCTGCGACCTCTGCCCCCTCTCCGTGGGCGAAGGCGCTCGCCTTGAAGGCGGCGAGGGTCGCAGCATGGGTCTTCGTCCCCCGGCGGTGGCCTCCCATCGACCCGCTGCTGTCCAGGACGACGAGGAGGTCGGGGACCCGCTCTCCATAGGCGGCCATGGAGCAGGACTCCATCTCCCGCTTGTAGGTCGTCACCCCCGGTATCAACCTCGGGGCTAGGCTGAGGGAGTAGGCGACGTCCAGTTCGCTGGGGGGGTCGGAGAACCGCCACTTGGCGAGGCTTGAGGGAAACCGGCTCTCCGTCGCCTCGCCCGTGGGCCTGATGACGATGGTGTAGCTCTGGTCCCGGTACCACCGCCTCAAATCGCCGTCCAGCCCCAGTACCGAGAGCGTCTCCCTGTAAGCCTCCGGGTCCTGATCCGAGGCGAGCCCCGAGAGGGGAGCGGAATCGGCATCTCCGTGGAGTCCCTCTACAGAAGGGACCCTCCCGGCCCCCAGGACCCCAGGGTGCAGCTCCGCCAGGATCCTCGCCATCTGCATAACCTGCCTCGGCCACTTCGACCTGTCCTTTACGCCCCAGGAGAAGATATTGAGGAGCTCCTCCGACTCTGGATGGTCCGATGGAGGGAGGTCCACCCCCCAGAGTTCCGCGAGACACCCCACCACCGCCTCGTCCAGGGGAGATAGCTCCTCCTTAGCCAGCTCTCTCCACCCCAGGAGGACCTTCTCCTCGTCATCGACGGACCGCTCAAGCCGGAAGGTATCGACGACGATGTCGGTGAAGAGGTTCACCATCCTCCGGGCCTGGGTTTTGTTCCCGTTGGCGAGCCCCTCCAGGGCGGCCATGGCGAGCCTTCCCGCCGTCTCCAGGGACCGAGGACAGAAGATGTAGTGGACGATCAGGTGGTCGAAGAAGTTCTCGACGTAAAGGTCCCCCTTATCGAGGATCTTCTCGTCGACGACGATCCTGTAGTTCTTGAAGGGGAAGCCGTCGCAGTCCATCGACCCCGAGATCACCGGCCTTGGGAGCTGGGGACGATGCCAGCTCGATCTGGACGTCTCCCAGATCTCAAGGATATCCTTTACAGAGTAATCTGCCGCCAACGCTATCATCCCCTGCCTCGGGGCCGTATCCCTCTGCCTCGATGAGCCCCCCTCTCATCCGCCAGCCCGCCCTCGCCCCGGCTTTGCCGAGGAGGGAGATCTCGCCTCCGCTCATCATCAGCCCCAGGTATTCTCCGGCATCTCTTCCCACCCTGATCCTGCCGGACCTCATCAGCCATCCCGCCCTCGCCCCGGCGCGCCCCTTGACGGCGACCTTCCCTCCTGAGTTTCCGACGGCGAGGTAATTTCCGGCGTCGCCCCTGACGACCCCCCATCCGCCCCTCATATTCCTGAAGGCGTAATCGCCGCATGATGCTGCAACGATCCCGCCTCCCCTCATCTCATGGCCCAGGTAATCCCCGGCACCGCCCCTGACGACGAGCCTCCCGCCGGAGATCCTCTCCCCCAGGTGGTGAGCCCTCTTCCAGGACCCCATGACCTTCCCCGACCCGTCCGAACCCCTCCCATTCAGCCAGGGAGGCGAGGCTTTGGCGTCCAGAATTATCGTCCCCCCGTGAAGCTCGAGGCCGGCGTAGTCTTGGGGCTGTATCACCAGGGGCGATGGCAGCCTCTCGGCGGCAAGGCTTGTGAGGATCCCCCAGATCATCCCCTCCCTCCTTCCCTTGGGCGAGGCGGAGTGGACGAGGGAGAGGATCGTCTCCCCATTTCGCGGGGCGAGCGCCTCCACCTCAGCTCTCTTCGGCCTCTCTTCCAGCCGCTTGGCCAGGTCCTCAAAGCCCAGGAGAAACTCCCCACCCTTCTCCTCCAGCCTCTTCTCCCCTCTCACCTTCCCGGCATAGGCCTCGCCCATGAACCCCGAGAGGCTCAAACCATCCTCTCCAGAGCTCTCATGTAGTCGAGGGCAGCTATCGGGTCGTCGTAGCCGGAGAGCTCCTCCATCGCCTCCCCTGGCGAGATATCGCCGTCGACGGCCCGGGCGAAGATCATGTTCATGCCGCCCCGCTCGTTGAGGGTTCTGTTGATGGACTTCTCTACGAGGTCCCTTACATACTCAAGACGCCTCGCCCCGTAGTAGGGGGGACGCTCCAGCATCGTCCTGCTGGGGGATACCCGATGCCAGATGACGTAGGGGGCGACGGCTCTCAGAACCTCGATCTTCACCTCGCCCTTTAACCCGAGTAGGAGGGATAGCGCCCTGGTGTAGGACCGGAGGTCCTGCCTCACCCTGTCGGAGAGCCCCTCGTCGATCTGCCAGCAGCACGCCTCGGGGTTGTTGAAGTAGTGGCAGCCGGAGCAGAGCCCCCGGCTCGGCTTCGACCCCCCTGAGAGCTGGGTCTTGTCGAAGGAGGGAGCCCTCTCGCAGAGGGTGAAGTCCCGGAGAAGGGAGATTATCGAGAGCTCCACCTGGCTCTCCAGGTGTACGTCGGCGACGAGACGGGGAAGGGCGTCGAACTCCTCCGCCGAGAACCTGGGGAGGGATGAGGCGAGGACCGAGACCTCCTCTTCCCTCTCCGCCAACGCAAGGCCAGCGAGGAAGTCGGGCTGAACCGCGGGGACCGAGATGGATATCCTGTCGAGGAGCGCCTCGTCCAGGGGGTATGTAGAGCTGAAGTCGGGGTTCATGGTGGCGAAGTAGCAGGTGTCCCCGAGCCTGAGGGTCTCTCCGGCGTAGCCGACCTTCCTCTTCGCGAGGAGCTCCAAAAAGAGGTTCTGCTTTCCGGAGGGAAAGCGATTGATCTCGTTTATCACCTTCCACCTCGAACGAGCCCATGGGGTCCATAGGACCCGGATCCCGTCCCGCCTCCCGTCGGATGCCGGATCTTCGGGGCAGGACCACTGCCTGGGATCGATGAACCCCACGATCTTCTCCTCCGTCTGCTCCGGATGTCCCGTCACCATCAGGTTCTCTACCTCGTCGAAGGAGAGGCCGGTGAAGGCGGACCCCAGGAGGTTCACCAGCGTCGTCTTGTTCGCCCCCATCCCGCCGTAGAGGAGCGCCGCCCGGTTCCGGAGGCAGGAGTTGGCAAGGGAGATGTAGAGCTGGCCGTTCACCTTCCGCCCCCCCACCTGGAGGTCGGCGGGGCCGACGTGGAGGCGGAGCTCCTGGAGGGCATTGGCCAGGTCGTCGATCTTCCAGAGAGGGTCGGTCATACGCTGAAGAAGGGGTATCTGGTCTTATTTAAATGAGACGAGGAGGGTTTCGGAAGAGAAGAAAAAAATAGAGGGTAAAGGAGGGGGGAAATGGCACGTTATGTGCCGTACTCCTATACGGCATTTGCCGAATATAAAGGTTTCGGCTGAAGAGGTGGGTCGGAAGGATGGGTCTCTTTCTGCCTCAAACCCTCCACGACCTCCCTCGGGATCCTCTTGCCCATCTCCCCTTTCAGGGCGGGCTTCGTCGCCCAGGCCCACCTGGAGCCTGAGGGAGAAGACCGAAACTTGTGATCGAGTATGGGATGGGCCCAGACGTCAGCTGGATCGCAGGGGATGGGAGGTGAAACGGGGAGTGACGGACAGATTTCTGAGCCGGAGGGGTGATGGTTGCAACGCTGAAACGGGTTCATGGCAAGACGATAGTTGCAGCTACGGTCTACTATTGATGCCAGCAGATGAGAGCAAATTAAGAGGTTTGGCTCGATTTAAATTATAAAACGAGGCGAAGATCGGACTTTTGAGTCAGAATACAATCGATGCGACGAGTAAATAGAAATCCTCTTCCCAAGTGCGTAAGTCCTAAATCCTATAAAGTACACCAGAAAAGCGATGGAGGGAAGATGATGGGATTGACCTGGCTTCGTATCTCTGAATTGGAAGACGATCAGGCTCTGGCCCGGATCTCTCCACGATGAATTTCATCAACTTCGATGGGAGTATAGACCGCAGTGGAGAGTTAGATGGACAGAGATAAAAAGATTAAACTGTTGGGGCTGAACCTGGGGGTCGCCGCCGCCAACATAATCGTCTTCTCGTCAGCAGGATTGATACCGGATATCTTTGGGGCCGGTGCATTGATGAGAGCCTTCGGCGTCACATCCATATTCTTGAGCGGTGCCGGGTTAATCTACGGCAATTATAAGCTCCTCGCCGAACCGAAGATATCAACTCCGAAAAATAAAATCACGACGGCAGAAGATTACGTTGAAAAAATTAATGCTCATAGGCAGCTGAAAACATTCGAAAAAAATGTTGAACTGATGCTCGATCAGATCGATCGGCTGCAGAATAAGAACAAAATTATCCGGGATATACTTCTGCAGATCTTCAGCGCATCGGAGATGAGCTACAAGAAGTTCGATGCTGTCATCGCCGAGGTTGAGAGGATATTCTTCATGAACCTTCGCAGCATCCTCAACAAGATGGACGCCTTCGATGAAGAAGACTACAATTTCATCAGAACGAGACGCGAGTCCGGGGACTTTTCAGAGGAGTTTATGGAGGAGAAGGTTAAAGTATATAATCAATATATCACTTTTGTAAAATCGGCCACTGAAGATAATGAGCAGATCCTGCTGAAGCTCGATAAGCTCCTTCTGGAGATATCAGGCCTCAACAGCGTAGAGAGCGGCCAGCTGGAGGAGATGGCCGGGATGAGAGAGATAGATGATCTGATAAAACAGGCAAAGAACTATAAGAATTGAAGAGGGAGGGCCAGCATGCCAAAAGAGATAGATAAAAAGGTAATTTTCAAGGCAATCGGGGCGGCAGCGGCGGTATTTCTCATAGTTTACGTGGTGCTTGGTATAATCGATGGAGGCGATAAGGAACTGGACGACATCATAAAAAAGATAAATGTTAATGTAGTCCAACATCCTCCGGGCCAAATTACAGTTCTGCCCCCCGACGTGAACACCGTCTTGCCGGATATATCCAAGTACCCGCCGCGGGTTGAGAAGACCACCTCCAGCTACATCGAGATATTCTCATCACCGGAGAAGGCCGGGACCGGCACCGACGGCTGGCTGACGGAGGTGGCAAAGGACTTCAACAACGCGAGGATGAGGATCGACGGCCGGGAGGTATCTGTGAGGCTCAGGGAGATCCCCTCCGGCCTGGGGGCGGATTATATCATCACCGGGAAGTATCGGCCTGACGCCTATACGCCGTCGAACGAGCTCTGGGGCGAGATGATCGTCTCCAGAGGGGTCGAAGCCGAGCTGTTGGAAGAAAGGCTTGCCGGCAATGTCGCCGGGATCCTCCTCACCAGATCCAAGAAGGACGAGCTGGTAAATAAATATGAGGAAGTCAATACCAGGACGATCGTCGATGCCGTCTCGAAGAGAGAACTGGCCATGGGATACACCAACCCCTTCGCCAGCTCCACCGGGCTGAACTTCCTGATATCGGCCTTATACGCCTTTGACAGCAGCAACTTATTGAGCGACGAAGCCGCAGCAGGCTTTGAGAGCTTCCAGGCCAACATCCCCCTGGTCGCCTATACCACCCTGCAGATGAGAAACTCCGCAAAATCAGGTCTCCTCGACGGCTTCGTCCTGGAGTACCAGACCTATGTGAACACCCCAGATATCATGCATTACGATTTCACCCCCTTCGGGGTCAGACACGACAACCCGATCTACGCCATCGGCGATCTGTCGCCGGAGAAGAGAAAGATCCTGGACGAGTTCATCAGGTTTGCAAAGCAGGATAAGTACCAGGCCCAGGCCACCAGATACGGGTTCAACGGCTTCGATGAATACCGATCCGAAGTCTGGTGGCCGGTCAGGGGCGATCTGATAGTCTCCGCCCAAAGGCTCTACAAAGATAGGAAGAACGCAGGCAGGCCGATCTGCGCGGTCTTTGTGGCTGATGTCTCCGGCAGCATGATGGGCGCGCCGCTATATAATCTGAAACGCTCCCTGCGGGAAGGTCAATACTTTATAGGAAAGGACAATATGATCGGCCTGGTATCATATTCCAACGATGTAAACATCGATCTGCCGATCGCCAAATTCGATCTGGACCAGAGGAGGTTCTTCGTCGGTGCAGTCGACGGACTGCAGGCAGGCGGCAGCACGGCAACCTTCGATGCTATAGCCGTCGCCATGCAGATGCTCATAGATCAGAAGGCTGCGGGCCCCGATAAGGATCCCAACCTCAGGCCGATCATCTTCGTCCTCAGCGACGGCGAGACCAATAGAGGCCATTCGCTGAAGGATATTCAACATATCGTGGAGGACGTTGGGATACCGATATACACCATAGGCTATAACGCGGATATAAAGGCCCTGAAGGCGATCTCTGATATCAATGAGGCTGCCAGCATCAACGCCGATACCGATGATGTTGCCTATAAGCTGAGCCAGCTGTTCTACGCTGAGCTGTAGAGGAGGTAGCTTCGATGGCTTTCACGATGAAGGTGGCCGATGAGACGGCGATCGAGAAAGAGGTACTGGAGCAGGTCATGCCGGGACCGGAGGAAGTAGACCAGCTTCAGTCTCTGGCAGAGAGGAACGTTGCACAAATTATGGCCATGGATATCGATGAGTTTGACAAAAAGAAGTATATCCTACGGTCGATCGAGTCTTTTGGGGCTGACTCTATGAAGAGCTCGGCGGCCAAAAACTCTTTGCTGCATGTGACGGTCGCAAACCTCTCCAGAGACGGCGATGAAGGCGGCGTTGTAGCAAGAAGCTTGATGGATCTGAACCGGGAGCTAAAAGACCTGGACCCCAGGCTGATCGATTTCACCAGGACGGGCATCCTCGGCAAGGTCTTCGACCCGATCAGGGCCTATTTTGCACGATACCAGAAGGCGGACTCGGCGATTGCGGATATCATCCTCTCTCTGGACAGAGGGAAGACGATCCTGAAAAACGATAATACTACCCTGGAGATCGAGCAGCAGGCATTGAGCAGCTTGACCAAGAAGCTGATGAAAGAGATCCAGCTTGGCATCCTGATGGACAGATCTATCGAGATGCAGATAGAAGCGGCGAGATCCAGCAACGAAGATCCGGAAAAGGTCAGATTTGTCGCCGAAGAAGTCCTCTTTCCGCTACGGCAGCGGGTTATGGATATGCAGCAGATGGTCGTTGTCAATCAGCAGGGCGTAATGGCGATGGAGGTTGTTATCAGAAATAATAAGGAGCTTATGCGCGGGGTAGAAAGGGCCCAAACTGTGACAATTTCGGCTCTCCGAACCTCAGTTACGGTGGCGGGCGCTCTCTATAACCAGAGAATTGTCCTGAAGAAGGTTGAAATGCTCAATGATACCACAAACGATATCATCAGGAGCACCTCGCAAATGCTGAAGTATCAGGGGGCTGAGATCCAGAAACGGTCCATGGAGACCAACATCTCCGTCGAGGGGATGAAGACCGCCTTCGCCGATGTCATGGTGGCGCTGGACTCCATCAGCACCTATAAGCAGGAAGCTCTGCCCAGAATGCGCGATACCATCGATCAGTTCAAAGAGCTGGCGGCCATTGGGGAAGAACAGATTCAGCAGCTTGAGAAGGGCCATAAACTGCCGCTTTAGCTGAAAGATCTCATCCAATTCTCCCTGAAACTCCGGCTCTTCGCCATACTGTCGACTACGCCAGGGCGCTCTCCTCCCCCGAGTCCAGGGCGAAGAGGCAGGCGGACTGGGTCTTCTCCACGATCCGGCGGACGGCCGCCAGGTCCGGCTCCGGCGATAGGCTGAATATGTTCAGGGAGGATAGAGGCGTCTCGGCGATGTCGCCCTCCATCCCGCCGACGACGACGTAGGCCCGGGCGTTGGGGATCCGGGCGAGCTCTGTGAGGTTCGTCAGGTACTCCTGGGCAGCCTCGACGTACTCCTTCTCCTCGACGAAGGTGATCAGGTTCAGGGACGCCTTCCAGTTCCGCTTCAGCTTGTAGGCGATGAGGATCGCCAGGTCCATATTCCCCAGCTCCATCGTCATATCCCAGTCTGGGCTTCTGTCCTCGATCCATAGGTTTATCGACTTCCGTCGTCCGAGCCCCGCCTTCGGATGGTCGGCGAAGAGGAGGACCCCAAGGCCGCTCTCGTTCGCCTTCTTTATCACCCTCTTTATCCCCTCGTCCCTCTCCGAAGATCCCGGAAGCTTCAGGAATATAACGCTCGGCTTGAAGAAGGCGCCGCCGAGGGCCTGCATCCCCGCCACCAGGTTATCCTCGAACTCGCCGACGTCGATGACCGTCCAGGAGGCGGAGACCCCAGAACCCCTGAAGGCCTCGGCGAGGCCAGGAAGTCGCAGCCTCATCCTCTCGGCATCGCCATCGCCTGAGATCCCCAGGATCTTGATGAAACCCTTAGGGTGGGCGATGTCCCTGATGAAGTTGAAGGTCCCCCGGAGATCTTGGGGGTCCTCGACAGGGATGAGGAGGTTCGCCGTCCAAGTCCTCTCCTTGGAGGCGGCCATCTCGTAGACCTTCTTTGCCGCCCACTCGGCGACGGCGACGAAGAGGCCGCTGCGGACGTCTCCGAAGGGGGCCTTGAGATGGCGGCGGATGAGGTGGCCGTGGATGGCGAGGACGATCACCACCGCCACCAGGCTGAATACGGGGTTGACGATGAACATGGCAAATAGACAGCCGAAGGCGCCGACGAAGGGGACGATCCGGGGGATCCGGAAGAGGGGCCGGAAGCTCACGAGCTTGAGGCTCTGCTCTATCAGGACGACGACGTTGATCATGGCGTAGGTTATGAGGAAGAACATGGTGACGAGGGGGGCTATGGCGTTGAGGTCTCGGAGCATCAGGGCAAAGACGACTATCACCCCTGTAACGATCATGGCGTTCCTCGGCTCGCCGGAGCCGCTCCTCTCGGCGAACCACCCGCCCCTTGGGAGGATGTTGTGCTCTCCGAGGGCCTGGAGGATCCGGGGCGCGCCGACGATGGAGGCGAGGGCGGAGGAGAAGGTGGCTCCCAGCAGCCCCCCCAAGACGAGGGGGCCGTAGGCGGACCGGTCTATCATGACGTTATAGTTGGTGACGAGCTCCTCGGGGGTGGCGGTCCGGGCGAGCCAGAAGGCGAGGGCTAGGTAGACGGCGAGGCTGATGGCGATGGCGGTGAGGGTTCCGAAGGGTATGCTCCGGCGCGGATCTTTGAGTTCGCCGGACATGTTAGCCCCGGCCATGATCCCCGTCGCCGCCGGGAAGAAGACGGCGAAGACGCCCCAGAAGGCGATCCCGGAGAAGCCGTCCTCGACGGATCCGGGGAAGGCCCCCCACCAGGTGATCGGCTCGGTCATCGACCCGAAGTAGGCGGCTAGGGCGACGGATACGAGGGATGAGATGATCACCGCCATGATCAGGTACTGGACCCGGAAAGCTAGGCCGGCGCTGATGTAGGCGATGACGAAGAGGAGGGCGAAGGCCCCCAGATCCACCATGATCGGCGGGTGGTCGGGGAAGATCCAGAGCCACCCTGCCCGAAAGCCGAAGATGTACATGACGACGGCCAGGGCCTGGCCGATGTAGAGGGGGATCCCGATGCTCCCTCCAACCTCGAGGCCCAGGGACTGGGATATGATGGAGAAGGCCCCTCCACCACCTATCCTGATGTTGGTGGTTATGGAGGAGAGGGAGAGAGCGGTGAAGGTGGTTATGACGAAGGAGAGGAGGATGATCAAGAGCGCCCCCAGGAGGCCTGCGTTCCCCACCACCCAGCCGAGGCGGAGGAACATGATCACCCCCAGAATGGTGAGGAGGGTAGGGGTGAAGACCCCTGCGAAGGTTCCGTAGAGCCTCCGGGTGGGGCCCTTCTTCTCCTCTATCTGCTCCTGGAGCGTCTCCTCGTCGGGGGGGCGGGTGACGTCCTCTGACGCCACCTGGACCCCCGGATCCTCGGCGGGAGGAGCCGGATGATCTCCTCTGTCAGCTTCATTCAAGGTCGCACTCTCCACCATCGAAAACCCTTCCTGCTTGAAGACCGGTCCAGCGGGGTTTATCGCAAGAGACGAAGAGGAATTGAGGTCGATCTATACTCGCCGATGATCCGGGATCGATCTTGAACCACCCGCCTCTCATCTAAGGATGGTGGTCACTGATATTAAAAATTCCGCTCCGACGAGGGGAACGGACGGGGTCGATCGAAGATGGGAGTGGGGTTTCTCCGGCCTGTGGCCGTCCAAGACCAGTGGCCATCTCCGGCGGGGCGCCGTTTCCGGTAAGTGGGGGTTTGCCGACTTGGGGCTGTTTTGCAACTTCAAACCGTCGCCGGAAGGAGGCGGTCTCCGCCTTCAGGCCGCCCCCAGCTTCAGGCCATCTTCTGTCTTCAGGCCGTCTCGGTCCTCGCCACCTCTTCGAGGCCCAGATCCTTTATCGACTCCTCCCTCATCTTGTACTTCTGGATCTTGCCGGTGACGGTCATGGGGAAGCCTTCGACGAACTTGATGTACCGGGGTATCTTGAAGTGGGCGATCCTGCCCCGACAGAAGAGCAACACCTCGTCGGCGGTGAGGGACCGGCCCTCCTTCAGCTTGATCCAGGCCATCAGCTCCTCGCCGTACTTGGCGTCGGGGACGCCGATCACCTGGACGTCGCTTATGTCGGGGTGGGTGTAGAGGAACTCCTCGATCTCCCGGGGGTAGATGTTCTCGCCGCCCCGGATCACCATGTCCTTGAGCCGGCCGGTGATCTTGCAGTAGTCCTCGTCGTCGAGGATCCCCAGATCGCCGGTATGGAGCCACCTCTCTTTGTCGATCGCCTTATCGGTGGCGCCGGGGTTGTTGTAGTAGCACCTCATGATGGCGTAGCCCCGAGCGCAGATCTCGCCGGTCTCGCCCCGGTGCATGATCTTGCCGGTCTTGGGGTCGGTGATCTTCACCTCGGTGTGGGGCATAGGCTTTCCGACGGTCGAGACCCTCCGCTCCAGGGAGTCTGACGTCGAGGACATGGTGATCCCGGGGGAGGCCTCGGTCTGGCCGTAGGTGATAACCACCTCCCTCATGTTCATGAGGCTGCTCACCTTCTTCATGTACTCCGTAGGGCAGGGGGAGCCGGCCATGATCCCGGTCCGGAGGCTCGATAGGTCGTACTTCTCGAAGTCGGGGTGCTCCAGCTCTGCGACGAACATGGTGGGGACGCCGTGGAGGGCGGTGCACCTCTCCTGCTCCACGGCCGCGAGGGTCGAGGCGGGGTCGAAGTACTCGGCCGGGAGGACCATCGTCGCCCCGTGGGTCATGCAGGCCATGTTCGAGAGGACCATCCCGAAGCAGTGGTAGAAGGGGACGGGGATGCAGAGCCGATCCTGGTCGGTGAACTTCATGCACTCGCCGATGAAGTAGCCGTTATTCAGGATGTTGTGGTGGGTTAGGACGACCCCTTTGGGAAAGCCGGTCGTCCCGGAGGTGTACTGGATGTTGATGGGATCGTCGAAGTCGAGGCTCTCTTGCTCTGCCCGGAGGACGTCGTCGTGGACCTCGTCGCCCATCTTCAGGACCTCCTCCCAGGTGCGCATCCCCGGCCTCTCCTCCCCCCGGATCAGGACGGCCGTCTTGAGGTAGGGCAGGCTCTCGCAGGATATCTTGCCGGGCTTGCTCTGCGCCGCCTCCGGGCAGACCTCGAAGAACATGCTGACGTAGTCGGAGGTCTTGAACCGGTCGATGAGAAAGAGGGCCTGGCTCTCCGACTGCTTGAGCGCATACAACAGCTCGTGGGTCCTGTAGGCGGGGTTGATGTTCACCATGATGATCCCCACCTTGGCGGTGGCGAACTGGCAGATGATCCACTCGGCGATGTTCGTCGCCCAGATCGCGAGGCGATCGCCCTTCTTCAGCCCCAGGGCGTGAAATCCCTTCGCCGCGCGGTTGACCTCCTGTTGCAGTTCGCGGTAGGTGTAGCGCAGCCCCTGGTGGATTGAGACTATGGCGTCGTTGTCGGGGTACTTTTCGGCGATCTCGTCGAACATATCCGGTATCGTCTTTCCGATCAGGGGCTTCTCGGAGGCCATGAAGGCGTAGCTGGAGGATCTTCTGCCCGGCATGAAAGAGGCGTGAGATCCTTATTTGCATTTAACCTTATCCCGGCGGGGCGGGTGGTGCGATTTACAAATAATGTGTGGTGTTAATTTTCAGAAAAACTCTCCGCCCGGTCGGCGAACCACTCGGGCGGCTCGGCCTCCTCCACGACCCACAGCTCCAGCCCCAACTCGGATTCTCAAATCCACACCTTCTCGTGCCCTTGTAAGCAGAAATTGACGACTCGCTCGGCAGAGCAGGCCGTTACAGCCGTGGAAGGCGTCAGTTTCGGGCGTACCGTCTCAGTCAATTACCCGTCAATTAAAGTATCGACTTCATAAGTAGTATCTACCTATCGATTTACTCTTCTTTCGGTTGATCTGATACGGGCCTCAGTCAAATGGCCGTCAATTAACAGATCACTCCTCAACCCTTGGAATGAATCCGTACCGGCCTTCATTTGTCTTCGTGAAATGAACGATGTTTGCCCTGAGATCTGCCGGAGGATCGTCGTTTTCACAAATGATCACTTGAATGCCCACAGCAGCAGAGAGACTTCTGTAAAAAGCTTCCTTTACATCGGTCGAGAAACCTTTATCTTTGGGATCGAAATTTGGGTCATCCGCCTGCCGATACACCACCAAAGGTGAGTCCACAACAAGTAACCCAGGATGTGGCATTGATCGGTTTCGACAGAACCTAAGGAGCCCCAGATTGAATGCGGTATGTGTTATTGCTCTGACACCCTTGCCGTGACTAGCTCGCTCTTGACCTGAGATTATGACGTCGTCATTAGATTCGCTGAAAGTTACCCGATCCAGATCTGGAAACTTCCATTCACGCAGTACCGCTTCAACTTCCTTGCAGAACTCTTCTGTTTCCGATGCGCTGTGATTGGTAAAGGCATCCTTGTCGGGCTTATGGGGCTTCTCTTTTTCGAGCACCTCAATTAGAGTTCTGAAATCCTCGACACATTCGTAAAGGTAGAGTGCTCGCAGAAAGACGGGCTGCTTATCTGTCAACTCGCGAACTCTCGTGGCCACAGCCTGGAATCGAGGCTGAAGCTCGTCCCTGATGGTGTTGTCGGCTGCAATAAGTTTTAAATGGATTCTCTGGACATCCTCATTCTCAGCCACAATCTGAAAATCGTTGTTCCTGATTGTCTCAGAAAGATCTCCGATGAGGCTCCGGATCTTCGATGCTTCCGTTGCACAAGATATAGCCAGTTCTTCCGGAGGCGTGTCCTTCATATAGTCATCTTTGCGGTGCTCGGGCAGCGCTCCGCACACAGGACATCTTTCCTTAGGCATCTGGGCCAATCGGAAACCTGCTTCTGAGATCGCCTCCAACCTTGCCAGATCTGACCGGTATTGATCACTCAGAAGGCCAAATCGAGTGTGCAGTTCCGACAAAACCGCAAGCTTTGACTTGGCACGTTTATGATCGCTCCACAATGACCGGCGTTGCGTTTCAAGAGCGCTAATTGCGTTCTGTTCAGCTGAGATCTCCGCCTTGAGTCCTTCAAGCTCCATCGAAACATCTTCGTTCGCCTGCCTTATTGCACTCTCGTCGAGCTGGAGCCCCATCTCATCCAGCTCTTTGGAACTTTCATCTATAAGTTGTTGGATGACCTCGATCTTCGCTTCTTTCCGAGCCTTGGAGATCTTCAGATTTTCAATCGCAGTGATCGATGAATCATCTAAACCCGTCAGGAGCAACCGGAATACAGACCGCTCCTTTGTCGCTAAAGTAAATTGACCCGAAAGGTATGGAGATCTCTCCCCAATTATCTCCTCTTCATCGACAACTACCAGCCTCAAAAGGTCACGAAAACTGAATGAATCAGTCTCACCCTTTTGATTCTTACGAACCCGCTTTCCGTCCAGACCTGTTAGGCCGAGAAGGAACCTCGACACAGAATCTTCACTTTTGGGGCTGTGCTTTTGCGAAAGAGTTCGAGGTGGATGTCCTTCCGCGGAAAGCGTAAGCGCCCCACCTTTCAGGCTTCGCGTCAATTCAAATTCTTTCGGTGTATCCCAGGGGGAGATAACAAGAGAAATGATTTCATAGCCTTTGGCTTCTGGGATTTCCTTAGGTGGGTTCTTTCCGCCAAAAATGAAATCAATGCATTGGACAATGAAGGTTTTGCCTGTGTCTGACGGTCCATAGATGACGTTTAGCCCTTCCGAGAAGGGAATCGTAGCCTCCTTCAATCCCTGGCCAGTCAATGACAATCTGATGAGTTTGAATCCATACTTGTTCAAGGCAACTCCTCCCATAGCACTGATTCAAACTCGAATTCGGCCCCCCAATTTCCGAGTCGCTCTTTGACGAAGTCGTCCAATTCCTCGTCGGCCAACTCGTGGAATCGAGAAATGAACCACTGAGATCGCGAACGCAAATCGGAGACATACTGCGACTCAAGAACGTCAATAAATGCAGCAGATGCTTCGGTGGCCGCGAACATAATCCCATCTGGCTCATAACGACGTTCGATCAGTCCCCTGCTCTGATAAAGAAGAAGTCCCCGCTGCAGCGACTCACGTCGAACCAACAGCTCACCACTCCGTCTTGGAGTTTGGGGGTGCAGCCCCTGCGGACCATCAGCGTCATCAGAGTGAACCACCAGATAGTCAGAGATAACCAGACGCTGCAATGAATAGGCGGCTGGGAAGGCTTCTGTTAGAACCACCAAAGCACGCAAGCCAATCTCTATGGGCCCATTGAAGGGGTCTGTAAAGCGAACGGGCTGGAGTTCACTCATCTCACCCACCTCACATTCACATTATCATTTGCGAGCTGATGACATATCCCCGCTCGGTCCTGTTGGGTCAATGCAGTAATCAGAGCGTGCGCACTCACAGGCAGCAGTCGGGCGAACTGAACAACTGCAATAACTCGCCGATAACCATCGGAATGATCAGAACGAATCACGTCCATAACGCCCCCGTAAAACTCATCCTGAAGTTTTTTAAATTCGCCTGGCGGCAAGGTGTCACGGGAAAATGCTCTCAGCGATTCCGCACTGTAGAACTGGATGCGTGAATCAAAAAAGTGATCTCGCAAGTCGGGGTCTGGTATCGCTTCGTGAGACCCCACGTCTGTGCTGGTGTGCTCGGCATATGCTTCAAGCAGTTTTGTCACATAACTCAGCTCTGCCTTTGCTGGAGTAGCGGGTGGAGCGTCCATCGGCGGACGTTCTGGAAGTCCTCCGCCAAAACGCACCCAATGCCATCGAGTTTTTGCGTGTTCTTCGATAATATGAAGTGGCTGCACCGCACAGAATATCGAAAAATCGAGCGTGTCTATATATTGGTCGAGTGAACTATCGAGATCTACTGGGCATTCCTTGGTGATCTTGTCCTTGCAATGTTTATCCCACTCTTTTTTCAATTCAGAGCGTAACTTTCTAGGGTCTTTCAATAGCTTAGATAGCTTGGTGCCAACCCCACGAGGCGCAACGAAAAAATATGACGACGGCCAGCTATATTCACCCTCCTTCGTGTAGTACACGAGCTTGCCAAATTCGATCCAGACATCCGTTGGCGTAAGCGGATTGCGATAGTGCTTGCATTGATAGTTATCCCAGTGATCTGGAGCGTCCTTGTGGAATGCGATCACATCCCGCCCCATGTCACCAGCTCCGCCACACAGCTCCACGTTTGAATACTTTGAACGCAGGCTGTAGGCCCACTCGTAAACAAAGACCTCCCATTGTTCAGGGCTAAAGAGCCGAATCCGCTCGATTGGCTGTACTGGATCACCACTCTTAACTGTTGACGCAGAAGCGGGAGCGGGGTCAGCCGGAACAGGCATTGGAATAGTTCCTACCACACCATCACCTCACTCGTCAGGCGCGGCAGATCAGCCGACTTGCTCGCATTTCAGATTCCCCCACAGGCAGGCGTCGATAACACCCACGACCCCCTCTGCCGACGAAAGAGAGGTAATCGGCGCTTCCGGTTTCGAGAGGGTATTCACGTACAGCTATGTCCCAAGAGACACGGGGATCGAAATAGTCCCGATCCTGGACGGCCCAGCCTGCATCTCCAAGAAGCTTGTCGATCTTTCGTCTCGCGTTCTCATCTAGGTTCCCTCCTGAGTCCTCCGAAGCCGTTTCGACCACCCTCATCCTAAAAGTCTGTGGAGAAGGTCATGACTTCTCATATATGATAATTGCGAAGAAATCACGGATCGGACGGCTTGACGATGATATATCACCTTTCCATATCAGGGAGAGGTAACTCTTAGCGGGCACTCGTAGAAAACTTCGTCAAATGCTTTACTATAGATCCCGATCGATTCGCCTCAGAACCCTGATATAAAATTCCCACCTTCTTTCCCTTCCAGCTGACGAGGTCCACACATTCGATTACGCCGAAAGCCACGGCCACCGTTTCAGCAACCTCGCCGAAAGCCGCGCCACAGAAAGGGAGTTCGAGTTCGACCAGCTCTCCTCATGATGCCAACGCCCCCGACCCCGGCCTCTCCGAGACGCAGGGCCTGCGGATGAAAAGAGGGTCAACGGCAGACGGCTCCTCTTCTAAGCTTCCGCCTATACTTGCGAAGAGGCCGGCATAATTGACCGCCGGGAAAAGCATAAGAGGCGGCGCGACCTCCCCGATAGGGAAGGGTCGTAGAGCGCCTCCGAGGGCGAGCGTCTTGAGAGGAGATCGAGAGGCCGACGGCGGCCTAATCAGAAGGATTTCGCGCAGCTACAGGTGGGCCTACATCGACATGCTGGCGATGCTGATCGGCGTCGCTGGAGGAGCCGGGGCGATCCTCTTTCAAAAGGTCATCGAGTTCATCCACGGCATATTCTTCTCAGGGATCGATCCCGGTGCGGGGCCGGGCCTCTCCGTCATCCTCTATCCGATCATCGGCGGCCTCATCGTCGGGCCCATCGTCTGCCTCCTCGCCCCCGAGGCTAAGGGGCACGGCGTCCCCCAGATCATCGAGAGCCTCCAGGTCGGCGGGGGTCAGATCAGAAAGAGGGTGGGATTTCTCCTCATCCTCGCCTCGGCGGTGATCATCGGGAGCGGCGGAAGCGCCGGAAGGGAGGGTCCCATCGCCCAGATCGGAGCCTCCTTCGGCTCCCTCATAGGCCAGATCTTCCGCCTCGGCCCAAAGGACCTGAAGCTCCTGACGGTCTGCGGCGTCGCCGCCGGGGTCGCCGGGACCTTCAACGCCCCCATGGGCGGCGCCATCTTCAGCATGGAGGTGGTGGCCAGGAGGTTCTCACCCTACGACTCGGTCCCGATCCTCCTCTCGGCGGTCGTCGGGACGGCGGTGGCAGGCACCATCATCGCCCCCGCCCCGGCCTTTACAAACCCCGAGTTCTCCTTCGGGACCCAGGACCTCCTCCTCTGCTTCGTCCTGGGCCCGGCGTTCGGGGCCCTCGCCTTCTCCTGGGTGAGGTTCTTCTACTCGGTCGAGGACCTCTTTGAGGGGCTCAAAGTCCCCAAGATGCTGAAGCCCGCCGTCGGAGGGATCGTCGCCGGGATCGGCGGATACCTCCTCTACGGCTACGGGATAATGGGGGTCGGCTACGACGGGATCGCCAGGATCTTCGAGATGCCCGCCCTCTCGCCCTCGGCGGATTTGATCCTCTTCCTCGTCACCCTCGGCCTCGTCAAGATCCTGGCCACCTCCTTCACCGTCGGATCCGGAGGAAGCGGCGGCATCTTCGCCCCCTCACTCTACATCGGGTTCGTCTTCGGGGTGGCCTTCGGCCTCCTCTCCGAGGCGGCCCTCCCGGGGCTGGCGACCGCATCACCGACGGTCTACGGCCTTTTGGGGATGGCGGCCCTCTTCGCCGGGGCCGCCCGGGCGCCGCTGACCTGCATCGTCATGATCCCGGAGATGGCGAGCAGCTACGGCAGACTCCCTCCCATCATCATCGCCTGCGTCCTCAGCTACGCCACAGCCCAGATCCTGATGAGGGGGGCGTCGATCTACTCCATCAAGCTCGCCAAGAAGGGGATCTTCATCGACCAGCCCCAGCCGGTCCTGAGGGGGATCACCGTCGGCGAGGCTATGAATCAGGAGGTCGTCGCCGTGGGGGAGGAGATGACCCTCCGGGAGCTGCGGGATCTCGTCTTCAGGACCAACCACACCGGCTTTCCCGTGGTCGAGGACGGAGAACTTGTCGGGATCGTCACCTTCGATGACCTCCGGAACGTCCCCGTAGAAGAGCAGGACGAGTCGACCGTCGGCGACGTCGCCGAGAGGTCAGTCGTCACGGTCCGGTCAGACCAGTCGGCGAAGTACGCCATGGACCTGATGTACCAGAACAATATCGGGAGGCTCCCCGTGGTCAGCGGCGACGATCCGAAGAGGCTCGTGGGTATGATTACGAGGACGGACGTCATCCGGGCATACGAGGCGGTGGTGGAGAGATGATGACCAGAAGACGATGATAAGAAGACGGTTATTAAAATATGAATATCGATCGACCAGAACCCTGGACCCTGGCCGCCCGGAAAGGGCAGCCGACCTGTATTCAGTCCCGCCTCGCCCCGCCTCTATTCAGGATCTCGTAGGCTGCGATGGCGTCGGTCCTGGTGACCATCCCGACGACCCTCTTCGGATCCTCTCGGTCCACCACGGGAAGCCGGCCGACGTTGTTTCTGTAGAGGCGGTCCATGGCATCCTTCATGTTCTCGTCGGGGAAGGCGACGATAACATCCTTCACTGACACCTCCCCGACCCTGACCTCGTCCTGCTTTCCCTCGGGAACCCGCCGGAGGTCGTCGAAGGTGACGATCCCGGCGAGCTTGCCTCCTTCGATGACGGGAAAACCCCGGACGTTCTCTCCGAAGACCCTCGCCATCGCATCCCTGACCGTCGTCTCCGGCCCTAAGGCGACTACCTCCCGGACCATGGCGTCCCTCACGAGGACCCGTTCCAGGAGAGCCTCTCCGGCCTCCAGGGATACGCCCTTCCTCACGAGTTTCATGGTGAAGATCGTCGACCCCGATAGGCCTAGGGAGGCGACGGCGTAGCTCGCGGCGGAGGTGATCATTAGGGCCGGGAGGAGGGAGTAATCGGCGGCCATCTCCGAGATCAATACCACGGAGGCGAGGGGGGCCCCTGCCGAACCCGCCAGGAGGGCGGCGGCCCCCAGGAGGGCGTAGGCGGGAGCGTGCCCCTCGGCGGCAGGCAGTATCTCGCCGAATAGAAGGCCTAAGGAGGCTCCCGCCACCGCGCCGACGACGAGGGTCGGTCCGATGGTTCCTCCGCAGCCCCCGGAGCCGAGGGTCGAGGCGGTGGCGAGGGCCTTGGCCGCCGCCAGGGCGAGGAGGAATAGGGCGAGACGGGATGCTTCCGATCCGACGGGGGATGATGCGATGGCGAGGACCCTATCAACGCCGTCGTACCCGACTCCCATAACCCCGAAACCGATGAAGTAAAGCCCCGCCACCCCGGCCACGAGACCTCCGAGGCCCGGCTTCAGCCCCTCGGATAGGGGGATCCCTTCGAAGAGCCTCTCGGCCCCGGCGAGGAGCCTCGCCCAGAGGAGGGCGAGGACGCCGAAGATCAGCCCCAGAAAGAAGCAAAGGAAGAGCTCCGTAAGGGTGATCTCGGTCGAGAGGGGAGTGAAGGCGGGGTTCTGGCCCAGGAAGGCTGAGGCGGTCGCCGCCCCGATCACCGCCGAGAGGAGGATGGGGACGGCGTCCACCATCCGAAAACGCCTCATGATCACCTCCATCCCGAAGATGGCGCTTCCCAGGGGGGCGTTGAAGGTCCCGGCGAGCCCTGCCACAAACCCCGAGACGACCAGGATCTGAACTTCGGGTACGTTCAGCCCCAGCCTCTGACCCAGGAAGGACCCGAAGGAGGCTCCGATCTGGGCGATAGGACCCTCCCTTCCGGCGCTTCCGCCGCTCCCGATGGTGACGGCCGAGGCGAGGAGGATGGCGGGGCCCGTCAGGGGACGGATCCGTCCCCCTTTCTTGTGGAGGGTCTCCATCAGCGACGGTATCCCCTCCCCCTTCGCCTCGGGGGCGAGCCGCAGTATCAGAAGGCCGACGACCACCCCCCCCAGGACCGGGAGGAGGATCAGCATCTCGTCTCCGCCTGGCAGGGCGGTGAGGACCGGGCCGAAGAAGAGGCAGTGGACTGACTCAGCAACTCTTCTGAAGACGACGGCTACCATCCCCCCAACGAGGCCGGTGACGATGGCGAGGGCGTACAGGAGAAGCCGCCTGTTTTCGCTTTGGGTAGGGATCCTCCGGGCTCTCAAGGTATCCCTCGTCATGAGGATGGTCGGATATAAAGAAGTTCTGTATGATGGCGGTGCATGAGGCAGACTTTGGCTTCATCGGAGTTGAACGGTGGTCGCTCTGGACGATCCTCCTCCTTGGAGGATCTTCTTAATGTAGACCCTCTTCCAGCTCAATAACCCTGATATAAAACGCCCCCCTTCCATCCGTCGGGGCCTTCCATGTTCGACTGCGCCGAGAGGCACGGCCACAGGTTAGTAGAGCTAGCCGACCTCCACGCCCCCGCTAATTCCCGCCGACGCCCCCGACCCCGGCCTCTCCGAACCGGAGGTTGCAGAGGAAAGGAGGAGCAACAGCATTCGACCCTCTATTACGCCACCGCCCATATTTGCGGGCCATTCATCATCAAAAAGCGCTCATGCTTCTTCGTCCTTCAGTAATAGTACCATATGGACCTGTAATCCTCCGGGTCCTCCCCCCTCTCCCTCAGCCTCCCGAGGTAGCCGCTTATGCTGACGTCGTCGTAGATGTAGGGCTTCACCTGGACGATGTTCTTCTCCCAGGGGAGGAAACGGTACGTCCTCCTTCCGTCGGGCTGGATCGCTATGATCTCGTGGTTCTGCCAGGCCCGGAGGTGGTCTTTTCCCAGGAAGGGGACGTTGAAAACCGGCTCGTCGGTCCTGAAGATCCCCGGCAGGAGCCGGGCCTCCTCCTTCTGCTCCTGGAGGATCCGAGCGATGGGGACGGCGTACTCCTCCATCTCACTCTTCCCCTTCATGTTGAAGGTGTAGTAGGGGTCGACCCCGATCTTCTTCAAGACGATCCGGAGCGCAGCCGTCTCAAACCGCCTGCTGTTGGCGAAGGTGAAGACCTGCTGGTTGTAGACGTCCATCCCCAGAACCCTGATCCTCCTGATCGCCTCCAGGGTCTCTGCCGTCACCTCCCGGGGATGCATGAAGTGGGTTACGACGGATAGGCTCCTTCTGCCGAGGGAGTGGTAAGAGCCGAAGATCTCGCAGAGCTCTTCTGTGATCCTCTGGGGGACGGTGATGGGGGTTCTGGTGGCTATCCTGATGCTGACGATGTGGTCCATCTCGGCGAGGCGGCCGAGGATCTCGTCGATGCGGCCGTCGCCCAAAACCAGGGGGTCGCCGCCGGTGACGAGGACGTCCATCATCTGGTCGTGGTCGGCGTACCAGTCGAGGGCGGCTTCGATCTTTTCCGTCGACGCCATCGCCGAGGGCATGAAGGGGGCGGTGATCTCCCAGTTCCTCTGGCAGTAGACGCAGATCTGGGGGCAGGAGTCGTAGGGCTTGATGATGGCGACACGGGGATAGCGGCGGGTGACGAGGTCGGCGGGGGATGTATCGTACTCCCTCATGAAGTCGAAGGCCCACTTCCGGTCGATTCTATGGGCGATCATCTTCTGGACGTACTTCAGGGGAGGGAAGACCTGCTGCCTGAGGGCAAAGTCTAGGTCGCCGGGGTTTTTATCCATCAGGGAGAGGTAGTGGGGGGTGACGCCGAAGGGGACCTCGTTCTCCAGGGCGAGGGCTATCGACTCCTCGTGCTCGGGGCTCAGGCGGATGATCTCTTTTATGATAGCAAGACCGTCTCCGTCCTTGAAGACGTTGCGGAACTGCCATCTCCAGTCGGACCAGTCGTCCTCGTCCCCGCCCAGGACCGCCAGGATCCTCGCCCTGTTCTCGGCCCGCGCTTCGGCGAGTTCTGGGTCGAGGCCGCTTCTATACCGTGCGAGGCGCAAGTCCATCCGCCGCCCCATCTCGTCCAGGTATTGAGACCGCATCTCTGCCGCCTCCCGCCCCTCGTACCTCTCGAAGTCGGGGACCTCCATCCCCTCCATCAGCATCGAGGGGTAGACCTCGGCCTGGACCTTCACCGCCTTGAAGAGGTGGAAGAACTCGTCGACGAAGCCGTCGGCGACCTCGGAGTCTCCGGATACCGCCGCCTGCCAGAGATACTCCAATGACGAGGTCTTCGCCGCCCTCTCGTTTCGGGGGGAGAAGAGGTTCTTCAGCCCCTCGACCGCCTCTTTGAAGAGGACGTAGTCCCAGGGGTCGATCTCCACCGCCTCCCGCTGCCGGGTCCAGTCGAGGGACTGGAGGTAGCCGACGACGACCTCCCGGGCCGCCTCTAGGCTCTCGCTCTCCTTGAGGAGGAGGTATATCTCCGGGGCGACCTCCCAGCACTTCTGCCATCTATCCGCCATATCTGAAGCTCAGATATCTATCTGATGGTATTTAAAAATCACTTCTGAGGTTAGTCCCCTCCGATCTCTCAGATCCCACCCCTTCCGGGGCCTCGATATCCATCGTATTCGAGATTCAAGCTTTCATTGGGCCATATTTAACAGCAGCATTGAGCCATCTTTTTGTGATGAAATCAATATAAGTATTTCTAAAGCCCGTCTAAATATAATCTTTATAGCATGAATAAATAAAAAGTTTAAATTCAGTCATATTTTCCACATTGAAAAACAAAAAGATTCATAAATAAGAAGATGAACTATAGATTTTGTAAGACGCAATCCGGTATAAGGAACGGAGGAGTTTATAATGAGATATTCGCAAATATTGGGGCTGGCGGCGGGGCTCTTCGTCCTGTTTCTTGCCGGCTCGGCCGCCGCCGATGACGGCGGCTCGGTCCCCGTATACACCGTGGCCGACACCACCGGAGACTGGGGTTTCCCCTCCCCTTACGCCCACTACGCCCGAGGGCCGGGGTACACCCGGATGAGCTACCTCTTCGACACCCTGGTCTGGAAGGACGACGCCGGGTACGTTCCCGCCCTCGCCGAAGGGTGGGAGCTCGTCGGAGACGACACCTACATCTTCTCCTTGAGGGAGGGGGTCACCTGGCATGACGGAGAGCCCTTCACCGCCGATGACGTCGTCTTCACCGTGGAGTATGTCAAAGATCACCCCTACATGTGGGTCGACTCGGGGATCATAGACGAGGCCGAGGCCCTCGACGACCTGACGGTGAAGCTGACCCTCTCGGCCCCCTTCGCTCCATTCCTCGACCAGGTGGCGGGAACCCTGCCGATCCTCCCTGAGCACATCTGGGCCGGGGTCTCCGATCCCGTCAACCGCAGGGAGCAGGACGCCCTCGTCGGGACCGGCCCCTACACCCTGAGGGTCGAGGACTACGACAAGGTCCAGGGGACGTACAAATACGTCGCCTATGAGGACTACTACCTCGGCGAACCGAGGGTGAAGGAGCTTCGTTTCGTCAAGATCTCCGCCCCCAACGCCGCGGCGGAGCTCCTCCAGGGGAGGGTGAACGCCGCCGGGATCGAGCCGGAGATGATCGGCCAGCTGGAGGGGAGCTTTGAGATACTCTCGGTTCCGGGCCACTGGTGGAACTACAAGCTGATGATCAACCACCAGAAGAATCCCCTCTCGGATAAGAGGTTGCGGCAGGCTCTCGCCAGCGCCATCGACCGGGATAAGCTGGTGGATATAGCGGCCCGGGGGCGCGGCCTTTCGGGAAGCCCGGGGTTCATACCCTCCGACAACGACTGGTACAACCCCGAGATCGACGGCTTCTACCCCCACGACCCGGCGAGGGCGAAGGAGCTTCTCGGAGATATGGGCTATGCAGGCCAGCCGATCCAGCTCCTCATCAAGGGCGGTGACACCTCCGCCGAGAGGATCGGCGAATTGATCGAGGCGGACCTCGCGGCCGCCGGGATAAACGTCGACCTGCGGATGATGGACTCCAAGGCCGTCGACTCCAAGGTCGTCGACTGGGACTTCGACCTCGCGGTGAGCGGCCACGGCGGGGTCATCGGCGACCCCAACTTCCTGGCGGGCAACACCCTGGACGACGATTTCAACAGCGCCAGGTACTATGATAACCCCGAGCTCGTAGCCATCCTGGAGGAGCAGGTTACGCAGACGGATGAGGACGCCCGCAGGGACCTCATCGACCGGGCCCAGCTCCTCTACGCCGAGGACGTCCCGGCATTGACCCTCTACTACACCGAGTCCTTCGTCGCCCACGACGGCCAGGTGGAGCTATACTACACCCACAACGGGATGGCCCTGGGGATACCCATCGCCCTCAACAAGCTCTCCTTCGTCGGGGCCTAAAAATCGCTCTCTGGGCGGCTGCGGAAGCCGGTGGCCGCCGGTGGCCGCCCCTTTACCGCCCCGCCCTTTTTTTCGAAGATCCCGATCATCTCCACACCTCCGGAATCTTTAAGTTGGAGGCGAGCCCCTCTCTTCTGGGGAGGTTGAAGCTTTGATATCGACGAGTAGAGTAGCATTTTGGATATTGCTGGGAGCGGTCTTCCTTTTGGCCTTCAGCGCGGAGGGCGTCCGGGCTGAGGACGCGCCTGGTCTGGATTATCTCCCAAACCCCTTCGCCGCCGATAGGCCCGAGTGGGATCCCTTTGGCCCCGGCTCCGAGTCCATCAGCGCCGTCGGGAGGGCCCAATGGGACCCCCTCTCGCCCGGAAGATCCGACGTCGCCCGCCTCGTATCGGCGAACCCCTTCGCCCCGAATCACAACCTCATATACGGGGACGAGGTCCTGAGCCATAACCAGCTCTACCTCCAGTCGGGGGGTCTTCTGGTGACGAGCGGTGAGGTGAACCTAGCCACCCCTTATTCCCTCTGGCTGTACGTCGCCAACTGGGGGCCTCTGACCTTGAGCGATCGGGGGATGAGGGTATTATCCCATGGGTTTGTTACCCCGGGTTGGTACAAGCTGGATCTCTACGCTGAGACCTTGGAGGCTCATTCTTATCAGTTCAACGCATCGGGCTGGTCCAACAGCGTGGATTTACGGGTCAGCTCCGGTGGGTATCCGACTACATACAGCCTGGTGGGGCGGGTCGTAGATCCCTATGGCAACGGCATTCCCAACGCCCTGGTCAGAATATCCGGATCGGGAGGGGTCTATAGCACCACCACCAACGGCCGGGGCTACTACGGTATGAACCTCCCCTCCGGGACATACGCGGTCACCGCAGAGCTCGGGGGGTTCAGCTTCACCCAGGCGACGGGGAGGGTATGGACCGGGACTGTATCTGCGGCGGGAACTGTGGTGGGATACCCCGTGGGCCAGCTCGCCCCTCCCGACATTTATTATGGGGGATATGGATGGCTGGAGGGGAGGGTCACCGACAGGATCGGCGCCGGGATACCGGGGGCGAGGGTGAGGATCGACGGCATCTTCTCCGTCGCCACGGGAGATGACGGCGACTATCGGGTCTCCCTCAGCCCCGGATGGCACTCGGTGGCCGTGGACGCCGCTGGCTACAAGTTCACGTCGGCGTCGGTTCAGATACGTTCCGGCCAGATGGCGAAGCTCGACTTCAGAGGGACGAAGGTCATCGTCCTGGGAAGGCACAGCTGAAGGATAGAAAAAAAGAGCGGAAAGGAAAGTCGGGGCGGGTCAGGCGTAGTTCCAGCGCCAGACCTTGAACCCCGCGGCCAGAATCCCGAAGAAGAGCGCCAGCACGACCAGAGCCTGGAGGTATCCGATTATGGTTACGATGTCCATGTATATCACTCGGATGAGAGCCTACCTCATGTATCATAAAGATTTTGGTTTTTCCCGCCGGAAGGTCCTTATTTTGGAGCATGAATAGTCGAAGAAACCACGTTTGCTCGATCCTATATCACCACCCTCCTGCTCGACCCTCGCTTCGCAGATCCCTCGCTTCGCAGATCAGCCGATTCCAGGAGGCTGATGCAAGAGGCGCCTTACGGGAACTTGGAGGATACCGATATCGTTATATCTCCAGATCAACAACAGAAAAACCATGTCCTGGATTAAAGATAAGAAATACGACGAAAACGATCGGAAGAAGCTGGAGAAGGGTGGAGGGTTTGAGAAGTTCGTAACCATTATAAGCCACTGGTTCTACCGCGTCATGTCCTGGTGAGTCTACCGCCCCGTCTCATGGTGGGGGCGGTGCTGATACATCAGAGGCCTAAGGCCCGATAGACCGCAGAGCTCCTCCTTTTGAGGAGGCCCATGGCCCCTTTCCAGTCATCACCAAAGCTCAATATCGAGGATAAGGGATCCCCCCGCTTCGCGATGGTCCCCAGCCTAGGGACATCAGCGATCGACGCCGTCACGGTCCTGAGGTCCGCCATTATTTTTATATCGGATTTTGCGAAGATGACGCCCCGTCCTCCGAATCTGCGAGGTTTAGGCCTATCAGGGAGCGATCCGTCGAAAGAGAGGAGGTGGGCCTGGAATACGTTCACCCCCGTGGAGATCTCCACGGCGTCGAGGCTCCCCTGAAATCGGGGGTTCACCTCCAGGACTACGGGACCGGCCTCGGTGATGACGAAGTCGATGCCGTTGGAGCCGACGAGGCCGAGGCGGACGGCGATCTCCTCTCCGATATCCATCATCTCCCCGACTGCGGAGGGGTCTATCGAGGGGTCCAGAGGAGAGACGTTGCCGCAGTAGCGAAACCCGCTTCCTCCGAGCCATTCTGTCCCTATAAGCTGCTCGTTGGCGGATATCGCCACCGCCCCCTCGCCGTCGGCGACGACGGAGACGCTGGCGGGGGTCCCCAACGCCACCTCCTGGACGATGAGGTCCCCCGCGACCTCGGCGAGCTCCACTTCGGTGAAGATGAGCCTATTTCCGATACCTCCCGCCCCCTTTCGGGGCTTGACCATCAGGGGAAACCCTCGATGATCTCCCACCTCTCCGAGAGGTAGGGTCGGGACAGCAGGAAACCCCTCCCCTTCGAGCCAGCGTCCCAGCCAGAGCTTGTCGGATACGAGGGAGATCTTCTCCGGGGGGTTGTTCAGGACCTCGGCCCCCCCGACCTTCATCTCCTCGATCCCCGGCCCCAAAACGAGCCCGTCGATGAGATCCCCCTCGATGAACTCCCGGATCAGAGCTTCCGCCGATCGTCCTAGATCTCCGGGGATCGATGGGTCGGCTTCGAGGAGGAGGGATCGGAAAGCCGACTCTGCCAGGTCGAGGTCGTTGTAGCAGTCGGCGGCGAAGACCCGGTGGCCCGCCCTGGAGGCGGAGGCGGCGATATGCCGGACGTTCCGGCCGACGATGAGGACCCTCAGGGTCGATCAGACCTCCGCCTCATCTTCATCGCTTCTTTCGATGACGGTCTTGTACCGCGGGCTTGGGACGACCTCGATCCTTCCGCGAAAATCCCGCTCAAGCTCTCTGCCCAAAAAGAGCCTGTCCAGGAAGACCGCCAGGGCCGCCACCTCCGAATGGGGCTGGTTTCCGACCCCCACGTTCCAGTCTGCCATCTCGTAGATCTCGGGGGGGACCTTCTCAGCCCCCACCACCACCATCAACGGATCGGATCGACGGATATCCTCCATCGACTCCGATAGGGGAGTTCCGTACATGGTGAGGTGGACGATCCTCCCTCCCGCCTCCTTCCAGCTCCTGGCCTCGGCCTTCCAGCTGGGGACGGACCTCACCCGAAAGGTGCCGCCCCACCTAAGAGCGACGTCCTGGAGCCCCTCCACCAGCCGCTCGTCCCTTCCGGCTAGGATCATCTCCTGGGAGCCGAAGGCTCTCGCCACCAGCCCCACGTGGGTGGTGATCCTCTTGTCCCGCTCCGGCCGGTGGCCGAGGCGCAAGACCACAACTCGCATGGCCGGAAGAGATCGGAGATGCTATTTATTCCCTTACCTTCCAAAACCGATAAATCCCTTGGCCGCCCTCTGCAGAGAGATGAACCTGTGTGAGAAATGTGGGGGCGAGGGGCGTCTGACAGTGGGAGATAAGGACTGTCCCAACTGCAAGGGAACGGGGAAGATAGAGTCCGTCAGCCTCGGTGAGGCCTCCGCAAGCGAGATCGACGACCTGGTGAGGAAAGGGTCGACGAGATGTCCCGTCTGCAAAGGAGAGGGAAAGATCCCCGTCACCGAGATCTGTCAGAAGTGCGGAGGCCTCGGCCGAGATTACCTCTGCGCCGTCTGCGGCGCCAAGCTCCCCACCAGAACCGAACTATGTACGAGCTGCGCGAAAAAGCCCGTCGTACACGTTCTGGACAAGGCCTGCGACACCGGCGACCTGGTCGTCGGAGATGTCTACGGAGGAAAGGTCTCGGGGATCGCCAACTTCGGCGCCTTCGTCGACCTGAACGACCACGTCCGAGGGCTCGCCCACAACAAGTTTCTGAAACGGACACCGGAGGTGGGCGAGGAGATATGCGTCCGGGTGAGGAACGTCGCAGCCAACGGCAACATAGAGCTGGAGCCGGTGGAGGTGGGCGAGCACCACATCCTGGAGGTGAAGAAGGACCTCCCCGCCACCAGGGTCGATGAGCTCGAAAAGAGCGTCGGAAAGCTCGTCTCCATCGACGGGGAGGTGATCCAGGTGAAGCAGACCGGGGGTCCCACCATCTTCACCATCGCCGATGAGAGCGGCATCGTATTCTGCGCCGCCTTCGAGCGGGCGGGGGTCCGGGCATGGACCGAGATCGACACCGAGATGATAGTGAGGGCCATCGGCGACGTCTCCGTCAGGAACGGCCAGATCCAGATCGAGATCCGGTCTATGAAGCAGCTCTGGGGCGGGGAGGCTTCTGCCGTCAAGGATAGGATCGAGAAGGCGATCGACGAGAGGGCCGAGCCCGCCGACCTCCCTCTCCTGGTAAAGAGCGATATAATAACGAGGCTGCAGCCGAAGATGAGGGAGGTGGCAAAGGAGATCAGAAGGGCGATCCTGAAGTCGAAGCCGATAGTGGTGAGGCACCACGCCGACGCCGACGGGATGAGCGCCGCCGTGGCCATCGAGACGGCGATCCTCCCCCTCATCCGGGACGTCGGGGGTTCCGACGCCGAGTACCACAACTACCGGCGGGCGCCGTCGAAGGCCCCCTTCTACGAGCTGGAGGACGTCACAAAAGACCTCACATACGCCCTGGAGGACCAGTCCCGCCACGACCAGAAGATGCCCCTCATAGTCCTGATGGACAACGGCTCCACCGAGGAGGACGTCCCGGCGATGAAACAGGCGCGGATCTACGGTATGGAGATGCTCGTCGTCGACCACCACCACCCCGACGAGGCGGTCGACGAGTACCTCATCACCCACGTCAATCCCGCCCACCAGGGTGGCGACTTCGGGATCACCACGGGGATGATAGCAACGGAGATCGCGAGGATGATCAACCCCGATGTTGAGGAGAAGATCAAGCACTTTCCCGCCGTCTCGGCCGTCGGCGATCGGAGCGAGGCTCCCGAGGCGGAAAGGTACATACGCCTCGTGGAGGACCGCTTCTCCATCGAGGACCTGAGAAAGATCGCCCTCGCCCTCGATTACGAGGCGTTCTGGCTCCGGTTCAACGATGGGAGAGGGCTCGTCAACGACATCCTCTGTCTCGGGAGGCTCGACCGGCACCGAAATATCGTCCAGCTCCTCTGCGAACAGGCGAAGGAGGCGATCGAGGAGCAGCTCCGGGCCTCCTTCGCCCACGTCAAGACCCAGACCCTCCCCAACGGCGCCATCATGAACGTCCTGGACGTCGAGAACTACGCCCACAAGTTCACCTTCCCCCCGCCGGGGAAGACCTCCGGCGAGGTCCACGATCGGCTCTGCAAGAAGTACGACGGAAAGCCGGTGGTGACGATAGGCTACGGCCCCGACTTCGCCGTACTGAGGAGCCGGGGGGTGAGGATGAACATACCAAAGATGGTCCGGGAGCTCCGGGAGGAGATCAAGGCGGGGGGCGTCAACGGCGGCGGCCACCTCGTCGTCGGGTCGATCAAGTTCGTCGGCGGGATGAGAAAGGAGGTCCTCGCAAAGCTCGTCGAGAAGATCGCCGCCTGCGCCGTCGACCCCGTCCCCTCCAGCGGCTCGAAGGCCGAAGAGAAGGTAGCGGCCTGATCATGAGGCGCATCCGTAACCCCGAGAGGCCCGCTGTCGATCCTCTCGTCTATCTCTATCCCCGGAGACTTCCGACCCCTCCTCGGCTCTCCCCCCGCAATTTTTATCTCGCCCCTCGATCCAGAGATGGCCGGTGAACCGGTTTGAGCGAATTAAAAGAGATCACCATCACAGAGGACGAATATCGGCAGCATCTGAAGCAGAGGCTGAGGCTTACCGACCCCTGCATGGCGGAGGAGGTGGAGCGGGTCGGTTTCCCCTTCCTCTTCGCCTCGGGCAGCGAGCTTCTCCGCTCTTACATCCTCAACGAGACGAATTTTCTCTCCAGCCTCCCTGACAGGCTGAGGGTTCCGGACCGGGGGTACGCCTGGTATATGTTCTCCCAGTCGGTGAGGGAGATCCACGTCGATGGCGGCAAAATTGTGGTGAAGTACGAGCCGAGGGACGACTACAAGCTCCCCTTCAAACGGTTCTACCTCTGATCCGAAGAGCTCCACTTACCCGTAGCCTTCCCCCTCAGGGCGAGCTTTCCCATCTCTTTTGCCACCTCGTCGGCGAGCACCGCGGGCTTCGCGTCTTCTAGAGGCGTCCCCGGCAGGGGGATGAAGTGGTGGGCCCGGATCCTGCCGCCTCCCCCGACGACCTCTCGGGCGAGGTCGAGGGTCATCCTCTGGTCCTCCGGTCCCTCTCCCGGAAGTCCCACGATCAGGTCGAGGTTGGGGACGATCCCCCGGTCGATGCAGAGGTCGCAGGCCCGTCTCACCACCTCGACGTCGTGGCCTCTTCCGATCATCTTCAAGATCCGGTCGCTTCCCGACTGGCCGCCGATGCTCAGGTATCGGTTCTTGCAGTACCTCTCCACCAGGTCCAGGGCCTCCTCGGAGACGAAGTCGGGCCTCACCTCCGAGGGGAAGGTCCCGAAGTAGATCGGCTTATCGAGCTCCGAGAGCGATGCGAGGAGCCTCTCGACCTTATCGATCCGGGGGTGGACCCCGTCGGAGCCGTAGGCGAGGGAGTTGGGCGAGGTGAACCGCAGGTCAGAGTAGCATCGGGCATACTCCTTAATCGTCGATATCGAACGGTGGCGCATCCTCCTTCCGAAGAGGCGGGGGGTCTGGCAGTATGCGCACCCCCAGGGGCAGCCGCGGCTGATCTCCAGGGGGGAGAAGATCGGCGGCCGGAAGGGGGGGTATCTGTCGAGATCAACATATTCTCGCGCTGGCGTGATCCTGACGATTCCATCTCGACTGTAAGCGATCCCCCGGACCGTCTCGGGGTCGCCGCCGCTCCTGATGACCTCGATCAGCTCCGGGAGGGTCTCCTCACCTTCCCCGATGACGACGTAGTCGAAAGAGCGGAGCGTCTCCTCCGGCCGGGCTGAGGGGTGGGGGCCGCCGGCTACATAGACCGCCTTGACCTTTGAGCCGGCGATCTCTCGATAGACCTCCTCCGCCTGGGCCGTGGCGAAGCTGTAGAGCATGACCCCGTCCCGAGGGCTGTCGGCAAGGCCCGCTCCCTCGACGAGGGGGAGGAGGGCGGCGATGCTGTAACCGTTCTTCTTATTCCAGCGAAACCAGATTCCTGCGGGACTCGTGTCGAGGCCTCTCTTCTTCATGACCATTCTCCTCACCTCGATCTTCCCCGCCCCGATCTCCCTCACCTCGCTTCAAAAGAGGCTGCCTCATCCTCCCCGCCATCGCCGACGAAGAGCGGCACGAAGTCGAATTTGTTGACGTCCACGAGCCCTTTATCCGTCAGCTTCAGCTCCGGGATGACCGGCAGGCAGAGGAAAGAGAGGGTCATGAAGGGGTCTTCCAGGACCGACCCCAGGTCTTTTGCTGCCCCAGCCACCTCCTCGATCTTCTCTGCCACCTCCTCCATAGACCGGTCGGAGAGGAGGCCGGCTATAGGCAGCGGCAGGGATGCGATCACCTTCATGCCGTCGACGACGACGAGGCCGCCGTTCATCTCTTTCACAGCCGAGACCGCCCGGCGAATCTCAGCCGAGCTGGTCCCCACGGCGGCGATGTTGTGGGAGTCGTGGGCGACGGAGGTGGCGATCGCCCCCCGAGCGAGGCCGAAGCCGCTGACGAGGCCCAGGCCTACGTTCCCCGTCCCCCGGTGCCTCTCGACGATGGCGATCTTCAGAAGGTCGCGATCGAGGTCGGCGACGACTCTGCCCCCCTCGACCTTCGGCCTGGCCAGGAGAGACCTCGTGATGATCTGGTCCGGGATAACCCCTATCACCCTCGCCAGGGAGCCCTCGGCCTTTATATCAAACGATCCGGAAACGATCTCGCCGACTTTCATCGATGAAGATCGCGGCCTAGGGGCCTTCCCGATGGGAGCGAGGAGGCGGCCGCCCTCTGCGACGACGGCCCCGCCCTTCAGGACCTTCTGGACGTTCAACTCGTCCAGGTCGTCGAGGACGACGATATCCGCCCTCCGCCCCGGCGCTATGGCGCCAAGATTCCGGAGGCCGAAGCGTTCGGCGGCGTTCTGGCTTGCGATCGTGATCGCGACTACGGGGTCGAGCCCCGCTTCGACTGCCCTCCTCACCATGGAGTCGACGTGCCCCTCCCGGAGGATATCGGAGGGGTGGCGGTCGTCGGAGACGAAGAGAAACCGCCTGGAGTTGACATCGTTCACCAGGGGGAGGAGGTCGTCGAGGTTCTTTGCGGCCGTCCCCTCCCGGATCATGATCCATAAGCCGGAGCGGAGCTTCTCCTCCGCCTCCTCGATGGATGTGGACTCATGGTCGGACTCGATCCCCGCGGCGACGTAGGCGGATAGGTCCATCCCGGAGAGGAGGGGAGCATGGCCGTCGACCCGGGGGCGGGAGCCGTCGAACCTCCTCCCTCCCGCAAGGCCGATCTTCGACAGGACGGCAGGGTCCCGGAATAGAACCCCCGGATAGTTCATCACCTCCCCGATCCCCAGGACCCCCTCCTCGCCGATCAGCTCCGATAAGGCCTCGGCGTCGAGGCTGGCCCCCGAGCTCTCCATCCCGGTAGCTGGGACGCAGGAGGGGAGCATGATATAGACCGATAACGGCGACAGCCTCGCGGAGTCGAGGACGTACCTGATCCCCTCTGCCCCCAACACGTTGGCGATCTCGTGGGGGTCGGCGACGACGGTGGTGGTGCCCCTTGGCACCACAGCCCTGGCGTACTCGGGGACGGTCACCATCGCCGACTCCAGGTGGACGTGGCCGTCTATGAACCCCGGCGCCAGGACCTTCCCCGACAGGTCCAGGGTCTCTTTGGCGCTGGGGGAGTCGAACCCGACGACGATCCCGCCGGAGATTGCGACGTCAGATTGATGCACCTCCCCGGAGAGGGTGTTCATCATCTCTGCCCCCTCCAAGAGGAGGTCGACCTCCACCTCGCCGCGGGCGGCGGCGATCAGCTCTTCGATCTTCATGGAAGCTCACCGGTTCAGAATACTCCAACCGGGGAGAAGGGCGAGATCGGTCTTATCCTTTTCCGCCGACATTCCTTCGGAGAAGGGCTCGCGGCAGGTTGCGACCTGAATAACGAAAGAGATGCGTCGGACCACTCATGCAAGAGCGGATCGATAAATTCCTAAACCCGAAGAGGCGATTAGATCCTCCCTGAAGAGACCTTGGACGAAGGAGTTCAAGAAGTCAGAGAACCCTTCCGGAGACGGATATAAAATGAAGAGAAGATACGCCTTAACCCTCGCCACATCGATCCTCCTGGCCTGCCTATTCATCGCCACCTCGATAGGAGACTCGATCCCGCAGAGTTCTCCATCGTCGATCTCCCCGTCGTCGGGAGAGACGCTCTACCTAAACTTCAGCACATGGCATCCTTCCGAGAGCCCAGAGGTCCAGACCGTCTGGATCCCGATGCTCCAGGCCCTGGGAGAGAGAAGCGAGGGAAGAATCGCTTACGCCATCTTCGACGGCGCTGCCCTGGTATCGGGGCCCGAACATTACGACCTCGTCGCCGATGGCCGCTGCGATATGGGGTACGCCACTCTATCCTGGACCCCGGGGAGGTTTCCCCTATCCGACGTCCTAAGCCTTCCGGCTGCCATCGAGGATAAGGAGACGGCGACGGATATAGGAAGAGCCGTCTACGAACGCGCCCTCCGGGGGGAGTTTGCCGATGTTCTGGTGCTGGAGGTGAACCCCTGCGTCAACTCCCACCTCTGGACGAAAGAGCCCGTCGAGACCCTGGAGGACGCAGGCGGACTGCGTATAAGGAGCCCCGGGGGCCTCCAGACGAGGTGCATCGAGGCGATCGGCGCAGTGCCGGTCTTTATGCCCCTCGACGCTGTCCGGGAGGCGATGGAGGACGGGACGGTCGACGGGATCGTCACCTGCCCCTCCATGATACAATCCTTCGGCCTCGCGGGAGTTGCCGACCACTGCACCCTCATCTCCTTCGGCTGCGTCGGGGAGGGGCTCTTCATGAACCTCGACTCCTGGGAGAAGACGCCTGAGGACCTCCGGGGTATCATCGAGGAGGTCTGCGCCAACCCCTATCGGACGACGGGCGGTATGACGGTGGAGACCTACGATGAGATCATGGCCGACCTAGACGAGAGCGGAGTCGTCTTCACAACCCCCACCCCCGAGGAGATGGCCAGGTGGCACGCCGCCTTTCAGAACGTGACGCGGGAGTGGGCCGCCGAGCTGGAGGCTCAGGGCCTTCCGGCGAGGGAGGCGGTCGAGATCTTCCGCGAGGAGTGCGATGAGAACGGCGTCTCCTTCGTCGCCTTCCCCCCGGAGTGGAGGTAGAGCGCGAGGTCCAGTCCCATCCAATCGACCTGTACCCCCGTCACTGGAACCTGACGGATACCTTCCCGAGGCCGTCGAAGGACGCCTCGATCAAGTCCCCCCTCTCCACCGGGGTCATGGGGGTCATCGACCCGGCGAGGACCACCTCGCCAGCCCGGATCCCGCCGTCGTCTTCGGCGACCTTGTTGGCGAGCCAGGCCAGGGACTCGACGGGGTTTCCGAGGATCGCGGCCCCGGTGGATCTGGCCACCTCTGCACCGTTCTTCTCCATCACCAACGAAACCCGCCGCAGGTCGAGGCCGTCTGGGAGAAGATCGTCCCCAAGGACGAAACGAGCAGCTACGCCGTTGTCGGCGATCACCTCCCGGATCCCGATCTCCCATCCCCTCGTCCGGGCGTCGTTGATCTCTATGGCTCCCGCCACCGTACCCACCGCCTCCAGCGCCTCATCGGCTGTTACGCCGGGGCCTGATAGATCTTCGCGGAGGTTGAAGGCGATCTCGCACTCGACCCTCGGATGGATCAGCTCCGATAAGGAGATCCCGCCGCCGTCGGGGACCCTCTGGCCGACGAAGAGGTGGCCGTATATCGGCTCGGCGATATTCATCGCCCTCTGTATCGCCTCGTTGGTCGCACCCACCTTCTTTCCCGCCAAACGCTCCCCACCTCTCAGCCTGGAGGCGACGATCGCCGTCTGAACCCGATAGGCCTCTTCCACCGTCAGATGGGGATAGGTGATGGATATCGGCTCCAGGCCGATCCTCTCGGCTTCTGCGGCGAGGTATCGCCTCGCCAGATCATCGATGAAGTTATCTTCTGTCATCCGAATAGCTCCAGCATCGCTTCGCCGAGGCCGCCAGTACCGCCATCGGACTTTTGCAGGCAGGAGAGGTCGATCCTCCCGCCGATAGGCACCTCCTTACGGTACGGCATCTCGATCTCGGGCGACTTATGTCATAATGTCTATACGACGAACAAGTAAAAACCTTTCCTCAAGATCCTCCTCCGGATGGATCGCATTCGGATGGCCAGCCATCGGATCGCTCTTTTCATCCTTCCCCCCGTACCCCACGGTCCGATCCCATACGCTTGATTAACTTGATATCTATTTTCAGTATTATATCCACATGACCTTTCAACCATATAGCCGCCAGAAGATACTTCTGCATAAATATCGATAATGTTCGATCGTTATCTTTAATAACGTGATATAATGAAACATGCTATCACGCGAAACCGGGAGATTCGTAAGCTTTCGAGATTTGGTGGAAATATGCTGGGCATAAACGATCCGTGGATCTGGGGCGTCTATCTCCTCTCCTTTCTGAGCGCTCTTCTCTGCGTGGGCTACGGCCTCGCCAACTGGAACAGAGGAGGAGAGAAGGAAGCCAACGAAATTCGTGAGGAAGTTTCCTGGGAGAAGGGTGAAGCTCAGATGGAGGAGAAGGAGCTGGGATTGTGATCGATATAGTTTATCTCAACATAATCATTCTGGTCTACATCCTGGCGATCGGGTACCTGGGGTACAGGGGATGGAGGGAGACCTGCAACTCCGAGGATTACATGGTGGGCGGAAGGAAGATCCACCCCTACGTCATGGCCATGAGCTACGGAGCCACCTTCATCAGCACCTCGGCCATCGTCGGCTTCGGCGGCACCGCAGGCCTCTTCGGGATGGGGCTATTATGGCTCACCTTTCTGAACATCTTCGTCGGTATATTCATCGCCTTCGTCGTCTTCGGCAAGAGGACGAGGAAGATGGGCCACAACCTCTCGGCGATGACCTTCCCGGAGCTTTTGGCCAGGAGGTTTGAGAGCAGGTTCATCCAGTACTTCAGCGGCCTTGTGATCTTCGTCGGGATGCCTATGTACGCCTCCGTCGTCCTGATAGGGGCCGCCAGGTTCATCGAGACGACCCTGGCCATTGACTTCAACCTCGCCCTGATGTTCTTCTCCCTAATCATAGCCGCCTACGTCGTCATAGGGGGCTTGAAGGGCGTGATGTACACCGACGCCTTCCAAGCTACGATAATGTTCGCCGGGATGGCGTTCCTCATGGTGATGACCTACAACCATCTCGGTGGCATCACTCAGGCCCACCAGTCCCTAACAGGCCTAGCAGCCCTCGTCCCCGCAAACCTCGCCGCCATGGGCCACCAGGGATGGACGGCGATGCCTGCTGCCGGTTCTGCATGGTGGTGGACCCTCGTCTCTACCCTCGTCCTCGGAGTCGGGATAGGGGTTCTGGCGATGCCCCAGCTCGTCGTCAGGTTCATGACTGTGAAGTCCGGCAGGGAGCTGAACAGGGCGGTCCTCATCGGCGGGATCTTCATCCTGATGATGACGGGGGTCGCCTTCGTCGTGGGTGCGCTCTCCAACGTCTACTTCTTCGAGAGGGACGGCGTCATAGCGATAGCCGCAGCCTCCGGCAACTCCGACAGCATAATCCCCGTCTACATCAACTCGGCGATGCCCGAGTGGTTCGTCTACATCTTCATGCTCACCCTCCTCGCGGCGGCGATGTCCACGTTGAGCTCCCAGTTTCACGCCCAGGGGACGGCCATAGGTAGAGACGTCTACGAGACCGTCGCCGGGATGAGGGGCGGCCGCTCGATCCTGATAACCAGGATCGGCATAATCATCGCGGTGGTGGTGGCCGTCATCCTGGGGTACGTCCTACCCCCCAGCATCATCGCTCCGGGTACGGCGATCTTCTTCGGCCTATGCGCCGCCGCATTCCTCCCCATGTACTCGTGCGCCCTCTTCTGGAAACGGGCGACGAAGGCGGGGGCGATCGCGGGGCTCGTCACCGGCACCTTCGTCAGCCTCTTCATGCTCGTCTTCGTCCACCAGAAGGAGGCGGCAGCCCTCGGGATCGCTAGGATGGTCCTGGGCAGAGACGTCCTCATAACATCGATGCCCTGGCCCGTCGTCGACCCGATCGTGGTGGCCCTCCCCCTCGCCTTCTTGGCGACGGTGGCGGTGAGCCTCGCGACGAAGCCTCCAGCGGCCGAGCACGTCGAGAAGTGCTTTGAGGGGATCGACTGATCCCCTCTCCAAAACCTATTTTATAGCCCTTATCGTCAGGGGATATCGGTAAGGAACGCCGTCGCTCGCCCTGACGGCCGCCGCGATGGCGAGCACCACGTCCAGGATCAAAAGGCCGAAGATCAGGAAGAGGCCGAAGATCATGGCGAAGGGCATGGCGATGGGGTTCCAGAACTCCATCACGCCGTGGCGGAAGGCGGGCCAGAAGAAGGCGATGGACCCTGCCGAGAAGAAGATCAGCACGCCAGCCAGGACCCAGTAGAGGGTGATGGAGAGCTGGAAGTTGAGGGCCTCTCTCCCCTGGTCGTCGATGAACTGGTGGTCGTTCCTCTTGACGAGCCAGACGACGAGGGGCCCCAGGACGTTGCCCAGGGGGACGCCCAGGAGCATCACGAGGGCGGACAGGTGGCAGAGGACCGCCCAGGTCCGGGCGTCCCGATTCTCTTCGATCATGATCGATTCCTCCATCAGAAGAAGGCCGCTGGAGATACTAAGACCTTCCGGCAGTACCCTCTCGGCATCGTCACATCTTGATGCAGAGGTAGGTTGCTATAAACCCCGCCCGATACTCTGCCCTCTCGATGGAGAAGCCCGCCTCCTCGATCATCCCCTCCAATATCCAGCCGATGGTGGAGTGCTCGTCTCTGATGTGGATCAGGATATCCCGGGGCGTCCCCTCGCTCCCTACCTCCGCCATCCGGGAGAGGTACCCGTCGAAGAAGCTCTCGGCCCCGGCGGGGTCGAAGGAGTAGACGACGTCTCTTATGAAGAGCCGTCCCCCCTCCTTCATCATCCCGGCGATCCTGATCAGGGCCACCTGCTTCCAGAAGTCGGGGAGGTGGTGGAGGGCGAACTGGGTTACGACGGCGTCGAGGGGCTCGCCCCGGTGCTGGTAGGTGAGAAAGCCGCCCTCGACAAACTCGATCCTCTCGGCGTCCCCCTTTCGCCCCACCTCCCGCAGCCTCTCTTCCGCCTTCTCCCGGGCATAGCCGAGCATCGGAAGGGAAACGTCGGCGGCGACGACCTTTCTGCACCTCTCGACGGCGGCGATGGGAAACTCCCCGGTGCCGCACCCCAGCTCCAGGACCGTCGCCTCGGGCGGGGGGTCCAGAAGGTCTAGGACCTCTCGAACCTCCTTTCCAACGTCCCTGATCTTCGCCATCTTCTGATCGTAGGCCCGGATCTCCGAGAGGTCCTCGTAGTCGGTCCCGATCTGTCGCTTCTCATCGTAAAGCCAGGCTGGGGAGTCTCTCATCTTCCTACTCCGCTTCGCCGTCGGATTTATCGCTTACGATTGAGGTTTCGAAAGACCAATTCTTTTCATTCCGGCAATCCCGCGAAGCTGATCGTAAGGAGAGGTCAGAGAAGATGATGCTGCAAGATGATCGATATCATCGGTGGAAAGGCCCTCCCCTGGCTCTTTGAGGAGAGGTGCAAAATAAAGCGGGTTTTCAGGGCAGGCAGGATGATGGTTACAGCGCTGAAACGGGTTAACGGAAGAACGACATTTGCAGCTATCGCTTACAGCTTATAGCAGCTGTAAGCAATGAAAAAGACGAAGGAGATACGATAATATTAAATTCAATATAAAATTATCTAAATTATGGTTGAATTGAGAATAGTCGGATATGTTGCTGATGGATGACGGCGTTAATAAGTCGATTTTTTTTGTCTATTTTTGTCTAATATCATCGTTAAAACGATTAAAGCATGATTTTAAGGTGCCGAATTTATTTGAATATATTATATATAATAAAAATTTAATAAAATATAAATATACACCCCTCTCGCAAAACGTATTTATCTTATTAAATTAAATAGCATTTGGAGGTTAGGTATATGAAGCTAAATGCACAGATTTTTCTAGCATGTATGATCGCTCTCCTAACAGCGATCGCCCCAGCGGTGAGTCAGATTGAAGAAATGCCAGAGGTTAATCAGCTTGAAGAAATGCCAGAGATTGGCCAACTGGATGATTCGCCCGAGGTAGGCCTACCAACAGAACCAGCCGTTATCCTTCCAGGCCCCGAAGAGGAAGTGCCTGATGCTGAGCTGGCTCTGGTAAGTTCAGAGATCTTAAGCACCGCTGCGGTATCTGCAGATTTCGCCAGTATGAAGGAAGCCGACAGTCTGATGAAGTTAGCCAGTGATAACCTCGTCGAGAGAGGTTTCGAAGCGTTGACAGGGGACGATAATTTCTTTGGAATAATAGAGACCTCCCGGGTCATGATGGATGACGGAGAGATCGTCCAACAGACCACAACGCTCGAAGTCCAGGACTACATCAGCTCGGACAGAAAAGATCTGGGAGCGTTGGTCAGGGTCAGACTGGAGACAGAGGACGGGTGTAAAGAGGAGTATATATTCAACCTCGTAGCTCCATGCGGCGATTTTAGCAAGCCGATAGAGTACCAGGCAGTAGCTACCAGCATAAGAGATCCCGCCACCGGTGCAATGTCTACCCAACTAGAAATGGTCGAGACTGATAGTTGGGGATCTTGTATGCTCCAGGAGCTGAAGAAGTGCGCTTCCCCATGCGTTAACGCGCTCGTCACCTGTCCCAAGAGCAGCTGGACCGCCTATCTCGGTTGTTTGGCGGTGAGATGCGGCGGATGTTTTGTGGCGAAGGCTGCCTGTTGCACATGCAACTGCAAATGGTGGTGCAAGTGGGCAGTGGGATGTTGTAAGAGGTGAAGGCTGCAGTATATCGCCGCTTGATTGAGGCGAGCTGCTGCCCACACTCTTTTTTCAAAATCTGGATCTTGAGAAGCCTCAATCCTCCAGTATCTCCTCGGCGGCGTCCCTGTAGGCGTCCATGACGTAGGCGATCCCCGAGACCTTCGCCGCCTCCTCGGTGAGGGCCATCAGGTCGTCTCTATCGACCGTCTCCAGGCTGAAGTTTCTGCTTCCGGCCATAAGCTGCTGCAGGCCGATCTGAAACCTCTGGGTGTAGGTGTAGATCCCCATAGCCCCCAGGGGTATCTTCTCGATATCTCTTCCGTACCTCTCGGCCAGCTCTCCGTAGGTGACGAAGAGCTGCCTTGCGGTCGTCCCGTACCTTGAGACGGACTTTGGAAGCTCCCCTGCCTGGATCCACTTCTGGATGTTCTTTCCGACCATCCCCGGGATCATGAGGGCTCTGCCCATGCATACCGCTTTGAAGTAGGGGGCGCCCATGGCGATCGCCTTGAATACCCCGTCCTCGCTGGAGAAGCCTCCCGCCATGGCGAGGTCGGGGACCCTCATCCCCTTCTTGGCGAGCCGCTCTGCGAACTCCAGGGCGAGGGACTGAAGGTAGAAGGTGGGGATCCCCCACTCGTTCATCATCGGCCAGGGGCTCATCCCGGTGCCGCCGGGGGCGCCGTCGATGGTGAGAAGGTCGATCTTCGCCTCTGACCCGTAGCGGAGTGCCATGGCGAGCTCAGCCATGGAGTAGGCTCCGGTCTTGAGGGTGACCCTCTTGAACCCCAGATCCCTGAGCCGGTCCACCTCTTCGAGGAAGCCCTCTCTTGTTACAAATCCGAGGCGAGAGTGCCTCTCAAACTCCTTGATGGAGCCGTCCTGGAAGGCCGCCTGAACGTCCTTTCTGGAGGGGTCGGGCCTCACTATGTAGCCTCTGTTCTGCAGCTCCAGGGCCCGTTCGAGGGACCGAACCTTGATCTCCCCACCGATGCACTTTGCCCCCTGCCCCCACTTCAGCTCCAGGGTGTCGAGCTCATGCTTCATGGAGACGTACTCGGCGGTTCCAAGGCGAGTGTCCTCGACGTTCATCTGGACGAGGATCTCGCCGTACCCCTCATGGAACTGCCTGTAGGTCTCGATCCTTCGGTCCATCTCCGGAGACCTGACGACTTTTCCCCTGCTGTCCAGAACCAGATCCGGATCGACGCCGCAGACGTTCTCGCCGCATACGAGGGTGATCCCGGATATGGCGGCGCCGATGGCGAAGTGCTCCCAGTTGGCACCGGCAATATCGGTGGACCCCAGGGCGCCGGTGAAGATCGGCACCTTCATCTTCACCTTTCTCTCCCATCCGTACTCTGTCTCAGTGTCCACCTCGGAGAATACGGCGGTGTCGGAGTTTCCCTCGACCCCTTCGGGGAGGCCCTTGGCGCCGACGGCGTAGCCCTGGATGTTCAGATGAGAATAGTCGAGGGGGTAGTCCTTCCCCGCTCCGGCGGTTATCTCGCCGAAGGGGCCGGGATAAAGGACCTCCCTGCCCCTGAAAGAGGATAACCAGATATCACAACCGCCCCTGCAGCCGTCGACACACCGGGTGCAGATCCCGGACATCGGAGCGACATCTCTCGACCGGTTGAAGGTCCCGATCGCTTCGTTGGCGTTTGGCCGTCTGAGATTCATAAAATGCCTCTTGGTTATTTTAATTCGTCCTGGGTCCGGGTGGATCTTCCGCCCAGTTCTGGCCGACGAGTCAGAAAGGGACTTCCGGCCATCTTATATATAAATCTTTTCCGACTCAAGTATAGCCGCCATTCGTACTGCAACGAGGAATCTGGCGACACCCATGGTGGGTGAGATGAGGGTGGCCGAAGAAAGAGGTCATCCAGAGGCTATCTGGTCAAGACCCCTCGCCTCCCTTGAGCCCCACGATCTTCTCGACGTCGACGAGCTTCCAGATGAGGGAACGCTCCTCCTCGACTATGGAGTCCAGGGGGTCGGCAGGGGAGTGGCCGAGGGCGAGGAGGACGTTTCGGGATAGGTTCTTATTCCTGATCAGGTCGACGAACCCCACCCTGACACGCCTCTTCTCCTCGGAGTCCCTGACCTCATCGAGGCGGCCCCGCAGGGTGACGAACATGTAGCTGGAAAGGTCCGGGGCGTACCTCTCCACCTCCACAGATACGTGGGGATCTTTTCGGAAGAACTCGATCTTCTTGCCGTACTTCGTCGAGAGGAAGTACATGAACCGGCCGTCGAAGACGTATACGAAAGGGGCCACGTAGGGGTATTTATCCCCCTTGAAGGCTATCCTGCATACGTGCTCCTCCTCGATCAGCCGGTCGTACTCCTTCTTTTCCATGCTGGGGATCTTCTCAACTTCCGGGGCCATCTCATCTCCTCAGAGCAACTTCATCATAGGGTATGGATCGGATTCTATTTAAAACATCCAGAAAACGAGAGAGTCCGTCGAAGAAGAATGCCCCCGTCGAAGAGACGGTGGTGAAAAAATGAAGGGTCGGCTTTTGAGCAAGACCAAAGGCTGTCCGTCAACGGCCCTGGATCTTCTCTCTTATGAGAGACCTGAGAGCATCCTCAGCATCGGGGTTATGCTTCGGCTTGTGGTACATGGTGCACCTCGAGGGCATCGGAATCAGACCGTCGTCCAGAAGGGTGTAGTGGACCTCTTCCAAACCGATCTCGCCCTCGGCATACCTCTCTAATATCGAGGCCACCTCCGACCGCTCCCCCTCTTTCAGCCTCTCAAACCTCTCCACCAGCTGCTCGATCTCTTCCATCACCGCTGACGCCTCGGAGGATACCACCACCCGATCGGATATATAGGTCTCGCAGGCCGCCCAAACCCCACAAAATAAATACGATCGGTTCGAACCGTCCAGCCCGCAAGTTCACCAGAGGAGATGATCATGACCCAAACTCCAGATAAAGTAGGGATCGACGACATCGCAGTTGCGGTCCCGAGGCTATTTTTATCCACCACCGGCGAGTTCGCCCGGGCGAGGGGGATCGAGCCGGCGAAGCTATCCCGGGGGATCGGGGTCGAGAAGATGGCCGTCCCCGACGCCCACGAAGACGCCGCCACCTTCGCCGCCACCTCGACCCTGGATCTGATGAGAAATAACGACCTTCTGCCCGAGGATGTCGGGAGGATATACATCGGGACCGAGTCTGGGGTCGACGAGGCGAAGGCGATCGGCACATACGTCATCGGGATGCTGGAGCGGGTCTACGGTACGGGGACCTTCACGGAGTGCTCGACCGTGGAGTTCAAGTCGGCGTGCATAGGCGCCACCTTCGCCCAGGAGAGCGTCGCTTGCTGGCTGAAGGCAGGGGACGATGGAGGATGGGACGAAGGCAACAGCGGCAGCAACGGCCCGGGCCGGCGGGGGAGGGTCGGGATCGTGGTGGCGACGGACGTCGCCCGTTATGAGATAGGCTCCCCCGGCGAGTACACCCAGGGGGCGGGGTCCGTCGCCCTCCTCGTCGACAGGAATCCGAGGATCCTCGCCCTCGACACCGTCATGGGGGTCTATACCAGGGACGAGAACGACTTCTTCCGTCCCGTCGGGATGAAGTGCGCCGTGGTGAACGGCAAGTACAGCAATCAATGCTACCTGGCTGCGATGGAGGGTGCCTTCGGCTCCTACCAGAGGAGGGCTCTATCCCGAGGTATCGTCCGCCTCGGGGACGGGGAGTGCGTCACAGACCACCTCGACAGGATAATCTTTCACATCCCCTACCCCCGGATGGCAGAGTACGCTGCCGCCTCATTGTTCCACCAGGAATGGCGCAGCCTCCCCCGGTGGCGGGAGGTGGAGGAGGAGATCGGGGCCGAGCCTGGAGAGCCGGGAGGCGGGGAAGGGGCGACGGTGGAGGCGAAGGCGGAGGCGAAGGACGAGGCCGATTACCAGAGGAGGTTCTCGAAGTCGGCAAAGTTTCAGGAGGCCTACGTAAAGAAGGTCAAACCCTCGACCCTCATATCCACTGTCGTCGGAAACATCTACACCGGATCTATCTACCTGGGCCTTGCGAGCCTCCTCGCGCAGGACCTCCTCACGCCGGGGGCCCGGATCGGCCTGGGCTCCTACGGGAGCGGCTGCTCTGCCGCCTTCTTCTCCGGGACGGTCGAAGAGGGAATCGGATCGGTGGCCAGAGGCTCCGTCCTCAAAAAGCTGGACGAAAGGGTCGAGATAGATCTGGCGGATTACGAACTCCTTCACCGGGGAGACAGGCTGGAGAGCGTCATCCCCCCGGCGGGGGAGTTCGCCCTCCTCCGGATCGACGCTGACGGGTACAGGCGGTACGGCTTCGTCGGCTGATGGTGGAGATAAAATATTGGCAGGATCATCGGTATCATCGGTATCATCGGTATCATCGGTATCATCGGTATCATCGGTATTATCGGTATCATCGGTATCATCGGTATCATCGGTATCATCGGTATCATCGGTATCGGCGGTATCGGCGGTATCGGCGGTATCTCCTCCACCTTTTGATCGGCGTTATCTGGCCATCGCCGGCCGGTCGGGCAGGTCGATCGCCGCCTTCGAGATCGACCATCCCGCCGTCTACAGGATGACGGCATCGTACCCTCAGGGTAGGGAGGGGCCGCAGGTGGTCCTGGCCGTCGGGACCGGCCTCTTCGGGGGTATCGCGTCGAAGATCGTCATCGCCATCGCCGCCCTCTTCGGATCGATCGCCGCCGGAGCCGCCATCCTCATCTGGGGCGAGAGGAAGAGGGAGGAGGAGGAGGAGCGGCTCCGGGAGGAGGACCGGATCCTCAGGAGGAAGGGGATCTGAGGGGCGGGTTTGAGAGATCGGAGGGAGAACCGCCCCGTCAATATCGAAGAAAGGGAAATAAAGGAAAAGAAAGGGAGGAGGAGGAGTGAAGATTTGTCTGCCGATGAACCGCCGGCCATCGTCCTGGTGGCCTATGGGAGCCTCGACTTCGAGGCGAGGAAGACCTACGAGAAGATAAGAGCCGTATACAGACGGGAGTTCGAAGCCCCGGCCGTTGAGATCGCCTTCACCGCCGGGTTCATCCGGCGACGGCTCGCCGGGACCGAGGGGACGGCGGTCGAAAGCCCCCTGACGGCCCTCGCAGAGCTCCACGACGCCGGCCACGAAGAAGTCGTCGTCCAGTCGCTGCACGTCGCCCCCGGCTCGGAGTTTCACGAGGCTGCGGCCCTCGTTTCAGCCCTCGGGACCGTCCGGGGAAAGTTCGGCTTCAGGAGGCTCGCTTCGGGGATGCCCCTCATCGCGTCGGGGCCGGACTACGATGCGGTCTCAAAGGCCCTAGCCCCGGAGTTCGACCGAGTCACCGTCGGGGGGGGGGTGGCGGAATCGCCGCGAGATCCGGAGGAGACGGCCGTCGTCCTCGTCGGCCACGGGACCGCCCACCCCGCCGACGCCGCCTACGCCCGGATGGCTCGGGTCCTGCAGCGGGATCACAGGAACGTATTTCTCGGGACGATCGACGGCTTTCCGGGGCTGGAGGAGGCGCTGGATGAGGTGAAGGCGGCCGGCGTCAGGAGGGTGAGGCTCGTTCCCTTCCTCCTCGTCGCCGGAGGCCACGCCGCAAAAGACATAGCCGGGGACGACCCCGGATCGTGGAAGAGGTCCTTTGAGGAGGCGGGCTACGAGGTCGACCTCAACCTGCGGGGGATGGGGGAGAACCCCCGGGTGGTGGAGATCTTCCTGGAGCATACGAGGCGGGCGGCGGAGGGGTTGCAGCGTGGGGAATGATCCCCTCCCGGAGAATGCCGAAGGAAGTTTATATTTAGCAAGTAGAGGCTGAGAGACCTCTGACCGCTCCTCTGAAATGTAGACAGGTGAACGACCTTGGCCACCCCACCGCCCCCCGACCAGCCATCGACGGAAGAGCCGCCCTTCCGCGTCCTTGTGATCATATCCCGCCCCCTGGATGAGAGCGAGCTTCCGAATATCGCCGACCAGTGGGCGCTCTATAGCGGCCTCTCCGCCGTTAAGACCCCGGCCCGCCTGGATTTTTTGAGGCCCCCGACGATCGAGGAGCTTCGGACCAAGATTCTTGACCGCTACGACGTCGTCCACTTCGACGGCCACGGCAGCTTTGGGCGCAGATGCCCGAGCTGCTCCGGCCTCAACCCTCCCGAGAGCAATAAATGCGACCGATGTAACGCCGTCCTGGAAGATGAAGAGGCCGGGGGATACCTCGCCTTCGAGGGGGAAGACGGGACGGTGGACTCCCTCGCCGCCGAGGATCTGGCGAGGATGATAAACGCCGTCCCCGGACGTCCCACAAAGCTCGTCATCCTCTCCGCCTGCGAGTCGGCGAAAGGTGGAGACGCGAGCCTCCTCGCGGTCCTGACGCGGGAGGGGGTCCCCGCCGTTCTGGGAATGAAGGAGCCGGTCCCTGTGGAGCTGACGGTGGCCCTCTCCCGGCCATTATACGCCTTCTTGGGCGCGGGCCTGGAGATCAGCGAGGCCTTCCGTCAGGCGGTTTCTTCCATATCGAAACTTCCGAAAAGCGAGCTTGGAACGCCGGCCCCTGATATTCCGGTCCTGGAGGGCGATGGGACCGGCGCCCGGATCGTCGACCGACCGATGCGGGGCGAGGTAGTCGTCGAGAGGGAAAGGATCTTCGGCGTTCCCGAATACGACTTCGTCGGAGAGTTCATCCGGGGAGATCCGCCCCGGGGCAGAAAGGGGCTCCTCGCCCGGACGGTCCGCGCCCTCCTCGCGGGCGAGAGGCTCGTCGTCCTCACCGGCCAGGGCGGGATCGGCAAGTCGGTCCTGGGGGCCGAAGCGGCCCGGAGGCTCGCGTGGCGATATCCCGGCGGCGTCTTCTGGAGGAGCGGAGCCGACATAGAAAACCTGGGGTTGAACGAGCTTCTCGACGGCTTCGTAAACGTCTTCGGCTATGAATTTAGAACTCTGCCGGTGGACGCGAAACGGGACGTGGTCCTCGGATACCTTCGAGATCTCAGGACGGCTAGCCTCATCGTCGTCGACAATGCTGAGACGATAAAGGATCCCGCCGTCTTTCGGTTCCTGGAAGGGATACCGAGGCCGAGCGCGGCTTTGGTCACATCGAGGGAGGCGCTGGAGCGGGAGGGCGCCCACATCGACATCGACGAGATGGAGCCCTCCGAGGCGACGAGGCTCTTCGTCGTCGAGGCGAGACGGCGGAGACCCGGATGGGGCGAGAGGCTGACCTCCTCGGATTTGGAGGCGTTGGAGGTTATATCGAGGCACCTGGACGGTCACCCCCTGGCGATTAAGGTGGCGGCGGCGATGGCAGGGAGCGATCCTCTTGCGACTATCTGCCAGAGGGTACTCGCCGCTCCCCACAAAGAAGTCTCCACGCGGTTCGACTTCTCCTACGACACCCTCACCGAGAGCGAGAAGGAGCTCCTCCACCGGCTGGCGGCCTTCGCCAGCTCCGCGACCGAGGAGGTTATCAGACTCGCCTACACCCATCCAGATTTCGTGTGGGATGACGCCCTTCCTCAGTGGCGGGACGACCTGACGGAGCTCGTCCGAAAGTCCTTCGTGGACACGGTGTCCATGACAGCCTTTGACGATTCGGGAGATGAGGTCACATGGCAGCGCTATCGATTGCACCCACTGATGCGCCAGTACGCCTCAGGGAAGGCGGGCGAAAAGGCGATGAATATCCACCGGAGAAGGGCCGCCAACCTCTTTCTGGCTTACGCATCTGTGTTCGAAGATAATTACGATCTGCTCCAGGCCGAGCACGAGAACATCCTCACCGGGATGGACTGGGCTTATGCCGAGGAAGAGTGGGAGATGGTGAGAAGCTTGGTATCGTCCACCGATTTTTATCTGACGACCAGGGGTTACTGGAGCGAAGATAAGATCAGGCTGAAACAGGCGATGAAAGCCTGCGAAAATCTGGGGGACAAGGCCGGCGTCGCAAGATCGCTCCACCAGCTGGGGATCCTCGCTCAGAATACGGGCGACCTCATTGAGGCCCGCCGCCTCTACAGCGAGAGCCTGAAGATCAAACAAGAGCTGGGGGACAAGGCCGGCGTCGCAATATCGCTCCACCAGCTGGGTATGCTCGCTCAGGATACGGGCGACATCGCAGAGGCCCGCCGCCTCTACGGCGAGAGCCTGAAGATAGCCCAAGAGCTGGGGGACAAGGCAGGCGTCGCAAAATCGCTCCACCAGCTGGGGAGGCTCGCTCAGGATACGGGCGACATCGCAGAGGCCCGCCGCCTCTACGGCGAGAGCCTGAAGATAGCCCAAGAGCTGGGGGACAAGGCCGGGGTCGCCATTACGTTGGCCCAGTCATCCCTTCTGGAGGAAGAAGAGGGAAACCTGAGCCAAGCGCTGGATCTGATCCGGATGGCTGAAAAGCTATTCCTGGAGCTTGGAAGCCCAACGGCAACCCAGGCTCAGCAGGTTCGAGAACGTCTGGAGCAGAAGGCGTAAGATAAGCCCTCATCCTCTGGAAGGATAAAAAGATGGCTGGGGCTTGGTTGAGATGAGAACGATTTGATGGAGAGCCTATCATGATCCGGATCTCATGCGTTAATGCAAACTGCACCGCCCCCGACGGCGTCTTCTCCTGGGATGAGGGTGCCTCCGTCGAGGGCGGAGGCGACCTCGCCGAGCCGGGCGAGGAGGGCGCCGTCTCCTTCGTCGCCGAGTGCCCGTACTGCGGGACCGAGAACAAGATCTGGCTGTCGCGGGTGAAGAAAGAGAATGTTGTGAGGAGGTTTGGATGATGAGCGAAGGCGGCAATGAGCCGGTCCGGGGCGGTTCTCTGACGAAGCTCGACCGGTTCTGGCTGGAGACGGCCCGGTCCGCGGCGAAGGGCTCGGTCGCAGCTCTGGAGGAGGCGGCAAAGCAGCTGATATCGGTCACCAGCCTCCTCCAGGCGATCTACTTCGCCGCCATATCCTTCAGCGACCTGAAGGGGAGCCTGGCGGTGGAGGGCGAAATCCGATGGGCTCTCGTCCTCCTCTTCGTCATGCCCATCGTCCTCTGGCTCGCCAGCCTAGGCTTCGCCGTCCGGGTCTTCAAGCCCGAGAGCTACAGGACGAACCTCTCCTCCCCGGACCTCGCCCGCTCCATGTACGGGGAGATCGTCGGCTACAAGCACCGGAAGCTCCAGCGCGCCCACCTGTTTCTCGTGCTGGGGTTCGTGCCGCTGGTGGTGAACATCGTCATCTACCTCGCCTGGATCTAGCCGGGAGCGGGAGCGGGGGGGGGAGGTGGCGCCGCCCCATCACCAACCCCAAATACCATCCCGACAAAATAAACCCCCGATGTCCCCCGTAGAGAGCGCCCTCATCCTGGTCGTCTACCTCGCCTGCTTCGCCGCCGTCCACAGCCTCATGGCCAGCCTCCCCTTCAAAAGAAGGGCCGCAAAGATCCTGGGAAGCCGGATGGACCCGTGGTATCCGGCGATCTTCTCGGCCTTTGCCTTCGTGATGATCGCGCCCCTGGTCTACCTCGTCTACCTCTTCCCCGGCAAGGTCCTCTACATCGTCCCCTCACCCTGGCGGTGGGCGATGGTCGGATGTCAGGTCCTGGCGGGGCTCCTCTCCATCAGGGCCTTCGTCGACGCCCCCCACCGGTTCAAGGTGCCGCTACAGCTTTCGGGGGCCGGGGCCGACGAAGCGAAGCCCCTGGCCCCCCGGGGGGTATACCGGTGGGTTAGAGATCCGTTCCTCCTATCGGGCTTTCTGATCATCTGGCTGACCCCCTTCATGACGACGAACATCCTGATCCTATACGCCGCCGTCACCGTCTACCTCTACCTGGGGTCCCTCCACTGGGAGAGGAGGCTCCTCGCCCAGTTCGGGGACGAGTACCGGACCTATAAGCGGCGTGTACCGCGGATGGTCCCCTGGCGGGGAAGGCTCCGCCCCGAAGGGTGATGGGATAGGTGGCAGAGAGGCATATCCCATGTTCACGATCTCCACCCTAATCCTCTCCTTCTACCTCGTCGCATACGCCCTCCTCCACAGCCTCCTCGCGGGCACCTGGGCGAAACGGAGGGCTCGCCGGGCCTTCGGCCCTGGAGGGATGCGGTGGTACCGGCTCATCTTTACCATCATCGCCGCAGCGACCCTCCTCCCCCTGATCTACCTATTCTACCTCTTCCCCGGCGAGGTCCTCTACTCCGTCCCCGCCCCCTGGCGGTGGGGGATGGTGGCGGTCCAGGCGGCCGCCGCCTTCGGCCTCGCAAAGACCCTCCTCGAAGCGGGCCCCCTCCATTTCCTGGGGATCAGGCCCGGCTCCGGTGAGGGGGACGGCCAGCTGATCGTACGAGGGATATACTGCAGGACGAGAAACCCCCTCTTCCTCTTCGCCCTCGTATTCCTCTGGCTCACCCCCGTCATGACCGCTAACCTCCTGGTCCTCTACATCATCGCCACCGTCTACTTCATCCTCGGATCGATCCACGAGGAGAGGATGCTCGCCGATGAGTTCGGGGCCGCCTACCTCGACTACCGGGATAGGGTGCCCAGGTTCATCCCCCGTATGAGATGCACCTACCCCGAGACAGAGGTGAAGGCCAGAGGGAAGGCTGAGGGGCCGGGGGGCGTCCCGGGATCTCAGCCGGGATCTGAATCGGGACCGGGATCTGCGTCTAGATCGGGGTCGGGATCGGGATCTGAATCGAGATGTTCATCAGAGCCTGAGCTGAAATCCTGATCTTGATCTCATGCCCGATCTGGGCCAAACTCCGGGGCAAAAGAGAGAAAGGCCGGCGAGGAGGTCGCCGGTCCAGGGTCGCCGCCGCCTCGTCGGACTGGAGAGCGTACCCCACCATCGCCGCCGAAAGCGCCGAGTCGGCGGGGATCAGCAGCATCGTCCTCATCCGTCCACCACCTCAAAATCGATGCTCACAGAGCTGGTCATCGACCTTATCACCGGCGCCCTCCTCGCCACCTCTGCGAAGATCTCCTCCAGAGCCTGCGGATCTGCGTCGGCGGCGATTTTGACGTTGATATCGATTCTGGTCACCTCCCTCCCGTCCCCCAGACTCTCCAGAACTCCGACAGCCTCCGACCTGTAAGACCGGAGGGCGACCTTATGCTTCTTCGCCACGGCGAGGGTGGTGGTGAGGACGCATCCGTTGGCTGCCGCCACAAAGAGGTCCTCGGGGGAGGGGAACCCCTCGACTCCGCCGAACTGCGCCGGGAGGGCGACCTCGATCTTATGACGGGAGGGAAAGGCGATCTCGCCCCTGGCGTCCCCGGTCCAGGCCAGATCGTTTCCAAAAGAGATCTCTTCGGTCATAACCATGGTCTTTGTACCCGATGGTAATTATCAATTTCCTGAGATCTTCGGCCGGACGGTCAAGGACGGCGGACTCTTCGGCCCGTCGGGCCGCCTTCATCCCGATGGTCATCCTGATGGTCATCCCCATGGTGATTCCGATGGTAAGCCTCTCCGGGGGCCCCGGGCGGGTCGACGTGGACCGTCGCCTCCGATAGGTATGGGAGGCTTCTCAGGAGCTGGTGGCCCACCTCCTTCGCGATCTTGTGCCCCTCCTCGACGGTCAGATCCGGATCGACGATCACATCGATCTCGGCCCGGAGGCGGTGGCCCAGCCACCTCACCTTCACCCCAGATACCTCCTCGACGCCGGGGGCGGATCCGGCGGCCGCCCTCACCCCATCGACGACCTCGGGGTCGACGCCGTCGACGAGCCTCGTCAGGACCATCCGCCCCGATCTCCACCCGATATGAAGGATGACGACGGTGATGATAAGCCCCACCAGGGGGTCGGCCCTGGGGTATCCGGCCCAGACGCCGACGGCTCCGAAGAGGACCGCGAGGCTCGTCAGGCCGTCGGCCCGGGCGTGGAGGCCGTCGGCGACGAGGGCGGCGCTGTTGATCTCCCGGCCGACCCTCATCCGGTAGACGGCCACCGCCTCATTTCCGACGAAACCCATGATGGAGGCGAGGGCCACCGCCCATAGGATTCCGACGGAAGCAGGCTCATAGAGCCTCATCACCGACTCGTACCCGGTGAAGACGGCACCGGCGACGATGACGAGGACTATGGCGAGCCCCGCCAGGTCCTCGGCCCGGCCGTATCCGTAGGTGAACCCCTTCGTCGGAGGAAGCCGTCCGAGCCTGAAGGCGACCCAGAGGGGAAGGGCCGTCGCCGCGTCACCGAAGTTGTGGACGGTGTCGGCGAGGAGGGCGACAGACCCGGAGAAGAAGACTATCGCCACCTGGATCAAAGCCGTCGCCGCAAGCGCCAGAAAGGAGAGCTTGACCGCTCGGATTCCCCTCTCGGCGGCGAGGAGGGCCGGGTCGGCGGCGGCGTGGTGGTGATGGTCCCTTCTTCCTTCTTCGATCCCAGCATCGGAGATGCGGATGCCTTTCTTTCCTATCATGCTCCTATCGGAACCGGTTTTCTTCCTCTGAGATTTAAATCTGCGGCCCGCCCGGACCGCAATCGAAAGAAATTGGAGGGGGCGTTGGAGACGAAGGAGGCCTGGAGGATGCGACGTAAGGTATATCGGAGGCGAAAGCCCATAGATCTGACATGGATCCGATCCTGCCGATCATAGCGGGGCTCATCCTCATCACTGCCGTCGCCCTCGTCTCCATCAAAAAGAGTTTAGCCGAAAACTCCGACTTCTGGTTCTCGATGGGGATGATCCTCGCCGATTTCGGGAAGTATGAGAGGGCGGCCCGATGCTGCGAGAGGGCGGTGAGGATATACCCCTTCTACGTCCACGCCTGGAACAACTGGGGCCTAGCCCTCCTGAAGCTCGGAAGGCACGACGAGGCCCTAGAAAGGCTCGAGGAGGCGCTCACCCTCAACCCCGCCTTGGGCGAGGGATGGTACAACAAGGGGATCGTCCTCGAAGAGCTCCATCGAGAGGGAGAGGCGGAGGAGGCGTTCGAGAGGGCTCGGTCCCTGGGGGTGAGCCCCTGAATATACGTCAGAACCTTTTTTGTGGGTCGAGAGTGACCGATGGAAGGATCGGAGGAGGAAGATCGGCCTCGCCTTCGGAGATGGTACTCGTATCTCTCGCGGCCTATTCCTTGAGAGCTTCATCACAATCTTAAACATGCTTCAAGGCCGGCGGCTATGAGCCAACGCTCGGGTGAGCTGAGCGGGGACGGCCGGACATCCCCCAAATTTTTCAGGGCCTAAGAAGGCGGGTTCAAGCCTCCAGTCGTCCTGAGAAGATCATCATCGGCTTAATATCGCCGGCTTCATCCCGCTGCCCTCCAGCATCTTTTGACACCGCCTGCAGTACCTCCACCCTTTGAGGTCAGCCTCATCGATGGAGTTTGAAGAGTGCATTACGCATTCATCGTCACCGCAGTGGCGGAGGCCGAAGACGTGGCCCAGCTCGTGGACCGTCTCCTTTTTGGCCCTCTCTCGAAATAGGTCCGGGTCTGGGGAGAGGCCGTAGAACTCCTGCCGGAGCCTTTCGAGAGATATCATCGCCCGCCTCCTGTGGGCTAGGCCGAAGACGAAGTTCAGATCCGCCACGAATAGGTCCCCCTCGACCACCCCCAGGACGGCGTCGCCACCTTCCGGCGGGGGAAGGGCCATGAGTACAGCCGAACCGTCGAGCTGGCCCCTCCCGGGATCTCGGAGGGAGGCGGGGATATGGACCATCGGCATCACCTCGACGGAGCCGTATATCGACCCGATTTCGACCTCGATGAAGGAGATGAGGGAATCGTCGACGGCTCCCACCGGCTGGATGAGGATCGTCATGAGATCCATCTCATCTCTTCAGCTCAAGGCTCCTCGGCGAGGGACTTCTGGTAGGCCTTCCAGCCGGGGCACCATCCGGTGTGCCACCTCCATACTCTGGCGATGAGAGAGTTGGGCCTCTTCTCGGCGCGGCGCCTTATGGGACAGCTTTCACAACTTGCAGCCATGACCTTTAGGCTGCGGGGTTGGTATAAGGAATTTACGAAGGAAAAGGAGGGGGAAGGGGGTGGAGGTAAAAGGGGGAGAAGGAGAGGGAGATGAGGGAAGAGGAGAAGGAGGGAAATTGGAGGATTGGTGGAAAAGGCGGGCATGAGGAAGATTGGTGGAGAAGGGGGGGAAGGTGACCGTAGTCCCGGGGTTCGGCCCTTCCATCGAAAGATGAGAAGAAGGTCTCTCAAGGGAAGTACTCGGTGGGAAGCCTCAGGATTCCCATCGCCACCAGCACCATCACTATGATCGTATAGACGACGGAGACCGATAGATCGGTGAGGATCTCCTTTCTTCCCGGACCCTTCCTTTCATCCTTGGATAGAACGCCCTTCATCCCCCTGTGCATCAGAACGAACCCCAGAACGTTGGTGATCCAGTATCCTATCACCATGGCGGGGAGGAAGAGATCCTCGGATATGAGGGCGAAGAGGGCTGCAAAGGCGTAGGCGATGGGGATGTTGACGAAGAGGTCGTTCCACCAGGAGACGGGAGAGAGGATGAACCCCACCGTGGCTATTATGCCGCCCCTAACCTTCCTCTTCCCGATCTTGCGGCCGGCGACCTCGAAGGAGGCGTCTAAAGCCGCGTCTTTATCACCTCCATCTTCGCCCTTATGTTCGTCTCCGGGTTCGCCTTCTCTTCCCACGATGATCCGCCCCTTCCAGGGAGCCTTCTCTATCGTAGGAGTATATCTTCATTTATTCTTTTCTCATCAAACGCCCCTTCCACCGGGGATCGAAAGAGTTATAGCCCAAAAATCCCAAATTTGAGAGGACGTGAAATGAGGTCGCCCTCGATTATGATAGAAATACAGAAGACCTGCACAAGACCCAGGAGCCGTTCCCATGATAGAGATGTCAAAGATCCGGATGGCTGCCGTCGCTATCCTGGCGGCGCTTCTCATATGGACCCTTTACGGAGCGTTCGTCTCCATGAACGTAAAAGAGCCCCCCTACCAGGTCATCGAGACGCTCGATAACGGAGTCGAGATCCGAGAGTACTCCCGCCAGATCTGGGCTATAACCCCGGAAGACGACCGCAACCGGGGATTTGCCCGCCTCTTCATGTACATCTCCGGCGAAAACGATGGCGAGGTGAAGATCGATATGACCGCCCCCGTGGTGACGGGCGCCGCCGGCGACGAGCCTTTCATCGCCTTCGTCATGCCCGAGGGGTTGGAACTGGAGGATACGCCTCGCCCCCGGGACGGGGAGGTGAAGATCGAGGTCGTGGAGGCGAGGAGGATGGCGGCGATTGCCTTCTCTGGCTACGCCACAGAGGAGAGGCAAAAGAGATACCTGACGATCCTCGAAGAGACCCTCAGAGATCGAGGGATCGATGCTCAGGGCGACCCGGTCCTCATGCAGTACAACGACCCCTGGACGCCGCCCTTCATGCGCAGAAACGAGGTGGGAGTAGAGGTCTGAGGGACAAAGGCATTATAGGGTTATTTTTGGTTTAGGGGGTTCTGGAGGTATGGCCCCTTTTTATCCCCACCAACAGGCTCTGAGATGGGAAGCTCTCATCTCCCCGAGGACGAGAGTCCGGCGGACCTTTCTCCTCATGCGATAAAAAGGTTTGAGAGGACGGATCTCGAGGAGATCGGAGAGGTTCCCCGAGTCGATGGGAGGTTGTATGAGTGAAGATTGTCGGCCGTTCAGACATTCGCGCGGATGAGTGATGATTATTTATCAATTTTATCCAACCTTCAGACATTTCAGACATAATAGTATGCAGCAATCGTATTAGACCTGATATAGTTTGTCTAGAAATTCTCGGACAATTATTACGAGGGGATTGGTTAGAGCTGACGGAAAGCATTATATGCAATAATAATCCAAGAGACGGGGCGTAAACAAGGAGTGGAGGTTAAAATATGATGAAAAAAGCTTTGATAGCTCTATTCATCGTCTCTATGCTGTCGATGGTAACATCCGCAGCAGAGGACGATGCGGCAAAGACGATCTTAGAGACCGCTGCAGAAGACGGAAACTTCAACACCCTGGTGGGTGCGGTTGAGGACGCTGGCCTCACGGAGGCCTTGAGCGGCGAAGGGCCCTTCACAGTCTTCGCCCCCACCGACGAGGCCTTCGCAGATGTAGAAGGGCTTGATGAGATCGACAACGAGACCCTGGCAGAGATCCTCAAGTACCACGTCGCAGCCGGCGCCATCATGGCCTCAGACGTCGTGAACATGACGGCTATACCCACCCTCCAGGGCGGAAACCTCACCGTTGAGGTAACCGACGAGGGCGTGACGGTGGACGGCGCCAACGTGACGGCGACCGATATCGTCTGCAGCAACGGCGTCATCCACGTCATCGATGCTGTTCTGATCCCTCCCGCTGAGGAGCCGTCGATGGACATTATGGAGACGGTGGAGGAGCTGATCGAAGAGGTCCAGGAGCTCGTCGACGTCTGACAAAGAGAATCGTCGATTTAGACTTTGCTGCGCCTCCAGGGATCTGAGGATAAAGGTAAGTTCCTAGAGGCTTTTGGGGCGGAGGACCGAAATCCACCGCCTCAAAAAAAAATTTTTTCGGTCCCAGAAGATACCAACAGATACACAGACCCTTCGGGGCAGCATTTTCGGATCTTACAGCCCCCATTACCATCCCCTCACCAAAAGTCCGATATACTCCCTGGGCCATCCGGTCGCCAAGGCGATATAATCATGTTGATCGGAATCGATGTCGGCGGAACCACTACAGACGCGGTTCTAATAGACGAGGGAAAGGTTATAAAAACGTCGAAAGTCCCGACCGACCACGACCATCTCCTGGAGTGCCTTATGGGCGCCCTCGACGAGGTCGTCCGGGAGGTCCCGACGGATAAGATCGAGAGGGTCGTCCTGAGCACCACCCTCATCACAAATCTCATAGCCGAGGGTAAGGCCGACCCAGTAGCCCTGATCATGGAGCCGGGTCCGGGTATGAACCCCGAAAACCTGGCCCTGGAAGGAGAGGTCCGGATCGTCCGGGGGGCGATCGACTACAGGGGCAGAGAGATCCAGCCCCTGGATGAAGACCAGGTGGAGAAGGCAGCAGCCGCCATCTCCGAGGGAGGTTACAGAAAGGTGGCGGTGGTGAGCAAGTTCGGCCAGAGGAACCACTTCCATGAAGAGAGGATGCGGGAGATCGTCCTCCGGACTAACCCAGAGATTCAGGTCGAGATGGGCCACCAGGCCTCAGGAAGGCTGAACTTTCCGAGGAGGGCGGCGACGACGATGCTGAAGGCCGCAGCCCAGGACAAATACAGAGAGTTTGCTGAGCAGATCGCCGAGGCAGTATCGAAGAGGAATATCGCAGCCCCCATATACATACTAAAGGCCGACGGTGGGACGCTACCCCTGGAGACGTCCGTCGAGCACCCCGTCGAGACGATCTTCTCGGGGCCCGCCGCCAGCACCATGGGGGTCCTTGCCCTCACCCCTCCGGACCAGACCTCCGTCGTAGTCGACATCGGCGGGACGACGACGGACCTCGCCCTGATCCTGGACGGGGTCCCCCTCATCTCCTCGGAGGGGGTGAGGGTGGACAGCCAGCTCACCCACATCAGGGCCTTCGCCGTCAAGTCGGTGGCCCTGGGGGGCGACAGCAGGGTGAGAGCCGCAGGCGACGAGGTCACCCTCGGGCCGGAGAGGGCGGGTCCCGCCTTCTGCTTGGGGGGGCCGGAGCCGACCCCCACCGACGCCATGAGGCTCCTGAACCTCATCTCCATCGGCGAGCGAGCCCTCGCTGAGGAGGCGATGGAGAACCTTGGTCGGGATCTCGGCTGCTCTGCGGGCGAAGCGGCCCAGAAGGTGGTCGACGCGGCCGTCGAGATTCTCATCGGAGAGATCGAAGCGATCTTCCTAGCCTGGGAGCTGGAGCCGGCCTATCGGGTCTGGGAGATCCTCCAGAAAGAGAAGATCAGGCCCCAGAACGTCGTCGGCGTCGGCGGCGGAAGTTTGGGGCTCGTCCCCCTGGTGGCGGAGAGGCTCGGCGCCGAAGGGATCATCCCCGAGGACGCCGCCGTTGCCAACGCCATAGGCGCCGCCGTGGCGAGGCCCACCCTCACCCTCACCTTCAGGGCGGACACCGACCGGGGCTTTTACACCGTCGCCGAGGACGGGACGACAGGGGTGATCAGGGACAAAAAGTTCGGCCAGAAGGAGGCGGAGGCTTTGGCCAAGAGGCTGATCGTCGAGCGGGCCGAGAGGATGGGGATAAGTGAGTACGCATCGGAGGCAGAGGTGACCTCCAGCGAGGTATTCAACATGGTCCGGGGCTGGTCCACCAGCGGCCGGATCCTGGACGTCAGCATGCAGATCCCGGCGGGGCTCATCCCCGAATGGACGGGAGGTGGAAGACGATGAGAAATTATAGAGAGGAGAATAAGGATCGTGCCAGGAAGATGGGGCTGATATTCTTTCCGGCCTTCGACTGGGCGATAACCCCGACCCACCCCGAAAGGGAGGAGCGGCTCCTTTACACCCGAGACCAGATCTTCGAGGAGGGGCTGATGGACCTTCCGGAGGTGGAGGAGTACAAGCCGAGGCTCGCTGATTATAAGGACATCGCCCGGGTCCACTTCTGCATACCCTCCGCAGAGTCCCTCGTCACCGAGGCCCACCTCATCGCCGCCGGCAGCACCCTCGTCCTCGCCGACGCCTACATGAAAGGCGAGATCACCAACGCCTTCGCCCTGGTGAGGCCCCCGGGCCACCACTCCATGAGGGTCGCCCACGGGAACCGGGGTTTCTGCAACGTCAACAACGAGGCGATCATGGTGGAGTACATCCGGAGGAAGTACGGCATCCGGCGGGTCGCCATCATCGATACCGACGTCCATCACGGCGACGGGACCCAGGAGATCTTCTACCACGACCCCGACGTCCTCTTCATATCCTTCCACCAGGACGGAAGGACCCTCTATCCGGGGTCGGGGTTCGTCGATGAGCAGGGCGGCCCCAAGGCGATGGGAAGGACGATCAACATACCCCTGCCGCCTGAGACCCCCGACGAGGGGATCCACTATGTTTTGGAGGAGCTGGTCCTCCCCATCCTGAAGGATTTCAGGCCCCAGCTCGTCGTCAACTCCGCGGGCCAGGACAACCACTATACAGACCCCCTGGCGAATATGCGGTTCTCCGCCCAGGGTTATGCAAAACTGAACGAGATGCTGGCGCCGGATATTGCCGTCCTGGAGGGGGGGTATGCCATCGAGACCGCCCTCCCATACGTCAACTGCGGCATCATCCTCGCCATGGCCGGCCTCGACTACTCCAACGTCCGGGAGCCGGACTACCACCCCGGAAGGTTCTCGATGTCCAGGACCATGGAGGCGAATATTCAAGGGACCGTCGAGTACCTCCAGGGTATCTGGGAGGCGAGAGAGGAGCTGACGGCGAAGGCCGTCGAGAGGGCTGGCCCCTTCTTCCGGAGGCGCAAAGACATCTTCTACGACACCGACGGGATCCGGGAGCGCCAGACCGAGTCGGTGAAGATGTGCCCCGACAAGAGCTGCCCCGGCTACATGACCATCGATACAGATGCCGTCAGAGGCTACGGCCATTCCGAGAGCGGGTTTGGGGTCTTCGTCCCCTTATTCGCCTGCAAGCGCTGCCGCGAGGAGGGGAGGGAGGAGTACGAGGCCCACAAGACCGACTCCCGATACAACCACATATTCTTCCAGGACAAGAACGCCGACGACTTCCGGCTCTACAGCACGAGGATGCATAACGAGCGGATCTACTGAAGGCGAGATATGGGCTTCTGGCGGGGATATCTGATGGATGGACGAGACGGAGAGGAGAGGGTGATTCGGATCGCCTCCTGGGAGCGGAGGCTCGGAGCCTGGCTCATCGACATAATCCTGGTGGGGGTCCTCGTGGACCTCATCGTCGGGATGACGGGGCCCCTCACCCCCGTCGTGCCGTGGCTTCCCCCCGGTCCCGCCTTCCAATGGGGCTTCTCCGACGGAGCCCTCGTCCTCTTCGCATACTGGACGGTCCTGGAGGGGACCCGGGGGCAGTCCCTGGGGAAGATGGCCATGAGCTTGAAGGTCACCGACATGAAGGGCGAGAAGATAGACCTACCCCGGGCAGCCATCGAGTCCTTCGGAAAGGCCTTCCTCCTCCCCCTCGATTGCCTCATCGGCTGGATCGCGATGCGGGGGTCGGGGCAGCGGCTCTTCAACCGCCTCTCGGAGACGATCGTCGTCCACGTCAATGAGTCGGCGCCGGAGGGGGTCCGGTACGTGAGCCGAGGGTAGCGGGCGCTTTCCCCAGGCCCCTCCATCCAATATTTATGCTCTAAAATGGTAGTATTATTTTATAAATGTTTATAAATAACTAGCGAACTCTTCAACGCCCATACCAGCATCCTTTATCAACGCTCTCAACAAACCCTTTCTTAGTTCGTTATGGAGTGGTACGGAGAGGGTCACCGTCGAGCCCTCTTTTCGGAGTATGGCGTGACTCCCAGATGTCCTATCGAACCGCCATCCTGCTTTCACAAAGGCCTTAACCGCCATGTGCCCCGAGACCACGGGCAGCTTCTTGGACATGGGATCAGACTGTCACTTCAACGATCTTTCCCTGGGTGGTCAGAGTTCCCATCCTCTCCTCTGACAGGGATTCAAGACAGCCCTCTATCGCCTCTTTGATATTATCCAGAGCCTCCTCAGCGGTATCTCCTTGAGAATGGCAGCCCGGCAGCGCCGGACAGCTGACGATGTACCCCCCTTCCTCGGCCTCTTCGAGGGTCACCTTGAGCTTCATGGATTAGACTTGGCTTCTGGAGTTGAAAAAGCTTTCTTGCAAGCTAAGGGAGCTCGCCCTTATGAAGATCGGCGCCCAATTTTTCTCGAGGGGGAGAGGGAGAAGCGAGGTCCACGCCGGCGGCACCAGACCCTTAAATGGCCAAAAGCAGCTGGATGGAAGAACGAGAACGCTATAGATGATCTCTCTCACGTTCGATATCGGCGATGGCCTCCTCGTAAGGGAAAGCTTCGTCGCCGGAGTACTTGGCAGCATCGCGGGCTCGAAGGGAGGCCAGCTCCTCTAGCTCGTCGAGAAGCTTTCTGTAGTCCTCCAGGCTGAGGAGGACGCCTATTCGGTCGCCCTTTTCATTTACTGCGTACTGCTTTTTGAACGCAATTGAGGTCATATCATCTTCGTCCGTAACTATTCAGCCCACCGCAAACAGCATCAGCAGACCCGCTCTTAGAGATCTCGTGTGGCCAGTTCCAGAAAGCTAACTTCAAGTAACCTCGGCATTGGATATCGTTTTTCATTTTGGTGCAAGTTGTTGATCGGCATACCGTTATAATCAAAGTCAGCATCATGCGGGCGATTCGGTATAGCTGAATAGTTACCTTCGTCCTTCAGAGGCTTTTAGATTGTTACATCGTCGTTCAGGCCAAGCTCCCTCAACGCGACTTTCATCTCCTCTATCTTCTCTTTTGGTATGCCCATTTCAGATGATATCTCTACATTGAGGGTCAGCTTCAGGCCGCCCTCCCGAGCAAATCCGGAGAGGACCTTGCTGTATATGTTCATCCATTTTTGAGGGGGGACCTCTCCCTTCCATGAAACGGTCTTAATAGATCCATCATCGCCGCCTTCATCGATGACTCTGATGTCGCCGTCAGCAGCGATCGCGATTGCTGCCGTGGAGCTGACCCCTTTGCTGCTCGCCGTCACTGTGAAACGACCTTCACCATCGCCAGCCTGAAAACTGCCAGCCGCTCCGATGGCGCCACCGGTGGCGGTCCAGGCGACCTGATCCAAGGGGTAATCATGGCTACGCTGATCAAAGCCCCTGGCTACAAAGGACTGGGCATCGCCGGGCTTGAGCTGGACGGTCCGAGGTGAGATCTCGATCGACGTCAGAACCGGCGGATCTGAATGGTCTCTTATGTAGTTCTTCGCCGTCTCACCCGTGATGATGAACATCTCCTCGGAGATCTCCACCTCCGCCGCGGAGATTCCCTCTTTGTAGCGGAAGGGATCGTACTCATCGCCGATCTTGCCGACGTATCCGAGGACCCCGCCGCTGACCCCTCGGGCGATCGTCTCCTTGATCGAATTTGGATTTGAGAGCCTCGGAAATATGGGCGAGGCGAAGAAGGCGTCTCGTACTGACTTTGTGCTCCACTCCTTGAAGGCGGGAGGCCAGTTTCGGACAAGGAAGCCGGGGCTTGCAGAATCCGCCACCAGGTCGTCTCGCTTCAGCTTCGAGATTATCAGGTCCACCATGGAGCTTGCGGCGCTGGAGTGGACCAGACCCAGGTCTATGATCTCCACTTTTTCTCTTCCCAGGAGGACCACATACCGGTAGGTCCGCCAGACGGCCTCTCTCAGGTCTCGCTCTGACTTCCTGAGGTTATCCTTCAGCTGGCGCTTCTGAGAGTCGTCGAGCTGGAGTTTCAACTCCTCATCTCGTATCTCCTCTAGGGCCAAAAGATCCCGGGCAACGTGATCTAACTGAGAATAGCTCTCGGCTACGGACCATATCAAAGCGGTCTTGAAGGTCCTGCCCGAGGTTCCGTGCTCTGCGGTCATCGACTCGATTGAACGGAGAACGGCTTCTCGGTCTTGCATCGATCTATCTGGGGGAAGGACGATCAGAGTCAGAGAGGCTCGGTCCGGGATATCGTTGCTCTTTTGAGGGAAGAAGACCCTATCCAGGTCGGGACCCTTTGCGAAGACCTGGGATATCTCGGCCATGATTCGCTCCTTGATCCTTGGCTGAGAGATTCCTGCCCTGCGATCTGCGATGAGCTTGGGAAGTCCCACCTTCAGGCTGAAGTGGTAGCGGCTCCCGTCGGCCCTGAGGTAGTAACAGGTGGCTTCGAGGGCGCTCAGAACGGTTTCCACATTTCCGATGTCCAGGCCCGGTTCCGCCACGTCGAGACGTACTTCAGGGATGGTGGCGTCTGTGCCCGAGGTTCTACCGCCGTTAGACTCGAAGAAGATGGACGTCGCCACTTTCTGGTGTAGCCGGGCTTTCCTGATAGAATCGACGGCTTCTGTGTCCAGGCGGATGGAGTGAGAGTCGTCGGCTCCACAGATGTCTGTGGTGATGGGGGTATCCAAGCGCTCTTCGCCGAGCTGTTCCAAAGCTGCCGCCCTAAAAAAGCGGTCGTCGAGGGGAGCGGTCCCAAGGCCGATTATGGGGTCGCTGTGGGCGCCCCTGTAGCCGTCGTTGTAGGCTTTTGAGAGCCAGAGGGCGAGGAGACGGAGGACGCCACGAGTCCGCTGGAATCGAGGAAGTGTCTGCCATTTTCTCTCGAAGACCGAGAAGACCATCGGGTGGAAGGGGTAAGCGGCCTCGAAGGCCGCTTTTGCGTTGTCGACGGGAAACCAGCTTGGTATCTGCTGGCGATGAGCGAGAACCCATCGAGCGTACTCTTCACAGACGGCTCTAGCCTCGTCGGGTAGTATGATCTTGCCGTTCAGGTCCAGGGATTTCGAGTCGACTTCGAAGAGGCGGCGTCTGATGATCTCGGAGATCTCGGTCTCCGTCGAGAGGATGACGGGCTTGCTGAGCCGATCGAGGAGCTTTTTCAGCCGGTCGTAGTCGGAGTGGTCCTCGGGGTTCATCTCCGTCGCTGAGGCGGGAACGGATACGACCAGGACCGTTCGTTCTTCGCCCCGAACTGTCTCCGATAAGTTCTGGATGAAGTTGTAGAGCTGCGATGGGAGGTCGGTCTTACGGTTTCGGCTGACGTAGTTCATCAGCTCGTCCATGAGGATGAGGCAGGAGCGATCTTTGGGCAGGATCTGGCGGATGACGTCTCCTGCCGGGGCTCTCATAAGCCGGTCGTGCTCGGCCACGGTGGCGAAGGCCTTTTCGCCTCCAAGCTGGAAGGCGATCTCGCCCCATGGCGTCTTTCGAAGGGGCGTTCCGTCGTCGCCGCCGCGCCCTTTGATGGAGTCGAACTCGGTTCCCACGAAGACGGCGGTGACGGCCTCGGATATCCCCTGAACGCCCGATTTGGCCAGGATCTTATTCGCGCCGGGCCAGCTCTCGGCCTTGGGACCGTTTTTGGCGAGGTGGTAGAGGAGGGTGAGGGCGTGGGTCTTTCCGCCGCCGAACTGGGTGTTCAGGTTGAAGATGGCGGAGGTCTCGGTCTTCTCGCCGGATAGGCGCCGGACGACCTCTGCGGCCATGGAGGCCAGATTCGAAGTGAGGTATGTCCGTTCGAAGAACTTCTCTGGGTTTCGATAGTCTTCGGCGGCGCTTTCGTCCCGAACCTTGTCCAGGTGGACCGCAAACTCCGAGGCGTCCAGGGGCTTTCCCAATCTCAGATCTTCTCTCGGCGTCACTACTTTGTACCAGGGTTTGAGCGCCATCTTCTCCCTCCAGTCATCCGATTCCTTTCCCGATCGGTTAATCGAGTTGCCATCACTTAAACTATTCTACGGAGAATACAGAAGAAGGCCGCCGATGGATTGGGGCGGCGTTATCGTCATCTTATGAGAAGAGCCCAAAATTTCCCGATTGGCTGTCGAGCCGCCACCACTTAAAGTAACCGTAGGGAAAGGCCGCGAGCCTTTCTTTTATGCCCACGGCCACGAGAGTCTCGCCTCCGAGGCCGATCCTCTCCTCAAGGCTCATCGACCCGACGACATCCTCCTGGAGAATCTTCATGAGAACTCCGCCCTCAGAGTCGGTCTGCCGGTAGCAGAAGACCACCCGGAGATCGGCTCTCGTGCAGAGGGTCTTCCAGAGGGAGTAGGCGACGGCGTCGTCGGATCTGCTGTTCTCAAGCTCCATCGCCGCCACCGGGGAGGGCCATTTTCGGGCATTGTGATCCCGCCCGCCGCCCGAAGTGGCGGGAGCTGGGGCGAAAGCTAGCACGTCCAGGGAGAGGTACTCCTTCCTGGAGACCGGGAGAGCCCGGCAGGGATGGCCGAGGGCGGCGGCTTGCCAGCCCAGCGATTCGACACTCAGGACCACGAGCCCCGTGAGGGCGCAGGTCCAGTCGCCCAGATTTCCAGAGGCTGCGGCCTCCTTGAGGGGCCGGGATTTCTCAAGGGGCCGAAGCGCCTGAAGGAAGGCCTCCTGCCAGCGGCGGGCGATATCAACGGCTTCCATCAGAGACCAAGCCCCTTCTTCCGGGCCAGAACGCCTTCGACCCACCGCCTCTCCTCAGTCGAGGCCGGGTAGAGCGCCACCAGGGCCTGGGCGAGCCTCCAGAATCTCTGATCTCCACCCACCTCCTCGACGAGGAACGAACGAAGCCGCTCGCTACTCCCCTCGGCGAAGAGGAGCATTGCCTGGTGGACTTTGTCCAGGACGGTCTCGGCGAGAACGGGCTGAACAGCCGTCCCGCCGCTGCCCCCGCCTCCGGCCCCGAAACCGTCCTCGCCCACCGGCACCACCATCTCACCCTCCTCGAAGCTGGCCTGGGACTGTCTCTTCTTCCCGGCCCGCCTCGGTTCGGCCCTTCCGCTCGTTCCTTTTCCGAAGAGGCGGCCGGACCTCTCGGCGACGGATAGAAGCCGGGCTGAGCTGCCTTTGATCTCAACCAGGTCGGGGAGGGTCTCCATGTGGGCTCCGATCCCCTGGGCGATCTTCCGGGCGGCGTCGTACTCCAGAGAATACTCGCCCCGGACGGCTTTTCCGCCCCCGTTTTCGCCGCCGTTCCCGTTTCCGTTCCCGTTTCCGTTCGCGCCGGTGGAGAGAGTCCAGAGCCACATCGCCGTGAGCCTCGCATCCTCCTCAAACCCGGTGGAGTCGGCCCCCTCGAAGATCATATTCAGAGCCTCCCTCGATACCGCCGCCCAGACCTCCACCAGATACTCCCTGAGGGCGACGGCCTCGCCGCTCGCCTTCTCGACCCGCGAGTACCGGGAGAAGACCTCCAGGGCAGGGCCGATGCAGGAGAAGATGGCGTCGGCGCCGACGACCCCCTCCTCGGCGAGGCGCGGCATCCAGCCGTGAATCCTCCTCGGCAGCTCGGCGAGGACGTCCCGCCAGTCGCCGACCTCCTCCTTCAGGGTCCCGTCCGGGTTCTCGCGCGGGCGGCAGACGAGGTGAATTGAAGACATTAGACGGGCTTGTCCTATTCCTGCCACCTTATTGGTTAGCTCAGTATCTATAGGCCACGACCCTGTAATTATCCATCCAGCATTCATCAAAGCTTGGAGCAGTGCTTCCCAACCTGATGTAGATTTATGCGCGAAAACTACAACACCCAGACCATCAGGACTCAATATCCGGCGACCTTCGCCGAATGCCTGTGTCATTCCATCAAGGTAAAATTTCTCATCCTTAATGCCCACGCCGTCCACGGGTGTAGGTTCCACGATTATCTCTTCGGATTTAGGAGTAGATTCACTTTTCCAATTGTTTGTATTATCATTAATAAAAGTCCTTCTGAGCCAAACATAAAAGAAATCACTAAGATCTGCATAATTTATCATATCATAATAGGGTGGATCTGTAAAAAATACATTTGCTGAATCATCTGGAAGAGGATGAGACCTAGCAGTACATTGCTGTGCGATTCCTGTAGACATTATTGGGGATAAGGTCTCAGATTTTATTACGTCCAACATTGTTTGTAAAGTCACGTTGAAGTTGCCAGCTGCTTCTGCAAAGAAATTTGGCTCAGCGAAGTCCCATAGCATCGGTAATGCTTGACGAGTAAAAACGTGACGAACTTGTGTTTTTGTCGTTTCCCACATACAAAGAGAATTACAAATATCTGTAAAGCGACTCAAGGCCAATCGAAGTACTGTCCTTACAGCTTCATTAAATTCGTCATTGTCCTTCTTTAATTGTTTGTCGGCATCACAAATAATTTGAACTAGCGTACTTAATGTTAAAGCCTGGCGTGGGCTAAATACATCTCCCCATCTGATCATGCCATACATAGGTAGGCGATTTATAGCATGCGGATTTGGATTCACCATTTCATCTGGCACTAGAGATAGGGGACCATTGTTCGTTGACTTCTTGCGCATCAATTCCATAGACGCTCTTTTTGCCACATCCAGATCCACATCTGTTGGCAATCGGAAGATCCTTCCTTTATGTCCTGGCCTGGTAATGACAACGCAAAATAATCTAGCATCTTCTGTACCGCCCCGGCGGGCCTTCAGCTGCTTTCGGACCGAGGCGACCGGGGTGGTGTAGCCGCAGACAGGGCAGGTGGCCGAGCCCCGGCGGACCGTCCCCTCGCCGACCTCCCACGCCTTGACGTCCTCCAGGATCTCAAACTCCACCCTCCGCTCGTCCATCCGCGGGACCATCCGAAGGGCGACGGAGCGGTTCTGCTTCTTCGCGAGCCAGAGGGAGCGGATCAGGGGGACCTCGGCGCCGCAGCCCGGCCCCTCGCAGGTGACCGTCCTCGCCCAAAGGTAGGCGATGGGAACGGCGCCGTCAGGGTCGGTGGGGTAGAACTCGGCCAATTCCTTTTCTGCCTCCTCCTTGATCCAGCCCCCCCACCGGCGGACCTCGTCGGCCAGGGTCTGGCCGTACCTCGGGATGTACTCCAATACGACTTTGTTGAGGAGGACGGCGACGGGGTTGAGGTCTGAGGCGAAGGCGTCGGCCCCGACCCGCAGCGCCTCCAGGGGGATCGCGCCGCCTCCGGCGAAGGGGTCGACGACCAGGGGCCGGGTTCCAGGCAGGCCCCCCAGGGCCTCGTGGGCGGATCGGGTGAGGGAGCGAGCGGCGTCCAGGTAAGCCTGGTCGGTCGAGCGGTCCCAGTTGGCGAACTCGGCGATGAAGTCGAGGAGAGCCCTCTGGAGCTGATCGGGGTCGGCGAGGTCTCTTGGGTCCCCGCCCACTGGATCGCGGCTGACCTCGTCAAACCGGCGCATCGTCGATGCGGCCGCTTCTCGAAACTCCGGCGGGCAGAGGGGATCGGCGGGATCGGGCCAGAGGGAGGCGCAGACCACGGCCCTGCAGGCCGCGAGAGGCCGCCTCGCCCACCAGATGTGGAGCGTCGATATGTGGCTGTGCCTGATCGACTTCTCCCGCCGGGCGTGCTCGCTGATCCTCTTTATCGGCAGGTCCACCTCGATCAGTCGCTTGGGGTAAGGGATCATTCTTGGGTCACCTTCTGGTTTCTATAGACTCGTAACGCAAATTCTATCGACGCGTTGATAGACTATCGACGTGTTTTTGCTGATAGCGACATGATCGGTAAAATATGTGATGATCCAAAATCCAGCAATTAGCGGCAGTGGATGCAAGCGATTGAAGTCGTACTTGATAACAAGGCACAGGAAGCTAATCCAGGAACATATTATTCGGCTGCTCGTTCCTGATTACAATGAGCTTCAGGCACGGTTCGCCAGACATCGCTGAAAAGGGATGGCCTGGAAAAGGCAATCGGCAATTAGTTTAGAGTTAGTCGAATTCATTTCACTGGACCAATTTTGCCTTCTTGGCCATCTTCAAGATCTCTGACACTTCTTGCAGGGCTTCTTGTGCCTCCTCTGGAGAGATATGCGGTTTTAGCTTATGTATCTGAAGATCCAACGGCTCGTAATCGACATTTTGGCGCCTTGTAAAATAAAGGGCCGTCCCTAGACGCTCCAATTCGGAAACACCTTTGTTCCCTAAGGTATCCGCCACGAAGTCCACTTTTTTGGAGTACTGCTGGATCGTTCTGGAGAACCTCTCCTTAAGCTGATCACTTCCCGTATCCTGGACCAAGCTGGGCCCGTATGGATAAGGCTGAGGCTTATACTTGATCAGGAAATCTCCTCTCATGGCCGTTATTTCATCTCTCATATCAAATGAGAATGGGCCATGCTTGTAAAGTATGAAATCAAACCCCAGGGGAACCTCCATCAACTCTTGGAGAAAGTAGGTCGCCTTCTGGAGATGGGTCTCACCACACCAACTTCCATGTGCCTGCATCTTTTCCAGCAACGATAACAACACAGCATCCCTTTGCAGCCTCTTCATGACTCCTCATCCTCCTCCCTAGATGAAGCGATTATACTTTCCCTATTCTTTTCCAGCCAGCGCTTAGCATCTTCTCTTATCTCTGGACTTATAAAAACGTACTCTTCAGCAACCACCGGAACCCTAGCCAAAGTTTCAGACATGTATAAAGAAGACGCTATACGACCGTCTCTGCCCAATACTGGAAAGTCCAGTCCTCCTCCCGTTTGTCGGTAGGAGTCGAACCGCACATCGTCTTCACCAAAGCTATCGCTCACGGCCTCATAAACCGCTCTGCAAGCCTCTTGGTTCTTCTTCAGATCGGAAGGATTCCTCTGATACAATAGCCTGAAATGATTTCTTCTGACGATACGCTTTGCTGCATCATGTCCTGGAAGCTTTGCGTCATTGGCAGACCTTAGCAGGGCAACATTAATCTCGTTATCTGTCATTGCTAAATGCTCATCGAGTTCGGTGGAGAAATGTCCTTTCGGGAGCCACTTCATAAGAAAATCCTTAAGATGTATATCGTAGATCCTTCTGACATGATGACAGTACACTTGGGTGAACATGAAATATCTGGCCAGAATTAAAGCCTCTGCTGAGTGCAATCCACCTTCGTCCACACCAAGTCCAGGTTCTTGGGAATCATCACCGCGTGGCAGAATTCTAAGAGAGTCGATCAACCTGTAATGATCAAACCTCCCATATGCCACACCTATATGGTGTGAATCCCTCAAGAGGTAATCCATGCGATCAACGCCAAATGCATCGCCCACAATTATCTCAGATAGTATCGCTTCCAAATCAGAGTACTCTTTTCCCTTGTAATTTTCAGGCCCTACCGCCAACATTGCCACATCTTCCGGGTTAACTTTTATATCATCCCATATTGGTTCATTGGTCATCGGTTAAGGATCGGTTTAAATAGTCTCGCTGATTTTTGATCCCACTCCGGTTATACAAAGTATAGCATAACCTTATTAATAACCTATTTGAACTATGGACCACTGATATATAATT
>Ga0334884_1000252_pt1 | contig 102102 bp, 88 predicted proteins | sample GraSluR1_MG_7_FD_207215 | JGI IMG/M metagenome (GOLD analysis project Ga0334884, IMG submission 207215) | Sludge microbial communities from methane-producing bioreactor in Wageningen University, Netherlands - Granular Sludge_12_05 R1 | ecosystem: Engineered > Bioreactor > Anaerobic >... | reverse complement strand
CTCATATCTCTCAACGCCACAAAGGCGGCGATAGAAGCCGGGTATAGCGACAAATACGCCAACCGATCGGCTTCTCAGCTGCTTGCCAAGCCGCACATCCAGGCGGCGATCCGGGAGGAGATGGCGTTTCAATCCACGCCCCCACGCGGAGGGCGACCGTATTAGCTTTATGCCCTTGCGCTGCAAGGGTTTGGGGCGATTAATTTGCGAATCTATCTCTGTTGCGTTCTTTTTGAGAGAGTAAGCTTTCCTGGTATAGCTAAAAAACCTTGCAGTTACTTCGTTTTGTCCTGAGTGCGAAAGGGTCGGGAAAATGGCGAGAGCTTGGGGTTCGCGCCAAGGTGTTCGATGCATTGGTACTCAACAGCTAAAGAATAAGGGTCCCTTCGACATCGTATCCGGGGTTTGCTCCCTGATGTTCTACCCGTCGCTTCCAGTTGGCTCCTAGGAAGTAGAACCGAAGGCTGTCCTTTTCGGGATCATAGGTTTTTAGGAGAATTCCCCGCAATTCAGCCCATTGGGTGGGATCCACAAGGCATTGAAAAACAGAATTCTGCACACGTTGGCCGTAGTTTTCACATATTTTTGCCACGTGGCGCAGTCTTTTTTTACCCCCTTCGGAAATAGTATTCACATCGTAGGTTATGAGAACCATCAAAAGCCGTTCATCCCCCTTCTATTTCCAGCGAAATGGTGGGTAGGCGTCCAGATCTCCCCGCAGGAAACGGGCTAGGAGCATGGCTTGAGCGTGCGGAAGAAGACCTGTGGGAATTTTTTCCCCCAGAAAAGGGTGTTCTATTTCTTCCTGTTTTCGCTTTTGCCAGGCGGTGAGAACTTCTTTTCTGGTGGTATCGTCCATTAAAACGGCTCCTGTTTCCGTCGTCTGAAAACCTTTTGCTTTCACCTGTTGCCTGTTGATCAGGGTTAGAACGAGTCGGTCTGCCAGCATGGGTCGAAATTCCTCCATTAAATCAAGGGCAAGGCTGGGGCGTCCGGGGCGGTCTCTATGAAGAAAGCCTACTGCAGGGTCGAGTCCGACTCCTTCGAGGGCAGATCGCACATCGTGAACAAGCAGAGTATACACGAAAGAAAGCAATGCATTTACGGGATCCATGGGAGGTCTTCTATTTCTCCCCTGAAAAGAGAAACATTCTTTCTGCGCAACGATAAAGTGATCAAAGATGCTGAAGTAGGATTTTCCCGCCTCTCCCTCAATGCCTCTGACCGAATCAAGGGATTTTTGGTTTTCTAAAGACCGTAAGAGCCGGGCGAGATGCGTTGCTCCTTGGGAGAATGACTCTGATTTTTCAAAGTCTTGTTGTTCTCTTGCCGCCCGAAGAAGGGCGGTTCTGCTATTGACGATTTTGCCGATCACCACGGAACGTGCGATATCCGTAGATTTTTCGGGATCGTCGGCGTAACGGTACTGTGTGCGCCGAAGAAGCACGTTTCCGGAAACGGGGCCTTGAACTTTTGCCATGAAACGCCCCTGTTCCGTAAAGAAGGATACCGCCACGCCACGTTCAGCGCAAAGGCCAAGCAAAAAAGGACTGCACGACACCTGGCCGAAACAGATAATGCCCTCCAGATTGTGGATCGGAATGCGCAGCTTCGTTTCTTTTTCCTTTCGCAGTAATACGGTTTCTCCTTCCCGAGAAAGGTACATTCCCTGGGTGCTTACGTAGAGGGTGTTTTGCAAGTGTCTCACAGAGATTTTCCCCCTTCGTCTTCCTGATCTTCGGTGTTCTGGCGAAAAAGTTGTTGAATGTAACGCCGGGCACTTTTTTTCTGTCCCGCTGTTTTGGGAAGACAGATTTCGAAGAGCGAGCAGTTTTTGCAGCGCGGCGAGTATTCCGCAGGGGGCGTTTCTCTCTTTTCCGTAAGTAAATGGAGTTCTTGTGCATATTTTTCTGTTTTCTGGCGAAGCTCTGCAGTAAAAAGTACATGATGCCTGCGGCGATGCTTGCCATAGAAAAAATCGCTTTCCGATATTGTTACGTTCAGCATTTCTTCCAGACAAAGGGCTTGAGCGCAAAGCTGCACCTCGTCACAAAGATCGATTTTCGGTTTTCCGTGCTTGTACTCGATAATATGAGGCTGTGAAAACCCGTTTTCGTCTTCCGAAAATTCCACCACATCTGCTTGCCCCACGAGGCCAAGACGAAAAGAGTGAAGCCGGAGGCCGCGGGTAATACGAGTATTGCCGCGGCACTCCGAAGCATCGGGATCATGCACCCTGTCATGCATTTGCCTTCCCCCAACAGTGAGGACATTCTCCTGCCATTGCTGCTCCAGGTGAATCAACGCCCACTGACGCTTGCAAAAAACAAGGTGCTGCAGGGCGGAGAGGGGGAGAAGTTCGTCTTCGGTGTACACGAGGATCTGTTCTATGGCCCTACGGGGACTACCGTCAAAACTTCCTGAAGAGGTTTTCCATCCAAAAGGACTTTGTAATCTCCAAATTCCCTGGCTGGTCCTTCGGTAGTGCGCTCACACGTTACCCTCTTGAAAAGTTGTTCTGTCGGAGCGTTCCCCAATGCCGTAGCGTGCTCAAAGATGATAATGCGTCGGGAACTCATGAGGCCTCGGGCAGCGGAATGGTCGTGGTCAAACATGTTTTGCAGGGCTTCCCAGAAAAATTTGAGGTCTTCCTGTGAAAAGGTAGTTTGAGCTGCAAGATGGGCAGAGACAAAACCGTGGCAACGATAAAGGCCATAGGGAACGGTGTATTTCCGCCCCATGGTACGGTTATCCCCCTTTTGCTTTTCTGCTTCTGCTTTCGTAGCTACGGCCATGCGGGTAATGCTGTGTTCAAGGGCTACGACGGGTTCTACAGAACGAGAGAAGGTCAGTTGCACCGGGCCACGTACCTGGCCAGCATTTTCTCCCGTTGTGAGAACGGCTCCAAAGGTGCGTATGTCAAAATATTTTTTGCACATCACGTTTCGGGCGGCATCAGTTTTTTTGCCCTTATCTTCGATGTTCTTTACGCCGTCATGCTTGTGAGCCTCTTCGATTTTGTCGTTAAGAATAGCCTTTTCTTTGATGAATATGTCGTAGCCATTTTCTCCTTCAGGGTGAAGAATTTGTGCATAGTTGCGAATTTTTCGCTTTAGACATACGTCTGTTACGAGACCTTGGCCTGTTTCTGCGTCGATACGGGGAAGGTTCCCCGCATCGGGATCACCGTTAGGGTTCCCGTCCTGAACGTCAAAGTAAAACACAAAGTCGTACCGTTTTTTGATTTCCTGTCCTGCGCTCATGAGTCTCCTCCTTTTGGGCTGTTTATGTCTGGCATGTGGTGCGTTGTGCGCTCAATTCCTACGGATTTTCTGGGGTATTTACTTCGCCTTTTTCCTTCTTGGTAAAGAAAGCCTGCCGTTGATGGTAGTAGCCTATGGCAAAGAAGCCTTGCTCTTCCATGGAGAGGTGAGAAGGGAAGGCGGATAAATCATCTAAGATTTCTCTGAGTAGCTTGTCGTTGTTTACTGCGATACCCTTGCTTTCGATTTTGCTTAAGTGATGGTTCGCCAATTTTAGTAGTTGGGGAAAAACTGTAACAGGCGTAGATGATGCCGCGCCATAAAAACGATCTCGAATGGTGGCATTTATGTTGCCGTGGGCATTTTCCTGAATTTTTTCAAGCGTCGCAAAGAGGCGTCCCAAGCGATATCCAGCGTTTTTGTTGTTCTGATCAAGAGCCACAGAAATAACCTCCTCTTTTAGTCTTCCCGGTAGTCGATTGAGATAGCCTTTAATGATGCCTGCTCTAGTTCTGTTAATGTGTCGTTCTGCCCGGATACGACGCATACATTGCTGGAAGAGGGTTACGGGGTAGGGGGTGCCGTCTAGAATAGCGGTCATAAAGGCTGCTCCCAATTTAGGTAACACATTGCTTGATTTGAATTCAAAAGCCGTAGCTCGAAGCATTTGGTGGAGAGTTACATGTTCTGGTTCTTTTGGGCCATGGCAAACTGCGACATCGTCGAAGTGCTTTAGTATTCTCAAACTAAAATCTTTCACAGTTCCGGAGCGCCAGAAGCGAATTGCGATACGTGCTGCGTTGGGGGAAAGCCCAAGGATGTAAAATGCATTGTCAGTTCCTTCGGGAATATTGCCTGTCTCTGCGGCAGCGTAAAGAGCCTGGATAGCCTCTACGCCTTTGTCAGGGCTCTCCTTGGGTGGATCTTCTACGATGCCAGGCCAAAGTTGCTCTATGTCAAAATCTTTTGTGGGAGGTTTTTGAGCCCAGAAAACTACAGTGTCATCTCCGAAGGAGAGTTTGTTTTTCGATGTTTTCCCAAGAAGCACATTTAAGGCTGTGGTGTAGTGAAAGACGGCTTTTTCTGAAATTGGAGCATTCATATTTTGATCTTTGCCGTAGGATTTGAAAGCTGCCAAATTAAAAGAGGAGAGAGAGGCGCCCGTAGCTTGGGCTCCGCGAACGCCCTTGATAGCAGGGTGTATCCGAGCTATTTCTTCTTCTCTTCCAGTTACAAGGCAAATTGCACGGGATGCGCTGTTTTCTGATTTTTTCGAATAAAGTGAACCTTGTAGAGATTCGAAAATTGTTTGATCTTGGGAGCCTGCGATACGAAAGGCGATGAAGCTGTTTGTTTTACAAAGCTCTTCCCATGCCTCTTGGTTTTGAGAATCCTTTTCAATTTGTCCTATAGGATCATTTTTCAGGAAAGCGAGAACTGAACGTAGCGGCATGGCGCCGACGAGGCCTTGCAGGTCTTCGTGAATGCGCTCCTTAAATGCTTCGTGCCGTTTTTGAATGTCCGTTCGTCCTCGGGGGTTTGCTCCGAGAGCATATTCAACATTATCCCATAAGAGGTTAGCCTTAATGCCATTGGCACGTTTTTCCCCCTGAGGAACGAGGAAGCGTCGGGAAATAAGCTTTTTCCCTTCCCCTATTCGGGTGTCTTCGATATGACAAAAATTGCCCTGTTCATCGATAACAATGAGAAAGGGTAGCTCCTTCCATTCCCACCCCGGAGGTGCGATGGTGCTGTCGGGTTCGGCGGCCTTTCTGACGTAGTAGTCACAAAGAGACTGCAGAATCATCGGCGCACCTCCTCACTCTCCCAATCGGGGACATCTAAGACTCCTTCTTGTAACAAGGCCCTGAAAAAAGCTGGCTTAGGATCTTCGGGGTTGGAAAAATCAAGGTCGTAAAGCATAAACCCCAAGTCTCGGCTTTCTTTGAGGGGTAAATCCTCGCTTTCCAGGTCATCGACTAGCCGGAAGTTACAACTGAATTCTCTACATCCCAGATAAGGCTGATTAAAGCATTGGCCTTTCGTGGCTCGGCGCTCGAAGATGGCGTTGTACTTGCCGGGGTTTTCGTCGTTTCGAGATTCTTTTTCTTCTTTGCTTACCAATGTTTCTGGAACGGATCTCATGTTTTTTGCGTGGGCTGTGCGTTTGTGGGGAGGGATGAAGACAAGCTCCCCGTGAAGGCGATAGCGTACGTCTCGCAAAAAAAGCCCTGCCCGCTGTTGACGGTTGTCTTCGATGAATATTTCCTGTGCCCGAGGGCTCGCAGTAGAAGCAAGCTCGTTGCGGCGGACAGAGATCCATTTTACTGGATTGAGCAGCTCGATTTTTTTTATTTGCCACCGCAATGCGGGTTTCCAAAAAATTGCCTCAAAAATCCCCCTTGCCGCTGAGGGTGTGATGACGTCGTAACTGACTCTTTCCACCTTCATTTCTGGCCGGGTGAAGCACGCATAGTCTCCCCAAACTTCGAGGCAAAAAACCTTGTTGAAAAATTGTTCCGCAATCATGGCCTCCCTCCTTCTTCATACTTTCGTCTTCCATGTGTTGCACGGCATTGCACGACGTGTGGAAAAGCACTCAATCCACGCTCCCCGTGTGGGGAGCGACCTGTGGCTATAGTTCAAACACCTAACCTATCAATAGTTTCAATCCGTGACATGCAATGCCGCTTCCTTTGGGCTGGGCGGAGTTTTATATGTATTTCTATTGCTATGAAGGTATTGAATATAGTCAAAAAAACTTGACGGCCTGATTCTAACATAATCAAATGAGGTTTTCAATAGCCTAAAAAAACTTTCCCCCATTCTTCTTCATCTAAGATAAGTCCCAGCCCCAGTCTGTAAAGCTCCGGTGATGTTTGTACCAGATAGCCTTCAATCTCTTCAACCATACGCTTGCGTTGCAAGGCCTCTACCTCATATGCAGGAAGAGAGACAGAGAAGCGCTGAAGTTTGCGGAGAAGCGTGCGGCTGGGGCCGGCGTAGCGGAGCTGGTTGATGAGTTTAGAGCTGTTTTTTTCTTTCCCCTCGTAGAGAACGATGATGGATCGATATGCGGTGTCGTCGATGAGATTGAAGTTTTTGTCGAAAGTCCGAAATTGGAACTGAAACTCTCTGGCGTTATCCAAAAGATGACGTTGAAAGTCTGCGGAGTCGAAAGTGTGTGTTTTTGCATAGAAAAGGCGGAAGTAATTGGTAAAGTCCTCTGGTTTAAGGACCTTGATGTCTCTGGTTTGGAGCATTTCTTTAGTGCTATTTTCACCTTGAAGAAGAAAGCCCTTGGGGGAGGGATCCGGAGGGAAAAATATGACGACTCTCCCGTTCTCCTCAAGGCACCCCTCTCTATTACAGCGCCCAGCGGCCTGAGCGATGGAATCCATTCCCCCTATGGCTCGGTAGACTGTAGGGAAATCTATGTCTACTCCGGCCTCTACAAGCTGGGTGCTTATGGCTCTTATGGGCTTTCCTTCCCGTAAATCTTTTTTTATACGACTAATCACCTCGCTCCGTTCTTCTGGACACATGAGAGCTGAAAGATGGATGGTTCCTTCAGGCATGAGTTTATGCAGGTCACGGCAGTTTTTACGGGTATTCACAATGCAAAGAACTTGTTTGTGCTGGGCTAATTCTTCTGCAAGATCTTCCCACGTGCGAGGTGTCCATGGTTTTTGCGGAAAGTTGAAGGTGATACGCTCCAGGTTTTTTGCCAGGATTTCGGGGTTATCTATTATTTCCGTGCAATTTTCGATGCCGGAAAAGACCGCCTCCCCAGAACCGATTTTCCCGGTTAGGGCTGGCTGTGTAGCAGTGCAGAAAATTACAGTGACTCCAAGATAGTGCACGAGACTTTTTAACGCTGAAATAATTGGTTTGAGATGTTCCGGGGGTAGCATCTGAGCTTCGTCAAGAATAATGACGCTATGGGCGATGTTATGTAGTTTCCGGCATCGGGAGCTTTTGCTGGCAAAGAGGGATTCAAAAAGTTGCACGTTGGTGGTAACTATAATAGGGGCATCCCAATTTTCCGAAGCGAGTCGGTTGAGGGCGGTTTCTTTTTCTGGATCCAGGTTGCTGTGGTGCTCAATTACATTGCATTCTCCAAAAAGCATTTTATTCTTTAGCAGATTCTTTATTTTTTCGTTGTCGTCAGTGCCATATTTGAATACCTTGGCATTTTGTTCGATGATGCTGGTGTAGGGGATGGCGTAGACAATTCGTTTTTGTCCGTACTTGAGGGCATGAGAGAGTGCAAAGGCCATGGAGGAGAGTGTTTTTCCTCCTCCCGTGGGAACTGTCAGAGTGAAAAAACCGGGTTTGAGATTCGCTTTTTCTCGGCACATCATAAGAATTTTGTTGCGCTGTCTGTTAACAGATGTGTCTGGGGCGGAAACTGTTTTTTCATCCATAAAGGCGTCAAAGCGCATTTTCAGAGACTCTAAAGAATCATAACCCCTTCGCAAGTTCCCTTTTTCTGGGTTCATGTACTGTTCTGTATCCAGAAAATCAGCGTCCACAAGGCATGAATAGAGCAGGCGTACCCAAAGATGATACGCCTCTGAGGTGATTGTGTTGGGCGGTTTTATCCCGAAGGGAGTTGACGACGGAAAAGGGCTTTTCAAAAAAGGGGAAGTCTCTTCAATGCGAAAAATCTGATCAAGGTCTTTCAGGTATAACTTTTTCTCTTCCGAGTCTTGGTAAACGCGGTTAGGAAGAGGATTTCCGTGAGCACAATCTTTTCCATATTGGAACCAATCTGGCAATCCTACATGGTGCCCGGCTACAGCATAGCTCAGAGCCTGAGCAAGAAAGGGATGTATTTTGCCCTCTTCGGCAAGTTTGAAAGCCCATACGGCTCCAGCCTCGCTATGGTTTACCCTTTCGTTTTCCGTTTCGATATGTGCTTCGGTGTCGTAGCCGGAGCTTTTGCGAATCCGATTTTTTTGCCACCAGGGAACGTATTTTCCAAGATCATGCCACAGGCCCAGCAATTGCCCCCAATCTTCGTTTCCGAAGGAAGCTGCAAATTTTGCTGCCAGTTCTGCGGTACCTTTCAGGTGATCCTTTAAAAGTTGGGGGCTGTCCCAGCTTCCGTCCTCTTTTTTACGAACATGAGCTATATATTCCATGAGATCCTCCTCGTGTCTTCGTATGGTAGTGTTAGTTTTTATCCCCCATGCCTCCCCATAACTCCCCTCGCCAGCTCCACCACCTTCTGCCGCAGCTCCGCTGGCTCCAGAGCCTCCGCATAGGGGGCGGTGGCGAGGATCCACTTGGCTACCTCCTCCAGGTGGGGCACCTCGGCGGAGAGGATGATGCTTCCGTCGGGGCATTCTTCGATCTTCTGCGAGGGGTGCCATGTGGTTTCTCTGACTATGCGCGACATGAAGGGGTAGACCCGGATGCGTACCTTTCGCTTTTTCCCGCCGGAGAAGGCGTACCAGGCTCCTCCGGCGTGGGTGGTTACGTCTTTCCCTTCGGGAATTTTCCGGGCCGTTTCGTTGGTCATACTTATCTGGTTGAACCGGGAGATGCGGAAGGTGCGCTCCCCCTCGGGAGTGGAGGTGTGGGACCAGGCCCAGAGATACCAGGCGTGAGCACGAAAGTAGACCCCCCAGGGGGAGAGGTGGTAGTGTTCCTCCTTGGGCTCCGGGGCGTTGGGTTTGGTGTACCAGGCTTCTACGGTGCGCTTGCGCCCCAGGGCCTGGAGGATTTTCGAGAATTTATCGGGATCCAGGGTGGATATGGGGAGGGCCATCACGGCGCTTTGGGCGAGCTTCTGGGCTTGGGAGGCGAGCTGTTCCGGCAGGGCGCACTGCATTTTTTGCCAGAGGGAGTTGCAATCCTCCTGCAGATGAGGCAAAAAGTGTGTTGCCATCCCCAGCCCTGCCACCAATGCGGTGGCCTCGTTTCCGGAAAGGCTGAGGTGCATCATAAAGCTGCCGCTGCTTTCGAGGATGTACCCCTTCTGTTCGTGATCCCAGCGAATTACCGCCCCGAACTGCTGGCGCAGATAGGCGAGATCCCGCTCCAGCATGCGGGAGTTGCTGTAGTCCATCTGTTCGTAAAGCGTCTCTTTGGGCAGGCATGTGTTCGCTCTGGATGCCAGCAGGCAGAGAAGGGTGTTCAAGCGTGTGAGGCGCAAGGAAGAAAGATCTCTGGGCAAGACGTCACCTCCCTAATTTTTCATCTTTCATGGATGCTATTGTCAGTATAGCAGGGGGGTGCGACAAAATACGTGGGTCGCGCAGAATCTTTTTTGCATGGCTACGAAAAAAGTGAAAAGGAGCGGGTAGGGTGAAAAGGAATGAGAAAGAGCGAAAAAAGAACAGGAAAGGGTGAAATGGGGCGCGAAGCGCTGTGAATGCGCGAAGCGGCAGAAAACCCCGAAGCTTTTCGAAGCCTCGGGGTTTTTATAGGGAGAATGTTGCTAGAAGATATGACAGGCTGTCCAATGCCCCTTTCCCCTCTCTTTCAGGGTAGGCTGCTCTTCATTACAGCGGGTTTCTGCAAAACTACAGCGATCCTGAAAGCGGCACCCCCTGGGAGGGTTTACGGGGCTCGGCACGTCTCCTTCCAAAAGAATGCGCTGCCGTTGCCGCTCCTTTCGGGGGTCTGCCACGGGAACAGCCGAGAGCAATGCCTTGGTATAGGGGTGTTCCGGGTGGGAATAAAGGTCTTCGCTCGGGGCGATTTCCACTATAACTCCCAGGTACATTACCGCCACCCGGTCGGAGATGTATTTCACCATGTTCAAATCGTGAGAGATGAACAGGTAGGTGAGCCCCAGTTCTTTCTGAAGTCGATTTAGGAGGTTCACCACTTGGGCCTGAATGGATACGTCCAGGGCGCTGGTGGGTTCGTCGCACACGATAAGTTTGGGGTTCACCGCCAGAGCCCGGGCGATACCTATGCGCTGTCTCTGGCCTCCGGAAAATTCGTAAGGGTAGCGGTCGGTATGTTCCTTTCGGAGCCCCACCATCTCCAGAAGCTCCTGTACCCGCTGGAGACGTGCTTTTCCAGAGGCCAGGCGATAGATGTCGATGCCTTCTGAAATGGTATCTCCTACGGTCATCCGAGGATTCAAAGAGGCGTAAGGGTCCTGAAAGATCATCTGGGCTTCCCGGGTGAATTCCCGCAGCTCCCTTTTATCGAGCCGGGCAGTGTCCTTCCCCCTGTAAATAACGGAGCCTCCCGTGGGGGAGTAGAGGTTCACCAAGGTTCGTCCTGCGGTGGATTTGCCGCATCCCGATTCTCCTACCAACCCCAGGGTTTCTCCCGTGTGAATGCAGAGAGATATATCATCCACCGCTTTCAGAGTGTGACTTTTATCCAGGGAGAAGTATTTTTTCAGGTTTTTCGCCTCGATGAGAATGTCTTGGGATATCACGAGAGAGCCTCCTTTGGGAAAAATCCCTGGGAATTTGTGAGGGCTCTGCATCGTTCGTGAAGAAGCCAGCAGGCTCCGAGATGGCCCTCTTCGGCTTTCAGGAGAGGGGGGTGTTTTTCCCGGCAGATTTTCATGGCGTAGTCGCAGCGGGGAGAGAAGCCACATCCCACGGGGGGAGAGAAGAGATCCGGAGGAGTGCCTCCCATGGAGACGAGATTCTGCTTGCTTTGCCAGGATGCGCTGGGGGCCGAGGCGAGAAGCGCTTTGGTGTAGGGATGGGCAGGGGAGTGAAAGATGGCGTCCGCATCTCCGCTTTCCACCACTTTTCCCGCATAGACCACAAGAATGCGGTCCGCCATGTTCGCCACCACCCCAAGATCGTGCGTTATGAGGAGCACCGAGGTGTGGAGCTTCTCCCGGAGCGATTTGAGAAGCTCCAGAACCTGGGCCTGGATGGTTACGTCCAGGGCGGTGGTGGGCTCGTCCGCAATAATCAGCTCTGGCCCGCAGAGTACCGCCATGGCGATGAGTACCCGCTGTCGCATACCTCCGGAAAATTCATGAGGGTATTCCTTGATGCGCTTTTCAGGGTTGGGTATTCCCACCAGGTCGAAGGTTTTCCGTATTTTTTCCAGGCGTTCCCTCTTTGAGAGCCTGGTGTGCTCTTGCAAAACCTCTTCGAGCTGCTTCCCCACGGTCATGGTGGGGTTGAGATAGGTCATGGGATCTTGAAATATCATGCTTATTTTCGATCCGCAGAGAGCCTGAAGTTTTTTTCTTCCCAGCTTCAGAAGGTTCGTTTCCCGAAAGAAAATTTCTCCGGAAATCGTGGCGGGGGGGGAGGGGGTGAGCCCCATAATAGTTTGGGCGGTAACGGATTTACCGCACCCCGATTCTCCTACCATGGCGAGGCACTCCCCCTCGTTCATGTGGAAGGAGATTCCCCGTACAGCCTGAACGTTTCCTCCGTAGGTGGCGAAGCGCACCGTAAGATCCTTCATTTCGAGCAATCGTGTCGTTGTCATGATTTTTTACTCCACCTAACGGATCCGCGGGTCCAGGGCATCCCGGAGCCCGTCCCCGAAGAGATTCAGGGAGAGCATGGTGATACCGATGAAAAAGGCTGGAATAAACATCTGATAGGGGGCGGTGCGCAGGCATTGGGCCCCCGCCCGGGCCAGGAGTCCCCAACTCGATTGGGGAGGCTGAATGCCCAGGCCGATGTAGCTGAGAAAGGCCTCGGTGAAGATAGCGTAAGGCACCGCCATGGTGAGATCCGTGATGATAACCCCCAGGGTGTTGGGGATGAGGTGCCGGAAGATGATGCGCAGATTTCCCGCTCCCAGCTTTTTGGCGGCCAGCACAAACTCCTGATGTTTGAGCTGAATTACCTGACCTCGTACGAGCCGGGCTGTTTTGATCCATCCCACCACCACCATGGCCAGAATAAGGGATTGCATCCCCGTGCCGAGTACCACCATGACGAGAATGGCGATGATAATGTAGGGAATGCCGTAGAGTACATCCACGGTGCGCATGATGATCATATCTACCCGTCCTCCCAGATATCCCGATACGCCTCCTGCTATGGAGCCGATAACGGAGTTCATGAGGGTGGCGATAAAACCGATGGAAAGGGAGATCCGGGCCCCCATCCAGAGCCGGGTCCAGAGATCTCTTCCCAGACTATCCGTACCGAACCAGTGTTTCAGGCTGGGAACCTGGTCGATGGCTTCTGCATTTACCTTGGTGTAGTCGTGCCCTCCCATATACGGGCCAATAAGGGCCAGGAGACAGCAGAGGCCGATGACGCCCATACTTGCCATGGCTACCTTGTTTTTTTGGAGTTTCAGCCAGGCATCTTGCCAGTAGGTAAGGCTGGGGCGGAGGATCTCCTCCATCTTTTCCGAATCTTTTCCCACATGGGAAAACATGTGGTCTTGCAGTTCCGAAGCGTCGTATGGTTTCATAATGTTACCCTTTCGTATTTCCGGTACGGATTCTGGGGTCGATGATGCCGTAAAGCAGATCTACCAGAAAGTTCGCCGCAATGAGAAAGGCTCCGTAGAAGACCGTGAGCCCCAGGATCATGGAGTAATCCAGGTTCTGGACCCCTAAAACGTAGTATTTCCCCATCCCCGGAATGGCGTAGATAAGTTCGATCACGAAGGTACCCGTAAGAATTGCGGCGGTGATGGGGCCCACCACGGTGACCACCGGAAGAATGGCGTTACGGATCTGGTGGCGCCATACCACCCGGAAGGGGGAAAGCCCCTTGGCTCGGGCGGTTTTGATGTAATCCTGGTGTACCACCTCCAGCATACTGGCCCGCATGAGCCTGGATATTACCGCTATGGTGTAGAAGCTGAGGGCCAGTACGGGAAGCACGGTATAGCGGAACCCCCGCCAAAGGGCCACGGGAAAGAGCTTGAGCTTGAGTCCGAAAACATATTGCAGAAGCGAGCCCGTTACGAAATCCGGCAGGGAGATGCCGATTACCGCAATGATAATACAGGCGTACTCTATCCAGGTGCCCCGTTTAAGCGCCGCCATGATCCCCAAGGGAAGCCCCACCAGGAGGGCGAAGAGAATGGTGCGTATTCCCAGATCTGCGGAGTAGGGGAAGGAATCCCGGATGATTTTGAGTACCGGCATGTTGTTATACTTCAGGGATATGCCAAAATCCCCCCGGAGAAGGTTGCCAAGATACCGGAAGTACTGAACGTACACTGGTTTATCAAAGCCGTGGTAGGCCATCATGTTGGCCCGTGCTTCGGGGGTCAGCTTATCGCTGATAAAGGGGTCTCCCGGCAAAAGCCGCACCAGGATGAAGACGATGGTTACGAGGGCAAGAAGGGTGATAAGAGAGATGCAGAGACGGTGGAAGATGTATTTTTTCAAACCTGAACACCTGCCTTGGGAAGAGTGTTGTAAGGATCCTTGCGGTGGCTAAAGGAGGGCCGGAGAGCCCTAGGGCTCTCCGGCGCAGAATCCCCTTTTCTGGAGGGATATTTTCTAGTTTTCTACGTCCGCATAGATAAAGCTGAGGCTTCCTCCCACGAAGGGACGGAGAATTCCCGTAATGCCGGGGTTAAGACTCCAGGCGTTCCGGCGCAGCTGCAGAGGAATTACAGCAGCATCGTCCAGGAGCATCTGCTCTGCCTGGAAGAGCATTTCTCCCCGCTTGACCTCATCTGTTTCCGCCCGAGCCTGATCAATGAGAAGATCCACCTCGGGGTTTGCATAACCGGAGTTGTTCTGGCTACTGTTTCCCTGCCAGATTTCCAGATAGGTCATGGGGTCGTCGTAATCCGGGGCCCATCCGTGGTAGACCACGTCGTAATCCCCCTTCTGCTCCGAGTGCATCCGCTGCTTCCGGGTTACCATGCGAACATCGAAATTAATCCCCAGGTTAGAGCTTATCTGGTTCTGAAGGGTTTCCGACATCACCCGGCACACCTCTTCATCCTGAATAAGGTAGGTGATGGATATTTCCGAAGGATCCTGAATTTCCAGTTCTTCCATGGCCTTGGCGAGATATTCCTTTGCTTTGGGTATGTCCGCCTTGACGGAGTAATACGCCAGAGGGAATTCGTCTACGAAGTACCGCTCATTCACCCCCGCGATGAGGGGGAGAAGAATGCGCTGGTTCGGCACGTAGAGTCCCTTGGTAGCGATTTTAAGATAGTCTTCCCGATCAATAGCGTAGGCAAGAGCCTTCCGGAAGTTTTTGTTGGCCAGCCAGGGTTTTTCCGGGTTCGGACGCACGTTCACCTTAAACCAATCGTTGGCACCGCTGAAATAGACCTCGGCCTTACCCTCCTGGAGATACTCCTCGTACATGTTGAAGGGGATATCCACCATATCCAGCTCTCCCGTTTCGAACATGCTGAGGGCGGTGTTAGTCTCGTAAATCTGGAGAATGTTCACCTGGTCCAGCTTTATCGCATCGGCATTCCAGTATTTGGGGTTCTTGACAAGCACAAGCTCCTGCTCATGTTTCCAGGTCTTCAGCAGAAAGGGGCCGTTGTAGACCATGTACTTGGCTTCTGTAGCAAATCGTTCGCCGTATTTCTCCACGATCTCCTGGCGGACAGGGTAGAAATTGCACTGGTAGAGATAGCCCAGGAAGTAGTCCGCAGGTTGCTTCAGCCGGATTTCGAGGGTTTTGTCGTCCAGAGCCTTTACCCCTACCTTCGCGGAATCCTTAATGGTTCCGGCGGTGAACTCGTCTCCGTTTTCGATGAGATTCCCCGCAAAGGCGTATTCCGAAGCCGTGGCGGGATCCAGAAGCCGGATCATGCCGTATTCGAAGTCCTTGGCGGTGACGGGAACGCCATCGCTCCAGAGGGCATTCCGAAGGTGGAAGATGTAGGTGGTGCCGTCCTCGGAAATTTCCCAGCTCTCCGCCATTCCCGGCAGCACTTTCCCGTCGTGAACCCGGACGAGCCCCTCAAAAATGTGAACGGCGATGTTCATGGCGTCTAGGCTGTTCGCCTTTTGCGGATCCAGTCCGGTTACCTCGGAGGGTACCGAAAGGGTGAGGGTTTTGCCCGCTCCCAAAGCGACGTTTCCCATTGCCAGTGGCAGGGCCAGAAAAAGCGCCAGAAAACCAAAAAACTTTCCAAACTTATGCATCCCATGTTCCTCCTTTTTTTCCCCGATAGAGAATCTGAAAGAATATAAAACTGCCCCTGACGGATCATTTCCCCTTTCGAGAAATCACCGCCTTGCCGCACCAGTGATGATGCACCGTATGCCACGGCTTTATGGTACTAGAGTTCGATAAGTTCCTTGGGTGAAAGGGTGAGAATCTCCGGTTCTCCCTCGGTAACTACCACAGTGTCTTCAATGCGGACACCGCCCCATGCGGGAACGTAAATTCCGGGTTCCACGGTAACCACGTTGTTTTTCTCCAGAAATATTTCGGAGGTGGCGTTCATGAAAGGCGCTTCATGGATCTCAAGCCCCACCCCGTGCCCCACCCCGTAGGTAAAGCAGTTTTTCTTATATTCTCCGTCGAGAATGATTCTGGCGGCAGCCTGGTGGGGAATCTTGGCGGCCACCCCGGCTTTTACTGCCTCCAGCCCCGCCTGTTGGGAGCGTCGTACCGTTTCGTAGACCTTTTTCTGCTCCTCCGAAGCTTTGCCCACCACCACGGTGCGGGTCATGTCCGAGGGATACATACGATGAAGACCTCCGAAGTCCATAACGATAAAATCCCCTTTTTGGACTTTTCGTTCCGAGGGGGTGGCATGGGGCATGGCTGCATGGTGTCCCGAGGCGATGATGGTGGGAAACCCCGTGCCCTGGGAACCCGCTCTTGCTAGGGCGTATTCCAGTTCGTAGACTATTTCCCGTTCCGTAACCCCGGGGCGGATGAAATTGAGAACCTCCTGAAAGGCCTTATCCGCAAAAGATGCGGCCTGACGGATGTTTTGGATCTCTTCGGGCTCTTTGACGAAGCGCAGAAGTTCCACCGCCTCCGAAAGAGGGCATAGCTCTACGTGAGGGAGTTGATTCTCCAGCTCTTTAAAAAGCCGATAGCTGATCCGGTGCCCCTCCACCGCCAAGGTGCGGATGTCCTCTCGTTCGAGAAGTTCTCCGATGACCTCCATAAGAGGAGGATGGGGGTTGCGCCACCGCGCGATTTCCACACCCGGACATTCTTCGATGATGGCGTCCACCAATCGGTTGTCCGCTATCATGTAGGGCCGGTCACCTATCATGAGCAGATAGGCCTCTTCTCCGGTAAAGCCGCTGACATAGCGGATGTTTGAGGTTTCGGCAGTGAAAAAAGCGGGAATATGCAGTTCCTTCATGCGTTTGGCGAGTTGTATGGCTCGGGACAGGGGAATCATCTCCGTTCTCTTATTAAAATAAAAATTGATTTTTGTATCAAAAATACTTCGAATATTTTGATGAAAGAGGTAAAAATTTTTTAGTCCCCGAAGCGGGCTCGCAAATGGAAGTAAAAAATGATGCGAGCCAGAGAATGGGGGACAATAAAAAAGAATACTCGTGAAATATCACAAATGCATTCTAAACGTGCAGAGGCAGCATGTCAAGATGCTTTGCTAAAGAGGCGATGGCCTGTGCGGTTTCACACGGGAAAATTCTCCCCGGCGGTATTTTATCGAAAATTTCCCTGAACCACTGAAAAAAGCGAGATGGCGAAGGCGAGTGTCGTTTTTCTTCCGTCGTTTGTATTGATGCGTAAGCTTTTTGTGAGAAAGGCTCCGGAGAGGATTGCAGATATTTCAATGATGGCGAGGGAGGGCTTTCAGAGGAGAGAATGCTTTCGGGCCTTCCTTGGAGAAGAGAGGCCCGAAAGAGCCTTTTCGGTGCGATCCTTACTCGTAGGTACCCTTTTTGAGGATCTCTCCGTTATGCATCATGACCTCGCCTTTGGCGATAACGTGACGGAGGGCGAGGGTTTTCTCCTCGATAACGATCATGTCCGCATCCATGCCCTCTTTCAGATGCCCCTTTCTCTTGAGGCAGAGATGTTCGGCCACGTTGGTGGATCCCAGGCGCACCGCCGTTTCCAGATCGAAGCCGTAATGCTGCACCAGGTGTACCAAATTATGATATATCCCGGAGATGGAGCTTACTCCGATGGAGGTCATCTTGCCGAATTCGTCGAAGAGAGGAAGGCTGCCGTTGCCGTCGCTGCTCAGAGTGACCCGCTCCATGGGCATTCCCCGCCGGCGCAGCTCCGATACGGCTTCCAGGCTTTCCTGGAGATCTTCCTTAAAATCCAGAGATCCTGCGGTGATGTCCAGGTGGCCTCCCCGTTTCCCGAATTCCAGAGATTCCTCCAGAAGCTCCGGAGTTCGGGAGAGGTGGGTGGGAACGAACTGGGAGATGGGGATCTCCGTATTTTCGGCTATATCCATAAGATCCCGAAGGCCCCTTTTGCCGCTTCCCATGTGTACCGTGATAATTCCCGCCTTCCCCGAGAGAAGCCCTCCGATTTTGGCTTCCGAGGCGATCTGGGCGAGCTGGTGGAAGGTGGGGTAGCATGCCCGGTGGTCCGAAAGAGCTATTTTTAGGCCGATCACCTTGTCGATAAGGAGAAGATCCTTGGCGATGCTCCCGGTGAAGGTGGGGGAGGGGATTTGATATGCCCCCGTGAGAATCCAGGTGCTGATGCCCTCTTCATCCAGAGCCTTGGCTTTCAGAAGCAGCTCCTCCAGAGAGCGGGTGATGCCGTCGGTGCCGAGAAGCCCCACCACGGAGGTTACCCCCGCCCGGATGCATGCTCCCAGCTCCAGAGGAGGCGTGCGATATCGGGGCCCCCCCTCGCCGCCCCCTCCGTTGATGTGAACGTGTTGATCAATGAGGCCGGGAAGGACGAAGCACCCTCCGGCATCTAATACCGTGACGGTGGGGAGAATTTTTCGAATCTCCCGAGGATCCATGCCCTCCGCCACTGCGCCGATACGGGAATGCAGGGAGAGCAGATCCTTTTGCCCTCCGGGCTCGGGTCCGAAGATCCGGCCTCCCTTTACGAGAACCCCTGTCATGGTGTCACTCCTTAATTCCGTTAAAGGTGAGTTGCCTGTGCGTGTTTTGAGCAGAGAAACAGTATTTCGGATCCCAGAGAGTAGATGCGGTTTTTCTGCGTTCGGAGGTAACGGGATCCATAAAGCCCTCCCTGGTTTTCCGTGGCGCCTTCCAGAGAAAGGGCTCCCATGGAAAGGCCGGGAATGTACGCTTCCGGTAAGGCGTAATCCTGAAGGTACGGGGGTTTTTCCGCATAGTATATCTGATTCAGTTTGCGAAGCACCTGTTTTTGAAGGCCCGGGGAAATTTTTTTTGTTTTTTCCCGAGCCAGGTATTCTTTTCGAGAACATTCCAGTATCTTTTCAAGGGATTGGAGGCTGCAGGAGCCTCCAAGTTTTTTCTCAAGGCTTCGAAGTCTTTCGAGAATCCCGTCGAAAAGTCTTTCGGGCCGGTAGATCCCTTCTTCCGGTAGGGTGAGAAATCGGAAGGCTCCGAGAAGATATAGGTAGAGATCCTTTGTGAGGACCTCCGGGTTGCAATATTCCGGAAGATCCTTTTCCGTATGCCACCAGCGACTCATGAAGGTTCCCCCGGTGCTGTCGGGATGTCCCGGAGGGAGGGTGGAAGCCCAGATAAAGTAGGGGGATATTCCCATGTTCTGAAAGGATTGATCCCATCCCCGCACGAGAGGGGCGGGTTTCCCCTCCCCTCCCGTTATGTCCCGGAGGACGCCCTTTCCGAGGTCGAAAAGATCCGGCCCTGCGGTAAGGAGGGAATAGTCCAGAGCTCCCCGGAGTCCGGGCATGTCTACGTTCATGTAGGCCATGCAGTGTTCCAGAAGGTTTTCGTAATTGCTTTCCGCATAGGCCGAAGAGCCTGCATAGCGTCCGTTGGAGTGTCCGGACCACCAGGCTATTTTTACTCCCCGTTGCAGATGAGGCTGCATCTCCTTGAGTTTTCGGGCCAGCTCCAGGCAGAGGGCGTTTCCCGTGGCATTGTCGCAGGCTCCGTAGTGCCAGGAATCCAGGTGGTTTCCCAGAAGGAGAAAATCCGGATTTTTCGAGGGTGCAGGAATGGAGGCCTCCAGAAGGGGGATGGGGGCGACGAGATTTTCGAGTTCCACCTCGATTTCCGCTTCCAGGCTGCCCTCCATGGCGAGGCTGATAAGCTCTTCTCCCCGAGGGCGATTTACCGCCGCGAAGGGGAGATCGAGAAAGAGCGAAAGGTCTTCCGGCAGGGGAGTTCCCCACACCATATTGACGTTTCCCTCATGAATTTCCTCTTCATTCCCTTGGTTCCAGCAGAAGATGTATCCCACCGCTCCCCGGTCCTGAAGGGAGAGAAGATGAAAGGGATTGCTGCTTCTCCCCATGGCGATGAGCCCCTCCAGATCCCTCGGGCTGTTTCCCCGCTCCAGAAGATAATCCAGAAAGGTGCGGGGGAGCTCTTCCGGGGGAATAAACCGCACTCTTCCCCGGCTTCGGAGGCTCTCTCCTTTTTGGGTAAAGCTCCAGGCTTTGGCGGGGACATCGAAGAAGGTGCCGCCTCCGGAAGCGCAGGAGAGGCGAATTTTCCGGGGATTGCTCAGCCGCACCGGAAAGCTGCGAATCTCCACGGCGATGTTCTCTTCCTCCAGGCGCGAGGCGATATATTCCACCGCCCGGCGTTCTCCGGAAGATCCCGAAAGACGGTTATGGGAGGCGATATGCTCAAAATCCTTCCAGAGCCGGAATGGATCTGTCTTTTCCAGAAGGGATCGTTCCTTCGAAGAAAGCATAATGAAGGGGGGATCTCTCTATTCCCGGTCCAAGGGAAGGGACGTGAATTCCGTTACAAAGGCATCCATGTACTCCGTAAGGGTATTCAGAATGGCCTTGCCCGTTTCGGCGGAGGCGTCTTCCGGAGCATCTTCGCCGCCGTAGGCCCCGTTGGAGGTTACCTCCCGAACATCCCGGATAATGCGTACCGATCCCTTGCGGTAGCGTACCGTATTGATGTGGGTATTGCGCAGGGCCTCCGAAAGGTGCCCGATCTCCGCGGGGAAGCAGTTTTCCTTATGCACCGAAGAGGGGTCCACCGCCATCATTACCGAGGTTTCCTGCCCCGCTCCGTGCCCTCCCACCCATTCGGGATTGATCTGGCCTGCCAGAACCCACCAGTCCACGATGGCCACGAGTCCTCCCGCCTGATAAACCTCAAGGGCTGCCTTGTCCAGAGCGGGGCCGTTGCCTCCGTGGCCGTTGAGAAAGACGAACCTCTTCATACGGTGTTGCAAAAGGGAGCGCGTAATTCCTTTGACCACGGCGTAGAGCGCCTCGTCTCCGATGTTGAGGGTTCCCGGAAATCCCAGATGATAAGGGCATACTCCATAAGGTATCGCGGGCAGCAAAATCCGATCGCGGGGATTTTTATCCTCCAGTCTCCGGGCGAACTCTTGAGGAATCTCGTAGTCCGTTCCCAGAGGGCCGATGGGGCCGTGCTGTTCCACGCTTCCGATGGGGAGCAGTATCACTTTGGAATCCCCGAAGGATTGTTCCGCCTCTTTCCAGGTCATTTTTGACAGAATCATGGGTATATGTGCCTCCTCGAAAAAGCCGGGGGCCGTTCAGACCGAACGGGCCCCCGGGCGAAGATTGCGGAAAGCTAGTAGGACCGAAGATCCTCAAAATGCCGCTTCAGAGTGCCCTGAGAGGGAGCGGAGGTGATTTTGCTGATAACCACCATAAGGATCATGGTGATTGCCCAGGAGACCATGAGAGGATTGAAGCCCAGGGCCCATGAGGTGTATTTGAGGGTCATGAGGACGAAGAGAATTTCTCCGAGAATGACCGAAAGAATGGCTCCCATCTTGGTGGCTCCCTTCCAGTACATGCCGAGTATTACCGGAGCCACCCAGATGCCCAGGCCTCCGAAGGCGAAGAGAATGAGTTTGAAGATGGTGGCGGGGCGGGAGATACCGAAGAGAATGGCCACGATGCCGATGATCACCGTTACGATCCGGGAAAGCTTGAACACGTCCTGATCCGTGGCGTCCTTTTTGAGGATATTCTGGTAGATATCCCGGGTAATACCTCCGGTGGATACGATGAGAAGGCTGTCGATGGTGGACATGCCCGCCGCCATGATTCCCGAGATGAGCAGGGCGGAGACCACGGGGCCCAATCCCTGCTGGAGAATGAGAGGCACCACGAAATCAATCTGTTTTCCCGTGAGGCCGGGAATGGAAACCAGGGCGTTGACTCCAGACCACTCGATGAGGGTGGCGGCGATCCACATGCCCACGGTGCCCAGAATTACCGCCTTGAACATGACCCGATAGTTTTTCATGGCGAAGAACTTGGTGAAGAGTGTGGGCTGGCCGATGGTGAAGAAGCTCCAGAGGACGATCATGGAGACGTAGTTCCCCCACCCGTAGGATCCTCCCATGCCGGGATGGCTGAGCAGATCTGGGCTCATTTCGAGAAGTTTTGCATTGATGGCTTCGAAACCGCCCCCGATCTTCACGGAAATTACGAAGGTCACGACGGCGGTGACCAGCATGAGCCCTCCCTGAAGCACGTCGGTGAGCATGGCTCCCCGGATGCCTCCGGCCATGCAGTAGAGGATCACGATAACCCCCATGGCCACGATGCCCACCCACTCGGGAGCTCCCGTAAAGGTGCGGAGGATGATGCCCGCTCCGATGGTCTGGGCTCCCATCATGGGAACCAGGAAGATCACCATCATCAGGGCGTGAAGCGAGCGGATTCCGTTGGATTCGTACCGGTCTCCGAGATAATCCGCCATAGTGAGAAATCCGTAGTTATGTCCCAGCTTGATGAGCTTTCTTCCCACCAGCAGAGCCGGTATGATCATGCTGAAAACCAGACCTGGAACCGAGATGGTGAGGCCCGCAAAGCCCACCTTGTAGCAGGTGGCGGGGCATCCCATGAAGGTGCTCATGCTGTACTGGGTGGAGAAGTAGGCAAGGCCGCTGACGATGGCTCCGGCCTTGCCGCTCATGACGAAAAAGTCTTTAAGGTTCTTGGTGGCCTTGGTGGCGTAATAGCCGATGGCTCCTAGAATTACGAAATAAACTGCGAGAACCGTATAAAAGGGAACCGGGGCGGGACTGATGAGCTGCGATACGGTATCCATGATAACAATCTCCCTCTCTTTCAGAATTACCGGTCGTCAAACTCGCAGTACTCTTCCCGCTGCAGTGCCTGCCAGGCGAAGACGAGAATGAGTGCGAGGGTAATGACCGTATGTACTGTCCATCCCACCACGAAAAGCGGAATTCCCCAGAGCGAGGGAATGTAGGTGGTGGAGAAGAAAAAGGGGAAGGGTACCATGATGACGATGTACAGAAACATGAAAATACAGAACCATTTCTTTTCAAAAGCGTTGCTGAGAACATCCATTGGATAAACCTCCTTCGAACATGGATTCCATGCGTTTTCGTTCGAGTTCTTGGATAACCCTGCGCTACTTGAATCGCCGTTGATGCGTGGAGCGTATGTGTTCGATCATGACTTCCCGTGCTTCCTCGGTATTCCCCCTTTCAATGGCGTTAATCAGGTTCGTGTGTTCCTGATGGCTTATGTATTTGTTGCTTTCCCCGGCGTCTCCGTTCTGGGCGTAGAACTCCCCGAGATAAAAAGTGTAGAGTTGGGATCGCCAGTAGGTTTGTGTGACGTAACGTTCGATGTAGGGATTGCGGCTCATCTGGGCGATGAGCAGATGGATGCTTTCGTTTATTCCCGCGTACTCTCCCTTGTCATCCGTCCGGTAGAGTTCTTTTTCCCGGGCGTTCAGAATTTTGAGCTCCTCAATGCTCTCCTTGTTCCCGTATTTGGCGGCAAGGTATGCGGATTTTCCCTCCAAGGTTTCCCGTGCGGTGAAGACCTGTTCCATATCCTCCGGAGTGAGCAGGGGAACCACGTATCCCCTCTCCCGATCCTTCTTTCCCAACATTCCCTCGGACACCAGCTTTGCTAGGGCGTGTCGTATGGGAGTACGGCTCATCTGCAACTCTTCCACCATGTCGGGCTCGTAGATTTTGTCTCCCGGCCGCAGCTTGTGAGAGAGTATAAGGTTGACTACGTATCGAAAGGCTCTCTTTTCGGCGTTCAGGCTTTTTCCCATGGGCTTCTCCTTCGACTCGTCTCTTTTGTATCTCCTTATGTATCCATAGTTTGCGCTTCTAGCATACACCCGAGGTAAGAAAATGGCAAGAGACTTCCTCTTCCCTCGATCCGCAGATTGAGTTTTTGAGGACGCTGCGAACTTCCTTGGATCTACCGTAACGGGCTCGCTGTCAGCGAATTATCTCGTCCACTGGCTCTTCGAGCTTTGAAGTGGGTCTCGGGTGGGAATAACACGAATCATCTTTGATTATTTGTCATCTTGTTCTCCGGAAAATCTAGTTTCTTCGCATTTGTCATTGGCTGCAGTTTATCATAAAAACATTTGAAAAAAGTCGAAAGTCACTTTGTTTGGTGTCGGCTAGCCCCTTCGAGGGGGAGGTCGGATACTTGACAAAAGGTAGGTGCAAGTGTACCATCGATACAACTCATAGATGGTGAGTGATATTGATGATTGGAGATGTCACGTAGAAAGGAATTAAACATGAGAACTATTATTGAAAATGGCTTAGTGGTTGACCCCTCAAATAAAATTTGCTCCAAACTCGATGTGGCAGTTGAAGAGGGAAAGATTAAAGAGCTTGCCGCAAGAAAATTGGTTGGTGATAAGGTGATAGACGCACAGGGCTTAGTTGTATCCCCTGGTTTTGTGGATATCCACATGCACGAAGATGCATACAATGCCGTAGAGGAACGGTTTGAAATTGATATATTGGCTTGCATGTTGAAAATGGGTGTAACTACAGCCATAGGAGGTAATTGCGGGATTGGCCCGGAAAAACCGGATCTTTACATGAATGCTGCGGAACGTTTGGGTTTGCCGGTTAATTTGGGTTTATTGTTGCCGCATGAAACTTTGAGAAGGGCGGTGAACATAAGTGATCGGTATGGCAGATCCAGCTTAGATGAAATCCGGGAAATGGTCCGACTGGCGGAATATTATCTTGATTGTGGCTGTTTGGGAATGTCTTACGGAATTCGTTATATCCCTGGGCTTTCTGCTCCTGAGATGCTGGAGCTTAATAAAGTTGTTTCCCGTAGGCACAAATTAGTGGCCGCTCATGTTCGAAATGACGCATCCGAGGCTCTTCAGGCTCTTTCTGAGTTTCTTCAATCCGGTCCGGATGCAGAAGTGTCTTTTCAAGTTTCACATATTGGTAGCATAGCGGCTTATGGGCAGATGGAGGATTTTCTTGCTCTGCTAGATGAGTTTTGTTCGATTGGTATTGATGTTGCTGCGGATTGTTATCCTTATGCTGCTTTTAGTACGAGGATTGGCACAACAACCTTCGATGAAGGCTTTATCAACCGATATGGAGGAGATTATGGACAAATTGAGGCGGCAGAGGGGGAATTCAAGGGGCAACGACTAAATGAAGATCTATATCGTTATTTGCGGCAAAAGGCGCCAGAAACGTTGATGATTGCTCATGTTATGAAGGACGACGAGGTTAGTTTGGCTTTTAGCCATCCAAAGGTTTTGATGGGTAGTGATGGGCTTTTGCATCACTCTCAGGGGCATCCTCGAGCAGCGGGAGCATTTCCCCGTTTTATTAAGAACTATGTGAGGGAAAAGAAGTTGCTGGGCCTTTGTGAGGCAGTGTCTAAAATTACTTGCCAACCGGCCCGGCGTATTGGCATTGACAAAGGAACGTTAGGGATCGGTAAGAATGCGGACATTACAATTTTTGATTATGAAAGAATTGCTGATAAAGCGACTTTTACGGATCCAGTTCTAAGCCCAGAGGGAATTGCGTATGTGATCCTTGAGGGAGAGATTGCTGTTAAAGATGGTTGTGTTCTTCAAAACAACCTGGGGAAAATGGTAAGGAGCAAGCATTAAAATTTTGGTTGTATGCAATGAGGGGGGATTTGTTATGGAACATGGTTTGCTATCTATCATACCGCCGTTTTTGGCTATTACTCTTGCTCTTGTTTTCAAAAATGTATTTGTAGCGTTATTCCTTGGTGTTTTTTCCGGATATATTGTTTTAGCTGGTGGAAATATTTTCGTAGGTTTTAACGACACGTTGTTTGCGTTAGTGAAAGTTTTTGAAAGTAATTCTAACACGATCGTCATTTTGCTCACGGCCCTTTTGGGTGGGTTGACTTTGGTTATGGAAAAGTCAGGCGGGGTGCATGGTTTTGTCGATTACATGACTAATAAAAAAGCTCTTATTAAATCAAAGCGAGGTTCTTTGGTTTTTACGTGGCTTTTAGGTGTGTTTGTGTTCACCTCCGGAACCATTAGCTGCCTAGTTACGGGTGCCGTTACTCACCCTATGAATGATGCGATGAATGTCTCGCGAGAAAAACAGGCGTTTTTTGTACATACAACTTCGACCCCGGTTTGTGTTTTGTTGCCTTTGAGCGCTTGGGGAGCATTTATGATGGGTTTGTTGGAAGCGCAAGGAATTACCAATGCGCCAGCCGTGTTGATTAGATCAATTCCATTGAATTTTTATTGCATTATTGCAGTCTTTGCCGTGCTACTCATAGCTATTACGGGTAAAGACTTTGGTCTTATGAAAAAGGCTGAAGAAAATGCCGAGAGAAATGGAGTAATGCCGGTAGCTCTGACAAGTAGTCAGAACAAGAGCGATATGGTTGATAATGGAGTTAAAGTTACACGGCCTAGGAATATGGTGATTCCCATTCTTACTATGGTTGTCACTATTGCCTCTGTGATGCTCATAACGGGTAAGGGAAATATTCTGAAAGGCAATGGCTATGCGGGTATTCTTTGGGGGGTTGCGCTGTCCTTAATTGTAGCGGGAACTCTTTATACTAGAGAAAAAATATATACCTTTGAGGGATTCATGAATGATGTTTTTCAAGGTTTTGGAAATATTTTCCCGGTGGCTAGCATCTTGATTTTGGCTTTTGCTATGGGGTCACTGGTAAAAACCTTGGGGACCGGTGCGTATCTTGCGTCTCTATTTTCAGGATTTCTTACTCCAGCATTATTGCCAGCGCTAATTTTTGTTATTGCAGCAATTATATCTTTCTCGACAGGGTCATCAATGGGGACTCACGCAGTTGTAATGCCACTTGCAATGCCGATGGCAATTGCGCTAGGTAGCGGCAATATACCGTTGATCGCCGCCGCTGTTTTTGGCGGTGGTATTTTTGGAGATCATGCCTCACCGATTTCGGACACGACGGCTATGTCTTGTGGTACGACAGCTTGTGATCCCATTGATCATGTACGGACCCAGTTGCCCTACGCATTGTTTTTTGCAGGAATTTCAGTGGTTCTTTATGTGATTGTCGGTTTTTTGTTTTAGGAAATTCTCTCAGCTATCTTTGGGGGCTGGATTTTTCTGTTGACCCAGAGATAAAAGTGATCTATAATCCTCCCCAATCTTGTAAAAGGAGATATTCCCATGGGCGAAACATTCGCACGTGTAACGATACAAACTATACAAAACTGGTGGTGGCGGGCTTTCTAAGTCTGCCGCCGAGATCCGGGGCATCCTAAAGATGCCTTGAAGTTACGTAGTGACCGGGCCTTGGAGGTGGATTCCCTAGAGGAATTCAGTTGCAGGGCCCTTTGTGTATGGTTCTATCGGTAATGCCGGTGATAGCGGTAACGCCAAAGAGAGGGGCTCGAAAGGGGCCTCTCTCTTTTTTTGTATGGCGCATAAAGAGAGCCTCTTCACAGGAAGAGGAAAAGGGTATGTTGAGTCGAGATGAGATGTGTCAGCGGATATCAAGGATGTCAAGGATATCAAAGGAGGAAACGGCATGGTGAGCAGAGCGGTACTACGAGAAGAGCCATCCTGTGAGGAGGCTCCCTTTATGGAAAGAGCCCCTTTTATGGAGAGATCCCGTTACGAAGAATTGCGCCGGGAGAATGTGCGGATTCCCCTCTTCGATTCTCTTGAGATGGAGGGGAGCGAGCTTCTGGAGCTTTTCCGCAGGCTTGCACCGGAGAAGGAGCGTCCCTACGCCCTCTTTTGGGAGGGGTGCTCCCCCCGGGGAGAGCTGGAGTATGCCCTGCTGGTGCCTCAGCCGGAACGGGTGCTTCGGGAGTTTGCCTCGGGGGTGGAGATCTGCTCCGGGGAGGGGGGCGAGGCGGTCTTTGTCAAAGGAGCTTCTCTGGAGCAGTCCGTGTCGGAGCGTTTTGCCGCCTTCCCCATGCCGGGATACGAGATGATTCCGGAGCTGCCTCTCTTTCGGGGAGGGTATGTGGGGTACTTCGGGCACGGCATGGCGGGAAAGTGGGAGAACCTCTTTGCCCGGGAGCCCGGACGGCATCTGAAGCAGGGAGGGCATCCTCTGGGGGTGCTTCTGGAGGTGGCATCCTTTTATGTTTACCACGCTTCCTCGGGGAGGCTCTTCTGCGTGCACTCCTCGGAAGATGGCTGTGAATGTGGCTATGATGAGGGGTTCGAGAGGGTGCGGCTTCTCAAGGAACAGGCTCTCTTTGCCCTCTCGGGAATCCCGAGGGAGAAAACGTTGCAGGAGGAGAAAACGTCCCAGAAGGAGAAACTGCAGGAGAAACTACAGGACAAACTGCAGGACAAGCCCCGGAAGCAATTCTCTTTCTCTCTCGGGGCTCCCCGGTCGAATATGACCCGACAGGCCTTTATAGAGATGGTGGAGCAGGGAAAGGAGGCCATCCGGCAGGGGGAATTCTCCCAGGTGGTGCTCTCTCAGAAGTTCTCTTTCGAAGGGGTCACGGATCCCCTGGAGGTCTATGGAGCGCTTCGGCAGAGCAACCCCTCTCCCTATCACGTCTATTTGGGATGCGGGGATTTCTCCCTCATCTCCTCCTCTCCGGAGATCCATCTCTCCCGGCGGGGAAACCGGGTGCATACCCGGCCTCTTGCGGGGACCCGCCCCCGGGGAAAGAGCCCGGAGGAGGATGCGGCGCTGGAAGTGGAGCTTCGGGAAGACCCGAAAGAGTGTGCGGAACATTTAATGTTAGTTGATCTTGCTCGAAATGATCTGGGACGGTTCTGCCTTCCGGGTTCCGTAAAGGTGACCCTTTTTCAGGATGTGGACCGCTATGCCCGGGTGATGCATCTGGTCTCTCAGGTGGAGGGAGAGGCCCCCCGGGGAGTTTCTTCTCTGGAGATGCTGGGAAAGACTTTTCCTGCGGGGACCCTTTCGGGGGCTCCCAAGGTGCGGGCTTTGGAGTATATCGACAGCCTGGAGCCCGAGGCCCGGGGGCCCTATGGGGGGGTGCTGGCCTGGCTGGATCCCTCGGGAGATTTCGAGAGCTGCATCACCATCCGCACGGTGCTGCACGAGAGGGAGCGGCTCTCTCTTCAGGCGGGGGCGGGGATCGTCTTCGACTCCTCCCCGGAGAAGGAGTATCGCGAGACGTTACAGAAGGCGGAGGGGCTTGCCCGGGCGTTGGGGTGCAGTTTCGAAGAGATGGAGGAGGTAGAGGCATGATTCTTCTGGTGGATAACTACGATTCCTTTGCGTATAACCTGGTGCAGTACTGCAGCGATTTCGACGAGGTGCTCCCCCGGCGGAACGATGCGGTAACCCTGCAGGAGATCCGGCGGCTGAACCCTCGGCGGATCGTGCTCTCTCCCGGCCCGGGAGGCCCCGAGGATGCGGGCATCTGCCCGGAAATTCTGCGAACCTTCGGCGGCAGTATTCCCATTCTGGGGGTCTGTCTGGGGCATCAGGTGATCGGCTCCGTCTTCGGGGCCTCGGTGGAGCGAGGAGTCGAGCCGGTGCACGGCAAGATCTCCCGAATCTCCCATGCGGGAACGGGACTCTTCGAGGGCATTCCCTCTCCCTTTCGGGCGGTGCGGTACCACTCTCTGGTGGTGCGGCATCTTCCGGCAAACTCTCCTCTTTCGGTGACCGCCCGGGGAGAGGATGGGGAGATCATGGCTCTGGAATCCCCGGAGCTGGGGATCTACGGCGTGCAGTTTCACCCCGAATCGGTGGGAACCGAGTTCGGTAAGCGGTTGCTGGAAAATTTTGTGGCCCCCCAGGGGCTGGAAAGGAGCGCATGATGTTTCGCACCTATCTCGAACAGGTTGCCGCAGGGGAGCGGCTCTCCTCCCAGGCCATGGAGGGAGCCATGGAAGCCATTCTCAAGGGGGAGGTGACGGATATTCATATCGCCGCCTTTCTTATGGGGCTCCGCCTTCGGGGGGAGACCATTGACGAAATCACCGCCGCCGCCCGGGTGCTGCGGCAGAACGCCCTCAAGGTGGAGATGGCTCACAAGCCTCTTCTTGATGTGGTGGGCACCGGAGGGGATGGGGGAGGAACTTTTAACATCTCCACCGCCGCCGCTCTGGTGGCGGCCTCCGCGGGGCTCCCCGTGGCGAAGCACGGTAACCGCTCCGTTTCGAGTCGCTGCGGCAGCGCGGATGTGGTGGAGGCTCTGGGGATCCCCCTTTTCGACACCCCCGCCCATGTGGAGGCCTCTCTGGAGCGCACGAATTTTGCCTTTCTCTACGCTCCCTACTTCCATGGGGCCATGAAACACGTCAAGAACGCCCGCTCCTCTCTGGGGCTGCGAACCCTCTTCAACGTGCTGGGGCCTCTCATCAACCCCGCCGGAGCCTCCCGGTATCTTATGGGGGTCTATGCTCCGGAGCTGTTGCGCCCCCTGACGGAGGTGCTCCGCAATCTTGGGGCGGATCGGGCTCTTCTGGTGCACGGCGCGGGGGGGATTGACGAGATCAGCCTCTCGGGGACAACCCGGTTCTGTTTTCTGCGCAACGGCGTTTTGGAGGAAGGTGCTCTTGAACCCGAGGAGTTCGGCCTTCCCCGGCATCCTCTCTCCTCCTTCGCAGGAGGCGGGGCGGCGAAGAATGCGGCGATCCTCACGGATATCTTCGAAGGCCGCCTGGGGGGGGCTCCTCTGGATATGGTGCTCTGCAACGCCGGGGGGGCTCTCGTGGCGGGAGGCCTCACGGAAGACTTTCGGGAAGGGGTGGCCCTGGCCCGGGAGTGCATCCAAAGCGGCAAGGTGATGCACAAGATCCGGGAGCTTCGCTCCCTTGCCCCCTCCAAAGATACGGATGCTCTGGGGGTGGCCCTGTGATTCTTCAAAAAATAGTGGCCTCCCGAGGGGAGAAAATTCGGGCCCTCGAAGCCCCCCGGCGAAGCCTCTCCAAGGCCCTTGATCAGAAGGGAATCTCCCTTATAGGAGAGATTAAGCGGGCCTCCCCCAGCGAAGGGGTGATAGCCCCCTCCTGGAACCCCGAAGGGCTTCTGCAAAGCTATCTTGGCGGGGGGATCCGGGCTCTTTCGGTGGTGACGGAGCCAAACTTTTTTCAGGGGGATCCACAGCTGCTGGCCCGGCTTAAAGAGCGCTGCTCCTGCCCGGTGCTGCGGAAGGATTTTTTGCTTCACCCCATGGAGATCTACGAAAGCTATCTTCTCGGGGCGGATGCGGTGCTTCTCATCGCCGCCATACTGGAGGACGATCTCTTGAAAAAGATGCTCATGGTGGCGGAGGAACTTGGCCTGGAGTGCCTGGTGGAGGTGCACTCTTCCGAGGAGCTGGCCCGGGTGCTGGATACCCCCGCTCGGGTGGTGGGGATCAACAACCGGGATCTTCGGGATTTTTCCGTCTCTCTGAAGACCACCGAAAGGCTGGTGGAAGAGCTGCGCCGCCGGGAGCCCCGAAGCCCCCGAAAGATAGTCTCCGAAAGCGGTATCCGCTCTCGGGAGGATGCCCTCTACCTGGAAAGCCTGGGGGTGCAGGGCATGCTGGTGGGTACCGCCCTGGTGCGCTCTCCTGATCCCGAAGCCCTGGCCCGGGAGCTTACCGGAGGAGCTGGGGAGAAGGCTTCATGACCCGTATCAAGATCTGCGGTCTCACCCGCCGGGAGGATCTGCTCGCTGCGGCGGATCTGGGGGTGTATGCGGTGGGAACTATTCTGGTTCCCGAGAGCCCCCGGTATGTCTCTCTGGAAAAGGCTCGGGAGATTCTGAGGGGGCTCCCGGCGGAAATCTCTACCGTGGGGGTGCTGCGGAATCCCACGCCGGATTTTCTGGGGGAGGTGCTGGAATCCAGGCTCTTTTCGGCCCTCCAGTTTCATGGAGAAGAGCCCCCGGAGATGCTCCGGGCAATGCCCTGTGTAGCTTTCAAGGCCCTGGGAATCGCCGGGGGGGAGGATCTGCACAAGGCCCGGCTCTACGAAGATGCGGCGGATATTCTGCTTCTGGACAGCCGGCGGGGATCCCAATCCGGAGGCACCGGAAAAGCCTTTAACTGGGACCTTTTACGGGGATTTTCCTCCCCCCTTCCGATTCTTCTGGCGGGGGGGCTGCAAAGAGAAAATATCCATCAGGCTCTGGAACAGGTGAATCCCTGGGGAGTGGATCTGAACAGCGGCGTGGAAAGCGCGCCGGGAATCAAGGATAGCAAAAAGATGCGGGATCTTGTGGCGGCGGTGCGGGAGTATGATGTCCAAAAAGAAAATGCCGCTTCTTCCTGAACATATTTATGAGAAGAGCCGAGGAGGTTGTTTAGAAATGAGACGAGGATACTATGGAAACTACGGAGGCCGATACGTGCCGGAAACCCTGATACCCGCCCTGGAAGAGCTGGAGCAGGCCTTCGAAAAAGCCTGGAAGGATGCCACCTTTCGGGAAGAGCTGCGCAAGCTCCATAACCACTACACCGGCCGTCCCTCCCCCCTCTACTGTGCGGAAAACCTGAGTCGCCATCTCGGAGGAGCCACCATCTACCTCAAGCGGGAGGACTGCAACCACACCGGGGCGCACAAGATCAACAATGCCCTGGCCCAGGTGCTTCTTGCCAAATCCATGGGGAAGAAACGCATCATCGCCGAGACCGGGGCGGGGCAGCATGGCGTAGCCACCGCCACCGCGGCGGCCCGGTTTGGCCTGGAGTGTGTGGTCTACATGGGAGAAAAGGACACGGTACGCCAGAGGCTGAACGTGGAAAAAATGGAACTCCTCGGGGCCACGGTATGCCCAGTTACTGCGGGAAGCCGCACCCTTAAAGATGCCACCAGCGAGGCCATCCGGGATTGGGTAACCAACGTGGAAGGCTCCGCCTACGTCATCGGCTCCGTGGTGGGGCCCCACCCCTACCCTAAAATGGTGCGGGAGTTCCAGCGCATCATCGGGGAGGAGCTTCGGGAGCAGATTCTTGAACGAGAGGGGCGCCTGCCGGATATCCTGGTGGCCTGCGTAGGAGGGGGGAGCAACGCCGCGGGATTCTTCGCCCCCTTCGTGGAGGAGCCCTCTATCCGCATGGTGGGGGTGGAAGCCGCAGGAAAGGGAGTGGATACACCCTATCACGCTGCCACCCTCACTGCGGGCATTCCCGGAGTGCTTCACGGAGCCCTGAGCTATCTGCTGCAGGATCAGGAGGGGCAGATTATGGAGGCTCACTCCATCTCCGCCGGGTTGGACTACCCCGGGGTGGGGCCGGAACACAGCTACCTCAAAGATTCTGGCAGGGTAGAGTATTGCAGCATCACCGATGAAGAGGCTCTGGAAGGGTTCGAGCTGCTTAGCCGTACCGAGGGAATCATCCCCGCCTTGGAAAGCTCCCATGCGGTGGCCCGGGCGAAAGAGCTGGCGAAGGAATGTAGAAAGGAAACCCTGCTGGTGATCAACCTCTCCGGTCGGGGAGATAAGGATATGGAGACCGTGCGCGAATACAGGAACGCCGGGAAAGGAGCCGTGGCATGAACCGTCTAACCCAGGCCTTTGCAACGAAAACCGCCTTTATCCCCTACATCATGGGGGGAGATCCAACCCTTGCTATCACCGGGGAGATCCTCCTCCGGCTGGATCAGGCCGGGGCAAACGTGCTGGAGCTGGGGATGCCCTTTTCAGATCCCCAGGCGGACGGGCCGGTAATTCAGGCGGCGGGACACCGGGCACTGGAGGGGGGAACCACCCTGGAATCCATCTTTACCCTGCTGGAATCGCTGCAGGGTAAACTGCAAGCCCCGGTGGTACTCATGGGGTACTGCAACCCCATCTACCGCTACGGCAAGGAGCGCTTTGCAGAGCGGGCTGCCTCGGTGGGGGTGGCGGGGGTTCTCGTGCCGGATCTTCCCCTAGATGAAGACCCCGAATGGTGCCCCCTTCTGGAAGCCGCAGGAATCGCCCCCATCGGTATGGTAAGCCCCAACATGGGGACGGAGCGCCTGCGTGCCGTCACGGCTCTGAGCCGGGGATTTATCTACGGAGTTTCCCTTCTGGGGGTAACCGGAGATTCCCGAGGCCCTCAGCAGGGGATGAAAGCCTATATGGAGCGGGTGCGGAGCTGTACGGAGCTTCCCATAGCCCTGGGGTTCGGCATCGACTCCCCCAAAAAGGCCGCGGAAGCCGCAAGCTATGCGGATGGGGTGGTGGTGGGAAGCGCCCTCGTGGAGCTGGTTGAACGGTACGGAGAGAATCGGGAGGTTCTTTTGCAGGAGCTTCTTGGAGCCTTTGCGGGAAGCCTGATGGAGGCCATAGGGCTGTAGGTTCGCTAAAAAAAGAGAAAGATTTGGAATCTTGTGTTATGCTAACCTCCGGCGGCCTGAAATGTTACCGGGGGTTAGTATTTTGGGTTTCTTGCTCACCTTGAGCGTAACGCTGGAGCAATTACCCATACGATGTAGCGAGGAGCCGCAGGAAAATGCTCGCTTCTATAAGTGGAAGGATGACGGATACGAAGGGTTTTTACAGTGAACTCAGCGAGTTTTACCACTTGATTTATCCCGATTGGGAAAAGAGCCTCCAGCATCAGGCGGAAGCCCTGGATGCGACGATCCGCGAGGCTTGGCGGGGTTCCGAAACCGTGTTGGATGTCTCCTGCGGCATCGGCACCCAGTCACTCGGTTTGGCGAGCCGTGGGTACAAGGTTACCGCTTCGGATCTTTCCCCCGGTGCCATTGAACGCGCCGAGCGGGAAGCCCTCCGGCGCGGCCTGGATATCAGCTATTCCGTGGCGGATATGCGGGAGGCCTATACGCATCATGCCCGCCAATTCGACGTGGTTCTTTCCTGCGATAATTCCATGCCCCATTTACTTACCGACGAGGATATCCTTACGGCATTGAAACAGCTCTATTTGTGTACCCGTCCGGGCGGAGGGTGTATTGTCACGCTGCGGGACTACGAGAAAGAAGATCTTACCCATCAGCAGGTCAAATCCTACGGTGTGCGTGATGAGGATGGGGTTCGCTGGCTGCTCTGGCAGGTCTGGGATCCCCAGGGCGAAACGTACAAAATGACCTTCTACGTGGTGGAGGATCGTGGGGCGGAGGAATGCCGAACCCATGTTATGCGGTCCACCTACTATCCCATCGGCATTGATCGCTTCATGGGGCTGATGGCGAGCGCCGGTTTCGAGGGGCTCCGGCGATACGATGACCGTTATTTTCAACCCATGCTCGTAGGAACGAGAACCGTCGAATAGCCGTATGCGCTTTCCGTATGAAGGGCGTTTCGGTTACGTGGGGCTACGGTTTTTTTGCGGCGAATATGGCGAGTATGCTTTGAGAGATCCAGAAAAAGGATCATGCCTCAATAGGGGCAGGTCGGAAAAAAGGAAGAGGTATGATGAAAAAGTTCACAATTGAGGATAATTTTTGGAGTCTGTTCCCGGATGCAAAAATAGGAATCGTGATCTGCAAAAATATCGATAACACCCTTCGAGAGCAGGAGACCTACGAAGCCATGCTTGGGGATGCCGAAAAAGAAGCCCTCAAATATCTCCAGGAACCGGAGTTTAGCAATAATGAGGTTATCAAGGTTTGGAGAGAGGCGTTCCAAAAATTCAAGACCAAGAAAGGGGCGCGCTCTTCCATCGAAGCGCTGATGAAAAGAGTCTCCAAGGGGAATCACATAGGAACCATTAACCCCCTGGTGGATATCTACAACGCCACCTCGCTACGATATGGCCTTCCCTGCGGGGGGGAAGATATCGACACTTTTAGAGGAGACATCCGATTGACGAAAGCCCTGGGAGACGAAAGTTTTATCACCCTGGGAACAGATGAAAGTGCGCCCCCCTATGAAGGAGAAATCGTTTACAAAGATGATGAGGGTGCCATATGCAGATGTTGGAACTGGCGGGAGTCTGTCAGAACCATGCTGACGGAGAGCACCAAAAACGCATTCCTCTGCATTGAACTTGTGGACACCCAAAGAGAAGAGGCACTGCGAAACGCCTTAGAGTATCTGGCAAAAACTGTAGAGGCTCATCTCGGCGGGGTTTGTGAGGTTTCAATCTTGGATATCCACAACAAATCTATCCCGGTTATGTAGTAGCCAGAAGGAACTGTGTTTTTTCGCTGGGAGTCCGGCGGCATGAGGCGATTCAAAGGAAAGTGTCCGTTTTTACTTGACCACTACGCCTTTTCCGGGGTGCTATAATCGGTGTCACAAAACGTACCGTTTGGGGTGGGAATTAAGAAATGAAGAAGACTGAAAAAGCAACCTCAACATTCAAGAAAGGTTTTTCCTGTTCTCAAGCCGTTTTTTCTACCTTCGCAAAGGAATTGGGAGCAGACGAAAATACTGTGTTGAAACTTTCAGATGCTTTTGGTGGTGGCATGGGACGTATGGCCCTCACCTGCGGGGCTGTTACGGGGGCTTTCATGGTTATTGGCTTGAAATACGGCAGAACATCTGCCGACGATGGGGAGGCAAAACAAAAAACCGCCAATCTCGTCAGGGAATTTGCTCAAAAATTTGAAGAACGCAATAAAAGTATTGTCTGCAAAGAACTACTGAATTGTGACATCAGCACGGATGAAGGATCGAAGTATGCGAAAGAATCTAATCTGACAGCCACTATCTGCCCGAAACTTGTTACTGATGCCGTTGAAATCCTCGAAGAAATTCTGTAGTAGAAGGCTAATATGTGAATATGTGAATCCGTGAGGCTGTAAACGACGCTTTCCGCATCTCGGGTGCGCATTAGCTGGGTTTCCCTGAATAAGAGAAAGCCCTTGAAAACACTGGATTTGTAATCTTGTCTCTGCCATAATAGTGCGCCAAAATGGTGCTTCTCAGCCTCAAAACCCTGCATGCGTGGAGGGGATGCCTGTGTCTAAAAAATCGGCTCCCCAGGAGGGCCTCTCGGAGAAGTTGCTGTTTCATTTATTATTTCGATAACGGTGGTGTGGCTGAATTGTGTTATATAATAAAAGAAATGGATGATTCAAGGGCAATCCCATTGGAATTACTGCATCTCGCAGATCCTTCCGACGAAATGCTGTATTCGTATTTGGATAGGAGTGTGGGCTTTGTTTGTCTTCAAGATTGCAAGGTGATTGGTGCATTGCTGATGATACAGACGCGTCCATACACCATGGAAATCATGAATATATCAGTAGACGAGATGTATCAGAATCAAGGAATAGGGAGGCAACTCATAGAAAACGCTGTGCAAAAAGCAAAAGATATGGGCATGAAGAAAATAGAAATAGGGACAGGGAATCCCGGGGTTGTGCAGATGCTTTTGTATCAGAAGTGCGGGTTCAGGATTGTAGGCGTAGATTTTGACTATTTCAGGGTTAATTACAAGGATAAAATTATTGAAAACGGTATCGAATGCCGGGATATGATCAGAATGGAGCGGTTTGTTGCGGTGGAGGATTAGTGTTTTAATCTTTGGTAACACGATGACCGTTATTTCCGCCCCATGCTTATGGGAGCGAGAAGGATTGAATAATCGAATCGCATGCAGTGGTCGCGCAAGGGGCGCTGAATTGAGCTTACCCATCCGTACGATCCAGGAAACCCGAAGCCCAAGACCAGAGAGTCCCTCTTTTCCAGAGTCGTAAAGAGGGATTCAGGCGTGTGGGGTACTGCGCTTGATCCGATAAAGTGAGGGGGCTATCTCCAGTGGAAGGCGGAGATAGCCCCCTGGTGTTTCCGCGGTGGTATTTTCAGAGTATGCAGGGGTACGACCCCAGAATGCGGAACCCCGAGGCCAGAGAGCGCACCGCTTCCAGGGCTTCATAGACCGAAGGATCTTCCAGATGTCCCTCCACGTCCACGAAGAAGGAGTATTCGAAGGGGTTGTGGAGTAGGGGGCGGGATTCGATGAAGGTGAGGTTCAGAGGCTCCTTCACCAAGGGTTCCAGGGCGGCGAAGAGCGATCCCGGTGTATGGGGCACGGTGAACCGGAAGGATGTTTTGTTCTTCTCCCCCCGCTGGGATTTTCCCTTGCCGATGGTCCAGAACCGGGTGATGTTATGGGGGGAGTCCTGGATGTTTTGAGCGATAATCGTGAGCCCCCGGCTCTCTGCGGCGATAACCGTGCAGATGGCGGCGCATTCCGGAGCGCTTCGGGCATGTTCCGCCGCGGCGCTGGTGCTGGAGAGGGGGAGAATCTTTCTTCCCGGAAGGTGGGTGGCGATCCAGCGGCGGCACTGGGAGAGGGCCTGGGGGTGGGAGCAGACCGTGGTAACTTCCTCCAGGGATGAGATGCTGGCGAGCATGTGTTTTACCGGTACCCGGCGTTCACAGAGCACGGTGCACTCCTCCGGGGCGGAGGTGAGGGCGTCCAGAGCGGGGCATACCGCCCCCTCCACGGTGTTCTCCACCGGGAGTATGGCCATATTAGCCTCGTCCCGGTAGAGCAGGGAGAGCACCTCGTCGAAATCTCCGCAGAAGAGCACCTCTCCTTGAGAGCCGAACTGCTCCTGGGCCGCCTGGTGTGAGAAGGAGCCCTCCGGGCCGAGACAGGCCACCTTAAGGGGGTGCTGCAGGGAGCGGCAGAGGGAGATGATCTCCCTCTGGATGGCTCTCAGGGCCTGGGAGGGAATGCCCGGATGGTTCCGTGTTAGCCGCTCCAGCACCGCCTCTTCCCGAAGGGGATCGTATACCGGGGCGGATCCCTTGGCGGTTCCGATGGCCCTGGCAATTTCGCTGCGCTGCCCAATAAGCTCTGCGATCTGATCATCCAGAGCGTCGATCTGATGCCGTAATGTCTGAAGTTCTTGAAAAGCCTCGGTCACGTTCTTTTCCTCCCTGACTGTACTGTCCTGCGAACATTTTTTGTTTGTTTGCGGTCTTGCTGCTTTGTCATCTTCCCGCTTGGTCAGTTGCTGCTCTACTGCGCTGTGGCAATCTGCTCGATTCGGGCGATCCGGGATTCCAGCGAGGGGTGGGTGCTGAAAAGGCTATCCAGCCCCTCTTTGTTGAAGGGGTTCACGATGTAGAGGTGTTGGGTTCCCCGGCTGGCTCCCTGGAGCTTTTCCGGATCATCTGAGAGCTTGCGGAGGGCGTTTACGAGCCCCTTGGGATTTCGGGTGAGTTCCACCGCCGAGGCATCCGCCAGATACTCTCTCTGGCGGCTTACCGCAAGCTGGATGATGGCCGTAAAGAGAGGGGCCAGAATGGAGAGCAGCAGGGCAATGATCATCATCACCGCCTGTCCCTTGCCTCCCCCGGAGTTGTTGCTCCTGCGGCGCCCCATGCTTCCGAAAAAGATGCTCCGCCGGAGGATGTCGCAGATAAGAACGATGGAGCCCACCATCACCGCCATGAGCATGGCGAAGCGGATGTCGTAGTTCCGCACGTGGGACATTTCGTGGGCCATCACCGCCTGAAGCTCCTCCCGGTTCAGCTTTTCCAGCAACCCCCGGGTGATGGCCACGCTGGCGTGCTGGGGATCCCGGCCGGTGGCGAAGGCGTTCATGGCCTCGTCATCCATGAGAAATACCTTGGGCATGGGAATCCCCCCGGCGATGGAGAGTTCTTCCACCACGTTCCAGAGCTGGGGAGCTTCTTCGTGCTGAATTTCCCTGGCGTGGTTCATGGAGAGGATCATGGAATCCCCAAAGGACCAGGAGAAGAAGAAGTAGATACCCCCCACCGCGAGAGCCACGGGGATACCGGTATACCAGTCGCCCCCCCAGAGAACCCCCACCGCAGCCCCGAGAAAGCCCAGAAGCAGCATGAGAAGCACGAAGAGCAGTACGCTGAGGCGTTTGTTATGGTCGATCAGTTTATCAAAGCTTGCCATGGTATCAGCTCCAGGAGATGTTTACGGGTTCCCCTTCAGAGGCATCCTGAAGGGTCCACATGGAACGGGGTTCGTAGCCGAGCTTTCGGGAGATCAGGTTGTTGGGGAAAACGTCTATGGCGATGTTGTACTCTTTCACCGTGTCGTTGTAGTACTGCCGGGCGAAGGCGATCTTGTTCTCCGTGGAGGAGAGTTCTTCCTGAAGGGCGAGAAAGTTTTGGTTTGCCTTGAGATCCGGATAGTTTTCCGAGACCATCAGAAGAGAGCGCAGCGCCCCGGAGAGCTTGTTCTCCAGAGGGAGAGCCTCCTCGGGGGAGCCTGCGGCGTGGGCGGCGCTCCGCAGGGCGGTGATTCTCTCAAAAAGCTCCCGCTCGTGGGCGGCGTACGCCTTTACAGTCTCCACCAAATTGGGTATCAGATCATACCGCCGTTTGAGCTGCACGTCGATCTGGCTCCAGCCGTTTTCCACCCGGGCTTTTTTCCGCACCAGGGAGTTGTAGATGTAGATGCCGTAGATAACTGCCAAAAGCAGCAAACCTCCAAAGATATACAGTCCTTTTTCCATTCGTAAAGCCCCCTTTCACAATAGGATCTTCGATAGGATCTCCTCTGATTATGAAGCAAAAAGGCGCAGGAGCATAGAGGGGAATTGCTTTTTGTCTCCTCTTGGGGAGAGTCGGAGAAGACTGGGAGAAGACTCAGGGAAAATTTTTGGCTTTTTCCGGGTGTGATGTGTAGTACGGAAATGCGTTTTTGTGATAAAGTGTTCGCAATTTCGCGTTTTTTGTTCTGGCATATGCCTGTAATGTCATCTGGCAACGACATCTGGTAACGTCATCTGGAAAAGGATACGGTGAAAAGGGAAGGGGGTGGAGGTTTTCCCAGGGTTTCAAAGTGCCTGCGCACACGGCTGGTGGAGATGCTTTTTCGTTTACGTGTCTACTGAATCTGCTGAATCTAATGAATTTAATGAATCTACTGGAAGGGAGTTTTGCTTTATGAAAAACAAAGCACTGTTGCCGCTCTCCGTACTTGTTCTTATCAGCGGAGCCATGTTCTCCTCCCACTTCGGCGTGGGAGACCTTATCTTCCCCCCCATTCTCGGAAGGGATACGGGAGCCTCTTGGTTTACCGCCTCCCTGGGGTACATAATCATCAACAGCCTCGGGCTCTGGCTGGCCTATCTTGCCTGCGCTCATCAGAATCAGTCTCTGGGAGCCCTCGCCCGAAAAAGCCTGGGGAACGTTTTCGGTAGTATTTATGCGGCGGTTCCCGTGCTGATCACGGTATTCTTCGTTCTTCCCCGGGTGGCCTCCGCCACCCACGAGATGGCGGTGCTTCCTCTCTTTCCCTCGGTGCCTCTCTGGGGGACCCTCGCAGTTTTCTTTCTTCTGAGCTTTCACATCGCCTTTACCCGGGCCACGGTGATCGATAAGCTGGGAAAGCTTCTCGCCCCGGCGCTGATTCTCTTTGTGGTGCTTCTGGTGGGGAAGGGCATCATGAGTCCCCTGGGAACTGCCGTGGAGCCCGGAGCGGAGGGTGCCCTCAAGGAGGGTATGCTCAATGCCTACAACACCATGAACGCCATTGCGGCACTTCTCTTCGGTGGGTGGGTGCTTCATGAGCTGAAAATGCGAGGCATCACCACCCGGGAGGGGCAGGATGCAAATCTCAACGCCATCGGGTTGGGTACCGCCATCCTGCTGGGGATTACCTCCACGGTGCTGGTCTATCTGGGAGCCACCTCGGGGGCGGCCTTTCCGGAATCCCCCATCGGGGTGCTCTCCACGGAGATTGCCCAGGGGCTTCTGGGGAGCGCCGGGCTCATCAGCTTTGCCATCATCATGGCGTTGAGCTGCCTCAGCACCTCCGCAGCCATCACCTCCATGGCGGGGGATATGTTTCAGGAGATGACCGGGGAGAAGCTGCAGTATCGGGTTATCGTTACCGCCAGCACCCTTATCGGCTTTGTGCTTGGCCTGGTGGGGTTGAGCCGGATCGTGAAATATACCGTCCCCTGGCTGGTGCTCATCTACCCCTCCATCATTCTTCTTATCCTCTGCGCCCTCTCCTACCGTTTCGATGCCTTCCGTAAGGCTGTTACGGTGGGGATGGTGGCGGCCCTGGTCTTTGGCCTGGGGGATATGCTCTCCTTCTACGGCATTACCGCTAACCCTATTTCCACCTTTGCCGCAAGTCTTCCCCTGGGTTCACAGGGGCTGGGATGGGTGCTTCCCACCCTGGGGTGCATGGTGGTAGCCCAGTTGGTGCTCAAGTTTGGGGTAAAAGCTCCCGGAAAAGGAGCCTAAAACATGACGCTTCAGCACAAGGTGCATGATTTTGTGGCCTCCCGGATTGCAAAGGGGAACTATCCGGGATGCCAGGTGCTGGTGGCCCGGGGAGAGGAGATTCTTGCGGAGGAGTCTCTGGGGAGCATGGTGAAGGGATCGGATTCCCCGAAGGATAGGGTAACCGAGAGCACCCTGTTTAATCTTGAGTCCATTACCAAGGTAATGGTCACCCTTCCTCTGACCTTCAAACTTTTGGAAGAGGGGAGGCTCTGCCTAGATGACCGGCTTGCGGTCTATCTGCCGGAGTTCGGCACCTCGGAGGAGAAGAAAAAGATCACCCTTCGGGATATGCTGAACTTTACTGCAGGGATCTCCCTTATGGATTCTCCGGGTTCCGAAGAGGCCGCTGCGGCGGGTGATATGGAACGATGCTGGCAGTGTCACTATGATCAGCCCCTGGAGACCTCTCCCGGGAGCCGGGTTTTCTACAGTGACGTCTCCTGCCGTCTTCTGGGAAAGGCTCTGGAGCGGATTTTGGGGATGGATCTTCAGGAGGGAGCCCGAAAGTATTTCTTCGAGCCCCTGGGGATGAACCGAACGTTCTACTGCCCTCCGAACAAGGAGGAGTGTGCCCACACGGGATTTTCCGACAGCGGTCGTCCTCTCCGGGGGGAGCTTGCTCAGGATCTGGAGCATAACATGGGGGGGATTTTGGGTTCCGACGGCATCTTTTCCACCGCCCGGGATATGCTGCGTTTCTCCCGGATGATCTTGCAGGAGGGTACCTGGGAGGGAAAGCGGCTTCTCAGCCAGCTCGCTACGGAGCGGATGACCGGAGAGATCACCAATCCGGAACTCTTCGAATCCCCTACCTCGTACCTTCACTACATTTTGAGCGGCCCCAAGGTGTGGTTCTGGGAGTACGCTCAATCTCCCTTTTCCTTCTTCGGGGATCTCTGTTCCCCCCGGGGGATCGGAAAAATGGGGGGGGCGGGAACTTTCCTCTATCTTGATCCCGAGTACGATCTCACGGTGATCTACCTCACCAACTACGGGCAGCCCGAAAACACCCTGGAGGGAGATGATGCCTGGAACACGTTCCAGCGGGAGATCAACGTCATGGGGTTGTGCAACCTCGTGCTGGGGGAGTTGCAGCTCTGATTATGGGAGTTTTCGCAAGGTAGTGCAGTGAATTTGAGCCCCTAGGGATACTTACGGAGTATACGCAAGCCAAGGCACCGCCATTCTTGTGAAAGATACGTGGTGCCTTGGCGTTTGTGGTTTGGTGATTTTGGTAATAATCTCTATAAATTTTCCAGAGTAGTAATCCACTCATCAAAATGCCGGCACTTTTCCCGTAACCTTTCTAGGCCAATTTTTGTGGCCACCATAGCACCTGCCGTGACCTTATCGTATGCGGGAATTTCTCTGATGATGCGCTTGGAGGGGGCTGTTTGTGCCCCTTCATTGATCAGTTCCGGGTTTTGTCCTTCCATCATGCGCATAAGGTTCTCTATGGCCTTTTCGTGTTCCAGATATTCCCAGTCAAGCTCTTGCGGCGCAGCGAGGATCAAGGCTTCAAACTCGTGAAGCTGGATATAGGGGATAAACCGCCTGTCCCCTACGTCTTGTTTCATGGCATCCTCAAGTGTGGCAATCCGTTTATAGGGATCTGTCTCCTTTCCTGCAGCAGCATATCCCGGAAAATCTTCGGGTAGTGCGTAGAGGTCGAACATGGTGGTGAAGCGACATTCCTCGTGTCTGTCCTCCTTAAGCCAACTCTGAATATCCTTCTTTGCCTTGGTGTAACTCAGCAAGCCACCGCGATACTCCTTCGCAGATTTTTTGTCTCTGCTGGTAAGAACACACCGTACATCTGCAAAGACATGGTGTTGCCCTAAATGTGTAACCAGGATTTTTTCAACAAAGGTCCGCTCGGTCTGCCCCTCAGCGGTGATGTGCAGGCGGATCATGGTTGTCCTCCCAGCACGTTTTTCTCCCAAAGTTCCGAGAGGCTATACCGGGAAAGCCAATCTTCAAGCTGGGGAGCATCCAATTTCTTGAAAAGAGAGCATCTCTTCTCTTCGTCCCGTTCCACCACCACCAATTCGTCGATGGAAAATTCGTCTACAAGCCGTGTGGACTGTGTTGCCAGAAGAACTTGCGTATTCTGTGCGGCCATACGAACAATGCCTGCCAGCTCTGCAATTGCCGATGGGTGCAGGCCTAATTCGGGTTCATCTAAGACGATAAGCCGTGGTAGAAGCTCCGGGGGCTGCAAAAGAAGGGTTGCCAGGGCCATGAATCGAAGAGAACCATCGGATATCTGATGTGGATCGAAAAGGTAATCGCTACCGGAGGAATCCTTCCAATTCAGTCGGACGTAGTCCTCTTTGCCGGGGAGGGGCTCCACATCAAAGTCTCCGAACTGAGGCATAACGCACTGTATGTGCCGAACGATGCGGTCGTAATATTTACGGTATGTATCGTCTCTCTTCAGCATTCTCAAAAAGGCCGCTAGATTCCCCGCATCGCTTCGTAAATATCTGGCATCATCCACGTAGCCACGATCTTTAATTTTTGCCGTCTCCGATGTGTCATGAAACTGATAGGTCCTTATGCCGGATAGAAGGCCATAAAGCACCTTGCTTGTTTTTCTCGTGTCTTCCCGTAATCTTGATTCCGATCCTCCGCTCTCCAAAAAATATTCTTGGGGTTTTTCTTTTCCTTTTTGATGATACAGAATTTTTTCGCCGCTCACAAAGAGGCGATCCGGCAATCCGTGGGAAAGACGAAGAGAATACGTGTCATGAGCCTCTTGGGAGTCGAAATAGAGTTCAAAGGCTATGGTTTCGGATGTTTTTGGGCCGTAGAAGAGGAGACGGCTGACTCCCTGTTTTCCCACATACTGCTGCAAAGCCCCGGTGGTCATGAAATTCAGCATCTGAAAGAAGGAGACAAGATTACTCTTTCCAGAACCATTGGCACCTAAAAGCACCGTCACATCTCCCAGGGGGATGGTTTGCCCCTCCTCTCCCCCAAAGGACTTGAAACCTTTTAAAAGAATCCCTCTTAACTTCACGACAGTTCCCCCTCGTTCTTAAAGAAATCCTTTGTAGATTCCGCGAGTTTGCATAGATTCTCTCGACGTGGCCTTTGAATCTGTCTTTGGCGTTGTCTATCTGCACACTCTGTGGGTTTTCTTGTTCCTATACATTCATCCTCCAGATGACGAAGTTCAGTACCCCCGCAAAGCTTCCCCAGAGCAGGTAGGGGAGGAGCAGGAGCCCCGCGGTAAGATCCCGGCTCAGAAAGACCGCTATATTCCAGAGAAGCACCCCCAGAAGGAGCATCAGCTCCCCGAAGGCCCAGCCGGGTTGCTGAAAGTAAAAGAAGATCCAGGACCAGGCGAAGTTCAGCCCCAGCTGTATCCAGAAGGGGAGAAAGATCTGGGAGGCTGGGGAGACCCCGGTTTTCCAGATGCGGTAGGCAGAGAAGGCCATGAGGATGTAGAGAACTGTCCAGACGGGGCCGAAGAGCCCTCCCGGAGGTGTCCAGAGGGGTTTTGTCATGGTGACGTACCATGTGGTTACCGAGAACGTGGTGGCGTAGGACCCCAGAAAGCCCGCTCCAAGACAGAGGGCGAGGAAAACAAGAAGTACCGGAAGACTTGAGCGCTGCATAACCATCACCTCCAAAGTATTTTTTTATTCTCTACATGGTAGCATGAAGGGCCCGGGAAAACATGGACAGCCCGGAGAGTTTACCCCTCGTTTCTGGAACTATTGGCATTTGATGTTGGGGCTTGGGGAAATGAATCACGTGCTGCTCTTGCTTTAAATGAAATTTTTGTGAACGACATGGCGCTTTAGCTATGTGCTTTGGTTGCCTCTGTTGTGGATGCGTACTGATTTTTCCCCCCACTCCTCCCTCAGGAGGGAAAAGATCCACTGATCCTGAAATTTCCCACGGGCCCATTCGTACTGCCGCAAAGTTCCCTCTAGGGTAAAACCCGTCTTTTCGAGAATTCCCCGGGATCCCTCGTTCCCTAGGGTTACCAGGGCTTCCACCCGGTTGCACTCCATGGAGGTGAAGGCGTAGTCCAGTGCCGCTTCCAGGGCTTCGCTCATGAGCCCTTGTCGCCAGGCTTGGGAGGTAAGTTCGTACCCTATCTCCGCCCGGTGATGTTCCTTATCCCATTTATGCAATCCGCAGGTTCCGAGAACATCCCCGCTGATTTTGTGGATAAGAGCCCAGCGGATTCCCTCGGAGGCGGGGAAAAGCCCCCGGAGGATATCTATCATCTCCCGGCTCTGCTCCAGCTCCGTAAAGGGATCCAGTACCAGGTATTCCAGCACCTTGGGATCCGTCCATACCGCATGTAAAGCCTCGGCATGGGTTTCCAGGAGTTCCTCCAGAGTAAGGCGAGGGGTTTGAAGGATGGGAAAGGGAAGGTCGTGTTTTTCGTTCATGAAAATCGCTCCTTTAGAATGTTTGCGTAGGGTATGCGTATAGAATATACGTGTAGAGTCGGTGTGTTGTTTTTTTCAAAATTTTCATTCCTTATGAAGAGCAGTGATTCTTGTGGTGAAGCTATTTCAAAGTTATACTCAAAGTAGGTGAGGCTGTCCAGCCGGAGGGGTGTGTAGCTTGAGATAAGGAGATGATCTGTAGTATGGATAAAACGGGAAACAGGCAAGGCGCTCCTGCGTTTGTTGTCAAAGGAACATTCCTTGGGGGGCTCCTGGGGCGAAACTCCCTGGCCCGGGAGGTGGCATGGGAAACCGCCCTTTGGGCGGTGGTCATCATGCTCCTGGTTTCTGGATGGGGATATTACCACACCTTCAAAACCCAGGAGAGTCAGACCTTGGAAGAACTCAAGCTCTATGTGGCCAACCGGGTGGAGCAGGAGAAAGCGCTCTTCGATCTGGCTCACGATAGCCTTCAAACCTTTGAAAGAGAGTATCTCAAGCTCTATACCTCGGAGGTTACCTTTACCGACCAGGAATTTGAGGAGTTCTTCTTTAGGGATCCCGAGGGAGCCACCCGGATGAAGGAGAAGTTTTTTTCCGGCAGCGCCTCCTCCCGGGGGCTTCCCCTTGATGGCGTGTCTGCCTTTATCGGAAACAATCAGAAGGTTCTGAGCGAGGACTTCAAACGCCGCTTCCTTTTGGCCTATTTTCTTGTGGGCAGGCTCGGTCCCGCATGGATCAGCCGTTTTGCCAATCTTCACATCTCCACTCCTGAAAACGGTATGCTCCTTTACTGGCCCGAGATCCCCTGGGGGCTTCAGGCCAGGGCAGATCTGGATACCACTGCAGGATCCGTGGTGAAGGCCACCTTTCAGGAGTTCAATCCCGAACGCAAGCCCTTCTGGACGGGGCTCTATTATGATCTTACCGCAAATCATTGGGTCATTACCTACCAGCGCCCCATAGATTACCAGGGACAGCATCTTCTTTCAGGAGGTATTGATGTCTATCTGGACGATCTCATGAACCGTATGCTTACCCAGCAGTATACCAAGGGAGTTGTCAGCTTCATTGTGAACTCCAAGAAGCAGCTCATCGCCCATCAGGATATGCTCCATCTTGCTAAGGAGGAGAAGGGGGTGCTGGAGATCGACGAGCTTGAGGACCCCGCTCTCTCCGGAATGTATCGCACCCTTCTGGATTCGGTGCCTCCGGAAGGGGAGGGTCCCTGGATTTTTCTGGATTCCTCCTCGGGAAACTATCTCGGCATATCCCGTATGGAAGGGCCGGAGTGGTTCTTCGTCACCGCCTATCCCCGGAGCCTCCTTCTGCAGTCCGCCCATAAAGCGGCTTTCCTGATTTTTGGCATGGGGGTTCTTGTCTTCCTGGCCTTTATGACTACCGTGGCCATGGTGCTGCGTAAGCGGGTGGCTTTTCCCGTGGGGGTTTTGGAAAAGGCTTCGGAAGCTATCTCACAAGGGAATTATACTCCTCTGGAGGAGCAGGATTTTCAAGACATCAGCAAAGCCTCCAACGAAGTGGGATCTCTGGCCCGCACCTTCCATAAAATGGCGGGAGCGGTGCGGGATGTCAACAGAACTCTGGAACAGAAGGTGGTGGCCCGAACCAGTGAGCTTGCAGCGGCGAACAAAAAATTAGAGGAGTTAAGTCTTTTGGATCCACTCACTAAGATTTTTAACCGTCGGGCCTTTGATCGGGATCTGGAACAAGCCTTTACCCAGGCCCGGGAGGAAGAAGGAACCTTCGCACTCATGCTTTGTGATGTGGATTTCTTCAAGCAGTACAACGACACCTACGGTCACAATGCAGGAGACAGGGTGCTTCAGGACATCACCCGTGCCATGCTCCAGCATCTTCGCCCGGATGATCGGGTCTATCGGTACGGAGGAGAGGAGATTATTATCCTCTTCAACGGCCCCTATCCCGGCCATGCCCGGAGTATGGCAGAACGTATTCTGGAGGCGGTGCGGAACCTGAAGATTGAGCATGCCGGCTGTCCCTGGGGAATTCTCACGGTGAGTGCGGGGTTAGAAGAGTTTTCTCCCTCCTGTACTGGCCCTCAGGAAATGATTCACTCGGTAGATCAGAAGCTTTATAAAGCCAAGGAAGAGGGAAGAGATCGGCTGGAGATCTAAATGAAAAAGATATGAATGACGGAGATGTAAAGAAGCCTGCGCCCCCTTCCGGTTTTCCGAGGGGGCGCAGGCTTTGCTCGCTATGATTTGCTCGAAGCGAGATTCTTTCGTGCCACATTGGGGTTATGGGCAAACCAGGAGAGGATGCAGAGAAGGGTTCCCAGAGTGCCGAAAAGGGCCAGGGCAACGCTGTACGAACCCCAGAGAGAACTCGCAAGGCTGAAGGCGTAGGGGCCCAGAGCGCTTCCTCCTACTACCCAGAGAAAGGCCTCTCCGGAGATGCTCCCCAGATGGCCCAGGCCGAAGAACCGGGGCCAGACGATAACCCCGTTGATTCCCATCATGGCCACATTCAGCCCCACCCCTGCCACCAGAAGGATGTAGGGAATTCCAGGCCTCAAAAAGAGGCAGGAAAAGGCTAAAAGTGCTACTCCCAGCATGTGCAGCATGGCGAAGCTTCGGAGCCGCATGTAGTCGCTTAAAACGCTCCCCACCCCCTGAACCAGCACGGCAAAGAAGGTGGCGGGGAGGAAGATTCCGATGGCCTCCTGGCGATCCAGCCCTGCCATGGCGAAGATGCTCACCACGTGAAAGGTGAACCCCGTGATCACCAGGGAGGAGAAGCCGTTCACCATGTTGAAGATCCAGAAGGAGTAGGTTTTCCGAGCCTCGGAAAGTGTGTAGTCCCTGGGGGGGCTTGGGGGCTCCTTGGGGTGCAACCGTAGGGAGAAAAAAGAGGGTTTTTTCTTCTTTTCCTCCAGCAGCCGGACGAGTTCTTTCCGTTCCTCCCAGGAGGGATCCCGAAAGGTGAAAAGCGTGAAAAGCGTTGCGAAGGCTATGAGAAAAAAACCTATGCTCTGCCAAGCTAGACGCCATCCTAGGGCGGTAATCATGCGGTCAAAGACTCGGGGGAAATAGGCGAGCCCTAGGGCGCTTAAAGGCCCCAGAAAAGCATTGCCCATTCCCCGGCGATGATCGAACCACTTCATCACCATGTTGCGGCTGGACATGCTGAGCATCCCCTGGCCGAAGAAACGCACCAGAAAAAAAGCTCCGGACATAACCACCGTGGCGAGTAGCGCCGGAGCTACCCCGGGGAGAAGGCGCATAAGCCCCTCCGCCGCTTGATCCGCATGGCTCATGACGAGGACGCTTAATCCCAAGGAAAATACGGCGAGAGTGCTCATGCTCTTCGATCCGTGGCGATCGTACCAGGTTCCCACGATGGGCATGAGCAAGGCGCTTCCTACGGTTCCCACCAGATAGGCAAGGCTGAGTTGGGGGCGGGTAAGAGGCAGGGCTCCCAGGAGAAGATCCGTAAAGGGAGAGATACCGTTGGTCTGCCCCGGCAGGGTGGCGATACTGCCCACAATTCCCGCAAAAAGAACGACGTATAGTCTGTACATTATGGTTTGAGTCTCCTCGTGTCTTTGGAAAGATGGTTGCATGAAAGAGATAGTCGCATGGTAGTCCGTGATGCTTTCGATTCTATCTATGGATACGCTCTGGAACCCCCAGCTTACTACAGGTTGCCCGAAGAGGCCACATGAGAGAAAAGACCTCGCAGGAGCTTTTTTCGAAGAAACACCTTCTTTTTTCGTAAATTTCCCCCAAGCCAAGGTGCAGAAATTCTTGCGAAAGGGCTTTTTCGAAGCTATACTCAACGAAGAGTGAAGAGTGAAGAGTCAGAGGATAGGGCCCGGCGTGTGTTGTGTACCCCTATTCTGTTCAAGGAAGCTGCCCCAGCTTGGAGAGGACGTACCTTCATGCCTATGATCGTTCCTGTCGAAAAAGTAGTTCCCGGAAGCCTCTCGGGAGAGGATGTTTTTAATCTTCGAGGGGAGCTTCTTCTGGGGAGATATGTGGTTATTACCCGGCGGATTCTGGAGGGCCTCAAGAAGGCCGAAGTTGATTCCGTAATGGTGGCCTTTTCCGAAGAGGAAGCGGCTATCCCCTTTCCTTCCATTATCCCCCGAGAGCTTGCTCTCAAGGCAAAGCAGCAGATCAGGGCTCTTCATGCCCTGGGGGAATCCCGGCAGGTCCTCGTGCCGGAAATACTCTCGGGCCTTCTCTCTTCCGCCCAGAGTGCCGTAGAGCATATCATGTTCTCGGATCAGGCGATTCTCACAGAAGTAAAACACATGGCCTCCTACGACATGTACACCTACGAACACTCCTGGATGGTCTTTCTCTTCACCTTCGGGCTCCTGCGGGAAGCCATCCGCAATAATTACATAGCCCCGCTTGATCCTCCGAGCCGTAACTCCATCGCCATGGGAGCCCTTCTTCACGACTTCGGCAAGACCCGGATCCCTCTGGAGATACTTAATAAAGAGGGGCGCCTTGATACGGAGGAGATGCGTGTCATCCAGGAGCATCCTCAGCTTGGGTCGGATCTTCTGCGAAACTACGAAAGCATCAACCCCTTTTCACGCTCCATCATTCTGCATCATCATCAGCGTTGGGACGGCAAGGGATACGGTCCTGCCAGTGGCTACACTCTCCACGATCGCGATATTCCTCCCTACATCCACTTGGTGAGTCTGGCAGATGTCTTTGATGCCCTCATATCGGATCGCCCCTACCGGAAAGGTTTTCTTCCCAAAAACGCCCTGAATATCATGCATCAGGCCTCGGGAACGCATTTCAACCCCGAGGTTCTTCCCTTCATGGACTCTATTGCTGTGGAGTACCCCATCGGAAGCGTGCTGCTTCTCGATAACGGTGCCATCGCCAACGTCAACGGCCTTGAGAAGGGGCACCGCTACCGATGCTACGTCATCGGGAGCCTTGCAGAGGGGGGGCGTCCTCTTCTGGGAGAGAATCTCTATCTTGCCAAAGAAAACATCCTCCTTGGTGCCAACTCCATTCAAGCCCTGGCGGAGCGTCTCTCTCAAGAAAGCCTGAAACAAAAGTTCTTCCCCGGAGCGTCCCTCTCCCTCTTCGCCCAGGATCCCTGGAGAGAGATTCTGGAAGACTATTTCGCCTCTCTTCTCTAAAAAACACTTCTTTTTCCGAAATATCTTTTCCCACACGTATAATCCTGCTGGCATTGGCATTCTCCCAGGAAGTGAAGCTGGTGGACGAAGTTGAAGGTGCTCCTCCTGCGCAGATTGCAGGAGGAGATCAGAAAGAGGGATCTTCCAGAGAGAGTTTTTTCGCGTTTTTCCTCCAAGCTGGATGGGGGGATTCTTGCGGAAGGGCTTTTCCGAAGTTATACTCAGGGGGTTATTCATTATCAGGACGCAGGAGCTGCAGTTAAAGAGACTCTCGTGCTCTCTATCCTGTTCGGAGAAGCCGCTGTAACCGGGGGAGGATTTGTCTTCATGCCTATGATCATTCCTATAGAAAAAGTGCTTCCCGGGAGCCTCTCCGGAGAGGATGTTTTTAACGTTCGGGGAGAGCTTCTTCTGGGAAAGCACGTCGTTATTACCCGACGCATTCTGGAAGGCCTAAAAAAATCTGGAATGGAGTCGCTCCTTGTGGCTTTTTCCGAAGAGGAAGGAGTTATGGCCTCTCCTGCCATCGTTCCCAGGGAGCTGGTGCTCAAGGCAAAGCAGCAGATTCGGGTTCTCCATGCCCTGGCAGAGTCCCGACAGACTCTGGCTCCTGAGATGCTCTCCAGCCTTCTCTTCTCCGCCCAAGGGGCGGTGGAGCACATTATGCTCTCGGATCAGGCGATCCTCACAGAAGTGAAACACATAGGTTCCCACGACATGTATACCTGTGAACACTCCTGGATGGTTTTCCTTTTTACCTTCGGGCTTATTCGCGAGGCAGTCCGTCGCGATTACATCAATGCTCTTGATCCTCCGAGCCGTAACTCCATCGCCATGGGGGCTCTTCTTCACGACTTCGGAAAAACCCGGATTCCTCTGGAGATACTTAACAAAGAGGGGAGGCTTGATGCGGATGAGCTGCGTATTATTCAGGAACATCCGCAGCTCGGATTTGATCTCCTGCGAAACTATAAAAGCATCAACCCCTTTTCACGCTCCATCATTCTGCATCATCATCAGCGATGGGATGGCAAGGGATACGGTCCTGTCAGTGGTTTTGTCCTCAAGGATCGTGAGATTCCCCCCTACATTCATCTGGTGAGCCTGGCGGACGTTTTCGATGCTCTTACATCGGATCGTCCCTACCGCAAGGGTTTCCCCCCCAAAGAGGCCCTGAGCATTATACACCAGGCCTCGGGAACCTATTTCAACCCCGAAGTATCTCCCTTTACGGAGTATGTCACCGTGGAGTATCCCATCGGGAGTGTGCTGCTTCTGGATAACGGAGCCATAGCCAACGTCAACGGCATTGAGAAGGGGCCTCGCTACCGATGCTACGTTATCGGGAGTCTTGCAGAAGGAGGGCGTCCGCTTGTGGGAGAGACCCTCTATCTTGCGAAAGGGCGCGTTCTTCTCGCTTCTAACTCCATTCAGGGGTTGGCGGAATGTCTCTCTCAAGAAACCCTGAAACAAAAACTCCTCCCCGGAGCCCCCCTCTCCCTTTTCTCCCTGGATCCCTGGAAAGAACTCCTGGAAGATTATTTTACTCCCCTGCTGTAGTCTTTCCATCTGTGCCTGCATGTACCACACTTCCCTTTGGGATGTCTCTCAATGCCGCAACGTGTGAGGGAGAAGGTCCAAAAAATTTCCCTTGACAAGATGCGGAATCCCTATATAATGGCCCGAAATCGCAGTAACGATGAGTTCGAACCAAAAAACGAAGGGGAAAGGAGGAACGGCCCATGTTCGGTAGAAAAAATTCTCAGCGGAACGCCAGCTTTTATTATAGCTTTAGCAACGGTCAGTGGCAGTTTTATTATTATGCCAGTGACCAATCCGTACGTGGAAATCCGAACAAGGCTGGTACCGTTCTTTCGCCCCCCATAGGGTTACCTCGACTCTAAGATTTTTCTAAGAGCAGAGGGTAGCACAAGGGATATAAGCCGGATTCGGGTTTTCACAAACCCGAATCCGGCTTTTTTGTTGATTTAATTTCATTCTGGATTCATTGGGAAGAACGAGCTTAGTGGAGGTGAGCACAATGTTGGTAGTACGCATGGAAGAGCAGAGTTTGAGTCTTGATATGGCGAGAGTGTGTGAGGCTTTGGAGCAGCAGGGGTGCCGGGGACGTATGGTTCCCCATCCCGAGGGAATGTGCATCGTTTCGGAGGAGCCTAAAGAGGGCACTGGAAGCATTGCCGTACTGCCGAGAGTGCGCCAGGTAGTCTGTACGGGAAATTCCTTTCCGCTGGGAAGCCGGGCGGTAGCTTCTGGAACAACCTCCATGGAGCTTGCTCCGAACGTGCGCATCGGCGGGGGGAATCTGGTGGTTATGGCAGGTCCCTGCGCCGTAGAGGGGCGGGAGCAGATGCTGGAAGCCGCTCGGGGTGTCAAGGCCGCCGGAGCCACCATGCTTCGGGGGGGAGCTTTCAAACCCCGCACCAATCCCTACTCCTTCCAGGGGCTGGGGCACGAGGGAGTGGCCCTCATGGCAGAGGCTCGTACCGAGACAGGGCTTCCTATCGTTACCGAGGTGATGGGGATAGAGGATATTGAGGGGATGCTTCCTCACGTGGATATGTTTCAGGTAGGGGCCCGAAACATGCAGAATTTCAGCCTTCTCAAGGCTCTTGGCCGTTGCCGCACTCCGGTGCTTCTCAAACGGGGGATGACCGCCACGGTGGATGAGTGGCTCCAGGCGGCGGAGTACATTCTCGCCGGGGGGAACCACCGGGTGGTGCTCTGTGAGCGGGGTATCCGGAGCTTCGAGAAGCGTACCCGGAACACGCTGGATCTGAGCGTGGTGCCTCTGGTGAAATCCCTTTCGCATCTTCCCATTATCGTAGATCCCAGCCACGGCACGGGAATCCGGGATCTGGTGCTCCCCATGAGCCTCGCTGCCTTGAGTTGCGGCGCCGATGGCCTCATGATCGAAGTGCACCCCCGCCCGGCGGAGGCCCTTTCGGATGGTGCCCAGTCGCTGGATATTCCGGGATTCCAGGATCTCATGCAGAAGGTGAATCAGCTTGCTCCGGCTCTCGGAGCCTTGACGGAAGAGAAAACATGCCCCTTGAAGATTGCCATGTAGGCATTCTCGGGCTGGGGCTCATGGGGGGCTCCCTAGGGGGAGCCCTCATTCGTGGGAACCTTTCGAGGCTTCGGGTGCTCGGAGCGGATCTGGATGAGGGGGCCTGTGCGGGGGCCCTGGAAAAGGCCTGTATTCATCAGGCAGTTTCTGTAGAAGAGTTGGCCGCCCTGTCGGATATCCTGATTCTCGCAGTTCCCCCCCGGCATATGGAGTCTGCCAGCCGTACGATGCGTCCCTTGGCCTCTCAAAAGCTCAAGGCGGTTTTTGACCTCGGGAGCGTGAAGGGGGAGCCCGGAGAGAAGTTAGAGGAGATCTGGGGGAGCCTCTACGTGGGCCTGCACCCCATGGCGGGAAAGGAAGTAGGGGGGATCGCCCAGGCGGAGCCGGAGCTTTTCCAGGGGGCTCTCTGTTTTCTTGTCCCTCGGAGGCATTCGGATCCTTTGGCGGTAGAGCTTGGCCGGGAGATGATCCAGGCCCTCGGGGGGGTGGTTTCCGAAATATCTCCAGAGGAGCACGATCTTCTGGTGGCCTACGGAAGTCATCTTCCCATGATCACCGCTGCAGCTCTCAGCATGGCAGCGGGGAGGAAGAGCCGGGAGTTTTCCGGCATCTGTCGGGCCGTGGCGGGGGGGTTTCGGGATGCTACCCGCACCGCCTCGGGAATGCCCTGGCTTGGAGCGGACGTGTTGCGCTATAATAAAAAGGCCCTTCGAGAAGCCGCACGGGAGTGCATCACCCTTATGGAGGCATTTCTTGAGGCCTCCCCGGAGGAGGGGGAAGCCCTCTTTCAGGAGGCTGCGAGCTGGAGACGAGAACTTGTAGAGGAGAGACAGACGAGATGGTCATCATGAGAAGCATAAGCCCCCTGGAGGGGATGCGGGGAAGCTGTACGGTACCGGGGGATAAGTCCATATCCCATCGGGCGGCATTGTTGGGAGCCCTCTCCCAGGAGGGTATGGACATTTCGGGATACGCTCCGGGGGAGGATTGCGGGCGTACGTTGGCCTGTCTCGAACAGTTGGGATGCCGGGTGCTTCGAGAGGGTTCCAGGGTGCATGTGAGCCGGGGTGAGGGGATTCGGGAATCCCAGGAGGTACTCTATGCGGGGAACTCCGGCACCTCTGCCCGGTTGCTCTGCGGCCTTCTGGCGGGGGTGCCGGGGTTTTTCGGCATCATCGCGGGGGATGCAAGCCTCTCTGCTCGCCCTATGGAGCGGGTGGTGGCCCCTCTTCGTTCCGCCGGGGCCCGGATCGACGGCCGAGAGGGGGGGAACCGTCTTCCTCTTTGCATTCGAGGGGCTTCCTTGGTGGGGGGAACCTTCACCCTCTCCGTAGCGAGCGCCCAGGTGAAGACCGCCCTTCTTCTGGCGGGGCTCTCCTCCCAGGGGAGCGTTACTGTGGCGGAGCCCTCTCCCTCCAGGGATCATACGGAACGCATGCTCGGCTTTCTGGGGCTTCCTCTGGTACAGGAGGAGAACCGCATCACCCTCTTTCCCTATCCGGAGCTACCGGGAGCGGCATGGGAAATCCCGGGGGATTTTTCCTCCGCCGCCTTCTGGATTGTTGGGGCCGCTCTGGTGCCGGATTCCGAGCTACTTCTGGAGAAGGTGGGGTTGAACCCCACACGGACGGGGCTTCTGGAGGTGCTGGAGCGCATGGGGCTGCATCTCCAGGTGGAGAATCTTCATGAATCCGGAGGAGAGCCCCGGGGGAATTTGCGGATATGCAGCAGCTCTCTGGAGAGCACCCGGGTGGTGGCCTCGGAGGTACCCCGTATGGTGGATGAGTTGCCGGTGCTTGCGGTGGCGGCCACCCAGGCCAAGGGAAAGACAGAGATCCGGGGGGCTCGGGAGTTGCGCTACAAGGAGTGTGACCGTATCCGGGGGATGGCGGAGGGACTCGCCACCCTGGGAGCGGATATCCAGGAGCTTGAGGATGGATGGATCATTACAGGCCCTACGCCGTTGCACGGTGGGAAGGTGAAGACCTTGGGGGATCACCGCATCGCCATGGCCTTGAGCATCGCCGCTCTTGTGGCAGATGGCCCGGTAGAGCTGGACGATCCGGCGTGCGTGAATATCTCCTATCCATCGTTCTTCGAGGATCTGGAAAGGTTTCGATAAGCCATAAGGAGGTCTGTACGGTATGAGCTATACCCCTCTTCAGATGGTGGGGATTATGGGGAATCCCTTGGATCACACCCTCTCTCCCGCCATGCAGAATGCCTGGTTCCGGGCTCTGGATCTTCCCTTCGCCTATTTTGCCTTTCCCGTGGAGGATATGGACTTTCCCATCGCTCTGGAGGGGCTTCAGGTTCTTGGGGCTCGGGGGGTGAACATCACCCTCCCCTACAAACAGGAGGCGTGGCATATATCCCATACTCTCAGCCCCGAGGCGGAGCGAGCCAGGGCGGTGAATACCTTTATTTTCGAAAAGGATTTCTACTTGAGCGGGTACAACACGGATGTGCTCGCTCTGGAGGAGGGGCTTACCCGGCTGGATCTCCCCCAGCGGGGAGGGCGTTGCCTTGTGCTCGGTTCCGGCGGGGCTACGGCGGCGGCTCTGGCGGCGCTGGATCCCCAGATGTGGGATACGGTGCTTCTCTGTTGCCGAAATACTGAAGCCGGGGAGGTCCTTTCCCAGCAGAGCGGGGAGCATCTCTCCATGGAGATCCTCCCCTGGAAGGCTCTTGAGGAGGAGGACATGGGGTCCCTTGATTTGCTGATCCACGCCACCTCTCTAGGATTGCCCTCCTCCCCCTGGGCCGAGGGGGTGCCCGAGAGAATCCTGGATCATAAGGCCCCCCGGAATCTGGTGGATTTCGTCTACTCTCCCGGGGCAAAAACCCCCCTCATCAGCTGGTCGCATAAGCGGGGTATTCCCTGCGTCACCGGAGAGGAGCTTCTGGTGGCTCAAGGGGCGGAGGCTTTTCGGCTCTTCACGGGGAAAAAGCTCCCCAAGGAGTTACGGCATCTTCCGGTGGACTGTCTCCCCAAGGAGGAGAGTTGATGACACTACGATTTCTTACCAGCGGTGAATCCCACGGCCGAGGGTTGCTTCTCATTCTTGAGGGGCTTCCCTCGGGACTTTTTCTCCCCCGGGAGGCCTTCGAGAGCGAGCTGCGCCGCCGCCGTCGGGGATTTGGCCGGGGTCCCCGGATGGGGCTTGAGAAAGATCGCCTCTCCTTTTGGGGGGGCTTGCGCAACGGTGTTACCACCGGGGCCCCTCTGGGGTGCGTTCTGGAGAATACCGAGTGGGAGGCCTGGCGGGATGCCATGGATCCGGAGCGTACAACTCCCGAGGCGGTGGAGCGGGTGCGCCCCGAGTGCCCCCGGCCGGGGCATGCAGATCTTTCCGGGGCTTTGAAATACGGCACTTCGGATGTGCGGAACGTGCTGGAGCGGGCCAGTGCCCGGAGCACCGCCGCCTGGACCCTGGCGGGGGTGGCGGCGAAGCTGCTTTTAGAGGAGCTTGGCATTGTTCTCTGGGGATCTGTGCTCTCCATCGGTGACGCTTCGGTTCCCCTTCCGAAAACATTCGAAGAGTGGGAGGAGGCTCGGAACTCTGATATGGGTTGCCCTCTCTCGGGAGAGCCGGCGCTTCGGGCCCCTGTGGAGCGGGCTTTAGAAGAAGGGGAGACTCTGGGGGGCACCTTCTGCCTCCGGGTTACCGGCATGCCTCCGGGAATTGGCTCCTACGTGGAGTGGGATCGACGGCTGGACGGTCTCTGTGCGGGGGCTCTCATGGCTCTTCCGGGGATCAAGGCGGTGGGGGTGGGAAATGGGGAGGATCTCGGCAGAGATTCCGGAAGCCAGGTGCATGACCCCATTGAACCTCTTCCGCAAGGAGGGTACCGCCGGAGCCGGAACCGTGCGGGGGGGATCGAAGGGGGGGTTACCAACGGAGAGGAGCTTCTCTTCCGGGTCACCATGAAGCCCATTCCCACCCTCAAAAAACCCTTGCCATCGGTGAACCTCCGAAGCCACCAGCCCCAGGAGGCCCATGTGGAGCGGGGAGATGCCTGCGCAGTCCCCTCCGCCTGTGTGGTGGGGGAGACCCTTCTGGCCTGGGTACTCGCCCGAACTATTATGGAGCAGTTCGGAGGGGATCGTATGGAGGATCTGAAGGAGCGTTTTGCCGCCCACCGGGCCCGGATGGAGAGGGGGCTCTCGGATGTCTGAGAATATCTATCTCGCGGGTTTTATGGGTACCGGCAAGAGCACCGTAGGAAAGCTCCTCGCCGCGGAGCTGCAGCGGCCTTTTCTGGATACGGATGCCCTGATAGAGCAGCGGGAGGAACGCAGCATCGCCGCCATCTTCCAAGAGTCCGGAGAGCCCTATTTCCGCACCGTGGAGGCCCAAACGGTGGAGGAGATACTCCCCCTGCAGGGGTGTGTGGTAGCCCTGGGGGGCGGGGTGCTGGAAAACCTCCTTCTTCGGGAGAGCCTTACTGGCTCGGGGCGGCTGGTGGTTCTCCAGGCCTCGGGAGAGGAAATCCTCCGGCGCCTGGGGGAAACGGGAAAAAAAGCCCGCCCTCTTCTCAATCCCGAAGGGGTGGAGGAGCTTCTTGCGAAACGTGCCGCCGGGTACGGAGCGGGCAATTACCATATTTTTACCGAAGGGAAAACCCCCGAGGAAATTGCTCGGGAGATCTGTGTCACTTTGGGGGAGAAGTCTTTAGCTTCTTCTAGCTCCTCCCGCCGGGTGCTGGAGGCCCGGGGAGAGGGGTATTCCTACTCCGTCATCATCGGGGCGGGGGTGCTGGAAGATCCCGAGGTCTGGCAGCATCTGGAAACTCTCCCCTCCCTGGTGGTGGGGGATGCCCTTACCCTCCCTCTATGCGCGCAAAAACTTCCCTTCTCAAAGCCGGTGCATATTCTTCCTCGGGGGGAGGATGCCAAGACTCCGGAGTCTCTCATGAAGATGTACGGCACCCTTCTTCAGGAGGGGGTGTACCGGGGGGAGAGTCTGGTGGCTCTGGGAGGTGGCACCGTAGGAGATGTTACGGGGTTCGCCGCTGCCACCTGGATGCGGGGCATTCCCTACGTGCAGTGCCCCACCACACTGCTCTCTCAGATCGACAGTGCCCTGGGGGGGAAGACGGGGATTAACCTTCCGGAGGGGAAAAATCTTGTGGGGGCCTTTCATCACCCCCGGCTGGTGTTGGCGGATGTGCTTACCCTTCAGACCTTGAGCCGAGAGGCCTATCGTCAGGGGCTGGGGGAGGCGGTGAAGTACGGTCTGGGGGAGGATCCCGCCCTCTTCGTCTGGCTTTGGGAGCACCGGGAGGCTATTGTACAACGGGATCCCGCAATTCTTACGGAGCTGGTGGCCTGGTGCTGCCGATGCAAGCTCAAAGTGGTGGCGGAGGATACCCGGGAAGCGGGGGTTCGTATGCGCCTTAATCTGGGGCATACTCTGGGGCACGCCCTGGAGAGCGCCTCGGGGTACAAAGAGTGGCAGCACGGGGATGCGGTGGGGGTAGGAATGCGCATCGTCACCCGGATTTCCCGCAAGATGGGGTACTGCACCGTGGAGGATGAAGAGCGGCTGGAGGATCTTCTTCAGGTTTTTGGCATGCCTCTGCATCCGGATTGCCCCTGGGAGGATATCGCCCCCTATCTGAAGCGGGATAAGAAGATCCGCCGGGGAGTGCTCCCCCTGGTGATCCCCCGGCATGGGGATATCTCCATGATCACCACGGAAATTCCCCGGGAGCTGGTTCAAGAGAGTTATGAGGAGCTGCTTATATAATGAAGGGAAAGACCTACGGAGTTGTAAGCGGTCCAAATCTTAATCTTTTGGGGAGCCGAGAGCCCCATATATACGGCACCCAGACCCTGGAGGATCTGGAAGAACAGTGTCGGCGGTGGAGCGAGGAGCGGGGGGTAAGGCTTCTCTGGATGCAGAGCAATCATGAAGGGGGGCTTCTGGATTTTTTCCATAAACACCGGCTGGTTCTCTCCGGTGCGGTGATCAATGCCGGAGCCTATAGCCATACCAGCTATGCCCTCCGGGACTGTCTCGCCGCCATGCCCTTTCCGGTGATCGAGCTGCATCTCTCCAACACCGCCGCCCGGGAGGAGTTTCGGCACACAAGTTGCATTGCTCCGGTGGTGCGGGGGCGTATCGAAGGCTTTGGCGGGGCGGGGTACCTTCTCGCTCTGGAGGCCTTGGAGGGGATGCTCTAAATTTTCCCGTTATACCTCTTCCCCCGTGTTCAGGGGATCCGAAAAGCGACAAAAGCTCTGCTGATTGTGCGAAGTTGCGTAGATGCTACATTGTGTGAACTCTGCGGCAATTCGTGGCATGGGTGGGGTTTTTTTGCATGCTATACTGGGATCTTACCTGTTCCATATTTTCATGGATATCCTCGAAAGGAGCCGTTGTATTGAACGTTATCGACCTTACCCATACCATCTGTTCCTCCATGCCCGTCTACCCGGGTACGGAACCTCCCCGTATTGAGGAGGCTACCAGCATTGCTAAGGAAGGCTTTGCGGAAAAGCTGCTTACCTTCTACAGCCATACGGGAACCCATATGGATGCCCCCGCCCATCTTCTTTCCGGCAAAGCTACCTTGGATTCTTTCGAGCCCTCCCACTTTGTGGGGCCCGCCACGGTGGGGGATTTTAGGAATGCCCTCGGCGCCACCATAGGGCTTAGGGACCTTCTTCCTCTGGAAAAAGGCCTTGAGCGGGGGGGGTTTTTGGTGCTCCATACGGGGTGGTCTCGTTTCTGGGGAGAGGAGAGCTATTTTGGCAGCTACCCCGTGCTCACCCAAGAGGCGTGCCGCTGGCTTACCCGGTTCCCGCTCCAGGGGGTGGCCATGGACACGATTTCGGTGGATCCCATAGACTCCTTTGAGCTGGAGAATCATCGGATCCTTCTGGGGGCGGGGATGGTGATTGTGGAAAATCTTACCAATCTGGAGGCCCTCCCCGAGAGCGGTGTTACGCTATGCTGCCTTCCTCTGAAGATCGAGAAGAGCGATGGCGCTCCGGTCCGGGCGGTGGGGCTCTGCTGATCTGAGGAGCAGAGATCAGATTTCTTCTGCAAAAAAACATTCCGGGGGCTTCGGCAAGCCCCCGGAATGTTGTAAGGAAGGGTATATCGAGACGTTTTTTACAAAATGTTCAGAAAAGTCTCTGCTACTGCCCCTACTTCTTCTCCGCCTCGGAACTCATGGTCTTCTTGATGCAGAGTGCGAAGCCTCCCCATACCACGAGCAGCACGATAACCATGTTCATTTGCCAGGACATCTGCATAACCTCCTTGGATCTCTCTAGCCCCAAGCCCTAAAAAGCCTTCTTGGCGATTTCGGGGTTCTGGGGATCAAACTGATACATAAACTTTTGATTGAGCCATCCCCGAAGGGCATAGACCACCACAAAGAGAATTGCCCACTGAAAGAAGATGGTTCCCGGGCTGTAATTGTAGGAGAAGCCCGCAAAATCATATACAGGCCAGAACTTCCACCACTCGCCGGGGTACCAGCTTGCAGCCTGGTAGATCCACCATCCGAAGATGATCACAAACCACACGGGGAAGAGGTAGATAAGCTTAAAGAGCCAAGGCCATTTGAGGTCTGCATTGGGCTCGATATCCTCTTTCCAGATCTTGTCCACTCCCATTTTGATCGCCGCCAGGGAGAAGAAGAGCCCCGAAGCGAGAAGTCCCACGCCCCAGACCCAGTCCTGGTTGTCCAGGACGTTGATGTTCATGGCAGAGGGAACGCCGAGGGCGTACATGATGACACCCCCCACAAGAAGAGCCTTCTTCCGGGGGAATCCCGCATCCATGAAGAAACGGGCCACCAGCTCAAGCATGGGGAAGGTGGAGCTGAGGGCTGCCACGGTGAGGGCCAGGAAGAAGAGAATCCCGATGATCTGTCCTGCGGGCATCTGCTGGAAGAGGGTAACAAGGTGCACGAAGACGAGGCCGTTATTGCTAGTTCCGGTGAGGAACTCCGCCGCATTGGGATCCAGAGCAAAGACCGTGGGAACCACGCACATAACCGCAAGAAGCCCTGCGCTGGTATCGCCAAAGCATACCGTAGTGGCATTGAGCACAGTATCCTCATTGCTCTTGGTATAGATGAAGTACGTGAGCATGAGGCCCCAGCCTGCTCCGGTGGACCACGCCGCCTGGGTGAAGGCCTCTATCCAGAGGCGCCCGGTGAGCATGGAGTTCCAGTCGGGCTGGAAGAGGAATTTCAACCCTTCGGTAGCGCCGGGAAGGGTGACCGCGCGAACCATGATAACCGCAAGAAGCACGAAGAGGGTAGGGATAAGGACTTTACAGACCTTTTCTATCCCCGCCTCGATCCCCCGAAGGGTAACCACCAGAACGATGACCATGGAGATAAGATGCCAGGGAGCTGCGCCGTTGATGCTCCAAGCGGCTGCCCCGGTGGCGTTGGAGAAGGTATCCCAAAGCTGTGCGGAGTCTCCGGAATTGAGAATGCCCTGAATACCGTAGACAAGATAGCGCACGCACCAGCCGAGAACCACTGCATAGTAAAAGGCGATCCCTGCGCAGATAAGCCCTACTGCGGTACCCGCCCAGGTCCATCCTTCGCCGACATATTTCTTAAAGGAGCCTCCGCACCCCATACGGGTCTTGTTGCCCCAGACGGATTCTGCGATAAGCAGCGGAATCGCCCAGAGGATCATGGCGATAACCACGCCTATGATGAAGGAGCCGCCACCCATTTTGGCAGCCATACGGGGAAAGCGCCAGATATTGCCCGTCCCTACTGCCATGCCGATAGCAGCAAGAATCAGGCCCCACCTTGTTGCAAAACCGCCGCTGTTCTCTTTCGAAGCCATACGATAAAGTCCCCCTTATTGAAAGATGAAAACGTTACCTCTAGCCTGTAGCGCCGAAAACACTCCTTCCGCCACATCCGTACATGTGCCGAAAGAGATCGCGATGCGAGTTCAGGCGCTTCCATGGAAGATCCTCAGAAGCGTAAGGTTCACGGAGATGGCCTCTTTCCGTACGGATGCAGCTGCTGCACACGTCCCTCCTTTCGTCTGTGGCATAAAGAACACAAAATGCCGGGTCCAGAATCTTTTCGACATTATAACTCGCCTTTCTTTGAAGTGCTAGTGTTTTTACGCATGTTCTTGATGTATTACTTGTTCTAAGACCAAGATCCTTTCGTTTAAAAAGCAAGGTTTTTTCTGAATAGTTTCAGCAATATGCTCATCCCGTATTTTTGGATAGACCCTCTCTCAGTTCGAGGAGCGGTTTTTCTTCCGGTGGGTGTACAGGGTTGCCAGAGCTATGGAGTAGAGCTTGCTTTCGGGAGATTCCGAGCGCGAGGTGATAACCGCCGGGGCTGCAGCTCCCAGTACCAGTCCTCCCATCTCGGCTCCCACAAGATGCACCATGGTTTTCCCCACGGCGTTCCCTACATCCATGGAGGGGAGAAGGATAAGATCCACCTTTCCCGCAATCTTGCTGGAGATCCCCTTTCTGATGGCCGCCTCCTCCCGAAGGATCACATCCATGGCCATGGGGCCCTCAAGGACACATCCCGGGAAGGCCCCTGCTTCGTACTGAGCCGCCAGGGCCTGGGCGTCCACAGAGGATTGCATCTTGGGATGCACCTTTTCGTTTGCCGCCAGTACCGCCACCTTGGGTTCCTCCAGTCCAAGGATGTGAAGCGTTTCCAGGGCGTTTCGAAGAATTTGCTCCTTTTCCTCCAGAGTGGGGGCGATGTTAATTCCCCCGTCGGTTATGCAGAGCATGCGGTTCCATCCCGGAATGGCAAAGAGGGAGAAGGAGCTTAAGAGTCTTTCGGTGCGCAGCCCTCTCTCCTTGTGCAGGATCCCCCGCATGAAGTCCGTGGTGTTAGTCTGCCCTTTCAGCAGGATATCCGCCTCGCCCTGCCGCACAAGCTCCGCCGCCTTGAGGGCGGATGCGGGGAGGTTCTCTTCGTGAAAGAGAGGGGTGTCTCTCGGGAGTCCCGCCTTTTCTAGCAGGGGCTCCACCTGATGGCGATCTCCCACCAGCAGGGGTTTCACAAACCCCATCTTCCACGCCATGGCGATTCCTTGAAGGGCGCTCTCGCTCTCCGCCCCTGCCAGGCTTACCCGCAAGGGGGGAAAGGATTGTACGGTCTCCATCAGTTCTTTGAAGGTGCGGAACATCATAGGGTTTACTCCTTTCTGGTACCTCGGTACCCCAGCTCAAGGGCCTTGAGATTGGCCTCCAAAAATTTTGGAGGTGCCAACTCCCGAAGGGCCTCCTGCATGGCCTCCAGGGAAAAGCCCCCCACGCCGGAGCCGCAGAGGGCCCCGAGCATGACCACGTTGAGGAAGAGAAACTTCCCCCCCATCTCCGCCTGCAGAAGGTCATACCCCTTGAGAGTGTGCAGAGAGATCTTTTGTTTCTCAAGATAGCTTTGAAGATCTTGGTTCTCCAGGGCCTCCGGTGCGTCCACGTTGATGATGGCATCCCCTCCTTCCTTGAGAAAGGAGAGGTTTCGAAAGGCCTCGGCCTGATCGAAGGCCACCAGCACATCCGCAGATCCCTCGGGGATCATGGGGGAGTCGTAGTCTCCCATCTTGAAATGGCTGATCACGGAGCCTCCCCGTTGGGCCATGCCGTGCACCTCGCTCCCCATAACCTTCTCTCCCCGGGCCAGGGCAAGATGCCCCATTACCCGGCTGGAGAAGAGAATTCCCTGTCCTCCCAAACCTACGATAATACACTGCATAACTTATGCCTCCTCGGAAACAAAACGGATAGCCCCCTTGGGGCAGACCTCGGTACAGACCCCGCACTCCACGCAGAAACGGTGATCCACATAGGCCTTCTTGGCATCTTCGTTCCAGAGCAGGCCGGGGCAGTTGAATTTAGTGATGCAGATTTTGCAGCCGATGCACGTCTCCGTGTTCACCGTCACGGGTTTCTTTACGGGGTGTTTTTTCAGCATGGTGATGCAGGGGTAGCGGAAGATGAGCACCGCGGGCTGTTCGTGCGCTACCGCCCACGCATGTGCTTCTTTGATAGTCTCCAGATTGTCGTTGATGGTGTAGGCGTTAAGCACTTTGAGATACTGCACCCCGCACCCTTTGACAGCTCCCTCCAGATTCACCTGTACTCCTTCGTCCCCGGCGCGCATTTTGGAGCCCGTGCCGGGATTATCCTGGCCGCCGGTCATGGCGGTGATGCTGTTATCCAGAATGCAGAGCACGAAGGCGTGTTTGTTGTAGACCGCGGTGGTGAGCCCTGTCATACCGCTGTGGAAGAAGGTGGAGTCTCCCAAGGTGGCGAAGATCGGTTTTTCTCCTACTCTCTTATCCGCCTTGTACGCTGCGTAGACTCCGGAGGCCACGGTGACCGCTCCCCCCATGCAGAGGATGGAGTCCACGGTACCTTGGAAGAAGGAGAGGCTGTAGCAGCCGATGTCGCTGCAGATGATGCTCTTGGGGAGGGCCTTCCGGAGGGCGAAGTAGCTCGGCCGATGGGGGCATCCCGCACAGAGCTTGGGGGGGCGCTTGGCGAGCTGTAGCCCCTCCTGGGCTCGGGAGAGCAGCTCCTTTTCGGGAATTTCCCGCCCGGGCTCCCCCAGGGCCTGGAAGAGAAGATCCCGAATCACCTCCGGTACAAGCTCCCCCTGCGGGGGGACGAAGCTGTTCCACCGCCCTTTTATTTTGGTGCGGTCCGGAAGCTGCGTTTCGATAACCCCGTAGGTCTCTTCCAGCACCATCACCGTATCGTAACGGGATGTGAAATCCTGCACCATGCGCACCGGAAGAGGAACCGGGGTGCCGATCTTGAGAACCCCGATGTCATTCCGGTTCATCTCCCGGAGAAGATCCATGACGATGGAGAAGGATACCCCCGAGGCGATAATCCCCAGCCGGGGTTTCCCCTTGGAGGGAATCTCGTAGTTGTACTGTCCGAAGGCGTTTTCGAACTCCTCCCGGATTATTTCGAAACGTTCGTTGTGCTCCTGCACGCTCTGGATCATCCTGGCGGGGAGCACCGCCTTGTGCCCCCGGGGCTCCTGCTCGAAGTGGGCGGGGTTCTGGGGGGTGAGAGGGCGTTCGGTCTCCATGCTCTGGCGGCAGTGATCCACCCGCACCGCCGGGCGGAGCATGGCCATCACCTTATGCCGCTCTCCAAGCTCGTAGGCGCTGTGCACCATCTCCCGAGCCTCCCGGGCATCGCAGGGATCGAAGCAGGGGATTTTAGCGTAGAGGGCGAAGCTCCGGCTATCCTGATCGGTCTGGGAGGCGTGGCATCCCGGATCATCCGAGACGATAAGAAGGCATCCTCCGGGGAGCTTAAAGTGGGCGGCGCTCATGAAGGGGTCCGCCGCCACGTTCAGCCCCACCTGCTTCATCACCGCACAGGAACGTTTTCCCGCCAGGGAGGCCCCCAGGGCGATCTCCAGACTTACCTTTTCGTTGGTTCCCCACTCCACCACGGTGTTGGTTTTCAGCGCATCCGCATACTTTGCGATTCCCGGAAGAATCTCCGACGAGGGGGTTCCCGGATAGGCAGAGGCCACGGCGCATCCCGCCTCCACCACCCCCAGGGCCATAGCATCGTTTCCCAGAAGAATCTTTTTGCTGCTCAAGGGCATTTCCTCCTTTAAAAATTATGGTGAAACATTATGGAAGCTATTATGATCGCTCTCCCCGGATCTCCCGAAGATAGCGATAGATGGTGAAGACCGAGTTCCCCGTCTCCTGGGCAAAGGCTTCCACGGCTCCTTTGAGAAGAAAGAAACCCTCTTCTTCGAGATGCCGCATGGCCTGAAGCTTTTCCTGCTTCTTTGAAAGATGCAGGGGCTTTCCTACGTATTTGCGGATCATCTGGAGATTGCGCTCCAGAATCTCCTCGGAACGATTGTTGCTCTCTCCCGGTTCCCCCTCCCGCTCGAATTCAGAGTAGCTTGTGGTGTCTCCGATGGTAATGAGCTGCTCCACCATGCTCTGTAGAATCTCTCCCTTGGTCATGTCGTAGTTGATGCAGAGAAAGCCGATGATCTTTTTCGAACAGTCCCGGATATAGATGGTGTTGGAGCGGATACGCTTGCCGTCGGAGGAGCGAGTAAGGTAGTTGGAGACGAAATGTTCCTCCCTCCTATCCGCGGTTTGGAGCAGATAGAGGGCGTAGTCCCGAAGAGGAGTCCCCTCGGAGCGCCCGGTGACGTGGGGGTTTTCCATGGCCAAAATGGAGTGTTCCGGGGTGGCCACGTCGTGGAGCACAATTTCGTAGTCCGGCCCTAGGGCAAGGGCAAGGCCCCGAACCACGGGGATAAAGGCCTGAAGAATGGGATGGGGGGATGCCATGCAGATCGCCTCGCTTTACACAAAAAAGAATTGCCTACCGTGGTCCATTGTTACAAAAACACCTCGATATGTCAATAATTTGTACTGATGAAAAATTTTTGGATTCGAGCCGTGGAGGGGTGTTGTACGGTGTATAACGCATTTTTACCATACGTTTCATTTCGGAGAGAGGAGAAGTGCTATACTAAAGCAAAAGTTTTTCTGATAAGGTGAGGAACAGCAAGAGAGAAAAGAATCCTCAGAAGAGGGAGAGACGAGAGAGTGCAGACCTTTTTACCCTATCCTTGTTTTTACGAACGCGTTTCTGTCCTTGATCGGTTCCGTTTGAGAGGGCAGTGGGTGGAGGTGCTCCATGGGAAAGCGTGAAGTAGGAACGCTCAAGGGAGGAATGATTCTCGGAGAGGATCTCTATACCCCGGAGGGAAAGCGTATTCTCCGAAAGGGTGAAGCCCTTGGGGATCGTCATATACGGATGCTGAAGATCTGGGGAGTCCCCGAGGCAGAGATTCTTGAGGAGGAACTTAAGGAAGACCTCCCCCTCAAGGAGGAGTTAGAACACTCTGCCTTTACAGATCGGGCCTTCCGGCTTGTGGGTGCGTGGTTTCCTTTGAATTCCGAAGAGGATCCCCTTATGAAAGAGCTTCGGAGGCTCTGTGCTCTTCGGGTGGCCCGGGCCATGAGGGAGGGGGCGCTTCCGGAGGGGCTCTTTCCCCGGGTGCAGGTGGCTCCTCCCCGGATGCCCGATTCGGAGGAGATTGATTTTTCCGCCCACTCTCTGGTGCGGAACGAGGCCCAGCTCGCCTCCTATCCGGATATCTACTTCCGTATCAAGGAGGTGCTGGATTCTCCCGTAAGCTCTGCCCGTCACATTGCGGAGGTGGTGAGCACCGATCCCAATCTTTCCATGCGCCTGCTCCGGCTGGTGAACAGCTCCTTTTACGGATTCCCCTATCCCATCGAGTCGATCCCCCGGGCGGTGACCATCATCGGCTCCCGGGAGCTTACCAACCTTGCTCTGGCGGTCTCCACCATGAGCATCTTCCAGGGGGTGCCCGAGGAGTACGTGGAGATGCGCTCCTTCTGGGAGCACTCTCTCGCCTGCGGGGTGATCGCCCGAATTCTGGCGAATCTCCGGCGTTTTCCCGAAGAGGAGCGTTTCTTTCTGGCGGGGCTCTTTCATGATGCGGGAAAGCTGGTGCTCTACCGTAAAAAACCCCGGGTTATGACGGCGCTTCTCGCTTTTTCGCGGCATGAGAAGCTTCCCATGTTTGAGGTGGAAGATAGGATTCTGGGGTTTAACCACGCCTATCTCGGGGGGTTGCTTCTCAAGGAGTGGAATATCCCTCTCACCCTGCAGCATCTGGTGCAGGTGCATCACTCTCCGGATGTGCTGGCCTTCTCTCCCGAGGCGGCGGTGGTTCATGTGGCGGATGTGCTGGCGGGAGCCATGCGTTGGGGGACGAGCGGTTCCTTCTACGTACCCTCGCTGGATTCCGAGGCGTGCCATGCTTTGGATCTCTCCGCGGGGGTTCTTGAGAGGGTGCTTGCCCAGAGCGAGCGGCAGATGCGGGAGATTTTACAGGTTTTCTTCGGAAAGGATCACCACCATGGTAGCATGGCATGAAGTGCGGGCGCTCCAGGTAAAGGTGGATACGCTGCTCCGGGAGAGAGACGGAGTGAACCGGGTGCTGGAAGCGGCGGTGCACACGGGATCTTTCTTTGCGGAGCTTGATCGGGCTGCGGAGCCGCGGGAGGTGTTGAAGCTCTCCTCCCGAATGGTGCGCAGTTTCGTGGCCTTTCGGTACCTTTCCTTCTACCTCATCGGGGAGGATGGGCTCAGTTTCGACTGTGTCTACAGTGATAGCGAGGGGGCCAAACGCTGGATCGATAGAGAGCTGGAATTTCTGGTGGAGGATGGCACCGTGGCCTGGGCTCTGGGACGCAACAAGCCCGTCATGGTGACTGCCAGGGACGAGGAGACCCACATGATGTTGCACGCCATGGTAACCCCCAACCGGGTGATGGGGCTTTTCGTAGGGGTGCTGCAATCTTCCCCGGATACTCTTCTGGAGGTGGCCATCACCTTTCTCACGGTGGTTCTGGGGAGCACCGCCAGCGTGCTGCTGAATGCGGAACTCTATCGAGAGGTGAAGCATCTCAACCGGGAACTTCAGGAAAAAGTAACCTACCTCCAGGAGTCGGAACGGGCCGCCGAGGCGGCAAACCGGGCAAAGGATGTCTTTCTCGCCAATGTGAGCCATGAGGTACGCACCCCCCTGAACGGGATTCTCGGTATCAGTGAGCTTCTTCTGCGTACCAGTATGAACTCCAAACAGCGGGAGATGACGCGTACTCTCATGCAGGAGGGGCGGGTGCTGCTGCATCTTATCAATGATATTCTGGACATCTCTAAAATTGATTCAGGAGCTTTCCGCCTGGAGGAGATCCCTTTCTCCTTTCAGCATCTTATGGAGGATGTGTATAATGTCTTTCTGGAGCGGGTGCGGGAGAAGGGGCTGGATTTTCGTATGGACTTCTCCTGGAACGGTATCCCTCCCCTTCTTCTGGGGGATCCTCTCCGGCTTCGGCAGATTGCGGCGAACCTTATCAGCAACGCCGTGAAGTTCACCTCTCGGGGTGAGATTCTCTTCGGAGGCCGTGCCGAGGGGTATCGGGATGGGGCCTATGTGCTCTCCTTTTATGTCCGCGATACAGGGCGGGGGATAGCTCCCGAGGAGCAGTCGCGCCTCTTTGCAACCTTCTCGCAGGGAACCCCCTCCATATCGCGCACCTATGGAGGCACCGGGCTGGGGCTCGTCATCTCGCGGCGTCTTGCGGAGATGATGGGGGGATCGGTTACTGTAGAGAGTGCCTCCGGAGAGGGGAGCTGCTTTACCGTGCATCTTGTGCTTGCCCGGGCTCCCGAGGGCTCTCGGGAGGAGAGATTGCAGCCCTTTGAAGATTCCTATCTCCTTTTGGAGGGGGTTCCCTTCGGAGAGGAAGGCGAGGCTCCGTTATCTTTTAAAGGCGCTTCCGTGAAGCGTGTTCTCGTGGTGGATGATAACCGGACGAACCTCAAGGTTCTCGCGGGGCTTCTTGAGAAGCTTGGCTGTACCGTTACAGCGGTTCTACGGGGAGAGGAGGCTCTCGATCTTCTGAAGTGCCAGAAATACCATGCGGTCTTTACGGATATCCGCATGGAGGGAGTGGACGGTATTGCCCTCAAGAATACCGTTCAGAGCCCGGATTTTCCCGGACCTAATAAGGGGGTTCCTCTTGTGGCGGTAACGGCTAACGCCATGCGTGGGGATCGGCAGCGCTATCTGGACGAAGGTTTCCATGCCTATCTTCCGAAGCCCGTCTCACTCAAGGATCTGCGGGAACTTGTGCAAAACCTTTCCCGCTCCGATATTCACGAAAAAGGGGAGGATTTTTCCGTCCTCGACTATACAACGCTCCTCTCGCGACTTGAAGGGGACCAGGATCTTGCCCTTGTTGCCCTTAGAGAGTTCTGTCAGAGTGCGACGGAGAGCCTGCATCGCATTCGCAGCCTTCAGGAGAACGATCTGGAGCAGATAGGTTTCTACGCCCATAAACTTCGGGGAGGAGCAGAGAATGTCAACGCTTCTCGCATAGCTCTCCGGGCGGAGCGTATTGAAAAAGCGGCGGCCCATGAGAGAGGCCGTGAGGAGATCGAGAGGCTTCTGGTCGCTCTGGAGCGCGAGATTGGCCTCTTTCTTGACTACGTAGAACATCTCTAGGGAGGGATATGTGTGAAGGTACTTTTAGCGGAGGACGAACGGGCTTCCCGGATGATGCTCGAATCCCTCCTCGGCAAGTGGGGGTACGAGCCTCTCGTGGTGGGGGACGGAACGAGCGCCTTAGAGGAGCTTCTCGGTGAAGACCCTCCGGAGTTGGTGCTACTGGATTGGCTTCTTCCCGGCATGGAGGGGACCGAGATATGCCGCCGGGTGCGGGAGGAGTATCAGGAGGCATCGGTCTATCCCTATATCATCCTTCTTACGGTGAAGGATCAGAAGGAGAGTATTCTCCAGGGGTTTGAGGCTGGGGCGGATGATTACGTCACCAAGCCTTTCGATCCTCAGGAGCTTCGGATGCGGCTCTCTGTGGGGAAGCGTATCGTGGATCTGCAGCGGGTTCTGCGTTACCAGGCGGAGCGGGATTTTCTTACTGCCCTCATGAACCGCCGGGGGGTGATGAAGTACCTCGAAACGGAGATGGAAGAGAGTACCGAAAAGGAAACTCCCCTCAGCATTGCGGTGCTCGATCTGGACCACTTCAAACGGGTGAACGATACCCTGGGGCATAGTGCGGGGGATGACGTGCTCCGGGAGGTGGGGCGGCGTATCCTTACGATTCTCCAGGAAGAAGGCTGCGAGGTGGGACGTTCTGGAGGAGAGGAGTTCCTTCTCGTCTTTCCCGAGCATTCCCTCGAAAAAGCCCGGAATCTCTGTGAAAAGGTGCGTTGCTACATTGAAGAGAGCCCCGTATGCTCTCCCAAGGGCGCGGTTCGGATTACTGCCAGTATGGGTGTTGCGGAGTACTGCGGTGACTGTTCTCTCGACGATCTTGTGAACTGTGCGGATTCCGCCATGTATCAGGCGAAGGCGGAGGGGAGAAACCGGGTCTGCATCGGAAAAAGCTTCTGAAAAATTAGGAAGGTCAGGTGTGTCCAGCGGGGGTTCTCTCGAAAGGTGTTTCGTAAAGCCCTTTCTTTTTCGGGAGAGGAGAACGCAAGGGGAAGGTGGAAAACCATGTCCCAGTTCCAAAAACCAGAGATTTCCCTGGAGGCTTTACTGGAAGACCTCGACGGGGATCGAGATCTTCTTGAGACTATTCTTGAGGATTTTTTTCGGGAGTATGGGACTCTCCGTAGTATTTTGCGGGAGGCTCTGGCTGATCGGGATCGTACCCTTGCCTCCCGGACAGCGCACAGCATGAAATCTGGCCTGGGAATGATGGGGTGGCACGAGGGGGTACCCCTGGCGGATAGCATTCATCGTCTCTGTGATGCGGAGGATCTTGATGCTGCCCGGGATGTGTGGGAGCGTTTCGATCCTCTTCTGGGAGAGATGCTCTCCCAGGTGGAGAGTGCGGTTCATGATCTGCAGTCCTTTTCTGGAGGAGTCTCATGAGTAAGACCATGACCATTCTTGTGGTGGATGACGACGTCTTTGTCCGGCGCTCCATGATCCGGGTTGTTCGAAAAGCCCTGGAGGATATCCGTTTTCTCGAGGCCGGAGATGGCCGGGAGGCCATTGGTACCCTGGAATCCGAGGAGGTGCACCTCGTCATTCTCGACCTCATGATGCCCCATATCGATGGTTTCGGGGTTCTGGAGTGGCTTGGGAAGAACGATAAATATCAGGATCTTCCGGTGATCGTCAACTCCGGAAACAGCGATTGGGAGAGCATGCGCACCGCCTTTTCCATGGGGGCCCGGGATTACTTTCTCAAGCCCCTCACCCTGCAGCAGATGTCTCTCTTTCTCCCTCTTAAAATCAAAAACGCCCTGGCCCTCTACGAAAACACCCAGATTCTCCGGCGTCGAGACGAGCAGCTCCGGAAAGAACTCGGCATAGCCAGGGCTTTTCAGCAGACTCTTCTCCCCCCTGCCTACGGAATCAATGTCGAAGAGGGGCGTTCCTGTGCCTACCGGTACGTTCCTTCGGCGGAGCTGGGGGGGGATTTCTTCGATTATGTCCGCCATGGCCGGGATGCGTGGGGTATTCTTATTGATGTGACGGGGCACGGAGTGGGGGCTGCTATGGGGACGGGGATGGCGAAGCTCCTCTTCCTTGATGCCCTGGAGAAAGCCGACACCCCCGGCGAGGTTCTTCAGAATATGAACGACTCTCTCTATGCCTATTTTGGCGAGGATTCCCTGCTCTCCTTTACCGCCATGGTGGGGAAGATGGAGGGGGTGAAGGGAGAACGGGTGCTGCATCTCGCCTCGGCGGGGCACCCCTGGCCGCTCTACTGTGATGCTGTCAGCGGAGAGGTGGCTCCTTTTAAGATAACAGGGTTCCCCGTGGGGTACTTTCCCGGCAGAACATACGAGACCCATTCCTATGAAATGAACCCCGGAGACAGCATCATTCTGAGTTCCGATGGCCTTATCGACCGTTGCGGTGGGCTCGATGGGTGGTGCGAAAGGGTGCAGTCCCTTCTCCCTCCGGAAAAGCTCCGCACCCTGGATGTGCGGGGGATCCTCGGCGTTCTCTGCGATGCCCTGCTACTCGGAGAGGGAGAAGAAGAGCCCGAAGGTCTGGACGATGCCACCCTGGCCATTATTCACTGGCTCCGGGAAGACGAGAAGGGGTAGTGTTTGTTAATCTAAGGCGTGCCGGAAGAGCAGAAGGCTTATCCCAAGAAAGAGGGCGGAGAGGATGGCCAGAGCTTGAATTTCCGGGAGCAGAAATCCCGCGGGGGAGCCCTTGAGCAGAATGCTTCTTGCCACGGTAAGAAAATAGGTAAGGGGAAGGATCCTGCTCAGTTCAAAAAAGAGCCGGGGCATGGCCTCCCGGGGGAACATGAACCCCGAAAGAAGAATGCTCGGAAGCAGCGCAAAAAACGAGAGCTGCATGGCCTGCATCTGGGTGCGGGAGACGCTGGAGATGAGAATCCCCATGGCGAGGCTTGCCAGGATGAAGAGAAAGGTGATGAGATAGAGCCCCCCCAGGCTCCCCCGCAGAGGTACCGAAAAGACGAAGTAGCCGACCCCAAGCCCCAGGGTGAGCTGCACGTAGCCCACGGCGACATAGGGGATAATCTTTCCCAGCAGAAACTCCCAGCTCCTCATGGGGGTTACTGTGAGTTGCTCCAGAGTGCCTCGCTCCCGCTCCCGCACGATGGCCACCGAGGTGAGAAGGATCATGGTCATGGTAAGCACCACTCCGAGTACCCCCGGCACCATGTAGTAGGGGGAGACGAAATCTGGGTTATACCAGGCCCGAAGGCGGATGTCGTAGGCTTGGACATGGGGCCTGGAAGATGTTCTCTGGAGTCGCTTGGCAGATTCCACAAGCCCCAGCATGCTGGCGGCATTGATGGCGGAGGCGGAGGACATGGAGTCCGAGGCATCCACCAGCACCTGTACCGGGGCGGACTCTCCCCGCTCTAGCAGCTCGGCGAAATCCGGAGGGAAGATGATACCCACCTTGCAGATACCGCTCTGGATGGCGTTATCCACCTCTTCGAAGCTTCTCCCCTCTCGGGTGAAGTCGAAATACTGGGTGGCCTGAAAGGCATCCCGAAGCTCCCGGCTTTGGGCGGTTTGCGACTGGTCGAAGAGGATGGTACTCAGATGCTTTACATCCGTGTTGATGGCAAAGCCGAAGATCAGTAGCTGCCCCACGGGGATCATCACCATAATCGCCAGGGTGATGCGATCCCGCTTCATCTGGAGAAATTCCTTGATCAGCAGTGCCCGAAGGCGTTTCATGCGGATGGCTCCTTTCTTCCCCGGCGAACCAGGGAGACAAAGACATCTTCCAGGGTAGGAGGCATGAGGTGCATAGAGAGATTCTTGAGATCCTCGGGGATCCCCTCGGGGGCGAGAATCATGAGGGATTGTCCTGAGACATAGCAGTCCTCCAGATCCTTTCCCGTCCGTGGCCAGAGATCTTCCAGAAGATCCATGGGATTTTCCCGCTCCACCCCATAGAGCTTTCCCCGGAGGCTCTCTTTGAGTTTTTCCGGAGACCCCGAAGCCAGCAGAACCCCCTGAAAGATAAACCCCAGCATTTCGCAGTGCTCCGCCTCATCCATAAAATGGGTGGTCACCAGTACCGTGGTTCCTCCTGCGGCAAGATCGTAGATAATATCCCAGAAGTGTCTGCGTGAGAGGGGATCCACCCCGCTGGTGGGCTCATCCAGAAAGAGCAGCTCCGGCTCGTGCAGAAGGGCGCACCCCAGGGCAAGGCGTTGCCGGATTCCTGCCGAGAGCGTTGCCGCAAGATCTCTGCTTCGATTTTCGAGCTTTGCGAGAGCCAGCATGGCTCTCATACGTTCCCTCCGACGATTTCCCTCCAGGCCGTACATCCCCGCATAAAAGGCGAGATTTTCCTCCACTGTAAGATCCCCGTAGAGGCTGAACTTCTGGGACATATAGCCGATTCTCTGCCGGAGGGCGTGACGCTCTTTCCGCAGATCCAACCCCAGTACCTGCCCCTCTCCCTCGGTGGGGGGGAGAATGCCGCAGATCATTCGTATGGTGGTGCTCTTTCCCGATCCGTTGGGCCCCAGAAAGCCGTAGATCTGCCCCGGTTCCACCCGAAGATGCAACCCCTTCACGGCGGCAAAATTCCCGAAATATTTGGTGAGGTTCTTCACTTCCAGAGCAGCCCTCATGCTTGCTGTTCCTCGGGAGTCTTCGGGGAGGCGAGTTCCACGAAGATATCCTCCAGATCCGGGGCAATCTCTTCCAGGGCACATTCGGGAGAGCCCTTCTCCTGAAGCAGTTTCGAAAGAGACTCTTCCAGAAGCTTCCGATCTGTTACCGCTAGATGCAGGAACTCCCCCAGGGGATTTCCCCAGCGCACCCCCGGAAGGGCTGTGCATGCCCGGAAAAGGGCTGTTTTTTGTGAAATTCCGGGAAAAGAGAGGCGCAGCATGGGATAGGGGAAGGATCGGCGTATCTCTTGGGGAGTGCCGACTCGGAGCAGTTTTCCCATGGAGAGAAGTCCCAGCCGGGAGCAGAGAGAGGCTTCCTCCATGTAGGCGGTGGAGAGGAGCATGGTTATGCCTTGGCGGTTCAGCGTATAGAGAATGCGCCAGAATTCCCGCCTTGAAACGGGGTCTACCCCTGTGCCGGGTTCATCCAGAAGAAGGATCTGGGGTTGGTGCACCAGAATGGCTCCCAGAGAGAGCTTCTGTTTCATCCCCCCGGAGAGATCTCCTCCCAGCCGTTTCCGAAAGGGGGCAAGCCCCATCATCTCAAGAATATCCTTGCGTCGCTTCCGCAACTCCTTTTCGGGAACCCCGTGAAGCCGCCCCAGAAGGGTGATGTTCTCCTCCACGGTACACTCCTCGTAGAGGCTGAAGTGCTGAGGCATGTATCCCAGATGCTGCCGAAACTCCCGAAAGCTATCAAAATCCGGGAGGCGGATCTCTCCCGCATCCGGCTGGAGCACCCCCGCCAGAATCCGTAGAAGCGTGGTCTTTCCCGCCCCGTCAGGGCCGAGAAGGCCGAAGATTTCCCCCTTTTGGAGCATGAAGGAACAGGATTGCAGCGCCAGAAGAGAGCCGAAGGAGTGGGAGACATGGCGAATTTCAAGAATGGTCACGGGAGGATCTCCACATCTGCGGGCATTCCCGGTTTGAGGATCTCCTCGGGGTTAGGCGCCTGAATTTTCACCCGAAAGGAGAGATTGCTCCGCTCCGCCTCACTCAGGCTCTCCCGGGGGGTGAAGGCGGCCTTGCCGGCGATCTCCGAGATATACCCCGGAAAAAAGCGATCCGGAAAGGAGTCTACCCGAATCCTGGCCTCCTGGCCATAACCGATCCTACCGAGCTGTACCGAGGGGATGTAGAGCCGCACCCAGCAGTCCTGCATATCCCCCATTACCCCCAGAACGCTTCCGGGGGCGGCATACTCTCCCTCCTCAAGATTCTTGAGAAGGATCCGCCCTGTCCGGGGAGCGAGAATGTGCGTATCTTTCAGAAGGCTTTCGGTGATGTCTTTTGCTGCACGCAAAGCATCCACGGCTGCCTCCTGTGCCCGGATCTGCTCCTCCCGGGATCCCAGCTGCAGCAGTTCAAGCTGTTTTTCCAGAGCCCGGACTTCGCTGGCTGCGGTATCCATGGTGGTCTGGAACTCTTCTCCCTTCTGGGGGGAGACTATCTGTTCCCTCTGGAGTTCGGTAAAACGCTCCGCATTCTTTTTCGCCTGTTTGTACCGGGCCCGGGCCCCCTCCAGCTGGGCCTGGACTTTCTGAATCTCCTCGGGGCGTGCCCCGGTACGCATATCTGCCAGAAGAAACTCCGCCCTCCTCAAATTTGCCTCCTCCTGGGCCTTCCGGGCCTCCAGATCCGGGCGATCAATGAGGGCGAGAAGTTCCCCCTTCTGCACCAGATCCCCTTCGGAGAAACGAAGTTCTCTGATGTATCCCGAGCTTTTAGAGGAGATGTGTACCTCCCGCACCTCAATAGTGCCGGTTCCCCTGATGATTTTGGGATCTACTTCTTCCGAAGAGCGAAGAAAGGGGAGCTTTTCTCGAAAGAACTCCGTAGCTCTCGCCGAAAGCTCCTTCTCCCCCGCGGTGTGTCCAAGTATCCCCCCGAGAAGAAGGGCCGGTATGATCCAGAGAAAAGAGCGCCGCATCAGATATTCCTCCCTTCAGAAAGAAACGAAGTCATGTTCATGGATTTTTGCACTGTGGAAAAGCGCCACTCCGTGCGTCTTCGATAGACTTCTCCCGGAAGAAGGAGGGGGAGGGGGAGTTCTGGCACAAAAGGGGCGTTGGGGTGTTCCTGAAATTCCAAAGCCAGCCCCAGGGCTGGGGTTCCTCGGTGTCCTCCCCGGAAGAGCGTTTCGGGGGTGAAAAAGCCTCCGGAGTAGAAGACGCATACGGGGTGATCCGTAAAGATCTCCATGCATCTGCCGCTTTCGGGGTGAGCAAGAGTGACCGCAGGGTTTGAGTCCCCCTCAGGAGGATCCAGCAGAAAGGGGTGATCGTACCCTCTGGCGAGGGTTATCTGGGGATCTTCTCCCCACGGTAGGGGATCGGGAGATCGGGGGGTTCGGAAATCAAAGGGAGTTCCTTCTACCGGGAGAGGGGAGCCCGGAAGGTGTTTTTCATCAAGGGGCATGACGTGACTTCCCCGGATCTGAAGAAGATGGTCTTCTGTGGTGTTCCAGGGGGTTCCTCCGAGATTGAAATAGCCGTGAAAGGCGGGGGCGAGAAGAATCGGGGCGGTGCTCCGTGCCTCCCAGAGGAGGATGAGACTCCTCGGGGAAAGAAGATATGTGGCGGTGATCTCCAGCGCTCCCGGAAAGCCCCAGCTTCCCCGAGGAGGAGCGAGAGAGAAGCGAATCCCCTCTTCCCGGGAGGTTTGAAAGAGTTCTCCCCTCCAGAGCGACCGGGAGAAGCCTGTGGAGCCGCTGTGCAGGGATGCGCTACCGTGATTTGCCTCCAGGCGGTACTTCTCGCCCTGAAGCTCGAAGGAGGTTTTTTCCAGGCGCCCCGCCACGGGGCCGCAGAGAAGGCCGCACCAGCAGGAATCTCTTTCGTACTCTTCGAGAGTTTCGTATCCGAGAAGGATGTCCTCACGTTTGCCGTAACGATCCGGCACAGAGAGGGAAAGAAGCCCCCCCCCGTAATCCATGCAGGTAAGGGTAAGAGCACCTCTGGTTACTCTGTAGCAATACACATCTTCTCCCGAGGAGGTGACGCCGAAGAGCTGGGGGGAAGACAGGGAAATCTCCATATGGCAACGCCTCTTTCTGTGTGTCGAGTATATGTCGACGGGGCTGTACGATGTCGGTAGCTGTGAAGGGGTTCGCGGCGGCATGCTTTTTTCTAAATAAAGCGTATCCGAGAAAAACTTTTTCGAGAAAAGTATTTTTCTTTTTTTCGGAAGGACTGGTATTCTGGTATTATGGAACTCCTGCGTGCCGACTCTCCACAGTTTTTTGTCGGAACATTGCGATGTTCTTATGGGATTATACGGTCTGGGAAGCGCCGTGTCAGCTTTTTTGGGAGAGGGGGGTTGTGCTTGTGATGCAATTCGGGAAAAACTGTTTGTGCGCGCAACGCGTCGCGTCGTTTCCGAGCCGTTCCTTCCGGGAGAGATCATTTTTGCTGCTGCTCTTTCTCTTTCTCTGCCTTCCAAATCCCCGGATCTGGGCCTCGGAAGTCTCTGCCTCCGCCATCCAGGAGCGTGGGGTGCTGCGGGTTCTTCTGGAGGATGAGGACTGGGCCTATTTTCTTCAATGGGGTGAGGGGAAGCCCTCGGGGCTTTGTATAGATCTCGCAGAGGCGGTGGGAGAGGCTTTGGGAGTCCCCGTCTCATACGAACCACTTCCTTGGGGTAATAACGAGGATGGTACTATTACGGCGATTCTTCAAGGAGGGCCCTGGGGCCCTTTCGACATGATCGCCTCTGCGGTGACGGCCACGCCGGAGCGAGCCCGGTGGGTGTATTTTTCCGAGCCCTATGCCTTTTTAGGACAGATGGTGCTTGCTCGCAGAGGAGAGGTCCGGGTGCTCTCTCTGGAAAATCTGAAAAATAAGAGGGTAGGGTTTCCCAGAAATACCACCAGCGAAATAGCTGCCCGAAACTTTCTCATTTCCAGTCGCCTGGTCTCCCTGAGCGGCGATGCGGTCTCCACCTTTCAAGCGTTTCGAGAGGGGCTGGTGGATGCTATCGTTATCGACAGCCCCTTGGCGGTCTCCTTTTTAAAGCAATATCCCGAGACGGAGGTACTGGATAAGCTCCTCACGCGAGAGAGCTACGCCCTGGTGCTTCCCCTTTCTTCGGATATGGAGTATAAAAATATTGTAAATCGAGTGATTGCAGAGCAGAGGGTTTTTCTGGAAAACCGTTGGGTTCGCTGAAAGAGGGAGATCTTTTCTCTCCAAGGTGATGGGAAAAAGAGTTTGAGAGGGTGGCGGTGTGAAAAACTTGAAGAGCTTAAATTTAAAAAATCTAAAAAACTTAAAGATTTTGAGGGCGGTTTCTCTTTTCGCTTCTTTAAGGGGTTTTGCCCGAGATGGGGAAGATCCTGGGGGAGCGCAACGAGGTTTTCTTGGGATAATCTTTCTCCTTGTTCTGGCTATCTCTCTTATGGTGGAGGGTGGATCTGCTCTCTGCGAAGCTGCGGCTTCGGAGATCTCCGCTTCCGCCATTCGCGAGCGAGGGGTTTTAAGGGTGGCTCTTGAGGATGACCACTGGGCCTATTTTCTGCGGTGGCACGAGGGAGAGCCTTCGGGGCTCTGTGTCGACCTTGCGGCACACGTTGCAGATGCGCTGGGAGTTTCTCCCGTCTATATCCCGCTCCCCTGGGGGGAGGGTGACGAGGGGAGCATCTCCGGTGTCCTCGCTGGGTCTCCCTGGGGACCCTTTGATCTCATCGCTTCCACGGTTACCATGACTCCCGAGCGATCTGTCCGGGTGCATTTCTCAGAGCCCTACGCTCTCGTAGGACAGATGGTGCTACTCCATCGGGGATCCCAGAGAATTATCTCTCTCGAATCTCTTCAGGGTCGGCGGGTGGGATTTCCCAGGGATACCACCAGTGAGCCCGCGGCGCGGACTCTCTCCTCTCTGAACGAGATGGTCCCTCTCGAAAACGCCTCTGCCACATTACAGGCCTTTAAGGAAAAGCTGGTGGATGTTGTCGTCATCGACAGCCCTCTTGCCCTTCTTTTTCTGAAGGCTCATCCCGAGATTCAGGTACTGGATAAGCTCCTCACCCGGGAGAGCTACGCGCTGGTGCTCCCGCTCTCGTCAGATTCGGAGCTTCGGAGCCTGGTGAATCGAGTAGTTGTGGGGCAGCGGGAGATTCTTCAGAATCGCTGGATTCCCTGAGATTTCTTCCCGACTCCAGGGAGAGGCTGCTATCTCTTCGTGCTATGCTGTTTTGAACGAGCCATGAGAAATTTCTGAGACTTCTTGAAGAGCTTTTTTGACGGAGTTTCGTGTCCAGGGAGGTTCTATGTTGGGTAAGCCCGTACCCCTTCGCAGACGGATTTTATTTCGCTTTCTACCCATGTATGCGGTCATCGCCTTGGCCTTCGTCCTCTACCTTCTCTGGGGGGGAGCTACGTTGCGGCAATGGTTTTCCTCGACAATAGAGGAGCGCACAAGCCAGTCGGTGATGCGTCTTCTCGACTCCTATGCCCGAACCATCGGCATTCTCCAATCCCAATACCAGATGGTGGCCCATACCGTACTGGATGGATTGCAGCGGGTTTTCGTGGCGGATACCTCCGCTACGGATATCCCGAAGATGGAGCTGGATTTTTTTGTGCGTCGTATGGAGCGGCGGCTTCTTCCGGAGGCCCGCTGGGATGGTGAAGGAGACCGTTTCCTTTACTCCTTCACCCTGGATGCCCAGGGAAAGCTGCGCAGCTCTTCGCTTCCCGAGGGATTGCCCCCGGTTCCTCCGCTGGGGGGGGAGCACCTTTTCAACGCTCTGAGCGGGGAGGTAACGGTACTCCCGCTCTTCTGGTCTCCCGAACGAAAAAATTTTTACGAATACGGCTACTGGATTTTCCCCGATCGTACGGTGCTTGGTGTGGCGGTGGCGGTGGATCAGGAGTTGCTGCACCAGGTGGAGCGCATGATAGGGGAGCTTCAGGAGCTTCCCTTCGTGGCGGAGGTGCATCTTTACTCTTTCTTTACGGGAAGCCCTATCTGGGAATCCGGGGCCTCTCTCGACGAGGCTTTCCTTGCCCGGGTGCAGAAAGAGCTGCCGGAGAACGGGGTGCTTCATCTTCGTGAGCAGGGGGCCCGGCGGGGGGTTCTCTACTCCCTGTGGCGCTCTCCGGGCGAGAGCGGGGGTGTGCCTCTGGAGGATGATGCGGTGCTCGTAGAGATTCGCATGGATTTTTCCTTTCTTGTGGATGTGCTCTATCGGGGGGTTGGATGGGGGATGATGATCCTCCTTCTCGGAACGGCATGGATGTTCTGGAGCGTGGCCCGGACATCTCTGGAGATCGTGCACCCCTTCCACGTCCTTATGCAGGGTCTTGACGAGTTTATGACGGAGCCAACGTCCTTTGCTCTCTCGGAGCCTCTGGATGAGGATACCCCTCTGGAGGTGCAGGAGCTTACCCGATCTTTCCAGAACATGGGGCGGGAGATCGCCGCAGGTATGGAAGAACTCAAGGCCATGAACGAAGAGCTTGAAGAACTCTACATGAGCCGGGAGAAACTTGCGGGGCGGCTGGAGCACGTGATCTCTCTTGCAGTCTCTCTGAGCGCCGCAAGGAACATGGGGCAGGAGCGCTACATGAACCGCATCCTTGCTCTGGCTGTGGATATGCTGCCGGGAGCGAGTACGGGGATCGTAGGCATTCTCGAAGGGGAGGAGGTGCGCATCCTCTCCGGAGTTGGGGTGGACGTGAAGCTTCTTGAGGGTTTCCCCCTCAAGCCGGAGCACGTGGTCTTTCGGGGGGCTACGGTCTCCTTCGCTCTCATGATGGATCGGTGGCCCGAAGATCTCCGGCGCTCTTTCTCCCAGGCCTGCCCGGAGATCTCCCAGGGGCTTATGGTAAACCTCCGGGCCGGAGGGCGGGTTCTCGGGTTTCTCGCGGTGGCGCGCAGTGACGATGAGAACGAACGTTTCTCCTCCGATACGGGGAGAATACTGGATGCGCTGGGAAGCCTCGCCTCAGGATTTTTGGGAATGCAGCAGCTTTTTGCGGTGCGGAGCCGTTTCCAGGAGGATCTTCTTCGATCCATCATCTCCATTCTCGAAATGTACGATGCCTACACCAGCGGTCATTCGGAGAACGTGGCTCGGATTTCACGCCGGGTGGCCCAGGCCATGGGGCTTACTCCGGAGCAGGTGGAGCAGACCTACTGGGCTGGGTTTGTGCACGACGTAGGAAAGCTTCTCGTTCCTACGGAGGTGCTGAACAAGATCGAGCCCCTTACCCCGGAGGAGCGTGCGATTATCCAGACACACCCCTCCAAGGGACGTGAGGTGCTCTCTCACTCCTCGGAGCTTGGAGAGATCGCTGCAGTGGTGGAGCATCATCACGAGCGTTGGGATGGCCGGGGGTATCCCGCGGGGCTTGTGGGGCGGGAGATTCCCCTGCTCAGCCGCATTCTCTCCGTGGCGGATGCGTACGATGCCATGACAAGCGATCGGGCCTACCGGAAAGGTGTCTCTTCGAACGATGCCCGGCAGGAGCTGCGCAAACACGCAGGAACCCAGTTTGATCCCCAGGTGGTGGAGGCTTTTCTCGCCTTGGGGGATGAAGAGCTGGCCTCTCTCGAAGAGGAGGAGAGCAACCGCTCCTGGCGTGGGGGAAGCCTCTGGTCAGAGGGAGAGGAAGCGCGAAAATGTCTGGGTGAGGGGTGCGCGTAGAGGAGGCCTCTCGATGCGCACGTCTCTGAGAGCGTGCTACGGCTTACCGGCACGTCCTGTGCCAGTACCGGGCCTCCGCGACGCAAAGCTGCACTCGCCGACCACTATGCTCGCTGCTCCAACTCCTGATCCATGATCTTTCCGGTTACCATGAAGTAGCTTCGTCGGGCGACGTTTACCGCCTGATCTCCCATGCGTTCCAGATAGCGGGCGATGAGCACAAGGCTCATGGCCTGTTCCAGATCCTTTCGGGATGAGAACCCCCGTTCGGAGATCAGCACGAGGATATCCTCAAAGATGGCGGTATAGAGACTATCCACCTGATCATCCATGGCATAGACGCGTACCGCCAGCTCCGGATCCTCGGTTTCGAAGGATTGCAGGGCGTATTGTGTCATCTCCCGGGCGATACCCCCCATTCTGGGGATATCCACCAGCGGTTTGAGAAGAGGGGTGTTGCCGAGAAGAAGCACCTTCTCCGCAATGTTCACCGCCTGATCTCCGGTTCTTTCAAGATCCGCTGCAACCTTGATGAGAGAGATGAGAAAGCGCAGACTGTTCCGTACGGGTTTGCGGAGGGCCATAACATGAAGGCACTGGCGTTCCAGCTCCAGCTCAAGACTGTCGATCTGGGTATCCAGGGAGATTACCTGCTCCGCCTTTTCCAGATCCCTCTCTTGCAGCGACTGCATAACCAGATCCAGGGAGAGGTCCACGGTGCTCCCCATCTCCTGGAGTAACCCGAGAAGGCGCTTCCTGTCTTCCGAAAAGAGGAACTCCTCCGCCGAGGGGGCCTGTCTTGCAGGAACGTAGTGCCGTAGTTTTTGCAGGAAAAAATTCACTTTTTTTCACGCATCCTTTCGGAGGGTTCCCATAGAAGGGATTCGATCTCTCCCATGGAGCATCCCTGAACAAGGCAGAAGCAGCGCTGTACCATGGATCGCAAGGTGTGCGAAAGCTCCCAGAGCCTGAGATTTTCTGGGGTGTGGAAGAGCCCCCTGGTCGTTTCAAGGGCCGCCTGAAGCTCTTCCAGGGAGTTCGTGATCGCCCGGTATTCTTTGATGAATTTTCTGGAGGGTTTCGAATCTCCCAGAGCGAAGGAACCGAAACTTTCGTTCACGATAAGGAGAAGCCTCTTTTCGATATCATCCCACTCCTCCTCCTGAGGAGAGGGCCTTTTCCGGGAAAGCTCCCGCCATCTCTGATACTGGGGGAGAAAGTTTCGGAGTGCCAGGTTGTTCAGCTCTCGCATACACCCCAGGCTGTGGGCGAGGCACGTGTATTCTCCGGGACTCCGTGGCTCTTCCAGGGGGGGCGGAAGAGCCAGAAGGTATTCGGTACAGCTCTCCATGAGATCTTCTGCCCCCCGGGTAAGCAAGGATATCCGTTCCGATGCCCAGGGAGTTCGGAGCGTGCGGAAAAGGCACTCCTCCATGAGATTTGTCCCCCGGACCATCTCTTTGGAGAGTAGCGAGAGGGCGAGGTTGCTGAAGGGGGGAGGGGGGAATTCCAGATAGAGTGGTTCTCCCGGATCCTCCCGGCCAAAAAGCTCCGCCAGAAGAGCCCCCCCTCGGGCAAGAGGTTTTGCTAGAGGGAGAAGCAGAAGGGCGTTTCCCCAGATAAGGACGCTCTGGATGAAGGCGATGCTCCCCTCGGGGGAGGAGAAAAGCCGGGATCCCCAGGAGGGGAGAATCCGGTAGAGCGGAAGCAACAGAAGGATTCCTCCCACCTTGTAGAGAAAGCTGCTCCACGCCAGGGTGCGAGCGTGTTTCTTCGTTCCCATTCCTGCGAAGAGCACCATGATGGAGGTTCCTCCGTGAGATCCGAGAACGAGGAAGAACACCGCATCCAGTGGGAGCAGTCCCGAAGAGACGAGAGCCATGGCAAGACCGATGACAGGAACGCTGCTCTGAAGGACCGCAGTGATTCCGAAGGCGGTTAACCCCGAAAGAAGAGGGCTCTTGCCTATGGCCAGGAGAAGGGAGGCCAGGGCGGGAGAGGTACTCAGGGGGAGCACCCCCTGCTGGATGAAGAGCATTCCCGTGAGGATCAGAGAGATCCCCAGTCCCAGGGCCCCCCACTTCTGGAGAGATGGGCGGGAGCTACGGAGCAGAAAGGCGCTCACTCCTATTCCAAGAGGGGCCCACTGTACCACATGGAGGGCAAGGATAAAGGTAACGAACGTGGTTCCCACGCTGGCGCCGATCATAACGATCATAGCGCTTTCCAGGGGAAGGAACCCTGCGCTGACGAGTCCTACCGCAAAGGAAGTGGCAGCGGTGCTGCTCTGGGCGAGAGCGGAAAAAAAGGCTCCTGTGACGAAGGAGAGCCCCCGATGGCGGAGAAACGAGCCCAGAAGGGTGTCCGTTCGCTTGCCGAGAACCCTCCGAAAAGCCTCGGTGCTGTAGGTAAGGCCGTGAAGAAAGAGACCTATTCCCCCCAGAAGGAGGAATAGCGAAGGGATGGATCCGCCCATGAGCCTTGGGCCTCCTCTCGAAAATGTTTGTCCCCCCTCGGGAAAGCTTTAAGGCAGTCTTTCACGGGTTTGGGGAAGATATAGACTATCACATATTCCGGTTTTGGGCTCTGCGAAACATGATACAATGTACCCGCACTTGTGATTTCGGGATGAGGACAACGCGCCTGTTCGTACAAGAGGAGGGTGTTCATGGACATATTTCGGTTTCTTCTGCGTTCCTTTCCAGGAGCGGTGTTTTTTCTCGCCCTTTTTGGGGGGATCTGTGGAGCCTTTGGGGGGAATCTCCCCTCCCCTCTCCAGGGGGGTGAGTTGCGCATCGCCCTGGAGGCTCAGGACTGGGGGTTTTTCCACTTCCGTAGCGGTGACAGCTTCGAAGGGCTGGAGGTGGATCTTGCAGAGCACGTGGCAGAGGCTCTTGGAGTGACCTGTGTTCTTGTCCCGCTCCCCTGGGGAAAGGGAGAGACGGGGAGCATTACGGGGATTCTCGAGAACGGCTTCTGGCCTGAGGGTGTGCATATGGGCCTTGCGGGTATTGCTGTTACCGAGGAGCGCATGAAACGTGTTCTCTTTTCCGATCCTTACTTCACTGCAGGGCAAGCGGTGCTTCTCCCTCGGGGGAGCGGCATCGTCTCCCCAAGCCAGATGCAGGGTATGACTGTCTCTTTCCAATCGGGAACTACCAGCGCTGCGGCGGCGGAAAAAATTTCCAAGATCAAGCCTCTCCCCTTTACAACCTGGCCCGAGGCATTTCAAGCCCTCCACAGGGGGGAGTCGCAGGCGGCTATTGTGGACAGCCCCCTGGCGTTCCAGATTATGAAGGAGCATGAGGGGTATACTATCCTTGATGTGCTTCTCACGCGGGAATACTACGGAGCCTTTTTCGCCCTGGATGTGGATCCCTCCCTGGTACAGAGGGTGAACGACGTTGTCCGGGACAAGGCCTGGGAGCTTCGGGACCGGTGGATGCCCTACCGATGATCTGCCCCAGTATGCTGTATTGAGGTGGCAATGAATAAAAGAGCCTGTGAAGGAGCGAGAGGCATGGCTGAAGAAGGCGATGAGAGGCTTTCGGCACATTCTCGGAGCGATCGTATGAGGACCGTCCAGGGGCAGGATCTGCTTCTTCAGTACCTGGTAGAGGTCGACAAGGCCAAAACCAAAGAAGAGGCTTGTTCCCTTGCGGCAAAGATCATTGCCGAAAAAACTGGGTTTTCCCGCCCGGCGGTCTATCTTTGGAATGAGCGGGAGGGGTGCCTGGATCTTGTGGGGTTTGCCAATCACGATCCTTCAGTACAGCACATCCTTCCAAATCAGGGGATCTGCGGCCGGTGTTACCGAACAGCCGAGGTCCAGGTGGTGAACGATGTTGCCCGCGATCCAGACTACTTTCCCGATATGAGCGATACCCAGGCGGAACTTGCGGTCCCCATTGTGTGGCACGGCCGTATCTTCGGTGTCATGGATGTTGAGGCGGCGGAGAAAAATTGTTTCCACGAGGGGGATGTGCGTTTCAGCACCCTCCTTGTGGGGATTTTGGCCTCGGTGCTCTCTCATATTGATGCGGAGAGGGAACTCCAGGAAGGGTTGGAACGAAGCCGGGCGAACCGGCGTAACCTCACTCTTGCCCAGCAGGCATTAAACCGCTCTCTTGAGACCCTTCTTGAGAGCAAGCGGGAGGTGGAGTCCTACTCCCAGTTCAAGCAGATTCTCCTGGATGCCTCCAGTGAACTGTTCCAGTGTAAAAATACGGCATCGCTCTATGATGTGGTGGGGAAAGTACTTCGGGAGCGTTTCGGCTATCAGCGTTCCTTCATTTTTGGTCGTCTGAACCGTACAGATCCTGTAACTACGGTTTTTTCCTATCGGGCCTTTTCCATCTCCGCCGAAGAAGAAAAAAAATACGTTCTCGAAAAGAAGGGGATCATCGGCAGGGTGGCGGCATCCCTGGAGCCCTATATCTGCAACGACACCTCCAGAGATCCCTACTTCCGCCCCGACGAATTCGGTACCCTGTCGGAGATCGCCTTTCCTGTCGCTCACGGAGAGTTTCTCTGGGGGATTGTGGTGGTAATCTCCGAAAAGATCAACGCCTTTTCGGTGCGGGATGTGGAGATCCTCACTATTCTTGCCAATTCCATGGCCCTGGTACTTGAGAATATCGCCAATGTGCAGATGCTGCAGCGGGAACTGCAGGGGATGCGCTTTCTTCACGATCTCGTAAACGCCCTCTCGGGGGAGCGGGATAACGTGGAGATCTCACGCAAGACAGTGTCTCTTCTCACCAGCCGTTTTCCCGATACCTCCATCTACATATGGCTCAAATTTGGAGAGGAGCACCGTATGGTGGCCTCTTCGGCCATCCCTCCTGAAGAGCTTTTCCGAGAGAGCCGTAGGATTATAGAGCAGGGGCACGGGCTTGCTCTCCGGGCTCTGGAGAATGGTGAGGTGTGCAACACTCCGGATGTGCGTGAGAGCCCCTACTATGCCAGGATCAATTCGAACACCCTTTCGGAGCTTGATGTTCCCATTTACCACCAGAAGGAGCCCCTCGGGGCAATCGCTCTGGAGCGTGCCAGGCTCGGGGCTTTTACCCCCGAAGATGAGGAGCTTTTTCACGTGCTCTCCCGACACCTGGGAGCGCTCTTTTCGGTGAATCTCCTTCTGGATGTGGAGGAGGAGAAGGCCCGGCGAGATGGTCTTACGGGAGTCTGGAACCGGCGCTTTCTCATTCAGTATCTTCAGGAGACGGTGGAGCCTTGGACAAGACGCGGTGAGCCGTGCTGTGTCATCATGGTGGATATGTGGAAGTTTAAAGACATTAACGATACCTATGGTCATGCGGTGGGGGATGAGGTGCTCATCAAAGCAGCCCAGGCCATGGCCGCCGCTGTGGGGGACAGGGGTGTGGTGGGGCGCTACGGAGGAGATGAGTTTCTTGTGGTTCTTGGAGAGGCTTTACCGGACGAGGTGCAGAGAGTCCTCCGGGATTTGAACAACTCCTTGGAATCGCTCACATTTTCCGTTCCCTCCCTCAGGGCCTATGCAAACTTCGGTGTGGCCTGCTTCAAGGAGGATGGGGAGAGCAGTGACGAAGTCCTTGCAGTGGCGGACAGGCGTATGTACGAAAACAAGGGAAAGAGAATCGGAGGACACTGCCCCCGGCACCGGGAACGGTCTCCCTGAGTGCCCCGGAGCGTGGGGGAGAAGAACGGTCCTTCATAATTGTTTTGTGCAAAAAAGAATGTTCAGGGGTGCCCAAGCACCCCTTATGGTGTTTGGAGGAGAGATCTCATGATCGCAGGTTTTTTTGACGGAGCCTCCCGGGGAAATCCAGGAGAGGCTGGGGCGGGGGCTCTTCTCAAAAATGAGGAGGGAGATCTTCTCTGGGAGGACTGTCTCTATCTCGGAAGGCGTACCAACAACGAGGCGGAATACCAAGGGCTTCTTCTTCTGCTCCGGGAGATCGTGAAGCGGGATCTTCGAGGGGTACGGATCTCCGGGGACAGCAAACTGGTGATCTCCCAGATGAAGGGGGAGTGGAAGGTTCGGCAACCTCATTTACAGCTCCTCTGGCAGGAGGCCCAGGAGCTTGCCAAGGGGAGAAACCTCCGGTATTTCTGGATCCCCCGGGAGCGGAACTCCGAGGCAGACGCTCTCTCCAACCGGGCATTGGATACCCCGGCACACTCTCAGAGAAAGAGCGCTCCTCCGATTCCCGAAGGGGCTGTCGAAGAGAATTCTCAGGGGATGTTCCTTCCCGAGGGTTTTCTCGAGGTGGGAGCTTCCGAGGAAGATCTTTCGAAAAAGACAACCTCCTCCGCTACGTCTTCGAAGGAGGAGAATCCCGTGCTCTTCACAAAAGTTGGGGAGCATATCTACCTTGCTCTGGGAAAGGAGGAGTATGCGGTGGATCTTCTTCACGGATCCTGCACCTGCCGAGGATTTCAGTTCCGCAAAAAGTGCCGGCACCTGGAGGAGGCTCGTAAACAGTTTGGCGGAAATCTTTATGATTAGGCAATGCTTGGCGGCGTGTAGGTGTCGATGATCTGAGAGGGATCGTAACGACACATATAAAGCTGTGCGCTTGTACATGGAGCCGTCGGTGTGTAACGAGGAGAGGAGGAGTGGATATGCGGCGTTTGCTGAAGGTTTGTACTCTGGGGGTTCTCTTGAGCATCTTTCTTTTCGGAAGCGTAGAAAGTGTGGGGGCTTCTTCGGGAGTTCTCTACGTTCCCCGAGGACCCTCTCTCTTTCCTGTGGTTCCCCTGCGGCAGCAGATGATGCACGGTCCCCAGATCCAACTCTGGAATAGTCCCGAAGAGATTATCGCTCTCTTCGTCTCGGGAAAGGCGGAGGCTGCCCTGCTTCCGGTGACTTTGGGGGCTGCCATCCATCAGAGGGGGTTTCCGCTGCTCCTGCTCGGGGTGATCCAGTGGGATCTTTTCGCCTTCCTCGTTCCTCTCGGAGAACCCTTCTCTTCCCTCGGGGAACTTGAAAATGCATCGCTCTATCTTCCCTTCGGCAGGGAGACCACGGCGGATGTGCTGGTGCGCTCCTCTCTCCGAAAGGCGGGGCTTGTGCCGGAGGTGAATGTGCGGCTTCTCTATGCTCCCCCCCAGGAGATCGTGGGGCTTCTCGGGGCGGGGAAGGCCAGCTATGCGGTGCTTCCGGAGCCCTTTACCACCCTGGCGGTATCTCGGGGGAAGGTGGAGCGCGGGCTCCCTCTTCGCCAGCTCTGGCAGGATGAGGCGGGGGAGAAATACCACCTCCCTGTGACAGGGCTCTTCGCCTCCCGAAAGAGCTACGATGCAGATCCTCCTTTTTTTCGTAATCTTGAGCGTCAGTACCTCCTCTCCCTTCATTGGTCCCAAACCCATCTCTCTCAGGCGGCAGATTTTCTCCGGCAGGATATCTCTCTCCCTCAGGCTGTGCTGGAGGCGGCGCTGGGAGCGTGTAACTTCGACTATCGGCCGGGTCCTTCCACATATAAGGAGATGCGTACTTTTTACGAGTACCTTTCGGAAAGGGTTCCGGGATCTTCCAGCGGGGTGCCGGAGAAGGACTTTTTCTATCCATGAGAAGAGGCTTCTTTCTGGGAGTCGGGGCGCTGTTTCTGGGGTGGGAACTCTTTGCAAGGATCTTTGCCATTCCCCTCATTCTCCCTACCCCTCTGGAGACCGCCAGCCGCCTTCTGGAGTACGTTCAAACGTCTCTCTTCTGGTTCTCCCTGGCCCGTTCCGCCGGGGAGGTGGGGCTGGTTCTTTTTCTGGTACTCTTTCTGGGGCTTCCTTTGGGGGTACTCTTCGGCCTTCGTCCGGGGATCTTTGCCTTCTGCCGTCCCCTGGTGGCGATAGTGCAGGCGGTACCCGTCATCTCCTGGCTGGGGATAGTGGTCTTCTCCTTCGGCATAGGATGGCGAGGCCCTGTTTTTATCTCCACACTCTCCCTTCTCCCCATGGCGATTCTCACCACCGCCTCGGGAGTGCGGAGCCTGGATGGCACCCTTCTTGAGATGGCCCGAATTTATCGGGTTCCTCGGCTACGGCGGTTGCGCTGGATCTACGGAGGGGCGCTGCTCCCCTTTGCGGAGGCGGTGATGGAGGTGGCTCTGGGAAATGCCTGGAAGGTGGTGCTGGTGACGGAGTATCTCTGTGGTGATGCGGGGCTGGGGGTGCTTCTCGCCTGGGCCCGCCAGGGGGTGGATACTCCGGGGATCTACGCCCTCTCGGGAGTGGCGGTCTTTCTGGGGCTCTCCTCGGAGCGGCTTTTCCGAAGCCTGGGACGGGCTTTTCGCCTTCGCCGAAGGGGAAATCCATGCTCTCTCTGATCCGTGTCGCCCATCTGGGGGTGCGTTTCGGAGAGCACCGGGTGCTGGAGGGGTGGAACATGGAGATCCATCCGGGGGAGCGAGTGGTGCTTCTGGGAGAGTCCGGCTGCGGAAAGACCACCTTTCTCAAGATTCTCGGGGGGCTTCTGAAACCTTCCGAGGGGAGCATCTCCGGAGCCCCCTCCCGAGTGGGGTTCGTCTTTCAGGAGCCCCGGCTCATCCCTTGGGCTAGGGTGGCACGGAACGTGCGTTTTGCCAACCCTGCATGCCCCGTGGAGGATCTGCTGGAGCGGGTGCATCTTGCGGGGTGGGAGCATGCCTACCCCCGGGAGCTTAGCGGAGGCATGCAGCAGCGGGTAAATCTTGCTCGGGCTCTCGCAGTGGAGCCGGAGCTGCTCCTTCTGGACGAGGCCTTCAGCTCCCTGGATCTTCGGCAGAAATTTGCCATCATGGATGATTTGCTGGAGTTCTGGAAGCGTCAGAGCTGCACTATTCTCATGGTGACCCACGACATCACCGAGGCTCTCTACCTGGGGGACCGGATTCTCTTTCTTCAGGGCTCCCCCTCCCGCATCGCCGGGGAGATGAAGGTGGAGCTGCCGCCGGATCGCTCCCCCTGGGGGACGGATTTTCTGGAGCGTCGGGGCACTATTATCCGCCGGCTGCTGGAGTCTTCCCAGGGAGCGGATCAGGGGTAGAATATTAGGGCTCAAAGCTCATGAACCTGAGAAAAAGCTCCTGAAAGCGGGAGGAACTTTCCAGAGCGCAGTGTTCCACCCGGTTTCGCAGGGCCATAACCTCATTCCATGCTTTGGGACCCCCCAGAAGCACCATGGCCCCGCCTCGGGCAGCGGCGTTTCCTATGGAGACGATCCGATCTGCCATGTTTTTCGGAAAGAGCCCTGTCTCCAGGGCTGCTTCTTTTCGGATAAAGGTTCCCAAGGTTCCCGCCACCAGAACCTCCCCCAGATCTTCCCATGTTAGCTCAGCCCTTTCGAGAAGCAGCTCCATACCTCCCCGGAGGGCTCCCTTGGCAAGCTGAAACTCCCGGATATCCTGCTGGGTAAGCTCCAGGGGTTTCCCCTCCTTTGAGTAGCCGAAGCGGAAGCTTCGTCCTTCGGCATACTCCTGCAATCCCTCCCGCAGAGCGGGGTGGAGAATTTCCCCCGGTGAGGCGAGGCGCCCTCGGCGATCCATCCCCTTTCCTTTGAGAAGCACCTCCATCAGATCCAGCAAGCCGGAACCGCAGAGCCCCAGGGGAGGAAGACCCTCCAGGGCCTCCAGGGCGAGGCGGCTTCCCTGCATTCGCACCCCCGAAACGGCCCCTCCTCGGGCTCCGGTGCCGCAGGAGATCTTTCCCCCCTCAAAGGCGGGCCCCGCAGCGGCGGAGGCTCCGAGAATCCGGCTCTCCCAGAGAAGCCCCATCTCTCCATTGGTGCCGAGATCCACCACAAGCCGGGGTTTTTCCGTAGGGCGGTCTTGAAGAGAGTAGAGAACCCCGAGAAAATCCCCTCCAAGAAAACCCTCCACCAGCGGAAGGCAGCGTAGCCGGGCCTCCGGAAGAAGTCGCTTTCCCAAGGGGCCTCCCGGAGGTTCCTCCAGGCCATCCCGAAAAAGGGGAGAGAAGGGAGGGGTGAGGAGAGATGTAGGAGGAAGCCCTACAAAGAGATGGTGCATGCCGCTGTTTCCCAGACAGAGGAGTTCGGTGCAGTCTTCCGGGGGGATCTCCTTCTCCCGGAGTATACCCCGGAGCAGTTCTTTCATGCTTTTGAGAAGCATCTGTTGAAGCTCTTTTTGAGCGTCTTCGGATTCCTCCGCCAGAGTGAGCCGGGTTATCAGATCCGCTCCTCGGGAAGCCTGGGGGTTGGGGGCAAAGGCGAAGCCTTCGAGGGTTCCCTTTTGAAGATGGTAGAGAAAGCATCCCAGGGTGGTGGTTCCCAGATCGAAGACCGCTCCGTAGAGATCCCCCAGGATCCCCCCAGTCCCCCCGGTAGCAACTGTCTCCGCATCCGCATCTGCATTGCCCTCCCTGTTCTGCGCCTCCGACACGTATGCCGAAAGATCTCCCGGGGTTCCCTTGGTGTTCCTGTGCCGAGAGGGAGTTTCCAGCCACACCGCGCTCTCTCCGAGAAGGGTGCAGCGGCAGGCCAGCCGGAACTCCTGAGCGAGGAGTTCCTCCCCCAGAAAGCGAGCCTCCTCCCCATCCGGAGGCGATACAGTCCCCTTCACCCGAACCCGGCATTTGCCGCAGAGCCCCTTCCCTCCGCAGGGGGTGGCAAGGGGGAACTGCTGCTCCTGCAGAACCTGGGAGAGAAGATCCCCCGCTTTTATCGGTATCTCTCGGTACGTTTCCTGATTGTCCTCGTGGTGGTTTTCCTGCTCTTGTTCCTGATAATTCTCCTGATAATTTTTTTGGCGGTGAACTCTCAGAAAAAAGCTTTCCCCTTGGGTCATCGTCTCGTATCCTCCAGACTTTTTCGTTCTTCCAGGGGTTCTAGCCCTGGGAAAGAAGCTTCTTTGCCTATGCAAAAGCTCTTTTGCCCCGATTTTCCTGGGAACTCTACCACCTTTCGAAGGAAGGAGAAACCCCGGGCATTTTCTTCCCTGGTCTCACCGTAGAAGAGATGAAACAAGGTGTCTCTCGTATTAGGAACCCCGTCATTGCCCGAGTTTTCAAGGAACTCCGCCTGATTGAACAATGGGGTACCGGTGTGCGCCGTATCTTTGCAGAGGCCCAGGAGCTTGGTTTGAGGGAACCCAAAGTTGAAGAAATCGCCCTGCGTCTGCGTTTCACCGTCTATCTGGAGCAGCCCCATGTTATACCGGCGAATACCCGTAAGGTTCGGTTTGAAGAGTCGGGGGGAACCACCCAGAACGTAGTCCAGCAAGTCGAGGCACAAGTCGAGGCACAAGTCGATATGACAATTTTGCAGGCTTGTGTCAGAGGCCCCCTTTCATCGGCGGAAATTGCTGCCGCACTGGGGCATAAAACATTGAGCGGTAATCTCCGTAAGGCTCTGCCGGTACTTCGGGAAGCGGGATTGTTGGAATACACCATTCCGGACAAACCCAACAGCCGTCTGCAGAAATACCGACTGACCCAAAAGGGCAAAAGCGTGCTGGATGCGTAAAGACACAACGACATAACCACGCACATAAGGAGTTTTTTCAAGGCTCCGGGAATTTCCGTTGACGGAACTCCCGGAGCTTTCTATACTTGGGGGCGGTTCAAAGGGGTTTTTCCTCAGGAAAGGCTCGGGAAAGACTCAAGAAAGGCTTTTCATAACTGTTTTTTTGGTTGCCCAGAGAGAGGCAGGAAGCCGGTGCAAATCCGGCACAGCCCCGCTACGGTGAGAAGGACAAGGTGCACAGAAAACCCACTGGCTTGCAAAAGCCGGGAAGGGGTGCACTGCGGAGGATTTCGAGTCCGGATACTGCGCTCTTTGGGAGAGGCGGACCCGCGCGGGCGGGGAAGCACAAAAGATCTTTCCGGCTGTGCTGCTGCCTTCCGGAACGAGATGGCGTGCCTACGGGTCCTTGAGGGGGCCCGTTTTTTGTGCCCCCACAGAAAGGAGAGAGTGGTATGACAGGTAGGAACATGAGGCGGTATGAACGGCATGGCCAGCGTGGAGGCAAGAGGCTTTTTTCAGGGGTTTCTGGTTTTCTCGGGCTCTTAGGATTGGGAATTCTGTTGCTTGGGATTCCTTCGGGGGCTTTGGCAGATCCCGGAGCGGTCTTCATTACTGTGGGGGCGGATTACGCCTCCGGAGCGGTGGGGACGGCGGATCTTGCGGAAGGTGAGGGGGTAACGGCTCCGGTGCTTTCCGGTCTTGGAGGAGATCCCGCTCTTTTTGCCAACGAGCTGGGACTCTTCGTGGTGGAGCACGGCTCCGGAGGAACTCTGGATACCATCTCCCTCTACGACGGCCTTTCCTGGGAGGCTCCCCGCTGGAACGTGCAGAAGGGGAGCATTATCTACGGCATGGAGTATCTTCAGGGTTCCCTCTATGTGGCCAACTACGGCACCAACCGGATTACCCGGCATACTCCGGAGGAGAGCCTTGCCGAGACGGGGTCCCTCTCTCTGGATCGGGATAACCGAGAGGGGTTCGAAGAGCATGTCTGTGCCCTCAAGGCCTATGGAAACAAGCTCTACGCCCTGGTGTTGAGCTATAACCTCGAAGCCTGGCCTCCGGAGCACCAGGAGGGTTTTCTGGTGGCAGTGGATCCCCAGACGCTGGAGATTACCGGAGAGGTGGCGGTGGGAAAGAACCCCGTGGCTCTGGCGGTATGGAACGGCAAGCTCTATGTGGCCTCCTTCGGGGGCCCCATTGGGAGCCTGGGAGGAGAGCCCCGGCTTTATCGTGTCAACCCCGCTACTCTGGAGAAGGAGCTTCTGGATGACGGCTCTGCTCTGGGGGAGGGGTACGGCTACAGCAGCATGGGGGTTGACGAAGAGGGGACTCTCTTCGTGGTGGCCTACAAGAACGGCCTGGAGTGGCCGGAGCAGGAAAACCGGGTTCTGGCGGGAAGCCTGATGGGAGCTACCCCTCTCGGAGGTTCCGCTCCCCTCTCCTTCCGCCAGCTCGGGAGCGCAAAGAGCTTTGGCAATCGGGGGCTTTCGGCTCAGGCGGTGGCATTGAATCCTCTGGAAATCTCCTCCTCATGGCTTAATGCGGGGGCGGTGGATGCGGGAAATCACCTCTTCTGGGTCTCCAACCGAGGGACCGGTGCAGGAGATGCTGCGCTTGAGGTCTTTAACGCCACCGAAAAGCTCCATTCCTTTGGAGAGAGTCGGTTGAAAAGCCTTCCCTACGGAGTGGTGCCCTTCTCCTTCGCTCCTCCTGCTCCGATTTCTTCCGGGGGTGGCGGCGGATGTGCTCTGGGAAGTCCGTTGTCGGGTTCGGGGATCTTTCTCATGCTGCTTCCCCTGCTCTTTTTTGCGTGGAGATAAGACGAGGCGTTTTGATGCCTTTGATGATCCCTTTCCAGATCTCTTTCACGATCCGCTCTTTTTCCCCTTCTCCTTCCTTTCGGGTGGTGCTTCTTCTGGGGGTCCTTTTCGGGGGGGTGCTCTTTCCCCCCCGGGGGCTCCCCAGGGCTGCTTCGGAGATGCTTCCCCAGGTGCTGGTCACCGCCTCTCCTCTGGAGGAGGAGGTTCTCGAACTGCCGGGATCGCTGGAGGTGCTCTATCCGGAAAAAAACGCCGGGGAGGGGAAGAGTCTGGGGGATCTTCTGGAGGAGGCCGTGGGGGTACAGGTGGTGCGCAGCTACGGACGAGGGGGGTATACGGTGGCCTCCGTCCGGGGGAGCACCTCCTCCCAGGTGATGGTCTATCTGGACGGCCTGCGGATGAATCTGGAGAGTGACGCTGCCTTCAATCTTCAGGATATAGAGGCGGATGATGTGGCGCGTATCGAAATCTACCGAGGGCATGTCCCCGCCATGTTCGGTATCTCCGGCATGGGGGCGGTGATCAACGTGATCACCAAGGCCTCCACCGGCAAACCCCAAGGTTCCGTGGGGCTTCGCCTCGGCTCTCTGGGGGAGCAGGCCTTCTCCGGAAGCTGGAGTGCTCCCCTTGGGGAGGGGCGTTTTCGGGGGAGCCTTTCCCTGGAGGGGTACCGAGGAGATTTCTCCTACTGGAACGACAACAACACCGCCTACAACCCCCGGGACGATTACCAGGCCACCCGGCAGCATAACGGGTACAGCACGGAAAATCTGCTCCTTCGCTGGGAAAATGACCTCTGGAAGGTCTCTTTTCGTGCCCAGGCTCGGGATCAGGATCTGCCTCTCCCCGCTCCGGGGAACGACAAGGGCCCCTGGGATGCTCTGGGAAATCCTCTGGCTGCCCGGGTGGAATCCTCCCGGATGGACTTGGGGGTGGAGACGGAACGCCTTTGGGGGGAGGTGCTCGCCACCTGGCGTGTGGAGTACCTCTCCCAGGTGCGGGAGTTCTTCGATCCCTGGGATCAGATGGGGATGTATAACCAACGGTACAACCGCTACGACACCGAGCGTACCGCCCTCTCGGGAGCCTTTAAGGCCCTGGCGGGGGATCGGCACGCCCTGGAGTTCCGTATGGATTGGAGTTCCGAGAATCTGGATATGACAGGGGATGGGGTGGCCACCCTCTCGGATTCCCGGGGTTCCTACAGCCGCAACCGCTCGAACTACGTGCTGCAGGACAGCATCTTTCTGCTCCCGAATCAGAGCCTGGTGGTGGAGCCTCTGTTGCGTTGGAACCAGGTGGATGGGGAGGGGCATCTCTCCTGGTCTCTGGGAGCCTCCTGGAACTTTCGGGAGAACTGGTATCTCAAGGGTTCCGGAGGGTACTCCCACCGGGCGCCGAATCTCTACGAGATGTACGGAGACGGCAGCATGATCGTCCCCAATGCGGGGCTTGACTGGGAAGAGGGTTTTCAGTGGGATCTTGGGCTCTACTGGGCCCGGGAGGGGGAGGGATGGTCCTCCCGAGTGGGGCTCACCTCCTTTGTGCTGGATATGGAAAACCTCATCGAGTTTGTCATGATCAACCCCCGGTACGGGGTCTACCAGAACATGGGAAAGGCCTTTATTTCCGGCATGGAGCTGGAGAGCGCCTTCTCCTGGGAGAAGTGGAGCCTGGCTCTCTCCTATACCTGGATGGAGGGGGAAAACCGCAGCCCCGGTTACCGTTACGGCCAGCCTCTCCCCAACCGACCGGAGCATGCCCTCTATGGCCGGCTCTCCCGGGCACTCTCCTCGGAGCTACTCGCCTTCGGAGAGGTGATTCATACGGGGGAGAACTACTTCGACGATGCCGGGAGCATTCTCTACGGAGAGTATACCCAGTGGAATCTGGGGCTTAAATGGCAGTTCCGGGAGGATTGCACCCTTGGGGTGGGGGTGCGGGATCTTCTGGATGCCACCTCGGAGATAACCTTTCAGCCCATCGGATACGGCCCGGAAAGGCTCGCCTGGTATCCTCTGCCGGGGCGTACCTGGTATCTCTCCCTCTCATGGCGTTTTTGATGGGGCCTGAAGATGTCTTTTTTTAGAGCGGTTTTGCAAATCATGTGTCACAAGACATATCATGGGAGCCTCCGCTTATGTGTCCCCTCTGCTCCACAAGTGGCGAACCGCTCTGGGAGAGTTTTCCTGTTTCTTTTGCTGGGAGCTTTTTTGCTGCTCCCCTCCTGGGGCTTCGGGGAGGGGCAGCATGCCTATATCCCCCGGTATGCCAAGGGATTTTCTGCGGAGCCCCTGGGGGAGGGGTGGCATCTCGCCGTGAGGGATCCCGAGGACCCCACGAGAGAGTGGAACTATCTTCTGGTTCCCCGAGAGCAGCGAGGCAAGGCCCTCATCTCCCCGGATTGGAAGGAGATCCCCCTTCCTCTGGAACGGACGGTGCTTCTCGCCACCTCCTACGTCTCCGGGCTGGAGGATCTGGGGGTGCTGGATTCCGTGGTGGGGGTGGGGAATGCTTCGTATCTGCACTCTCCGGAGTTGCGGCGCCGCTTGAAAGAGGGAGATGCCCGGGAGGTGGGGGACGATCTGGCCCTGGATCTGGAGCGTCTGGTGGCTCTGGGTTCTGATGCCATCTTCTGGTATGCCCCCTATCAGGAGGTGCAGGGGGAATATCAGCGGCTTCAACGATTGGGGCTTCCTCTGGTGGTGACCACGGAGCACCGGGAGGCTCACCCCCTGGGGCGGGGGGAGTGGCTGGTCTTTCTGGGATTCTTCTTCGGTAAGGAGGAGGAGGCCCGGAAGATGTTCCGAGAGCGGGAGGAGCGGTATAGGGAGCTTGTATCTCTGGGAGCTTCCGCATCTTTGCGCCCGAAAGTTTTCGGAGGCTTTCCCTTCGGAGATACCTGGTACATGCCGGGGGGGGAGAACTTTCAGGCCCGGTATGTGGAGGATGCTGGCGGGGACTATCTCTGGAAGGATCTTCCGGGATCGGGCACCTGGCCTCTGGATTTCGAGACGGTGCTGCATCGGGGGGCGGGGGGAGATTTCTGGATCAATGCCCCGGATTGGAGCAGCCTTGAGAAGGCCCTGGGGGAGAACTCCCGGTACGGTCATTTCCGGGCCTTCCGGGAGGGGCGAGTCTACAGCAACGCCGCCCGAACAAACCCCCAGGGGGGAAACGATTATCACGAGAGCGGAGTGCTTCACCCCGAGCGTATTCTGGGGGATCTGCTTCACATTCTGCACCCGGAACTGCTGGAAGAGCACGAACTCTACTACTACCGAAAGATCCCCTTGAAGGAGCCCGAAGAACTTCCAGAACACCGAGAATTTCAGAAAGCCCAAGAAGCCCAAGAAATCCGGGAATCCGCAAAACCCGAAGATACGGAAGATACGAAGGAGAAAAAGCCATGACTCCCCACGGCTCCGGCATAAGAGGGCATCTTTGTCTTTTGGGACTTCTCGCCCTTCTTGGGGGGGCTCTTTTCGGAGGCGAGCTTTTTTTCGGCTCCGTAAACATTCCTCTGAGGGGCACCCTAGAGTATCTTCTCACGGGGGAGGGGCTCTCTCCCGAGGAGGCGGTGATCCTTCGGGAGCTTCGCTTTCCCCGGGGGTGTGCCGCCTGGCTTGGAGGGGCCAGCCTGGGGGTGGCGGGGCTTCTCATGCAGACCTGGTTCCGCAATCCTCTGGGGGGACCCTTTCTTCTCGGCACAAGCTCCGGTGCCAGCCTGGGGGTGGCCTTGGTGCTTCTGGGGCTCCCCCTGGCTGGAAGAGTTCCCGCCCTGGGCTCCGCTCTCCTTCTGGGGGCCTCCTTTGGGGGAGCTTTAGCGGCGCTGCTGGTGATTCTTCTGGGAAGCCGGAGCCTCCGGGGGAATACGGGGATACTCCTTTTGGGGCTCATGCTGGGCTATCTCGCCAATGCGGGGGTGACGGTGCTTCTTGCCTTCGGAAGCCTCTCGGGGATGCGCTCCTACCTCTCTTGGAGCTTCGGCACCTTCGGGGGAATCTCCCCCTCTGATCTGCCTCTCTTCGCTCTGGTCTGCGCCTCCGCCCTGGGGATCTCCCTGGGGCTGGGAAAGTCTCTCAACGCCCTTCTTTTAGGGGAGAGCTATGCCGCCAGCCTGGGGATCTCCCTCGGGAGAGTGCGCTTTCTGGTCTTTCTTGCCACCGCCCTCGCTGCGGGAGGCGTCACCGCCTTCTGCGGCCCCGTGGCCTTTCTGGGGGTGGCGGTGCCGCATCTCTGCCGGGGGCTCTTTCGGAGCTGGGATCACCGGCTACTCCTCCCCGCCTGTATTCTGGGGGGCGGTGCCCTCGCCCTAGGGGCGGATCTTCTTACCCGGCTGGGGCCTCGGGGAACCCTGCTGCCTCTGAATGCGGTCACCGCCCTTCTAGGGGTTCCCGTGGTGCTCTGGGTGCTCTTTCGCTACCGCTCCGGGGAGGGGGAGCTGTGATGTCCCCTTTGCTTCCTCTCCTTCGGGCGGAAAACCTTACCACGGGATATGCGGGGCGCCGGGGTTCCTCTGGGGAGAGGTCCGGCATTACCCGCAACTTTTCGGGGGAGATCTTTCCGGGGGAGATGATCTGCCTTCTCGGCTCCAACGGCTCGGGGAAATCCACCCTTCTGCGCACTCTGGGAGGCTTTCTTTCTCCCCTGGAGGGACGTATCTTTCTGGAGGAAAAACCTCTGGAGGGGTATGCTCCCTCGGAGCGGGCGAAAAAGATCGGGGTGGTGCATACGGGCAATCCTTCGGTGCCCTACATGACCGTGGAGGATCTGGTGCTCACCGGGCGGCATCCCCACACTCCCTGGCACGGAGGGCTCTCCGAGAGAGATCGGGAGAGGGGGGCCCGGATTCTTCGCCTTCTTGGGCTGGAAGCTCTGCAAAAGCGCCTTCTGGAAAAGGTGAGCGACGGGGAGCGCCGCCGGGCGTGGCTCGGGCGGGCCCTCGCCCAGGAGACCCCTCTGCTACTGCTGGACGAACCTCTCGCCTTTATCGACCTCCCCGGAGGGGCCGCTATTCTGCATCTGCTTCGCCGTCTGGCGGCGGAGGAGGGGCGGGGGATTCTCTTCTCCTCCCATCAGATTCAGGGGGCCCTCAGCATGGCGGACCGCACCTGGCTTCTCACACCCTCCGGGGAGTGCCTGCAGGGAGTGGGGGAGGATCTGCTCCTCCGGGGGGATCTGGAGCGGGCCTATCTGGGGGATA
>Ga0334884_1000248_pt1 | contig 102348 bp, 91 predicted proteins | sample GraSluR1_MG_7_FD_207215 | JGI IMG/M metagenome (GOLD analysis project Ga0334884, IMG submission 207215) | Sludge microbial communities from methane-producing bioreactor in Wageningen University, Netherlands - Granular Sludge_12_05 R1 | ecosystem: Engineered > Bioreactor > Anaerobic >... | reverse complement strand
TAAATCTCGCAACACGAAGAACTCCTCCATGTCCAGCATCAGCACAACCCCTGAGTTTCAACTCAGGGATTAGCAGGTGGACAGTTTTATTCCGCCGTAATTGGACAGATTTAGACCGCCAGTGACAAGCTGAAATACAATATTCGGGATAATCAGTCTTCCATCTGCGTTCAACTGGACAGCACGCTTATCCGGTTCAAGACTCGACTTGAGCCTTTGCAGGGAAAAAGATACCTCATCAGAGCATTTAGCTTCTTTTCCTGAGATTGATCCGGCGCTATCCTCAACTGAGCTGTCCGCGTCTTGCTTGACCGTATTATTTATTTTTGAAATCAATGCAGATGCACGATAGACCTTTGCAGACGAAACCGTTGGCTTGCCTATGATGGATTGTTGGATGACATGAGGCAATTCATGAGCTAGCACCTGGGCTGCATCCCCCTGCGACCTGGGATGCATCGGTATATGGCTGAAGTCATAAGCGAAGCGAGGCTCAATGAATGCATGCATACCAGCATCATGTGCCTCGGGCGATCGCTGCAGGGCCTGGTTCTTCTTGCGGCACGTTTCGCATTTGCGCCGTAAGACACCACTTGCCATCACTTTCGAGCTTTGCACCTGCCCTTGATGTTGAACAAAAACCTGTTGAGCTATCCCTTTCACTTTACTACCTTCCATGCATTGCAATCTCTCAGCTCGCCTTGCTCACGGGCTCTCCTTATCTATCGCTCTCCTCTGACTTGGAGGGTGGCGGAGCCGGGGGCTTTTCAGGCGGCTTCTCCTCTGCGATCCGCACCGATTGGTGTGGAAAAGCGAGCGGCCAGGGATCAGTCCGGATTCGGAAGTGCTTCGCTCGTCCTGCATTCTCCAGACAGCAGAGATCGTTGTCGGTTGCAAAGGGCAGGCCAATTCCTTTGCCAGGGTCCCAGTTATAGCAGTCGAAGGCCTGGATGGTCCATGGGTCGAAACGGAGCCAGAGATAATCCTTGCTTCCACCAGCGTCCTTTGGGTCAAGCGCTTTTGCACTGACTTTGGAGCACAGTGTATAGCCTCCGACCGCGAGGCCCAGGTCGCCATAGTCTGAACTGAAGGCATTGGCAGTATCAGTCCACACCATCTCAACGGCAGGGCCGCCGATCTTCAGCTGGCCGGACATGAATCTCCTCTTGGCTCCCTCAATGAACTTTGCCATGTGATCGCCATACTTCTGCTGAGTTGCCGGATGGTTCCTGAAGATATCGACATTCATCACCTTCTCCTTGCCCGAGCCGTTCAGGAAATGAAGCAGGTTGTCCGCAGCTTTCGGAAACTTGCTTTTATATTCAGTGGCCCCCTTTACTGCATTGGCGTGAAGATTATCGATATCCTCTTTATTGGGATATTTCTTTTCACAGTAGTCCTTGACTGTCATGCAGCTGCTGGCTGCACCAGCACACTCCTTCTCTATGTGCTCCAGGCTGCACTCCACCTTACGCTGGACCGCCCGCAAATCAGCGGACAAAATCGGTTTTCCGCCTCTCGGGCCTGAATGAATCCCCTCTGCCGCTGACTGCTGCGCCACGTGCGCCAGCTCATGCGCCAGCAACCTGCGTCCTTCTCCTGTACTGGGTGCGAACCGCCCGGAGGCAAAGACGATATTATTTCCCGCTGTGTAGGCACGCGCGTTCACATCCCGCGCCGATAGCCCGGCTGCTGCATCGGAGTGCACCCGCACCCTGGAAAAGTCATACCCGAAGTGCTCCTCCATCTCTTGCCTTAACCCCGATTCTAGCGGCCTTCCAGGGCTGGCCAGGGCCAGACCGACGCTCTCCGGTGCCTCCATCTGCCTGCCCGATGATTCTGCCAGTCGCTGGATCTGCGGTGGTGCGGATCTGACGGCCTGTCCGGGAGTCGCCATCACCTGATCGGCAACCCTGTCCGCCTCCTGCTCGTAGATATCTCCAGGGGTATTTACTGCGAGTTTTGCCTGGATTCTCCCATGCAGCCTGGAATGTACTGGTATCTGGCTGAAATCATGAGAGGAAGGAGGCTTCGTGAATGCATAAGTCGCTGCATCCACAGCCGCACTCGGTCTCTGCTCTTCAGGGACAGTGGGCATCATCTCTGGAGCCGGGCTGACTTTCGAGCGCTGCAAGGTCGGCTTTTTCTTTTTTTTGCTGCATTTGTTGCATTTGATCTGCAAAACGCTATTATCCATCGCCGTCGAGCCTTGCACCTGTCTTTGAAGTTGAACAAAAGCCTGCTGAGCCATTAACTCACTTCTCCATTATCTATCACCCGCTTGGGATGCTGCCACCAATCTTGATGCATCAACTGCGACGAGTGCAACTTATGAGCTTCTATTATGAAATTCTTCGTTCAGCCCCTGGAGCTATCCTCGATGAAGGCTATTTTATTTGCGAAAATCGGTCCTGTTGGCCTCCAGAAAAGGCTTCATCGTGATAGGCGTCTTCTCTGCAGCCGCCAGGAAGGCTGGGTTCAAGGAGATATTTTGCAGGTCGCATCCGGTGATGGCCAGACTGGCCAGCCGGTTGCAGTCCAGCTCCTAAACGTTAGCATCGAGCAAAAAGGCCTTCAGCCAATCATTCTTGCGCTCCTCAGGGCCGGGATAGAGGAGGTCCAAAAAAAAACCGCAGTCGAAGCATGAATGCCGGATCCCGTGCGTGAGGATATTTCGAATTGCTGTTGAAAAGAAGCCGCGTCCCAGAAAGCCATAAGCCCAGGATTTTGCCTGGGCACTGGCATTTTATGATGCTACTGCTCCCTTCTAACTATCGCCTCGCCGCATGGAGGATGCAAAGTCTTTCTTATCACACAGCGGCAATCGGTCCGTATCCAACCTTCACTGCCGGCACCCTCCCTGCCTATAATGGCCAGCGGAGCATAGTGGTGGTCAATTCCATGTGGAGGAAGAATCAGGGCTGCACCCTGAGCATCTCTCGGCCACTCCACATCTCCGGTGGCGGTACGCGCAGGGACAAGCCAATAGTCGCCTGTTTGGTAGTTGTGGTTGACCTGTTCAGATCGATCGACCAGGTTTGATGATTTCTCGAACCAGATCTGAATTCCCTCCTCCACTGTGATCCAGCTGCCCTCCTCCACGATGAGAGCACCATCGCCAGCCAGTTTGGGCTCGTCCTGCCTGATCAGGTCGCCCTTCTTATGGTCCCAGCGACGCAGAAGCGGATGTTTGGGGCTATCTTTCGGATAGTCAGGCAATCTTGAGCTATCTTGCAGCCTGAGTGTCACCATCATCTCGGTCATATCTACATTGTCAACCTGGGCTAAAGGCCTGGTTTCCGCCAGTGGAGACGGCCGGGATTGGATCAGCAGGGTATAGTCGTCATCAACCACCTCTACCCAGTCGCCCTTCTTCAAGCTCATACGGTTGTCTCTCCCCAGGTGCTCCAGCACTATAGTATTGCCCGACTTGAAGATGATGGGAAAGGCTACAGTGCCGTTATCGCGGGACCACTTAAACGTGGCAGCTTCCGATTTATTCGAGCCCTCTTCATTCAGAGCAGATCCGCCTCTATGAATCTCCACCCGGTAAAGCTGGTTCTCCTCTCCCCTGTAGCTCGACTCCGGAGGGGTTATACAGGGATCTGTCGGCACCTCATCCGCCTGCTTTGCTCTGGCCTTGAGGCATCCTCGATTGGGATTCTGCAGCAGATTCTTTACGATATCGATCCAGTTCTGCCTGATTGCATTGCAGCGTGCCTCTCCGTCTGCAGAGTCACCCGCATATCTTATCCATTCGTTATCAGCGCTGCCACCCGACTTCAGCGCCTTGACCTGCCAGACTACCCTGGACCTGCTCGCAGTATCGGCCATACCCAGAGCCTTCTCTCTGATGTAGTCGTCCTCGATGTAGCTGATATGCCGCTCCCAGACATCAAGGTAAACGAGCAAGGGCAGATCACCGGTCTGAAATTCGCTTATGCCGACATCGCGGGGGAAGTCTGGTTGAGTATAGTAACCGATCTCACCTTCGGGGGTTTTGCATATGCTATCGCCTGTTCCGTTTTCGCACAGGATGCCGTCAACATAGTATCTGCCCCGGCCGATGCTGAAGCTCCTGGGTGAGGTTTCAGTAGGAGCTATGCCGAAGCCGCGTTCGACCTCGTCCTCAGGACCGGCATACGGCCCTATTAGATCTCTGGCCAGGGTTTGCATGTAATGCAGCAGTATATCCGTCTGCTCGTTCCAGTCTGCGTCCAGGCTGACTCTGCCCTGTTGCATAAGCACACGCAAGAAGTGTTTACTGGGGTCGAAGGTGTCGCGTGAAAAATCTCCTCTAAACTCGCCTTTCATGTTTCTCCTCCAAGAAGTTCACAAATATGATGCCTACATCTGTCCCTGCCGGCGTATACTCTTCAAGACGGACGCGCAGGCTGGCCTCCCTTTGCGGCTGATACAGGTCGTGGAATGCACCCATCTCTGACTGATCGTCAGCGCCCCTCCTGATCTCCACGGCACAAGAATCAGCCAGCTGGAAATAATGAGGCTTGCCGTAATGGGTGCTGTTGAACTGGGGTATAACCCGGTCCCTCTCTCGCTTCATTGCCGCTTCTATCTCTTCCTTCAGCTCGCTATCAGAAAGCATTGCCAGCTCACTGCCTGGCTCTCTGGCAGCAATGCGTATCTCTTCTGCTGCTGCCTTTTCCGCCAGGTCCGGCTGGCAGTTATAACGGCGAGGAGTTCTGGATTGGGGTGCTACGTAGCTGAAACGCACGCAACCTTCCTGACGGCGGCAGACTATGACTTTGCCGAAGAATATGGAGTTCTCGGCAAGATCGATGGCATGGACCTGGGTTTCTCCATAGATCGTGCTGCGCAAGAGGGTCAACCTCGCAAAGGCCACAGGACATCCCGATGCATCCAGTGCCTTCTTTTTTGGGTCCCTGGCATCCAGTATGCTATCTTTGATGGAGATCGAAAGCGGATCGGTTCGTACCTCATCCTGGTTGACAAGAATAGACCCCAGGATACAGCTTTCAACAGCCAGACGGGCGGTGGTGTTGATCAGCCTCACGCTCGGAGCTGTGCTTTTTTGCATCTGGTGATTGTCCTTTTGCATCCAGCCGGGGACCAGAGTGCAATGCCGGAGCTTGACCTCCAGTAGCTCTCCCGTGACCTTTATGCCTCTCCCCGTGATGAGAAGCCCGTCAAAGGTTATGCGACCCGGAATTCCACTTCCACAGGTCCCTTCTATCTTTAGAGAATCCGACCGGTTCGTCTCCCAGTTCAGGAGACGGATCACCGGTCTTTTGCCATTGGCTGCGCGTAGCTCCAGTCTATCGTCTGGCTCAAGAATGATCCGGATCTGCTCCACATAAGCACCGCTGTCCTCGATCTCTATAATGGCATCACGCTTCTTGCCGTCTTCGTTTTTATCGGCAATCCACCGGGAGAGGGCGTCGCTTATCTTCTGGAAACTCTCATTCGGGCCCACTCTATAGATCTCCTGCGCAGGTCTTTGCCTGAGCCTCCTCGGATACTCTCCCCCCCCCATGTCGGCGCTGAACCCATAATGATAGGATACCCAGATTCCGATATCGTAATGTTTTAGGGAATAAGAGCTGGATAAAGCGATCCGTCCCAGCTCGGGGTCTACGGCCACATCATCGTCCTTGGGCACATAAGACCAATCGCTGAGGTCCGCAGCTATTATATTCTCTATAGGGACCGGCTGACTCAGGTCGCCGCGCCAGATATTGAGGCTTTTGCCCTCACCATAGAAGTCCTCCAGATGATCCTCAAAAGCCCGGCGTCTGATGACGGTAGGAACGTTGGACTCATTGGCTATGTGAGTTGGGTCCGGCTCTTCTACAGGATTGGCAAAGAGCCTGGTATCCAATCCCAGTACGCTGAATGTAAAGCGGTTCAGGTCTCTATCCAGGCAGTATGCCGGTGCCTGTGTAATCGGGTAGGACTTCAGCCTCCATACAAACACCCCAACGCTTGGGATGTTGTACCTCCCAGAAGTGAGATGAGAGTTTATGCGACGCACATCCACAGTATGGGCCAGCTCATCAAAGGGGCCGCCCAGACGCTCCAGGGCATCTCCCTGGCGCAGGTCCACAGTTCTGCCCCTTTCCAGGTGCTGGTGGTTGATATGCTGGGCCACTCGCAGGAGCTGGTAAAACTCCACCGCCCTTGCCGGCCAGCCGGAAACGCTCTGCGCCAGCTCTTCCAGCAGGGACAGGGTGCCTTTTCTTCGCCGATAGCCAATTGTGTTGGCAACCTCGCCTCTGGGGAAGAGTATCTTGTTGAGCCCGAGGCCTTCCGCTCCAGTTACATCGCCAGGCGCACCCGCTTCCGAGATGGGCCGGTAGCCGACCAGATCTCCAATATAGGGTACCACCCAGTCCTGGCATGTCTCGATGAACCAGTTTTCATAGAGCCCGGTGATATCGTCTTCTACGACATTCACCTGCTCTGAGATCACCTGCAGCAGTGCCTTTAAGGGATAACCCTGCTCCGCATCGTGCTGGCGATAGACGGCAGGGAGCAAATTATAAAGACGGTCTTTGGATTGGCTCATTCTTTCAACTCCGTGAGGATCAAGGTATCAGGGACATCAGGAGTGAGGTAGGCGATCTGGTCAGGCCGGAAGATGCCGTCCTCCTCATCCGCCAGGTTCACGCGAATCCTGGGCAGGGGCTGCGGCCCGCCTGTACTGTTCAACACTTTGCCGATCTCACCCACGATCTCTTCCGGGGTCAGAATCCTCCTCTCGCCATTGTCCGGTTTCTTCTCAGGGATTCCCGCGACCACATCCACGTCCACATAGTCCACTCCCTGGACTCCTTGAATGGTGCTTATCACCTCGCCTAACAGGACATCCTGGCCCAGATCTCGTCGCTCGAAGCTGAAAGTATCGAGGAGAGCTGATTTTACCGCCGGTTCGACCTTATCCCATAGATAATCGGGCTTAACCCGGACTTTGGCACTTATAACCAGCAAGAGAAGCTCCCTGATCTCGACACGGATCTGCTGATGCGGATCTCCGAATTTACGCAAAGCCGAGAGGAGGTTTATGTACAGGTCGGAATGGTAATCTATGGGTATATCCTCTGCTCCCGCAATGGTGATGAAGACCACCTGTCTCCTTCCATCAGAGAGCTTGGCAGCTCTGGCCTTACCTATACCGGCAAAGGTTCGGGCGAAGTCGGCATAGTCCTGTACCGAGACCAGACGGTCCAGTGCCAGGACCGCTAACGGCACATTTCGCCGAGCCTGATCTCTGTTCTCTCGATCAGCTCCGCCAGTGGCAGGCAGTGGATTGATCACACCCTTAACTCCAAGAGGCCGCGTCGCCAGGAGGCTGATCTGACCTGCTTTGGCGTTGCCGGGCTTGCCTATGCCCGACCTGTAGACTGCCCTGACGTTCTCGACTCCCGTAGGCAGCCGGGACCCGTGCTGACCATTTCCAAAGACCACTGCGGTCTTGCCGTCGTCGTCCGTGGCTGTAATGTAGCTGCGGTCGACAGGATCCAGTCCGGCCAGGCTGTCTGTCTCATGCCAGAGCAGATCGTTCACGCGGACCTGCAGAGTGCTCTCCGCTCCTGCAGGCGTGGCTGCGGCCAGATACGTCAAAGGAGACTGTCGCAGCTGAAACTCCTGGAAAGCAAGGCTGCCGTCACCGCTTCCCAGGACTTCGTTACGCGTCTCGCCATGCGTGGCTTTTGTGACATTGGCATAGATGGAAACCGTATCGCGCCTGTAGCAATAGGTCAGAGGCTCGGAGAGCTTAAGGAAGGTATGAGTTCTATCATCCGGAAGCGGCAATGGGGAAGCGGGTGCGCCTGGCGTTGTCGCAACAGTGCTCTGAGCCTGAGCCTCGATAGTCTTCCTCCCATTGGCAACTGCAGCCAGCATGACCAGCTCACTGGTTTTAACCTGGCTGGACCCCTCAATAAATGGAATATTTCCCCGTTCTCCAGAGACAATCAACCATCGGCCGGATTTCAAGCCATCATAAAGACCGTCCAGCTCGATCTCGTCGCCGCAGACGTCATCCTCAATCTGCTCCTCCGCCCTCACCAATGATTCGCTCTCGGCATATACAGTCGTGTCGCGGAGGAGAGATATATCTAAGTTCACCTCACCTCCCACTTCCATCTCGGTCAACCACTCCTTGTTCAGCACCAGCCTGGTGACAGTTCCCGTGATCCCGTAGCTTGCCCTGGAGACCGTCCTAACCTTTTCAACCTTTGCAGCAATCCAACCGATGCCTTGTGATTGATCTGTCTTGAGAAAATCAAGATGTTTGATATCATCCTGATTAGCCGGTAGCGGACGCTCAATCAACACCCAGCTCTGCGGCAGTATCTTGTCGTACTCGGCATCCAGGTAGATCTCCCTATTGTCTTCTTCTGCCAGGCTCCACTCAGCGTACTGGGGTACCCTTCTTATGTACTGGACCAGCTCGAGAGGTGCGTTATGACCGAAGGGCGCCGCCTTGACTCGCAGGGCCTGGATGCTCAAAAGATTGGAAGCAGAGCTTTCAAATGTCGCATTCAACCAGGCCGGGTAGAAGGTGCTCTTCAGATTCGGGCTGAAGGCCAGGAGCAACTGAGGACTGATATCGGATTGAGAACTGTAAACATTTTCCAGTCCGGGATCGACGGCCTTCTCCAGGCTCCGTTGAAGCAGTCTCGAGCTGGCTGGTGGTCGGGAAGGCGGTTCGAGGAGCGAGCTCAGGAGTTCGGCCATAGGACTGCGTTCTATGATTACTGCCTTTGAAGAATCCTGAGCGGAGACGACCGGAAGGCTCCGGCCTTCCCCGGATTCCGCTTCTGCCGCTGTTAAAGTGATATCGGACGCTGGCTGGAGCGTCAGCACTGTCCTGTTCTCTGCAGCCTGTGCATCCACTTCATCGACCTGCCGGAAGACGAGGTCCTCATTGCCGAAGACAAAGAGCAGAGGATCGTTTGCCTCCAGTCTCGTGGCGGTGCCCACCAGGTAGATTTTGCTTACGGCCCCTATCTGCGGCGGGTCCAGGCTTATGTTCTGGAAGGTGATATTTTGCGGCTGAGTCATCCTCGCCCCGAGGCTGTTCCATGCCATCCGTGCCTCCAGGGGCTCGACGGTCTCAAAGGGCTGGGGCAGCTCATCGGGACCCGGCAGGCTCTGCACCCTCATGCCCGGATCGATCATCACGTCATATCCTTTCTCCAGATTGAAGGCCAGAAAGACGCTGGCCGATACCCCCGGCCGCAGCTTGTAGCCCACGAGCTTCGCCAGCTCCAGAACGGAGCGGCATTCCGTGGCCGTGCGCAGATACCCTTCGTTGGCTATGCGTTCCTGATAGAATGTCAGCACATCGGCTACGACAGCCCATGCATCCAGCATGGCGATAGTGGGGTCATCGGGACTGCGCACCCTCAGATTTTGCAGGGGATGGATCCTCTTGATACCTCCCGTTTCTGTGGCGATATCCAGGTAGTGGTCCGTGAGTCTGGCCACCATCGTCTCCAGGAAGGTGGCGTGCGTGCCCACCCGGTAGGATAGGGTATCCAGATACGGTCGGTTGGCCGTGCTCATTGGAACAACCTTCTCCAGGCCCTCGCAGCATCCACATAATTCTTTCATATTCCACCTCTCATGAGCAACGTCAATCTGCCGTTCTCCGGGAAGCTGGGGTCGTTGTCAAGCCTTGCCACCTCCATAGGGCCGATGGGCAGGATACCGTTTTCAATCTCATGTTCAGGCCCTTCGAAGAGCCTTTCCAGCTTCGTAACCACAATATTTTCCACTCCAGGCACCGCCTGGGCGGCAGCAACCAGATTGCTCAGCCTTATGCCTATGCCAAAGGTCAGGTTATCGGGATGGAAGAGTCCCAATTTTCCGTCTGGCAGTACACCACTGCTTAATACATCAAGGAGGTCGGCTTTCACCTGGCCGGGGTGATGATTGGGCAGGACGCATACTATCATCTCTATATCAAGAGGAACATAAGCTGCCGGCCTTACCGACAGATTATGGCCTATGCGGCGGTAGCGCTGCAACGAAACGGCCACCTCATCCAGCAAGACCTCGCGGACCTCAGTCGTCTGTCTGGGATCGACTGCCACCTGAACCTCATACCAGCTTCCATTCCAGCGCAATTGAGCTGCCGCCCTCTGCACTCTTTCCTCGAAGTCGCGCTCCACAAGCATAGCGTAGTCTTCAGTGGTGATGGCTCTCTTCAAATCTTTGCGGAAGGATCCCGGAGCAAAGAGCTTGGCATCTGCCAGGGGCTCAGGGTCAGTGCCTCCTTCAGCAGGCAAGGGGTTACGGACCCTAAGAATGCCATTTTTGCCCGGTATATGGAAGACCAGATAGGATATGGCCTCTCTGCCCACGTTTCCAGCCAGGCCGTTGCCCACCCTGTAGACGGCCTCCATCTCGACTCCGGATTCAGGCATCTCTCCCAGATTGCCGTCTCCAAAACGGAGGCGAACGTGCCCGTCATTCTCTATCTCGGCCACAAAATGGCGGTCCAGAGGTCCGCTTCCCAAGAGATCAGACTTTGGGGTCCAGGCCGCTCCGCTCCCTTTCTCAGTGAGGCATATCCAGGGATTGGCCAGGCGAGGGTCCTGGCGGATGGAAGAGCTGGCCGAGATGTGATTGGAGGAGTCTTCCAGCTCCAGGGCATAGATCTCTCCGAAGATCGATTCGATCTCTTTCGCCTCATTTGCGCCCATCAAATAGCCGGATCTGGCCCTTTTGGCCAGTATCTCCAGGCGCCTTCGTTTCCTGGCCAGATACACCTTTTCAAGATCGAGAAGTCTGCTCAGGGCACGGGCCTGCTTCTTGCAGGGCGAATCCCGACCTTTAACGGGTTTAGAGTACACGAGATCGGCATCATCCAGCGCTTTGGCTCCGAAGATACGTCCAACCTCGGCGATCTCCTGCTTTGATAGGCAGACCCCTGATCTGCTCTTTTTCCAAAGCTCTTCAACCCTGTACAGAACCCGGTCCAATAGGCCGGTCAGTATCCTGGCCTGCACCTGGCAGGCCGCAGAAGACTCTGGAAAAGGAACGGCATGGGTTACAGGAAAGAACCCGAGGCGAGGCCGTAACGGCTTTGACTCGGGGATGGTCTCATTAGGCTCTCCAACGCCCTTGCAGCCACCCGGTTCCTCCTCGCCCTCCGGGACAATCAAGGACTCTGGATCAAGAGTGCGGCCATGATCCACCAGCACCACATTGCCCCTGGCGACGCTCACGTTTTCCAGGAGCTCGCACTCTGGCGGCTGACTCAGAGAAGAGATGCATAACATAAAGGGCAGCGCATCTTCAGGGTCCCACTCTATGTCCACAATAGGCTGGCAGTTCAGATCATCTATACCTGGAGTTACTTTAGTCAGACGCACTGCATGGCGGTGATCGGGATCGGCGTCAGCTTCGTTGCCTGTTTTGGGGCCTAAAACCTCCTCAAAGATGAGCACATCTCCTGCGGAAAGACGTAGCGACCTCTGCTGCTCGCAGGAGGGAGGCGGGGCCGGACGGTAATGTTGAGCCGACTGCTCCTCCTGGAACGGCATCACCTCCGCCTCTTCAGCCTGAACCCACTCATCCTTCAGGGTAGCGGAGGTCGCCCCGGTCAAAAGGCAGCATTCCTGTCCGCACCAGGTATAGAACTCGATTGAGTTATGGGCCCGAAAGAACTCCTGGGACTCCTTTATCAAAGGCTCAAAGACAAGGTACCGGTCAGGCGGAATTCTTCCAAGCTCTTCCTCTGTCAAGGATTTTCCGCTGATCAGAGGAGCTGTTCCCGTTGCCGCCAGGAAATAATCTTCAGGCTCAAGTCTGGTGTAGTCCTCGGTCTCGACAGAGACCCAGGCTCGGGAGTTGCAGCCCTCATGCATAAGATAATCTACAAGACGCACATGTCTGCGGACGGAGATGCGCTGCCGGGCGGTATCCAGGTAGGCTTCCGTGGCCACAGCATCCTGATAGTAGCTGAGGTGGTCCCCTGCATAGGCCAGAAGCTCCACCAGAGCTATGCCGATGTCAGGCACATGCCGGTCCTGCCATTGAGGCATGATCAGGGAAAGGCGGTCTAAGATGAGCTTGCGGAAGCTTGAATAATCCTTGGCAAGATAGCTGATATCCGGCTCTGAGCGTTTCGGAGGCGGGCATAAGGTTTTTTCCTTGCAGTCCAGATCGCTGGGGCAGCCGGCCAGAAAATTGAATTTCAGGTGATCATAGCGTGAATCTATGCAGTCCAGATTCACCAGACGAAGGGTATAGGTCGAAAAATCACCTCTTTTGTCAAGATGGACCACCATGTAATCGTCCAGCTCGGGCTCGTCCCTATGGACCAGGTCGACATCAACTATCCTGATGTCTCGAATACGCTGGCCGCCCTCGATCTGCACATGATCCATAGCATTTTGCTCGGTTAAACCAGCCGGCAGCTTTCCCAGGAAGTAGACGTACAGTTTCTTCTGGCTCTGGCCCTCATCCAGGTGGTCCAGACCATTGAGCTGCTTCTCACGAACGCTCTTTCGGCGCAAATCTTCCTTGCATATTATTGTGGGCTCCTTCATGGCAAGCCACTCCTTTCCAGTGTAGCTGTGCGATGCTCCCCGGTTCTGCGTACTGTGTACTGCACCAGCACGCGGAGTATTGCCTCCTGGCTCTCCACCTGCGCAGATTGCACCTCGATAAGGTCACCGAGCCATCTTTGCAGTCCGGCCTGGATAGTGAACTGCAGTGCAGCCGCCAGCTCCTGGCTATTGGGAGCAAAGACCATCTGCAAGAGACCGCTGCCAAAATCGGGTCGGTTCACCCGTTCACCAGGACTGGTGAACAGGAACTGTTCTATCATGTCGCGGATATGGTCCTCGTCTCCTGTAAGGGCGGTCCTGCCCAGACCGTCGAAGTGATATGGATAATCGATATTCATCATGTCCCCCTGACGCGCAATTGTGTTACAACTATATTCAGCCCGGTGCCGGTGGGAGCACATATGGCCTGACTGTCTTGCAGAAGGAGCGGCATCCCTCCGGATCTGATCCTCGTCGCGGCTGTGATCCACTGGGCGGTGACGCAGGGTCCGTTGCTGGCCAAAGGTGGAGGAAGGGTGCAGCCTGTCACTGAGTAAATACCCGCCTGGGTCACTGTGGCCTGACCGCTAACCTTAACCCTGGGGTTGGGCACCATCGGCTGTGCCTGGCCTGCATGAAAACAAAGAACCAGGGCACCCTGGTGGAGCAGAAACCCGGGCATTATATAACCTCAAGGGCGCCGTCGTTGATTGATACCTGGGGTCCGACGAGCTTGATCTTGCCCCCTATGCCGTCATTTATCTCAATACCCTGCATATTGATCACGATCTTCATGCCTGCATTCGTCTCTATTGTTATTCCGCCAACTCCCGGCAGGTCGTTTATGGTGATGGTGCCGGCATCGGTCTTGAGAACCTTCATCTCTGCCACAGCAGGGGTCGCCGGCAGCTCTCCCTGAGACCAGAAACATCCCGTCCAGATGGGATAGTCCGGGTCTCCATGCTCGAACTCTATCCAGACCGATGCGTCCACAGGCGGGATCAGGAAGAGGCCCACACCGTTTCCCGCATAGGGTAGGCTGGGAAGAGCCCAACCGCTATCATTATCGCCAAGTACGTCCTGCACCCGGGCTCGCACCCGGCCCAGCATGAGCGGGTCACGGTTATCTGTGACCACGCCCCTGAATTTGCCGTAAAAAGGTCCGCTCATGGCACCACCAGAGGAGCTAGAGTTCCGAGTCCTTCACGTACCAGTGTGAAGCTCTGCTTGTATTCGCCGCGCTTTATGCGGTGAGTTACCATCTGCACATAGTAATTGCCGTTGTAGCTCTGCCCGGCTCCTCGCACACCTACCAGACGGCGTGAGCGCAGAGCCTGGCCATAGCGTAGCGAGTCAACCTCGCCGCTGGCATTGACCGCATCGGAAGAGCCGGTATGAGAGGCCAGTCCTCGCAGAGCGGCCTGAGCGGGATTGAGGTTAGCGGTGTCTCTGCGCAGGGTTTTGCGCAGGGGTTTGGCCGGGCTCCTGGCCAGCGGCGGACGCAGCCCGCCCAGCACGGGGATGGGAATGGCAAGCTTTGTAAAAGGCTCCACTATGGTTATCTGCGGATCCTCCGGCCCCAGGGCATCGTAGCTGAAGCTGATGGGAGAGTCCACGTTGGTGTCCGAGCCCATGTTCATGGTGAGAGCGGGTTGAGGGAGGCCCAGCCGGTTGTCCGGTCCAAAGTAAGCTGTATTGATTCCCGGAACCGGTGTGGGCTCGATATAGAACACGAAGCCATTGCGGCTTGCTAGCTCTCGCAGGAATGACAGGTCGGTGCCCTGCTGCGATGGCACGCGGTCCACCTCTATGGGCACATCTGTGGTTGGGGTGATGGAAGGGACCAGCCCAAGTGTCGCATATGAGGCCAGTATCCTGGTGACGATGAGCGAGTCGGGCTGGTTCGGATAGGTCTCATTCTTCTCTTCCAGGTCCAGCTTCATGCTGATGTCCTTGCCATAGACATGAAGCCTGGACTCTCCCGGGCTGTTGCTGGGAACGAACTGGTGTCTGGTAATGAATCCATCGATCAGCACCTGCGGCAGTCCGTTAATTATAGCGATTATGATTGTCCGGCTGGGCGGGTCGAGTATTCCGCTCAGCAAGAGACCGTAGTCGAGCAGAGAATCCTTGCCGAGGTTGAAGGTGAGCTTGAAGCCATCGAACTCACTGTCCTTATTCTCGACCTCCACCTCGACGAGAGAGTCAACCACCGCGTAAGGTGCAGGCAGAGGCACTGTCGGGCCGAGGAGGAGCTGAAGGCGCACGCCGAGGTCAGGCACTATTGGCCTCCCTGGGGCAGAGGAATTATCAGGCTGCGGCCGATCGTTCCGGTCAGCTCATCAGGGCGCATGGCATCATTGGCGTCGCAAAGCCGCCAGAACTGCTCGGGATCGACAAGATATCGGGCGGTTATGTTATCCAGCCTCTCATCCTGAGTTACGATGTGCTCGGTCATGACCACGCTCTTTTCTGCCGGAGGCAGGAAACGGCGGCGCAGATAGGCAATCTCTTTGCCATCTGCCGTCTTGAGAACGGCGGTCTCGACTCCATAATAACGACTGGTAGCGGTAAACATCTTTTCACCTCAGAAGAGCTTCAAGGATGCACCTATATTCTGGATGCTGTTGAAGACGTTCTTAGTGGCCATGACCTCTTTGGCAATCTGATGAGCCAGGAAGAGGTTGTAGCCGGGGTGGATCAGCTTCAGGTCAGCGTAACTGAGCACATACAGGCTGAGGTCCACCTTGGCCCGGATGGGATTCAAGATCGTGTCATAAGCCTCTTCGGTTATGTTGAAGCTCGTTATTCGCACCGGCAGAACGCGAGTGGGTCCCCAGATGAAAAGTGTGAGAGGCGCCTCCGGCGGTATGATCTCAATGTTGCCCAGCTGGGCCAGCGCGGCGTTGGCAATGACGGTGGCGCTCTTTGGATAGATGAGCATCTCCAGAGCGGAAAGAGCGGGGCTGACCCCTGAGGCTACGGCCAGGGGATGAGCCTCCTCCAGCTGGTCCGCAGCATCCAGCTCGATGCTCAGGGTGATGGTCTCCTTTGGCGGGCCGGTGAGGCGGAAGGCCTCCGACCTATCTCCACCCTCTCCGCCCATGGAGCGGGCCTCCAGACGGCGGGTCATGGTGTCCGGGTTGTACTGAAAGACAACTACGCTTGCCAGCGGGTTCACCGGGTCAAGCCCTATGATCGCGCCTTTGATCAGGCGCGGAGATCCTGGAAATGATGTCATTTTAAGATTTACCCTCCTGATAAAGTGTAATTTGCTGTCTATGTTACGATTATTCTGCTCGATCCTTCTAAATTACCATCTAAGCTCTAATAATAATACTCGTTTTCGTTGAGTGACCTCTAACTCACCCGGTCATTCAGAAACCGCATTATCTTCTGCAGCATCCGCTCCGTTGTCAGCCCGGCACCCGGGCGGCTTTACGCAATCTCACATGCACACGCCAGGGGAACATTTGGGAGACGACCCATCATGTTCTTGCCAGCTCGAGGCGGACGTACTCAAGGAAATGAACGCAGCAGCATCCGCATATTTCGGCTCTGAAATCTTTACGAGACAACCGCGCCACCACTGAAATGCAGGCTAAATCGTTTTTCATGGGTCACTGCATCGACTGCAGCACCGTCCTCGTGCTCTACCGGATCGCGGCGGTGTGTGGCGCAAAGGTCACTTATGTAGGTCTGCACATCATGAACCTGCTGAATGGTATGTGCAAGCTCATGCATCAGAAGCCACTGTCGGTCTACTTCCTGGGGATTATTGCCCAGCGCCAAACACCACATCCCTGCCAACAGTGTGTGCCAGCGCATTCACTGCCTGCACCGACTTAGCTGCTCTTGCATCCGTGTGGACTCTAACCTGGCTGAAGTGATGCCGAATCTCGGCTACAAGAAAGCGCGTGGCCTGATCGAGAGATGCCCCGCCTGACTCCAGACCTCTCCTTTAACCCATCAGCCCGCCAAGTCTTGCTTCACGGCTCCAGGTTTTCCACATCCACATCTACCTTTTCTATCACATCTCCAGGAATTTTTCTCCTGCGGTATGTCTCCACCAGGGCTGCATACTCGGATTCGGGCAGGCTGAAGAGGATGAACGAGTTATGATCGCCACCGCGCAGGACGGTCTTGCCCACTCGATCATGCAGTCGAACGCTCTTGATGTAGTTGAGCGGCAGCTCAGGATAGCCCTCAGGCTCAGGGGAGAGGATGCGGCGGAGCAGCTCGATCCGGCTATCGTTTAGGTCAGTCCCGTAAATGTCGTATTTCGATGAACTCCAGGATGTGACAGGACCAAAAGATGGCATGAGCTTTTGGAAATCTTCCTCTCCTATGACGTCTTTCAGCCGCATACTGTCGAACTGCAGCAGGAATGACCGGCTGCACTTCAGGGATCGATCCAGGAGTTCTCGCACTGCATACAGGCGCAGATCCTTCGAGCCTCTGAGGGCTGGATGATCCTGGTTCAAATAATCCATCATGCGAACACCAGCACCAGAGCTCCCGCAATTGCTTCCGCTATCAAGATTACCAAAATGACTGCTATGATGATCAAGGCCGCTATTGCCAGTGCTTCAAGCACCTTCTTCAACATCTCTTTGATCCATTCGACCACTTCATCCCAGGCCTCTCTGAGAGCTTCCCTGCTCGGGAAGCATTTCATTTCGCAGATTCCTGTGACGCTCTCATAGAAGAAGATGCAGAACTCTCCAGCGGCATTGGTCATAAAGCCGACATGCAGATTGAAGAGCTGGGTGTGCGGATGCTTCATTATCAGCTTGACGCCGACATGAGGAACAATGGCTCTCACGCAGCCCCCGACGAAATCTCCGTCATCCACATCAAGAATCAGAAGCAAATCGCCAGGGAGGTTCTGGATATGTTTCCAGATGACCCTTCTTGCCAATCCTATGGGAACAGGGTCAAGGGTCGGCTGGGCATATGATGCGCCAGACAGTTGCAGAGAGTGGGCATCAGCAAACATATCGGCCTGCCGCTCAGCCTGACCGCTCAGTCCGGAATGATCCGGTATTCTTGCGCTGGCAGGCAGCGGCTTCTGCTGCAAAGTATGAGCAACCTCATGAGCCAGGAGCCACTTTTGTCCTGCCGCGCCTCTGGCAGCGCTCCCGAGGACAATTTGATCTCCATAGGCAAAAGCCTGGCTTCCAAGGAGGTCGGCAGTCATACGGCTTCCGGGGTCGTCATGCACGCGAATGTGATCTAGTGAGGTATGGGACAATTGCTGCAGCGGCATCTTGTCCGATGAGGATAGAGGAACACCGGGATTGAGGATCGCTACCATCCTGTCCAGGGCAGGGGTTCTCTTTCCATCACTGATATTGAAGAGCGGTGGAAGAGCAAGCACCTGATTGCGGCCTTTGAGACCGTCTTTGGATGTCTCTATCTGGCTGAAGTCACTGCCTGATGGAGGCTCTTTGAAGTCATGTTTTGACTCCGTATCCTTTAACGATCGCACAAAGGGTGGCTTTTTGCTGGAGCACCGGTTGCAGCTTCGCTGCCTGATGGCGCTCGCATTTAAAGTCGAGTTCCTGGCCTGTCTCTTGACCTCGGCCACGGCTCTATGACTCATCCTCTAATTTCTCCTCAAATGCCAATCTCGGTTTGTACTTGTGCGATTGCAGATACAATCAGCAGGTAGGCCCTGGCGGACACCCTTTTGACGGAACCGGGCGCGCCGGTGCCGGCGAGTCGTCCCATCCCGGCACCCAACCCAGCGCCGCAGGTTTCGGAACCATGCCAGCGCAGCACCTTCGTGCCAGCGTGCCTGCAAAAGTGTTGCTGTTTGGTCCGAGGAGCCTGTAAAGGCTCGGGTTGTTGTAGGATAAGAAAGCATCCCGCAGGCACCGCCCGACATCAGTGACCCCGGGAGCGGGATTGCAGTCCAGGCAGGTGGGCGTCTTGCCGCATGGATCGGGCGAGTTGTCCCATTTCTGTCCGCCTGTTCCCGTCAGAGGGTTATCATACCAGTTAGCGGGACAGGTCGGACTGATAATTGCATAGCGGAAGGGTGGAGCCTCGATATAGGCATGGTTGCCGTACGGGCTGATCTGCAGCCTCCTGGCACAGACTTTAAACGGAGTCGCCGGCGGTGCGCCGGGTGAAGGCGCTGGAGCCGCCAGCCTTGTCGTAACAATATGAACGGTTCTCTGGCCTGAGAAGAATGTGGACGGATTTGGCTGGCCTGGCTCTATGCGGTAGGGAAACCTGGCATTCGCCCCGGGCGAGTCCGGCGGCGGGCTGAAATTCACATTATTTCCTTCCACCGTGACCGTCGCCATGTAATCAGCGTCCTCGATGTCGCATTCCGTAAGGTGATAAACGAATACACCGGTATCGGTATCAAACTCGATCGTATTCGATTCGCACGATACGCGGATTATGTTGACGCGATTGGGGTTTGTCGCAGCCGGTGAGGAAGCAGTACCGGCGGGCTGGCGCGCAATCTGTACAGGCGTATGCTCTGTCTGGACCTTAGTCTGACCGGTCTCGAGGGCCTGGGCAGCAACAGCTGCCGCCTGGCGTTCCGAGGCGCTGTGAGCTTCTCCGATCAAGAGCGATCTTGGAGCCGGAGCGGACGGCTCCTGCTGTCCCACATGTGCCAGCTCATGAGCCAGCAGCCTTCTCCCCCTTGCATCTCCTGGGTTGTACTGCCCTTCCTTGAATACCACATCCCGCCCTACGGTGTAGGCGAGAGCGTCTACAGCTCGGGCCGATTCCGAGGCTCTGGGACCGGTATGCACTCTTACCCGGCTGAAGTCCCGGCCGAATCTAGGCTCCATGAAGGCACGAGTCGCCGGATCAAGCGGTTTTCCTGGCGAATGCAGAACATCTTGAACAATGGGAGGTGCACAGTTGGGTCCCTGCTTCAGACTTGAATTCGTCAGAGCCGGACGGCGCAAAAGCTGCCGCTTCCTTGGGCATATGTCGCATTTGCGCTGCAAGAGCGGGCACCTTAGGCACGGGTCCGGTTGCAGGGGTTTTGCTATTTTCATGGAATGTGATCGCATTATCAAGAATAAGACCTCCGGAGTTTGCAAAATCTGCACACTTTGGGCAGGAGCTTTCGAAGATTGCACCTGTCTTCAACCAGCACCGCCTTCAGGCTCATCTTTTCAACTCCTCCATATGCGGTCAAGATCGCTTCAGCCTCGACCGCCAAGCCTCAACAGCCTTCCGATACAATAGGTTCCAGCATCCTCTCTAACAGCTGCACCCAAAGCAGTTGCATTCCATCTTCCTTGCCCTCGACTCAGTGTAAAAGACCGTATGAGCTGCCTCATGGGCCAGTGTGGAAGCGAGATCGCAGCACTTGCTGGAGTTAAATGCGATCTTGCCGACTTCGATATACCAGGAAGTTGGGAACGTCCATCCGCACAGACCCAAGTCCGGGACATAATCATATCTCACCCGGTTCAGGGCTATGGGAATATCTCGCTTGCCGTACCAGCTCAGCTTGGAGCAGGACTTGACCTTGGAGACGGCGACAGGAACGGCAGCTTTCATGGCGGCTTCTTCTGCGGGCGGAAATCCCCTCAATCTGAAACGCTGGATATGGTCGGGTCCAACGCCGCTTTTCCCGGTCAACGAACGTCCGGATAGGGAATTTGCGCCCTGCTGGATAACATGGGTCAATTCATGGGCAAGCAGACGTTTTCCCGAGAGGGACTGAGGATCGTATTTGCCTTCTCGAAAATAGATGTCTCTGCCGCTCGTAAATGCTTCGGCATGAATCTGCTTTGCCATGGCGGCGGCCCGGCGGTCGGTGTGCACCCGGACGGCACTGAAATCATGACCGAAACTCGACTCCATGAATGAACGGGTCTCTCTCGGGAGAGGACTGCCTCCGCCCTGCCTCAGGGAGAGGCGCAGCTCCTGCAATCGGTTCGACTTGCTTTGCTCAGAGCTCTGCCTTTTGGCCATAATTGGAATCTCTTCCTCCTCCGCCTCCTCTCCTTGATCCCCAGACGGTGCCGACTCGCAGCTTTCGCCATAAGGCGCCTTGGCCATGATGGACATTTGACGACTGAAAGACGGCTGATCATTGCCACCTCCTCTGCATGGTTCATGAGGAATTGGGCCGGATCTGCCGGAGTAATGGCTATCTTCGCCATGCGAGAAATCCACCCCGCCTGATGTCTTCTGCCCGGTTATCTGTATTACCTTCTCTGCGATTCTGTCGGCTTCCTGCTCATATTTATCTCCAGGTGCGTTGATAGTGAGCTTCCTTTGGACCGGTATCCGGCTGAAATCATGCCCAAATTGTTGCTCTTTTGAAAAGCGAGCTGCATTATAGAACATCTGACCGGTTGAGTATGGCATTTCATCAGTCCCGGAGTGCATCGAGCCCGAGGCATCCCAGGCGGTGGAACGCTGCAAAACTGGCTTCTTCTTATGGCATTTGTCGCAATTGCGCTGCAGAATGCCTTTAGTCACTGGCCTGATAGATGGGCTATTTAATGCTTTTTGCCTCGTTTGCATTTGCATATTCATGACTACTCCGCCTCATCCCGCCTTATGTCGCCCTGCAACTTCTGTAGCAGCACCGCTATGGCCCGGTCGCGCTCCGCTGGATCTTGAGAGTAGACATAGGGCTGATCCTCGATCTCATTGATGAAAACCCAGGCATAATCGCAGACGCGATTGCCATACATTGAGCTGGTTGTAGCATCCTGGCTTCCTGAAAGCGGCGCAGGCCGCAAGTCCCCCAGCAATGGCTTCAGTGCCCGTACGGCGTCGTCCCCAAGACTGATCACAGCATGTGCAGTGGGAGTGAGTTGATAGCCCGGCAGCCCCCAGGCATTATAGAAAATGCTGCTCTTCAAGGCATTGACATAGACTTCCGCACGCTTCCGTGCAGGAAGGGCGCTATAGGCGACAGGATCCGCCTCTCGCAAAGCCTCCAAAGCCAGAAACGCCGTGCTCCCTCCATCCTTGACCTCCTGGAGCAGAAAGCTCGTGGCTTTAGACCCCGAATCACGAGCTATTCTGATGCTGTCCGCTCCGAAAGGAGGCACATTGAGAGCCGTGTCTTCTCGAAGCTGAACTGAGAGGTCGGATTGCAGATCGGATTGCTTCATTGAAGTCCTCATATCCCGGTTTCCTACGCTCCCTATGGCTTGCTCAATGCCGGAGCTTCCTCAGGCCGTCTGGCTGCAGGTATGGTTGCCCTCCAGGCGTTCCAGGAAGCCCGTGCTTCTTCGAACTGATCTGAGGGCATCTGGCGAAACCCCCGGGGCATTAGGGTTACCTGACCTTGGGAATTGGCGGTATACCCCCAAGTCGCACAGCCGTAGACCTCTCCTCGATTGTTCCCGCTGCGGCATATCACGCAGGATTCAAACTTGGCATTATTGATCTGGCTCCATCCCGGCGTGTCAATCAGGGTCGCAGGTCTGGGAGTTCTCCCGCCTCTGCCTGCCGTTCCCCAGCCCGGCACATCAACAATATTTCCCGTGTTCTGATCACGGCCAGCGATATAAAACGGAGATGGAGCACCTGCTATGCGATCAATGGACCAGGCCAGTGGTGTTTTTCTGGCATCTGTTTCGGGATTGGCCGTGTGTTGAAGGCTTCTGCCCTGATTGTCAATACTTTGCACTGATTGAATGAAGGTTACATCATTGCACTGAACTGTGTTCTTTGGCAAGAACTTCAATTCAGCATCGATTGAGTAACGCGGATTCGCAGGAGGATTGGCATCAGTTTTGTCGTATTTTGTGAAGGTTAGATCGCCATACGCCGTAGGGAGAGCTGTGCCGGTTGTCAGGTCAGCGGTTAAAACGTTGAAGTCGCGATCGGCATAGATTACTGGTTGGTTGCTGGTATTGAGGCCCGCACATCGCAATAGGTATTTCCCTTCAACAAAGCCAGCACCGGAAAAATGTGTGTATTTGAGGATGAATGGCTTTGTAGTGGAAGCAGGACTTCCGGGCATGGTTGAGAAGCCATCTATCATCCTGTCGCCGGGGTCATAGAGCATCCAGGTGATATGAGTAACATCCGGATCGGTGACATGAACATTGACAAGGTTAATCAGGGCGAACATGTTGGGCACAAAATCGGCGACCGCATCAATTCTGATCTTGCTTGGATCTCTGACGCCGGTAACTCCGCCATAACTTGGCGGTGCCGGAGTTCTTTGAAGCGTCCCCGGATGTATCTGCCGGAGGCCGGCGCCTGCCAGCAGGTCCGCCTCGCCTGAGGCTATGCGGCTGGCGGCTCCTTTAGCCTCCCGCTCGGCCGGATCTAATGGGCTGGCAACTTCCAGACTTGATTCCTTGACCCCCACCACGCCAGATTGCGACTGCTGAACCACATGTGCGAGCTCATGTGCCAGCAGCCTTCGTCCGGATGACGTCCCGGGAGCATGTTTGCCTTTTCCAAATACCACACCGCCATCCACCGTGTACGCCAGGGCATCGACCGCCCGAGCCGACTCCGCCGCCTTTGCATCCGTATGAATGCGCACGTGGCTGAAGTCACGCCCAAAACGAGGCTCCATGAAGGAGCGTGTGGCAGAGTCAAGTGGCGTGCCAGGTGAACGCAGAACCGCATGTACAATAGGAGGTACAGTCTCTGGAGCAGAGATGATGGCTGAACGCTGCAGCAGCGGCTTCTTCTTGCGACACTTATCGCGTTTCCGCTGCAAGACTCCCCCTGCCGATTCCTGAGCGCTTTGCTCTGGCTTTCTGGCCTGAACAGCCGTCATTTGGCTCATCTATTCATCCCACGATAAACCGACCTGGCTATTTGCTTGCCTATTTGAGCCGGGCCTTTGCCAATCGAATTAATCCTATCCGCCCGCACAGACGGCACCGCCCCTCCCGAGGCCAGCTCAGGCGCCAGACCGCCTTCTGCAATAAGCCTGGAGAGCTCTTCCTCCACCGCAGCCTTAACCTGCGGCCCGTGCCTTTGCTCCACCGGGAGGCCCTCCAGCACCAGATGCTCGATATGAACCTTAATCATGAACAGCTCCCGATTCTCCTTTCATGCTCTGAAGTTCCCCTCGATGACCGGTTTCTCGGACTTGCGAAATTCCGTTCGGGCAGAGTCCAGAACCAGCTGCATAGTGACCGGCGTATTCTCTGCCGCCGCCAGGAAGGCCGCATTAAGGGCGATGTTATGTATGCTGCCTCCAGTGAGGTTCAGCTTTGCCAGCCGGTCGTAATCCAGGTCCTCCACTTTTGTCTCCGGCGGGAAGACCTTCTGCCACATGATCTTGCGCTCCTCAGGGCCGGGATAGGGAAAGTCCACGATGAAGCGCAGCCGGCGCACAAAGGCTGGGTCCAAGGCGCCCTTCATGTTGGTGGCAAGGATGGCCAGGCCCTGGAAGGACTCCATGCGCTGCAGAAGGTAATTGATCTCGATATTGGCATAGCGGTCGTGGCTGTCCTTCACCTCGCTTCGTTTACCGAAGAGGGAGTCGGCCTCATCGAAGAAGAGAATCGCCCCTCCATCCTCGGCAGCGTCAAAGAGCCTGGAGAGGTTCTTCTCAGTCTCGCCGATGTACTTGCTCACCACCTGGGAGAGATCGATGCGGTAGAGGTTCATCTGCAGTTCATTGGCGATCACCTCGGCAGCCATGGTCTTCCCAGTGCCGCTCTCTCCAGAGAATAATACTCCGATGCCAAGGCCCCGGTTCATCCTCTGGCGAAAGCCGCCCTCGTCATAGACCTTTCTGCGGTTTCTGACCTGAGATGCGATCTGCCGCAGCAGATTGATCCCTGTCAGCGATAGTACGATATCGTCCCAGGTGGCCTTGGGATCCAGGCGGTTTGCCAGGATGTCCATCTGAGGGCGCGTGCTGATGAGACAATTCCCCCAGAGACGCTCATGAAGGCCGCGTTCGTCATCTTTTTCTGCGAGCACATTGGTTGCTATCTGCTTTATCATCACCAGATCCAGGTTGAACTGTCCTGCCAGTAGCGCTGGGCTTTCTCCTTCCTGCTCACCCAGAGCCTCAGCCCAGGCCGCCTCTTGCTCTGCCGGAGTCGGCTTTAATACGTCGAAGGCATTGGACCTGATAAGGCCGGGCCATAGATCTCTTGTGTCCAGAAAGAAGATGCCCTGGCTGCGGCCCAGGAAGCGGCTCAAAGATGCAGCATGCCCTTCTGGGCCTGCGCTAGCCTCAACGGCGTCAAGGTACAGGCAGATAGGAAGAAGGAAGCGTTCTCTTTCCCAATGCTTTACGAGGCTATCCAGTTCGAAGGCATTTGAAGGCAGAAGATCGGCAGGCACTCGGTAAAGATGCAGCCCGAGATTCGCGGCTGCCTGCGAGGCGATGAGCTGCTTGCTGTACCTATCAGGTCCGAGCAGCTGAATGACAGGCAGGGATTGCGATCCTGAGAACTGTTTCATGTAGCTTGCGATCTTATCTACCACTCTTTGCTGGGAAGGTGCGAGTTCTGCCTCTCCTGGTGTTACATCCAACGGGCTTATCAGCGGAGAGAGAAGAACATCTAGATAATTTAGACCCTTGATGTAGTTCACTATCCTCTGATCCAAATGCAGCGGACAGGAGATCAGAGGCTGGCCGCTCGATTGATCTATTTCCAGCATCTTCCAGTAACGCAATTGTCTTTCTGGAGAGATTGCGTCCCAGGTCGGCTCATCAAAGAGAGCAAATGCCAGGGCAAATGTCGGATAAGTGAGGTTCGCGTCGCGCTGCGCCCGGGCACAGAGGGAAGGGATCCGCGTGTCGAGTTCAGGGGCAGCGCATAAAAGAAGCAATTCACTCTCGAAACGGGACAGCCCGAAACGCTGGCTTAGTATAAGCAAGGCAGGCGGAGGATCCAGCTTCTCTGCCTCCTCCATGGCGGCAGCGGCCTCGGCCAGACCCTCCTCAATCGCCGACTGGGGCGGCAGTGGCAGGACAGGTTTTAAAGCTGATTTGGGAGTGGGCTTGCCCAATATCCGTCTCATCCAGGTTCTATCTTTCAGCTTCGTCTCTTCAGGATAGGGAGAAGCTAAAGGCGGAACATTAGTGGCCGCATCTGATGGACCTTCATCTGTCGGGGCTGCAACCGTCGTAGCTGCTTCTTTCGAGCCAAGCCGCTCCAGACGCAATCGCAGCCATGCTAAAGCGGTTGTAAGATAATTATCGTTGCCTTTCTGCCAGTCTGACAGCTCGCTCATTCGATGCTCACCTTCTGGTTGGGATCAAACTCCAGCCTGGGCGGCGTTCCGGTGAGAATGACAGGTATGCTGTCAGCGCCGTCAATACGCAGGCGCACCAGATACGAACCTTCCTCGACATCAGGGATAAAGAAATCAAGTGTGGTTGGCAGAGATTCGTCCGCAGGATTGGTGATAGTCTGAACGTTCGCCTGAGATTCGCCAAACAATAAGACGATGCGCTGCCCTTCCCTTATCCTCGGAGTGCAGGTAACCGTCAGGGTGAGATCGCCTTCTTGAGCCGAGTCAGGCTCTATAGTGATCCTTGGCGCGAGTGCAAAGGGAACTTCATTGGAGGTCCAAGATGGCATATCCGGCCTCCTGGCGACCAGAGATACAGTGTAGAAGCCCGACACCCATCTTGCCATGGCACCAGGATCTTCATTCTGATCTTCCAGATGGACTTCTATTTGATTCGCATTTCCCCCCGGCAAAGGCTCGATCTCAATGTAATCATCCAGGCGCAGGCTGCTGAATCGAACTACCACTCCCTGGCTCTCCAGATGCTTGCCCTTGATAATCAGGTCCTCACCCAATCGTGCCCCGGGCTGAGAGTTTGGCAAGAGCAATTCATCAATCAAAGGCGATGCTGATGAGATGACTTCCGCCCCCCGATCTTCGCTGCCCCGTCTCAATACCGGAAGGCTCGATCTCACCTGCCTCGTGCTCTCAATAAGAAGCACAGCAGCCTGATATGCTGCAGAGATGCGGTACTGTGTCTGGAAGATCATCCACAGCTTCGACATCTCATCAACCGACATTGGCACAGGCGTCAGCCGGACGCGCTCCGGTTGGAGGTCCAGACCGCTCGCTCTGAAGAGATCACTGATCTCTGTCGGGCTGAGCAGATCAGAGGCTATGAGAACGGAATAGTCGTGCAGTATTCGCATGGCTCTGCCCAGAAGTCGATGGCTCATAGTGTCTTCATTGTTCCTTCCATATGCTGTTACAAGATAATAGAGATTCAGGGCCAGAGGAGGAAGGCTGGACTCTCCGGATCGCACATGTCGGGGCATATCCATATTGCGGAGGGCGGCGTTGACTGCCGTTTGGTAGAGGAAGAGGTTGATCTGGTTGTTGGTCCTGTTATTCCTCGCTCTATCGGGCGGCTGGGTAGTGACCTCCAGATCAGTAAATTCCGGGTCTTGATCCCCGTTGTCCAGCAATCTGGCTCCATCCTCGATCAGCCTTTGCAGAGCGGATGTGACGGCTTCAATTGCCAATGAGTTGCTCATAAGCTTCATCTCTTGATCTTCAGATAATCTTCCAGGCTCATAACCGGAGGATCGGCTCGAATTCGTTGTCTTGTGGCGGATGTTGTCGTTGCCCTTATCTCGATGCGGCCTATGGTCACCTGAATTGGAGCCACAGCCTCCGGTTTTTCCACTTTTTCCGATATTTCGTTCCGCTTTGTTTCAAAATAGCTCTTCACACGGGGCTGCACCCTGATTATTCCCGAAGATGCAGACGGCACCGATGACTTTATGCCGATATTCGGCTCGACATTCTTATGCCCGAACCCATCTTCAATGCCCCTATTCTCATTCTCTCGAATCGATCCGAGAGGCACGATCTCCGCCTCCGGCCGAATGATTCTGGGTGCCGGCCGATCCACAGGTTCTGGATCTGGCTTCATTAATAACCGTTTTTCTTCTGGGATTGAAGGAAGGACGGTTTCTTCTGGCTGCAAGCCATCTAATTTTCTTCTTACGGTCAGCATTTTCAGATGGACTGGCTCTTCAGAAGGATGTTCTTCCTCGACGAGAGCGAAAGGTGCGGCCTTTTCCGGCTCATGCCTGCGTTCTCGCCCGGCTTTTCTTTCCGCCTTGCGCACCTCTCTCAATTCTGGAGATGGATCTGATGGGCTTGCCATCCTGGAAGATGCAAAGATCGATGATCGGCGGGAGGGCGTTTCTTCTGGCTGGGGGATTATGCGAGCTGAACCAAAATCGTTTGGCTTCGCGCCCTCGCGCAGGCCTGGTTGAATAGAGGGTTCTTTCAATTCGGATAATGTCTGCATGCTATTGCGCTGCCGGCCTTCCTGTCTTGACGTTCTGGAAGAACCAATCTCAGTCGAAAGGTCCTGGCCGGATAGGTCCCGTTCCCTGGCGGCGATAATGGGAATAGATCTCACTATATTCCTGGCAACAACTCTTGGGTTCAGATTCAATGTATGATTATTTGATTTGTCGAGTCCTTGAAGATTCTGATCTGCTACATCAGAACGTCCATCGTCCCAACTTGAAGTGTTTTGAAGGCCCCATCGAGTGGGTAGAACATAATGGAGCGCCGGCTCAAAATGAGCGGCCAGACGAGGTTGGATCATCTCCATCTGGTGCAGATTCTTTGCCACAATATTTTTGAGATAACTGTTCATCGGCTCACCAGATCCAGATAAATCTGTCTTCTCCAGTTGCTCATGGCCAGGATATCCGCCTCACTCCAGCCGTAAGCCGAAGCTAGAAGATGAACATCACTAAGGATGCGAAACGCCCAGGCATCGATCTCTTTCCAGAGATAAGAGAGTATGTCAAAGGCTGCCTGCCATTTGTGATCGCACTCCGGACAGCATAGGTCCAGCTGGACATCAGCTTGCGGATCGGACTCATTCATCAGCTTCAGAGCTGCCTCATGAACCGTCTCGGGCAGAGCGTCAAAGGCTATCTCTTCCCCCCTGTAGCTGGCATCAAGGATACAGCGCCCCAGCAGAGCCTGAGTCGCCTCATCACGGTCGGATATTTCCACAATGGCTATCAAATCCAGAGTATCTGGCAGTCGAAAATGGACCACGTAATCGTCCATTTCGGCCGACAGACTCTGGCCAGCCTCTGACGACGCAGTCATCCGGATCTCCTCTGAGCTGAAGCTGGCCTCCAGCCACTGGCCGCATCCAGGACACGTCGCCAGACCTGAAAAATTTTGGCCGAAGATCTTCTCTCTAAGAGAGAGAAGTAAAGCGTCCCGCACTCCTATTGGCAGTCTGGCCAGATCTTCGGGCATCTTTTTTTTGCAGAATCCCGCCAGAAGCATGAGAGCCCGCTGTGGAGGTGCTTCATATTGCCCTTTCTCCCATATGTTCAGCAGCTCGCAGGAGGATAGCGATTGTGTCTCCAATTATCCGACCTCAATCAAGCGAGCGTCGACTCCGTCGGTTCAGGAACCTCGACATCCCTCTCCCAGCCCTCATTCTCGAGCTTGATGGTCTGTATAGCAACGGCGTTGGCGTTGGCATCCAGATCGGGAAGGGCCTGGTACTCCGAGACCCAGGCGTTATAGACCTTATAGGCCAGGGCGAGCTGGCCAGCCTCATTGTAGACCTCTATGATCAGATCCTTGCGAAAGTCCTTCAAAGATACTTCGCTTCCCAGGCCCGCCCCGAAGTTCCAGACCTTCTTGGCCCAATTTTCGAACTCCGGGTCGTGGGTCACCCCTCGCTCCAGTGTGATCGCCTCGTACTCTGTTCGACCGGGCGATTTACGGCTGCTGCTAGGATCGCCGCCCTCACGGTGTTTGACCACCTCGGTGGTCTTCTTGAGGGAACCTACTTTGCTGATGCCGGCCACATAACGCCCGTCCCATTTCACTTTGAATTTGAAGTTCTTATACGGGTCGAACCGCTCCGTATTAACGCTGAACTGTGCCATTTTCCACTACCTCCTATGTCTGGATCTGACCTGCCATCTGCTGGATCTTTATCACCACGAACTCCGCCGGCTTCAGAGGGGCAAAACCCACGATGATATTTACGATACCAAGATTGATATCATTCTGTGTAGTGGTCTCTCCATCGCATTTTACAAAATAGGCATCTCTCGGAGTGCTTCCCTGGAAAGCTCCCTGGCGGAAGAGATTATGCATGAAAGCGCCGATATTGAGCCTGATCTGAGCCCACAAAGGCTCGTCATTGGGCTCGAATACCACCCATTTTGTTCCCCGGAAGAGGCTCTCCTGAATGAACAGAGCTGTGCGGCGAACAGGGATATACTTCCATTCCGATCCTACCTGGTCGTTACCTCTTAGAGTTCTTGCTCCCCAGACGACGGTGCCATAGACAGGGAATTTCCTTATGCAGTTGATCGCCATCGGGTTCAGGTCGCCATTCTCATCGTCGGTGAGGGGTATTGTTACACCCAAAACGCCCGCAAGGCTGGCGTCGATCCCGGCCGGTGCCTTGAAAACACCCCTGCTGGAGTCTGTGCGGGAATAGATGCCAGCTATGAAGCCGCAGGGAGGAACATTTCTCGGTCGGTTCTCCTGCAGAGGATCGGGCATCAGAAGCCAGGGGAAATAGAAGGCTGCATTTATGGCATCATCTCCTGTAAGGCTTGAATCAGGACCATTCTCCAAGTTGAGAGGCGTTGCATTCTCGGCGCAATCCGCGATCAGAAACGCGCGACGTTCCCGGCAAAAGGCCTGAAGAGAGGAAAGCGTAGCCGGCGTTGATTCTCCAGGAACACAGAGAAGGTTGAACAGATCGACCCGGTCCAGGAGATGCACACCTCCTCCAGTGCTCAAGAGCAGGTTCCAAAATGCAGAGTCGTTCGGTTCTAAAACGTCCCCATCTGATCCGTCCGTCATCCGGGGAATCGGAGAACCTGTATCTCCCGGGGGCACATCCGGGTCTGGTTCTCCTATTCTGGCGGCGTTGATGATGCTTGAATCCTCATTGATCACCTTGACTGCGAACCGCCGATCATTGGGGTTCATCGAGAGATTCTCAAATGACTCCACTACGACGCCTGAGTCATCTTCGTCGTCGATATTATTAAAGAAGAGGACCTGCAGCCGAAACTTCGTTGGATCGTCCGATCTGATGAGTGTTCTGAATCCGTAATGATTCCCCCATTCACCCGGACTCATGGCGGTCAGGGTTAGCATTCCTTCTATGTCAACCTGAGCTTGGACTGCAGTTTCATCCACCAGTCTGATGACATAGGCGTCTCTTCCTCCGTTCAAGAAGAAGCTGTAGACAGCATAGCCCAGGGGGCTCCTGACATCAAGCCCACCGAACTGGCGTTCATAATCAGGCCAGCTCAAGATCCGCTGGGCCTTACCTGTCGGCCCCTTGTTTGCCCAGCCAACGAACGCTGCGATCGACGTGGCCACACCAGTGATCGTGCGCACACCGCTTGGGATCTCTTCTATGTACACACCCGGATATGTTAATGTAGGTGGCATTTACCTCAACTCCGTTTCATCCCTCTAATTTTTTCTCCACAGGTCACAGATACTTTAAAAAAACATTTTCCCAATTTTCATACGTTACAACTCCCATAAATTATGTCTATTTAGGAGAGATTGCTATCACTGATTTATTCAGGTTGGGATTATATCCGTCCTAATATCTTGGACCACACTCCAAGAACATTTTCTGATGCTTTTATCAGTATTTCCATATCAGACATCGTTCCGAGGCTCTTCAACCGGTCAACCTCCAGGAGATATAGTTCTGTGAATTCGTACTCGAACTCGTTTTTTTCCGCGAGCTTCAAAGCTAGGCTCTTCAGCTCCTTCTTTGAAGAATAACGCTTTGGAAGGTCATCATCGACGAAGTTGAATATTAAACCGCACCTGGTATGGCCTACAGTTGGCGTGGATGGGTTTAATTTAGTCTCTATATAATCTTTAAAAGTATCGCCGTCGACAAACTCTCCACATTCGCATAATAAAACTCGCCTAATCTTATTTCACCACCTTTTTTAACAAGGAAAAAGCCGCAAGCTATATTCAGGAGGTTCATAGCCCTTTGCTCACTCCTTTTCTAAGAGGCCCTCAATGTCAGGAAGACCAATAATTCTCAAATGTCAATTCCTAGCTTATCACATATATAGTTTTCTTACAACCTAAGCTCCCCATGATTTAGGCATATCGTACGTGTTCAGCTCCCCATGAATCGATTGACATCACGAAATGGCTTTGATGATGCTGGTTGAGATGAGCTAAACATATACGACCAACGAAGACCACTTTAACCTGAAGATAATCGAGATGTAGGGTGCGGTTGAGAGCTTCCTCGATGTCTCGATAGATCCAGACGATGTCCGTCACTTGAAGCTATTTTTGAACAGATCTCCTCGCTCGTAAGAGTCCTGAGAGGTGGTGTTAACCGGATCATGCCAAGCGCTAGATCCAATGAGGAGATGGTCAACCCAGCAGCCAAATCCGGCGACGATGGCAGCGATCTAACAAACAGTAATTTTCAGGGATATTTTGCCGAAAAGACAGGCATTCATGCTTTGGAAAAAGCAGATCTGTTCAACCTACTCTGCATTCCTCCCCTCCTTTCATGGTGGGGATACATCTAGCAGCGTCTATCAGGATACTATGGCAGTTCAAGGTGTTGAATACTCAGCTCAGCAACCCAGTCGAACCCTCAGCGATCGTCTTTCACCCTTCGAAGACGTCTTGATCCAGGACTCCACCATCGTCAGGTTACACTCAAAGTTGGCAAGATAGCGGTTATGAGACCCCTGCCCCTCCGGCTCAAAGCCGACATGCTCTGCCACCAGGAGGTGAACGGCCAGGATACGGAAGGCCAACCCCGCCGTCAGCTGGCCCTGGAACAGCTGGTCGGGGGGACGCATGGTGGTTGCGGAGTTCGACCCCCCTGACGCCGATGGGACTGGCAGGGTATCTCGATGGGGGATCTCTTTCCAGTCTCATAGAAAACATACATATCCTCCATCACCAAACCAGGGACTACATGACGAACTTCAACGTCCTTCTGGAGGGCGCCTGGCTGGTCAGAGACGTCAAATCCACCGACGACGCCATCGGGGTCGCGATATCGGAGGCGGGAAAGAGGCTGAACAACAAGAAGCTCGACTTCGTGGAGGTGGAGGTGGGCCAGACGATCTGCCCCGCCTGCGGCGAGTCCCTCGACGGCGTCTTCATGGTGGCGGGAACCGCCCTCGTCGGCCTCCTCTTCGAGATCAAGGTCTACGACGCCGAGAACGAGGAGCACGCCTTCAGGATCGCCAAGGCGATGGTGGGAAAGGCCCTGGGTGCAGTCCCCCTGAAGCTCGTGGAGACGGAGGAGATGGAGGGGGGAAGGTCCGGAAGGCCGACGAGGTCGAGATAGAGAAGATCGAGATATGTAGAGATGGTGCAGGTCTATTTAGGTCGAGATGAAAGATCGTCCAACGGATCAGACCCGCTCCTTCTCCCACTCCGCCACCCGCGCCCTGATGATCACCCGGCTCTTCGCAGCGTCGGTGACCACCAGCTCGTCTCGGATCCACTTCGGAAGGAAGGATAGAACCCCGTTCCTCCCCCCCTCGCGAAACCGCCGATCGCAGAAGAGGATGACGCCCCGCTCCGAGGCGTCTCTGATCACCCTCCCCGCCGCCTGAAGCCCCCGATTTATCGCCGGGAGGGTGTAGGCGATGAGCATCCCGTTCTTCTGGCCATACTTCCTGACGTAGTACTGGTTGGTCTCCCTCTGGATCTCGTTATAGAAGCCCAGGGGGAGGCCGACGACGGCGACGCCGCTCAGTGCCTCGCCCTTGTAGTCTATCCCCTCGGCGAGCTTTCCGCCGGATACTCCCAGGAGGACTGCGCCGCGCTTCTTTCCCGCCCGGAAGAAATCTTCCAGGATCGCCGGGACATCCTCGGCGTTCCTCGGCTCGGAATAGAGCATCTTACCCACCTTCCTTGCGGCGGTCTTGCAGGTCGCATCGTACTGGCTCATCATCGAGTAAGATGTGAAGAAGACGGCTACGTTTCCCGCGACCTCTTCGATTATAGCCTCGATGTGCTCTGTTATCTCCCTCCTATTTCCGGACTCGTCCCTTTTTTCAAGTTGCGTCGTCGCGGTCTTGGCGACCAGAAGGAGCCTGTTCTCCGGGGGGAAGAGATTTGGCAGGCTGATCTTCTTCGCCCTATCCTTCTCGGCGAGGAGGTAGAGTTCGTAGGCCTCCAGGGGCGAGAGGGTCCCGCTGAGCATCACCGTGGCGTTGATGTTGTCCGTCACCCTCCTCACCAGCGGGGCGGGGTCGACGTTGTTCACCTCCAGCCAAGCCCTCTTCTTATCGCCGGTGCCGGCGACGGTGATCTTCCTCTGGTAAGACAGGTCCCTCTCAGCCATCTCCATGTCCCCGAGGAAGAGGAGAACATGAGCGAGGCTGGGCTCGATATCGCCCTGGAGATTTTCGCGGTCTCCCTCGGCGAGCTCCAGCTCCGCCACCATCACCGCCACTTCCGTCGCCGCCGAGAGCGCCTCTTCTACGTCGTCAAACCCCCGATACAGGAAATCCCTGAATAGGTCCGCATCCATGAGCTCTTCTCCCTCCTGCATCCTGATCTGGCGGCTCTGGATGTACTTTCGAAGCCTCGGAAGAAGGGTCCTGACCACCTCCACCCCCTTCAATCGGGATGAAGCGTCGAGGGAGGACTCCTGGAGCCTCGACTGGCCCATAGACTGCTGATACTTCTCCACCTCCTTCTCGGCGAGGTCTATCATCCTAGGAGAGAGGACCCTGGTATTTAAGGCCCTGACGGCGTCTCCCAGGTTGTGGGCCTCGTCGACGAATAGGGTCAAAGAACCCCGGTCCATCTCCAGCCAGTCGAAGATGATCTCCTGGAACTCGGGGCTGAAGAGGTGAGAATAATTTAGGATTACGACGTCGCTCCCCTTGGCGGAGAGGCTCATCACCTCGTAGGGGCACAGCTCCCGGCACTCTCTGATGAAACGGTCCGGAGGTCTGATCCCACTCCGGAGTTCTTCCACCAGGTCCAGGATCGGACCGGAATGCCTGAAGTGGGGCTTGCCCTGAAGCTCGAAGACCTCTCTTGTCATCATGTAGTATGGGCAGAAGGTCCTGTACCCCGGAACTGACTGGTGGGCGCTCTTATCCTGGGAGGGGTCGTAGAACTTCCCTCCCACCTCTCCGAGCCTTGCGATCATCTTCCTCTTCGTCCATTCCCGGAGCCTGGCACATCCGGCGTAGACGGACTCTCCAGAGAACTCGTCGGCGAGGGGGCACATCTTCTGTTTTCCCACCATGTAGGCTATGGTGGGTCGGTGCCTCGTCTTCGACCAGATCTTCGCGATCTCGTCAAGGTATACGTCTATCTGGCTGACGGTCCTCACCGCCACCGCGATCTTTCCTGGTGCCGCAGCCAGGGCCGCGGAGATGCAGCTGGTCTTTCCGCTCCCGGTGGGGGCGTCGATCATCAAGACCGCATGCTCCCCGCCTCTCACCGTCCCATAAACGTCGTCGAGCATCGCGTCCTGATAGGGCCTCAGCGACTCGTAGGGGAAGTAGTCCAGATACACGATGCTCCCTTTTCAGCTTAAAGGTGATAAAGGCTATCCAACAGCCTCCGACCATCTCCTGATCCTCTTCTTCCGACTCGTCTTAGAGGGTTTCAATTAAAAAGGTTTAAATGTAATTACGATATATGATATCCAGGGAGTACCATGAGAACCGCGATCGCTCTTTGCCTTTCCCTCATGACCGCCGCCATCCTGGCGGTGACCGCCGGAGCCTCGCCGGCGTTTCAGGACGGTTTTATCACCGGATATCTAGAGGTAACAGGGGAAGGCCAGACCGAGATAGTCAGCTCCAATATCGATCGCTGGAAGGGGTTTTCCAACACCGAGGTCCTCTACGGTAAGGGTTCTATAGACTACTTCTCGACCGGCGTATGGAACCAGTCCGCAGGAGTTTCGACGATAGATCGCAAGATCGAGTTTCCCAAGGGTCTCCTGGTAAACGTCCAGCATTTCGATTCTTCTAAGGTCTTCAAGGGGTCGGGGGTGGACATATCCAACGTCAACGTCGTATCCTCCTACTCGGGGATGGACCGGATGGTCATCTCCCCCAACGCCACCACCTTCGACGTCAAGAGCGAGTTCAGCGGTATATGGAACCTGGAAGCCTTCAAAAACGACATCAACCGGAAGATCGATACCAAGACAACCCTCGACGGGAAGTTCGAGATAAATAAGGAGCTCATCTTCAGGTGATCCGCGGCGTGAGGCGTCGGCATCGCCCCCTGAGCCACCCTAGCGTCCTCTATGAGACTCATTTAAATTAATTATCGACTTAAACGGGGAGTTATAATGGGACTATTAAACCGCATGAGCACTGTGGTCAAGGCCAAGATGAACACCATCATGGACAGGGTCGAAGACCCCAACGAGACCCTCGACTACTCGTACCAGAAGCAGCTAGAGCTCCTCCAGAACGTGAAGAGGGGCGTCGCCGAGGTCGCCACCTCCAAGAAGAGGCTGGAGCTACAGAGGGCGAAGCTCGCCATGAAGATAGACGAGCTCGACAGTCAGGCGAGGGAGGCGATAAAGGGCGACCGGGAGGATCTGGCGCGTCAGGCCCTGGAGCGGAAGTCTGCCCTCACGGTCCAGATCGAGGGGCTCGACCGGGAGATAGCCGACCTCGCGCGCGAGCAGGAGAAGCTCGAGGCGACAGACCGGAGGCTCACCGCCAAGGTGGAGTCCTTCAGGGCAAAGAAGGAGACGATCAAGGCCCAGTACTCCGCCGCCGAGGCCCAGGTGAAGGTGACCGAGTCCCTCACCGGGATCAGCGAGGAGATGGCGGACGTGGGCCTTGCGGTCCAGAGGTCCGAAGACAAGATCGAGACGATGAGGGCGAGGTCGGCTGCCCTCGACGAGCTGGTGGAGCGAGGGACCCTGGAGGAGTTCGCCGGGGGAGACGAAGTCGAGAGGGAGCTGGCGCGTATCAAGGCCAAAAGCAGCGTCGAGGACGACCTCGCGAGGCTGAAGGCGGAGGAAGGAAGATGATAATCAGGATCATGGGGGAGGGGCAGTACCGGGTATCGTCCGCCCTCCTCGACGACCTCAACCTCATCGACGATCGGATCGTCGAGGACGTGGCGAAGGAGGACGAGGCGGGCTATAGAGAGGATCTCTCCCGCCTCATCCAGGCGATAAAAGAGAAGGGCGAGCCCGTAGACCCCGAGGAGATCCTCGAGTCGGATGTCATCGTCCCCCCCGAGGACCTGACCCTGGAGGAGGCGGAGAGGGTCTTCAGAGGGAAAGGGCTGATCGAGGGTTAGGATCACGGGGTTTGAGATCTGCAGATCGATGGGATCAGAAAGGCCGGTATCAGAGGGGCGTCCCCCACAGAGGATACCACTTCTCCAGATCCTTCTCGATAGGTAGCTCTCCCTCCATAACCGACCGGAGCCGAAACTCCTGGGAGTTGTCCCTCTCATGCCCTTTTTTGGGGACGAAGGGGTAGTAGGCCCCGCCTTTGAAGCTGTAGATCCAGTAGACGGGGCCTTCTCTCCCGAGGAAGTTGTAGAGGGCGCAGAGGAGCTGCTCGCCGAAGCCATGGTCGGTCATCGTCGTGCTGACCAGGTGGACCGTCGCCACCAGGTCGTCGAAGTCCGGGTCCTCCAGGACTACCCAGAGGTACCGGTACTCGTCCTTCTCCAGCTTGAAGCTCGTCCCCGTCTCAGCGGAGCTGTAACGGAGGAGCTCCTCGATCTCGGACCGGGCCGCCTCGTACCTCGACGACTCGATGGGCTTTAAGCAGATCCCGGCTTTGCCCGCCGGCGAGAGGCCGAGGTTCGCCTGGAGGGTGATGCTGGCCGTCGATATGGCGAAGAGCCGGTCGAGCTTCGACTTCGGCAGCGTGCTCTTTCCCAGGATCGCATCCAAGATCTTCAGCCTCATATCCGCCTCACCTCAACTGACATAAATCTCAACTCGACCTCACCTAAACCTCAACTCGACATAAGCTCAGGATCTCCCCAGCTCCTTTCCCATCCTCTCCAGGGCCGCGATCCTCTTCTCCACGGGAGGGTGGGTGGAGAGGAGGTTCATGATCGACGAGCCGGAGACGGCGGGGATGATGAAGAAGGCGTTCATTCCTTCCGCCTTCCGCAGGTCCTCCTTCGGTATCCGGGGCATCACCCCGCTGATCTTCATCAGGGCCGAGGCGAGGTTTGAGGGCTGGCCGGTGATGACGGCGGCGCCCCGGTCGGCGGCGAACTCCCGGTACCGGGAGAGGGACTTTATCATGAGGGTGCTCGCGACCCAGACGGCGGCGGAGACGATGAAGGCGACGGCGACGCCGCCCCTCCCCCGGCCGGAGCCTGAGCCCCCGAAGAAGAGGGAGTATCTGACCATGAAGAAGGCGACGGTGGAGAGGAAGCTTGCTATCGTCATCACCATAACGTCCCGGTTCTTGACGTGGGTCAGCTCGTGGGCGAGGACCGCCTCCAGCTCCGCCGCTGAGAGCTGACGCATGATGCCGGTGGTCACCGCCACCACGGAGTTATTCGGGCTTCTGCCGGTGGCGAAGGCGTTGGGCATCGCCGTCTCGACGACGGCGATCCGGGGCTTCGGGAGGTCCGCCATGGCGCAGAGCCTTGAAACCATCTGGTGGAGCTGCGGCTCCTCCGTCTCGGATACGATCCTGGCCCCCATGGACTTGAGGACGAGCCTGTCGGAGAAGAAGTACTGGACGAGCATGAATATGCTCACGAAGGCGAGCATCCCCACCATCCCCGTCCCTTGGCTCGCGAGGATCGCTAGGAAGGCGAGGTAAACCACTGCCAGGAGGAACATGGTGACGAGCATCCTCGCCTCCAGTCCCCTATCGTGCTGCCATTTTCTTTTCATCTTCTATTCGCACCTTCTTTGAAGCTTGATCCCTGGGCTGCTCGAGGCTATGCTGATATATCCCCAGTATATCGATCTCGCCCGCCTCCCGTCAAGAGGCCCCAAGCCCTCTCGACCCCTCACCCCTCCACCAATTTAGAGTTCACCTGGCGGCTTTTGCCGGAGATGTCGACCTTCGCCCGCTCCGTCACCGTGGAGTTGGCGGGGACGGCCACCACCAGCTCCCTGAGGAGGTTTCCTTCGCCGTCCTCCAGGACGACGTTGGCCGTCCCCTCAGCATCGCCGGAGTTCGCGAGGGTGATGGTGCAGTCGGCGTACCAACCATCTTTTAGGTTCCAGCCTATCCTCACCTCGAACTCCTCCAGCCGGATATCGGCGGCCCCCTTCCCGACCTCTGCCGCCGGCTCCGATCCCAGGATCGAGGGGGGAAGCCAGCCTGCGAAGCTCGCCGTCCATTCAGGGTCTGCGGGTGGGCTATCCGCCAGCATCTCCCGCCAGGCCTCGTCGGTGAGCCTCTCGTCCATAGGCTGCAAGAACTCGTAGTAGCTGTAGACCGGCCCCGCCGCCAGGCGGACCGTTCCGCCAGGGTCCTCGAAGGCGACGACGGCGATCTTCACGTATCCGACCGCCTCCTCCAGGACGAGTCCGGAGTTGGCGTCGGTATGGACGTCGGCGACGACCGTCGTCTTCTTCGACCTGTCGTCTACCCCTTCCAGGACCGAGTTCAGCGTCTCGCCGAAGTCGCCGATGAAGGCCACCTCCTCCTCCGTCAGCCGCCTCCCTGCAAGCTCCGCCCTGGCGATCTCCTCCAGCTTTGTCAGGATCGTCTCCAGCCTCTCCAGCCTCCTCTGGGAGGGGTCGTCGAGAAGGCCCGCCTCCTCGAGGACCTCCCGGTTCATCTCAGCGAGGAAGAGGAGCCTTCTATAGACCTCGGGGACCGGCTCCACGAACCCCACCTGGGCATCGGGCTCCTCCGGGGGCATGGCGATCGCCCGGAGGGTGTAGCTCTGCTTAGCGTAGAGGATGGTGTCGTGGCGTAGCTCCGTCCAGGAGGCGAGGGCGGTCGTCAGGGCCTTATCCTCCCAGGCCACCGTCCTCACGAAGGCGGGGCTTCCGGGGTCTGGCTCTTCGAGCAGCGGCCTCAGGGCGTAAAGCCACGACCAGTAGAGGTTCTTCTGCCAGTCGTCCTCCGTGAGGGTCTTGAACTCCTCTTCAAGCTCCCCCCGCCGTATCGAGTAGTCGGTGTAGCTAGAGTCCTCCAGGGCCTCCAGGATCTCGTCGGCCCGGATCGATCCCAGGACAGCCATGATGTCTAGGCCCCGGGGGAAGTGGCGGCCGTAGGGGCCCCAGGTGAAGGGGTCGCCCTCCCCGGTGAAGCCGCCGACGTTGGGGATCACCAGCTTCTGGAATATGTACGAGTCGGGGACGAACCTCTGCCCCATGAATCGCAGGCCCGCCGTCGCCGCCAGGCACTCGTCCGCCTGCTCGGGGGTGAAGGGGGGCTCGATCATGCAGGCAGGGGAGTCGATCCCAGTTCCGCCGAAGATCCGGGGCGGCCTCTCCTCCGCAAGGGTCGCCTTCAGGAGGGAGAGGTCTTCGGCGGATAGGTCTTGGGCCGGGACCGGGCCGAAGAGCCCGTCGATGGCTTCGTTGTACTCGTAAGGGCCGAGGTCGTCGGAGAACCCGACGTAAAACGATGTGATGTCGTAGATCCTCTCCCACCGCCCCTTGGAGTCGGGGTCTTCGAGGAGGTTTCTTGCTATCATGCTCGCTGCCAGGGTCTGGATCCGGGCCTCCTCCTCGCTGGCTATGCATCCGCCTTCGCATCCCTTGAGGAGAAAGCCCATCCTCCCGTACCAGACCATCGCCTGGAAGTAGTTCTTCAGCCTCTCGGACCTAGTGTAATGGCCTCTGGGGCTGTACTGGGAGTAGTCCTCGTCATAGCCAAATATCGGCGACGATCCAAACCCGGCACCTCCCCGGATGAGGGCGAGCTCCGAGTTGACCGCCTCCCTGACGAAGGGAGGGGCCTCGAAGCTCTTCTCGTCGAGCTCCTCGGCGGTGAAGTAGGGGTATGCACCCTCGAAGCTTTTCGGGTCGCATTCCCGGGGCCCTCCCGGACAGAGCTGATCGGCCCGCGGCTCAAGAAGGCTCTGGGCGACGGAGAAGAAGGCGACGTTCATCTTTGCCGCCTCCTTAGCCTCGCCGGAGGAGGCCTCGTACTCGGCCTGGGACTTTGCCAGCATATCCTCGGTGATGGACCAGAGGTCGTCGTAAAAGTGCTCCTCCTCTATCCTCCGGAGCGTCTCGCTGAACTGGATGTGGTAGATGTGGAGGAGGGAGTCGACGGATACATAGATGGGAACCTCAATCCTCTTCAGGATCTTGTAAGGAGCCGTCATATCGTCCCGGTTCGGAGAGAAGGGGTCATCGATGACCACAAAACCGTTCTCCTCCAGCCGTTCCAGCGCCCCGGGTCCCAGGGGCACCTTGGAGGCGAAATCCTCGTAATTATCGATATCTTCTGTCGAAAGAGGGAGCTTGTACCCGGAAGCATCCTCTTCCACGCCACCAGCTCCATGGGATAGAGTTAGGATCGAGATCAGTCCGATCGCTACAGCAAACCAGATCCCATGGGCTCGCCTCTCTGCGATGATCGTGTCCATGATAACCCCCATTTCCATAAAACTACAGGTCCAAATTATATGAAGGTTTTTGAGGTTTATGGGAGGTCTAGGGCTGATAAAAGCTGGAACGGCTTCACACCGCCCGCTTCACGCCGCTCCCTTGGTCGGATCGTCTTCGCCTTCCCCTCTCAGACCTCAGACCGCGAAGGAACTTCTCGGCCTCCTTCTTATGCCCCTTCATCTTCTCTTCGCCGATCCGGTCGAGCTGGGATGCCAGGACCCTCGTCCTGGGGTTCTCTTTGAAGACCTCCCGATGAAGGTCGAGAAACCGCCAGAATAGGCCGTCCCAGACCTTCTGCCACTCCCCTGCCGGATAGTCCCCCATCCTCCGGATATAAGCTGAGCCGCTTATGTAGGGCTTCGTGGTGATGAGCCCACCGTCGGCGTATGTGGACATCCCGTAGACGTTGGGGACCATCGCCCAGTCGCAGGAGTCGATGAATATCTCCATAAACCACCGATAGACCTCGGCGGGGTCGATCTCGACGAGGTTCATGAAGTTTGCGAGGACCATCAGCCTCTCGATATGATGGGCGTAGGCGTGATCCAGCGCCCGGGATACGACCCGGTCCACCGGCAGGACTCCTGTCGTCCCATTGTATAGAGATGGCGGGATCTTCTCGTGGTGGCCCCAGAAGTTCGATCTCCTCTCTTTCTCCCCTTCGAGGAGGTAGACCGCCCTCATGAACTCGCGCCATCCGATGATCTGCCGGATGAAACCCTCCAAGGAGTTGATGGGGACGGCGGCCTTCCCGGCATACTCGAGGGTCCTATCCAGAACCTCCCGGGGTGTGAGAAGGCCGATGTTGAGGGAGGAGGAGAGGAGGGAGTGGAATAGGAAGGGGTCGTCGGCCCCCATGGCGTCCTCGTAGTCGCCGAAGTGGGCAAGCCTCCTCTCCAGGAAGTCCCTGAGCCAGAGCTCCGCCTCTTCATGGGTCGTAGGATAGTTGAAGCCCTCCGCGGAGCCGGGGTTATCTGGGAATTTCTCTTCGACGTACCCCTTCGCCTCCCGGACGTGGCGGCTCTCTTCGAGGACCGGGAGCGGCGGTATCTCCAGATCCTCCGGAAGACGCTTCCGGTTCTCGGAGTCATAGCTCCACCTTCCACCGACGGGCCGTCCGTCTTTCATGAGGATATCGAGCCTCCGCCTCTGTTGGCGGTAAAAGGAGGCCATAGAGCGGCGATCAGTCCCTCCGAAGAGCTCCTCGACGACGGAGCTCGGCGTCAGAAATCCCGGGGATTCGTCGACCTCGACTCTGACCGAAAACTCCTTGGCCTCCTCAAAGAGGGACGATCTCAGGGGGTGGTCGACAATCTCCGCCGCCCTCACCGCCTTTATCCCTCGGTCTCTAAGGGCGGCGAAGAGGTCCGATAGGGTCTCTTCAGGCCTGTTCTCCAGGTATTCGACCTGTAGTCCCATCCCCTCCAGCATCTCTCCATAATGCTTGATGGATGCCCTCAGGAGGAGGAGCTTTTTTTTGTGGAACCTGAACTCGGAGAAGAATCGATCCTCTTCAACGAGAAATGCCACCGATACCTCCGGGTCTCGAAGGGACGGATGGTCCCGGAAGAGGTGGTCGGGAAATATTATCGCTCCTTTAGCTCCTCTTTCGCTCATCTCCATCTCCTTTAAGCTGAAGGCATCTAGACCTTCTGCAGCTGAAGGCATCTAGACATTCTGCCTTTATTCTAGGGATCTTCAGGGATTAACCTGTTCCTTCGACCAAAAACTCTTCAATATCTTTTTAAATATGGAACAACATTGATCTGTATATGGCAGAGCCTGTGAGGATCTCCGACATCTACCTCTACCTCCGATGTCCGCGGCTCGTCTACTTCCAGGCGATGGGGAGTAGGGTCTGGCCGGAGGCGGCGAACCTCTCAAACCTCCTGATGAGGGAGGTGGCCCTCTCCCTATCGGAGTTCGAGCCGGAAGGGGGAGCAGATCTGGAGGCCTTCCTCCGGGAGAGCCTAGAGAGGGCCAAAATCGAGCTTCCAACGATCTTTCGCGATGAGATCAACCCCGCCGACCTCCTCGCCGCGGCAGAGGCTGTCGGTGAGGTGGTGGGAGATCTCGGATCGAAGCTATCGCCGAATCTCGGCCTCCTCAGCCCCTCCGAGGTGGACGTCGAGCTCCGGTCAGACCGGCTCGGCCTCTCCGGGAGGGTCGACCGGGTCGTATCGAGGGGGAAGGGGGACGGGCCGGAGGGCAAGGCTCTGATCCCATCGATGATAAAGACCGACCGCCCTCCTGAGAAGGGGGTCTGGCGGAGCGACCGGCTCCGGCTCACAGGGTACGCCATCCTCCTGGAAGACCAGATGAACCTCCGGATCGATCGCGGGCTGGTGGAGTACCCCTGGGCCGGAGAGGTACGGGAGGTGGAGCTTCGCAGCTCTGACCGGAGGAGGGTCCTTCGGATCCGGGACCGGGTGAGGGCAATCAAAGGCGGAAAGCTCCCCGATCGGCCCCGGGACGCTCCGTGCACCGGCTGTCCCGTCCTCGACTCCTGCGAGACGAGGGCGACCCTCGCCTCCAAGTTCTTCTGATCCAGAAGCGTTATATTCCAAAGGAGCGGAAGGTCGGAACATGTTCGCAAAGAGGCACGTCATCTCGATGCGGGAGTTCTCCCGGGACGAGATCGACTCCGTCCTCGACCTCGCCGAGTCCCTGGAGCCCAGCGCCCGAGGCGGGAGGTGCGAGGCGCTCAGAGGGAAGATCCTCGCCCTCCTCTTCTTCGAGCCGTCCACCCGGACCCGCCTCTCTTTCGAGACGGCGATGATGCGCCTCGGCGGCAAGACCCTCAACCTCGGCCCCGCCGAGGGGTCGGCGATGGCCAAAGGTGAATCCCTCGCCGACACCATCAGGGTGATAGGCGCCTACGCCGACGCCCTGGTCATCCGCCACCCCAAAGAGGGATCGGCCCGTCTCGCCTCCCAGTTCTCGCCGGTGCCGGTCCTCAACGCCGGGGACGGAGCAGGCCACCACCCCACCCAGACCCTCCTCGACCTCTACACCATAAGGAAGGAGAGCAGCCTCGACGATCTCAAGATCGCCCTCGTCGGCGACCTGAAGTACGGGAGGACCGTCCACTCCCTCGCCTACGCCCTGGCGCTCTACGGTGCAGAGATAACCCTGGTATCGCCCCCGACTCTGGAGATGCCGGACCGGATCAAGGCGGACCTGGCGGGGAACGGGACGATCGTCCGCGAAACCCACGCCCTCGACGACGTCCTCGGTGAGGTGGACGTCCTCTACATCACCAGGATCCAGAAGGAGAGGTTCCCGGACCCCTACGAGTACCAGAAGGTAGCCAGAAGCTACAGGATCGGGACTGAGAATCTGGAGGGTGCGAGGGACCGGCTTATTATAATGCACCCCCTCCCCAGGGTCGACGAGATCGAGCCGGAGGTGGACGAGACCCGCCACGCCGTATACTTCAGGCAGTCCTTCTACGGCGTCCCTGTGAGGATGGCGCTCCTCAAGATGCTGGTGGGTGATGGGCTTGAATGACGACGAGATGAAGCTGAGGGTGACCCCCATCGGAAACGGGACGGTCATCGACCACATCCCCGCGGGCCAGGCGCTCAACGTCCTCAAGATACTGGGGATAGATCGGACGACGGAGGCGACGATAAGCGTCCTGATGAACGTAGCCAGCCGCAGGTCGGGGAGGAAGGATGTAGTCAAGGTGGAGGACCGAGAGCTCAAAGAGGAAGAGGTCAACAAGATCTCCCTCATCGCCCCGGGGGCGACGATCAACATAATCCGAGACAGGAAGGTCGTCGAGAAGCGGACCGTCGATATCCCGGACCTGATCGTGGGGGTTTTGAGGTGTCCTAACCCCTCATGCATATCCAACACCAGCGAGCCGATCAAGTCCCATCTCCTCGTCAAGAGCAAAAACCCCGTGGTCCTCAGGTGCGTCTACTGCGAGCAGACGATCGTGGAGAATATAGCAGACTACTTATTATAGGAGGCTGAAAGCCCCCCAGCTGATTACCCTTTCAAGGACGGAGTTTGAGATGACGGTAAAAGACGGCGATTTCATCAAGGTAGATTACACCGAGAGCGTAGACGGGCGGGTGATATCCACCACGAACCGGGATGTGGCCATGGAGAACGACATATACGAGGATGGCGTCGATTACGGGCCCGCCCTCATAGTGATCGGGTCCGGGGACGTGGTGGAGGGGTTCAAAGACGAGCTGATAGGAAAGGAGATCGGAAGCTCCGGAATCGTGGAGGTCCCTCCCGAGAAGGCCTACGGCGTCCGGGACCCCGAGAACGTCGAGCTGATACCCCTCACCAAGTTCAAGGGGGAGAGGCCTGAGATCGGGTTGAGGGTCTCGGTAGACGGGAAGATGGGAACCCTCACCCGGATCATCGGGAGGAAGGCGAGGATCGACTACAACCACATCCTCGCCGACAAGGTTGTAAAGTACGATTACACCATCGCCGAGAGGATCGAGGAGAGGCAGGAGAAGCTGGAAGGTCTGATCAAGATCTTCGCCAAGATCGACCTGAAGGCCGAGGTTCTGGAGGGGGACATCGCCGCGATCGACTCCCCCTGGGAGATGAGCTACTACAAGGAGTGGCCGATGATAAGGCGGGGGGTTGCAGAGATGGCCATGAGGCTCCTCGACCTCAAAGAGGTCAGGTACATCGAGAGCCACAAGCTCGCCCCTTCCGTCACCTCCCAGCTGGTATCCCCCCCCTCCAAGTCCCAGGAGCCGGAGGAGGTGGCTATAGATGACAACAGTCCGGAAGAGGATCGAAAGCAGGGAGAGGAGTAGCTGAACTATCGGGGGGGCGGGCGTCCCTCACCCGCCAGCTCCACAGGCGGGCGTCCCCCCTACATTTTTCTGGCAAAAAGTTTTATAGGGCCGGTACCATCTCAGATCTCATGGCGCAAGAGCAATCTGCGTGGGATCGTTTTCTATAACATCGAAGCGCTTCGTGGAGAAAAGGTTCGGATCTTCGACACCACCCTCCGGGATGGTGAACAGACCCCCGGCGTCTCCCTGACCCCGGAAGAGAAGATCATCATCGCTCGGCAGCTCGACAAGCTCGGCGTCAACGTCATCGAGGCCGGTTTTCCCGTATCTTCTCGCGGCGATTTCGAGGCGGTGAAGATGGTGGCTGCCGAAGGCCTTTCTGCCGACGTCTGCGGCCTTGCTAGGATTATCAGAAAGGACATCGACGCCTCCCTCGACGCTGGGGTCGACATGGTCCACGTCTTCGTCTCCACATCGGAGATCCAGATCCAGCACACCATCAAAAAGAGCCTCCAGGAGATCGTCGCCCAGTCGGTGGAGGCGGTGGAGTACGTAAAAGATCACGGTAGGATCTGTCTCTTCTCGGCGATGGACGCCACCAGGACCCCCGTCCCCTTCCTCAAGGAGATCTTCGGGGCGGTGGAGGGGGCGGGCTGCGACATCATCAACATCCCCGACACCGTGGGGGTAGCGGTTCCTACGACCTTCTACAGGCTGGTGAAGGAGATCTGCGAGGGGACGAAGAATATGGTGGTGGACGTCCACTGCCACAATGACTTTGGCCTCGCCGTCGCCAACAACCTCGCTGCCTTCGAAGCGGGGGCTAGAGAGGTCCAGGTTGCTGCCAACGGTCTGGGGGAGCGGGCCGGCAACGCCAACCTCGCCGAGACGGTGATGTCCCTCACCTCGATGTACGGGGCAGTGACCTCCATCAACACCCCTTACCTCTACGAGACGGCGAAGCTCGTCGAGAGGCTCTCGGAGGTGAGGATCTCGAGGACGGCGCCCATCGTCGGCGAGAACGCCTTCGCCCACGAGAGTGGGATCCACAGCCACGGCGTCCTGGAGAGGACCGACACCTTCGAGCCGGGGATCATGACTCCGGAGATGGTGGGGCACAAGAGGAGGATCGTCCTCGGAAAGCATACCGGAAGACACGCCGTCAAACAGTCCCTTTCGGAGATGGGCTACGCGCCCGATGATGGACAGCTGAAGGAGATCCTGGAGAGGGTGAAAGACCTGGGGGACAAGGGGAAGTGCGTCACCAGCGCTGACCTCCAGACGATCGCAGAGGTGGTCATCGGAGAGCTGGCGAGGGAGAAGCAGGCGGTGATCCTGAAGGAGCTGGCGGTGATGACAGGAAACACCCTCACATCTACGGCGACGGTGAGGGCTGTCGTCCGGGGCGAGGAGAAGGTCCTCGCCAACATCGGCGTAGGCCCCGTCGACGCCGCTCTCAACGCAGTCCGGGGGATCCTGGGGGACGAGACCGCCGTCAAGATCAGCGACTTCCGGATCGAGGCGATAACCGGCGGGTCCGATGCCCTCGCCGAGGTGGTGATCGGCGTCGAGAACGGCCGCCTCGGAAGAAAGGTGACGGCGAGATCGGCAAGAGAGGATATAGTTATGGCCTCGGTGGAGGCGCTGATCAACGCCATAAACAGGCTTATGCTCCTGGAGGAAGACGAAATTTGAGCAGAGGAAAATTCGAGGTGATAGACACTCACTGTCACCTCGACTTCAAGAACTTCAATAAGGACAGGAACGAGGTGATCAGGAGGGCTATTGATGCTGGGGTGACGACGATGATAAACTCAGGCATCGACCTCAAGACCAACCGAAAGACCCTGGAGCTTGCGAAGAAGTACGATTTCATCCGGCCGACCCTGGGTCTCAATCCCAACGGCCTCGGGGAGACGACGGACGCCGAGGTGGCCGCCACCCTGGAACAGATCAGATCTCACGCCGAGGAGATCGTCGGCGTCGGGGAAGCGGGGCTCGACTACTACCGATGCCCCGACGAGAAGGGGCGGGTTCGACAGCGAGAGGTCTTCGGCAAAGTCGTCGAATTGGCGAGGGAGCTGGCCCTCCCCCAGGTGATCCATGCGAGGCTCGCCGAAGACGAGGCCTTCGATATGGTCAAAGACCTGAATAAGGTCGTCTTTCACTGCTACAGCGGAACCGTGGGGACGATGAGAGATGCCCTCGACCGGGGATTCTACATATCCCTCGCCACCGTCGTCTGCAAGTCCGCCCAGCACCAGGTCCTGGCGCGTCAGGTCCCCCTCGATCGGCTCCTCATCGAGACCGACAGCCCCTTCCTCTCTCCGAAGAGGGGCAGGAACGAGCCTGCCTACGTCCTCGACGGCCTCAGCCTCATCGCCAGGATAAAGGACCTCCCTGCCGAAGATGTAGCGAAGGCCACCACTGCCAACGCCAGAAGGATATTCAACCTCTGAAGGGCTGCCGGCAGAGAGGGTCGCCCCCCCCCGGGCCCGGGGATCGAGATTGGGTCCTTTCTCCCTCCCCGTTGTTTAATTTTTGCTTTATATTTATTTTCTGGACGGATTTCTTCTACTTGAGACGGAAAATTATAATAGATCGGTCAGAAAACCGGTATGTAACCTAGATGGACCAGTGATCCGATGCCGATACGCTTCGAACACATAATGAGGTATCTGGGCTCCAAGAAGGAGAAGGGGAGGAAGAAGATCGGCCTTCTGGTCGACGGCCCCAACATGCTCCGAAAGGAGTTCCAGATCGACCTGGAGGAGATCAGAGACATCCTGAAGGACTACGGCGACATCAAAGTGGGGCGGGTCTTTCTGAACCAGTACGCCTCCGAGAAGCTGGTGGAGGCGGTAGAGAACCAGGGGTTTGAGCCGGTGATCTGCACCAGCGACGTCGACGTGAGGCTGGCGGTGGAGGCGATGGAGATGATATACAACCCGGTGATAGACACCATCGCCCTCGTTACGAGGGACGCCGACTTCAAGCCCGTCCTCTTGAAGGCGATGGAGCACGGCAAAGAGACGGTGATCTTCGGGGCGGAGCCCGGCTTCTCCGTCGCCCTGAAGAACTCCGCCGATTACGTCATCGTCCTTCGGAACGGCGAGTACGTGGTGGAGTGATGGTAACGATTTAGATGTATCGTTCTGCCAACAGCGATTTGCCAGCAGCTATTTGTATCCCCTCTTTCAGACGGATGGCAAAAAGGCAGAAGCTCGAGGATGGTGATATGGAGGCAAAGGAGTTCTTCGGAGGCGCGGGGCGGGCCAGCGCCGGGAGGCTATCTCTTAAGGCCGGACGGCAAAGAGAGGGGGGCCGCGAGGATAGGTGGAACGATCCGGACCCCTGGGACGAGGATCGGATCTCTTCTTCTGGCGGATTTCGGCTTCCTGTGACGTACTCGGGGATGATCCTCGCCTTATGCGTCATCCTCTTCTTCGTCAGGGTTTTGGCCCCAGCTTTCACCTTTGACTATCTCGCCCTCAACCCCGCCACAGTCGCATCCCGCCCCTGGACCCTCATCACCCATATGTTCATCCACGCCGACATGGGCCACCTCTTCTTCAACATGCTCTTCCTCTTCTTCTTCGGGATGGAGCTGGAAAATAGGGTCGGCGAGTCGAAGTTCCTCCAGATCTTCATCATATCCGGCATCGTCGGAGCCGTTGGCCAGATGGCGGTCCTCCCGGCGGGCTCCATGGTGGGGGCCAGCGGAGCCCTCTTTGGGGTCATGGGGTGCCTCGCTGTCATCGCCCCGGAGATCAAAGTCCTCCTATTCTTCTTCATACCTCTGAGCATAAGGGCGGCGGTCGTCCTCTTTGCCGTCATAGACTTCACCATGATGGGGTCGGGGGACAGCATCGCCCACATGGCCCACATAACGGGCCTCCTCGCCGGCCTCGCCTACGGCGGTATGCTGAAAGATCGATACCGTTACAGGTACCGTTAAGCTCTTGTGGGGTCGGCGAAAAGGAAGGCATGAGGGTGACGGGCCGTCAGGGCAGGAAGGCCCTCCCCGCGGAGAATGTGGTGGTAGCCTGGGAGACGAGATCGGAATTATTGTGGGGGAGACGAGCGCCCTCGAGTTCAAGTTCTTGATGGCCGGGGAGGCCTCCAGGGGTAGCTATGTCAAGGTGAGAGACGGCTCAAGAGACTGGATCTTCGCCCAGGTGCTGGAGGTGACCAGGTCCAACGTCGCCTACGGCCTCAACTCCATCGACCACGATAACCCGGAGGGGAGTGAGCGGGTCATCGGGTCCGCTCGGGTCATCGGCGTGGCCTCAGGGGGACGGCTGGAGATGCCGACGAACCCGCCCCGCCCCGGCGATCCGGTCCTGAAGGCCGACGACCGCCTCATCGAGATGGGGCTGGGCCTCTCCAGGGGGAACCTCTACATCGGCCTTTTGGAGGGCCACGACCTGAAGGTGAAGCTCGAAGCCGACACCTTCGTCCAGAAGCACTGCAGCATCCTCGCCAAGACCGGGAGCGGAAAGTCCTATACTGCGGCCGTCGTCCTCGAAGAGCTCCTGGAGAAGGATGTCGCCCTCCTGATAATAGACCCCCACGGCGAGTACGCCTCCATGAAGCAGAAGAACACCAAGGGAGAGTTCGCCAGGTTCGAGGTCAAGCCGAGGGGCTACGACGTGACGGTCTACTCTCCCGCAAGCCAGGTCGTAGCCCCGGGGGCCGACCGGCGGTTCCGGTTCAACGGCAAGAACATGACCGCCAGGGAGCTATCGGCGATGCTCCCCGAGGACGTCAACAACAGCCAGAAGGGGGTCCTCTACGAGGCGATAAAGATCCTCAGCTCCGACGGAGGCGACTACGAGCTCGAGGACGTCATCGCCCAGGCGGAGAAGGACACCAGCAAGGCGAAGTGGGGGCTCATCGGCCACCTGGAAGCCCTGTCAGATCTGGGGATATTCTCGGGGAAGGGGACGGAGCTCGGCGACCTCCTCCAGAGGGGGAGGGCCTCCGTCATCGAGATGACCGGGGTCCCCCCGGACCTTCAGGGGATGATCGTCGCAAAGCTCCTCTCGGACCTCTTCGAGGCGAGGAAGAGGGGAAAGGTCAACCCTGGGATGGTCGTCGTGGAGGAGGCCCACAACTACATTCCCGAGAGGGGTAGCGGCAAAGCCGCCAGCACCGCCGTCATCAGGACGATAGCCGCCGAAGGGCGGAAGTTCGGCCTGGGCCTGCTCGTCATCAGCCAGAGGCCGGCAAGGGTCGACAAGAACGTCATATCCCAGTGCAACACCCAGATAATCCTCAGGGTCACCAACCCCAACGACCTGCGGGCTCTCAGCAAGGGGATCGAGGGTATGAGCTCTGAGCTGGAGGAGGAGATCAAGAGGCTCCCATCGGGGACGGCGATGGTGGTGAGCAGCGAGATCGAGCACCCCGTCACCGTCAAGATCAGGCCGAGGAAGAGCAGGCACGGCGGCGTCAGCACGCCGATCGTCGGCGGTGATAGGAGGGGCATCCGGGCGGGGAGCGAAACGGGGGCGAAGGCTCCCGCCTCTCCGTCGGGGTCGGCGAGGAGAAGCGGGGGTCCTGAGGCGGAGGCAGATAAGAAGAGCGGTGGCGGGAGCCTTCTGCGGAAGATCCTGGGCAAATGATCCGTCTTTAATATCATTCTTTTATAATATCATTCAGTTAAAGAGGTCCGGGGTTTTCATCTTCATGAGGAAGATAGATGCCAAAGAGGCTGCCACCGCTCCAAAGAAGAAGGTTGCCTCAGGGCTGAGGTACTGCCATAGGACCCCCGCCAGAAGCCCCGAGGCTATGGCGGCGGTTCCAACGGCTCCGTAGTAAACCCCAAGCCCCGTCCCTCTCGCCTCGGCCCGGCATAAATCCGAGACGAAGGCCCTCTCCGCTCCGTCGACGAGGGCGAAGACGAGGCCGTAGAGGGCGAAGAGGAGGACGAGGACGATCGTCGAAGAGGCCAGGGCGAATCCGAGGGAGACGAAGGCGAATAGGGCGTAGCCTATGGAGAGGACCCTCTTTCTTCCGACCCGGTCCGACCACGACCCGCTGGGGATCGAGAAGATCGTGTAGACCAGGTTGAAGAGGATGTATAGAAGGATAGGAGCGGCGACGGCCATGTCCCCGGCGAAGAACTCCGCGGAGCGGAGGATGAAGAACATGTAGCTGAAGTTTCCCAGGGCGAAGAGGGATGCTACGGCTATGAAGGGGACGAGGGCGGGGGAGAGGCCTGAAATGCCGGGACGGAGGCAGTCGGCGGGATATCGTGGGCTCTCCTTGACGGGGACGAGGGGGATGAGGGCGACGAAGGCTAAGAGCCCGGCGACGAGGAAGATGCTCTTGAAGTCCAACCCCCCCTGCCAGAGGAGGTAGGCTGCGATCGAGCCGATCACCGCTCCCAGGGAGTCGAGGGCCCGATGGACTCCGAAGCCCCTCCCCCGCCGATCCCGGGAAGCAGACTCGGCGATGATGGCGTCCCGGGGAGCTGACCTTATCCCCTTGCCAGAACGCTCCAGGGTCTTCAGGACGAAGACCTGTTGCCAAGTGGAGGAGAAGGCCAGAAGGAGCTTTCCCGCGGCGGAGATGGCGTATCCTGCGGCCACCAGGGGCTTTCTCCTCCTGAGCTGGTCCGACCACCAGCCGGATATGATCTTTATGAGGCTCGGCAGCCCCTCGGCCAGTCCCCCGATGAGGCCGATGGCCAGCCCTCCGGCCCCCAGAGATGCTAGAAAGAGAGGGAGGATCGGCTGGATGATCTCGCTGCTGGCGTCGTTTAAGAGGCTCACCATGCCCAGCAGATATATATTCCGCTTCTTTCCCGACCCATCCGGAGCATCGGTCACGGATTGGGTTTATCCCAAGAGACGTAAACAAAGGTTTCGGTCCGGGACCGCTCCCCTTCTTTGCTGCAGAGGTTCCCGAAGGTTGTTTATAGGATGGTGGCATGGCAAAAACATCCGAAGAGAACTAATCGAAGTGACCAAGCCGTTGAGAGGGAGCGGGAAGCGAGATGAGAGGTGGCGGATATCTGGCGGCCTTATCGGCTGTTGCTTTTCTTCTGGCAGTCTCTGCAGCCACGCCTCCGGCGGCTCCGACCTTCCTCCTTTCCGACCTATCCAAAGAGGCGGAGTATCCACCGAAAGCTCCGGTAGGCCCGGCTCTGGCGGAAGCGGGGCTTATCTTCGCAGGTAACGGCTTCGCCTCTAACTCCTCGGCAGACCTTCCCATCACCCTGATGGTGGAGAGAGGAAAGGTTATGCGGCCGTCTCACGCAAGGAAGCTCCTCGACGATCTTGCGAGGATCGACGTATCCAGGGGGGGAGGATCGAAGATGGATGCCGAATCCGGCCCCAGGGGCCGGATGCTCCTCTCGGGTAGGCCTTACATCCTCGGCGATATCGAGATCTCCTGCGGGATGGAGGAGACCTCCTTGAGCGCCTCTGTCCTCAAGGCGACCTTCAGCGGCGAGGTGGAGGTCGGCCACCTTCAGATCAAGGCGAAGATGCGGGGGCGCGTCTGGGACTGCCTGGGGGTCCTGACGATGGAGGACGGCGTCTTTCAGGGCGATTATGCCCTAGTCCTGGAGATCTCACCCCGGGATGAGAGGCTGGAGGAGGGTCCCCAGGCCTCATCAGGTCCGCCCGCCGATATATCGAAGATCATCGCCGCAGCCTCGCCACCGCGACGGCGGTGATTTATATATCCGCATTCCATCCCCGAGCAAAAAAAAGTTAGCGAGAATTTGATAATATGAGACGGATAGATATGAGACGGATAGACTTCTTCCGGCTTGCAGCCTCCCTCGGTGTCTGCTATTTGGCAGCCTTCATCGGGTCGTTGTTCACGGCCCCCGAGATATCCACCTGGTACGCCACCCTGGCGAGGCCCTCATTCGCCCCCCCCGACTGGGTCTTCGGCCCGGTATGGACCGCCCTCTACACCATGATGGGAATCTCCGCCTACCTCGTCTGGAGGGAGGGGCTGGCAGATCCGAGGGTGAAGGCCGCCATGGCGGTATTCGTCATCCAGCTCGCCGCGAACGTCTCCTGGTCGGCGGCCTTCTTCGGCCTGCGATCGCCCCTGGCGGGGCTCGTCGTCATCCTCCTCCTCTGGGCCCTCATCGCCCTGAACATCCAGAGGTTCAGGGAGGTCTCCAGGACGGCGGGGCTCCTCCTCATCCCCTACATCCTCTGGGTGAGCTTCGCCATGGCGCTGAACTTCGCCATCTGGAGGCTCAATCCGTAAACGGGGCTACCTCAACCCCACCGTCGGTGGCGGGACCGGGCGACGGGCCCCCCTATCGCATCAGGCAGTGCTGACCATCATCACCCCGAAGAGCACGTTCAGGGCCATCAGAAGAAGGGCGACCCTCCCCAGAAGCCTGTGGACCCCCCTGACCCGGTCCCTCCTCTCTTTCGCGACTTTGAACTGGAGGAGCCCCATGGACGGGGTCAGGATCAAAAGGAGGACGACGAAGGCTCCGACATAGGCGTGGGGGACCCGGAAGTGGACCGAGGAGGCCGCAGATATCATGTAGATCGCCACCGTCGCACCTCCTATGGCTACTATGGAACCCATTATCCCCAGGGCTCTGTGCTTCTTCAGCCAGCCAGGACCCTTTCTCCTCGCGAAGGTCATCCCCCATACCAGGAGGAGAAAGCCCAATATCACGAGGGAAGCGTGATAGGGCCAGAGCCGTACGATCTCGGCGGAGAGCTCCTCATCTCCTTCGCCGACAGCTGCCAACGCCGTGCCGACGACGGAGAAGATGGATAGGCTGAAGGCCGGGAAGATGGCGTAAAGCGGCCTGTGGATGCGGCCGGTTTCTGTCCGTTCGTTTGGATCAAGAGACATAACTATAGCACCCAATGCCATATTTATCTGGATGAAGAGTTGCCGAAATTTCTGCAGAGAGGATGGCAAAAAATGATGTATGTCGGCCGGAGCATCACTCCAGCTTCTTGTGGCAGAACCACCAGTCGAAGCACCGGTACTTCGAAAGCCTCTCTTTTGCGGTCTTCTCGTCGGAGGGCGGCGGTATTATCACCTCGTCTCCCAGGAGGTCGTTATTCGGCCAGTTGGCAGGCATTGCCACCTTATTCTTGTCTGATATCTGGAGGGCTCTTACGGCTCTCAGTATCTCGTCCATGTTTCTTCCGATCTCCTGAGGGTAGTATAGCATCAGCCTTATGAGCCCTTCTGGATCCACGACGAAGACCGCTCTGACGGTGTTCGTCCCCTTCCCGGGGTGGACCATCCCGAGCTTTGCGGCGACGGCGCCGGTGTCGGCGATGATGGGAAAGCCGATATCGACGTTCATTTTCTCCCGGATCCACTCTGTCCACTTCATGTGGGAGTGAACCTGGTCGACGGAGATGCCGATGAGACGACAGTTGAGCTCCTCAAAGTCTTTTCGCATCTTCTCGAAGGCTATGAACTCGGTGGTGCAGACCGGGGTAAAGTCTCCGGGATGGCTGAAGAGGACGAACCACTTACCCTTAAAGTCCCCCGGAATCTTCATCCTGCCGTGGGTGGTCTGAACCTCCATATCCGGGACCTTCTCCCCCAGGAGGGGGATCCCCACCCTTCCTTCGTGTTCCATATCTATTTACCTCCTCCATTTACTAGGGTTCATATCCTATTAAATTTTATCATCGAAAAATTACCGTCCGACCCGGGCGATGAAGTCGATCTGGGTGGAAGAATAAAAAATAAACCGAAGAAGGGACGTCTCCGAAGAGCCCGCCCGCCCCACCCAAAACTGGGGCCAGAGGTTAATCCGAATGGATCCCGAGAGAAAAGCCTATAACTTCGCTGCCCAACTTACCGTCCCATGACCGCTCTCCTGGAGATAAAGGGGCTATCGAAGAGCTTCTCGGTGAAGGGGAAGCGCTTCGAGGCGCTCCGCGACGTCAACCTCTCAGTGGGGGAGGAAGAGTTCATCTGCCTCCTGGGCCCTTCCGGATGCGGCAAGACCACACTCCTGCGGATCATGGCCGGCCTCGAGAGGCCGACGAGCGGAGCGGTCCTCCTGGACGGCGTCCCCATCGAAGGTCCCGGGCCCCAGAGGGGCATGGTCTTTCAGGAGTACTCCCTCTTCCCCTGGAGGACGATCATAGACAACGTCGCCTTCGGCCTGGAGCTTCAAGGCGTACCGAAGGATGAGAGACGAGAGAAGGCCCGAAGGTACATCAAGGCCGTAGGCCTCGAGGGGTTTGAGAACAGCTACCCCCACGAGCTCTCCGGCGGCATGAAGCAGAGGGTTGCCATAGTGAGGGCCCTGGTGAACAACCCTCGGGCTCTCTTCATGGACGAGCCCTTCGGCGCCCTCGACGCCCAGACGAGGAACGTCATGCAGTCGGAGCTTTTGAGGATCTGGCAGGAGCAGCAGAAGACCGTCGTATTCGTCACCCACAGCGTCGACGAGGCGATATATCTGGCCGACAGGGTGGTGATCATGTCCGCCCGCCCCGGCCGGATCAGCGAGGTCATAGATATCGACATCCCAAGGCCCCGTGTCAGAACCAGCGCCGAGGTGAACAGGTTCAGGGAGAGGATCCTTCAGGACCTCCGTTCCTTGAGGAAGGACTGAACAAAAAATTTTTCTCCCCTCTGTCCATCAGCCCCATCTCTCGCTCTCCTCGGGCCGTCGCATCTGGACTGCGGAGGGCCGTTCCATGGAGGAGGCGTTATATTCGATGCGCCGTTTATATTCGAGGGAGCGTTTATATTCGTAGAGATACGAAATCCATCAGAGCTGGTGAGATCGATGATTAGATCCAAATGGATGGAGCTTCCGCGGCTGGTGGTCGTCGGCAGCGGCGTCGCTATGGGGGTGGCCGGCGTCTGCCGCAACCTCAAACTGAAGGGCGGAGCTCTCATAGTCACCGGCCCCAAGACCTTCGAGCTGGCGGGAGGAGCGATCTCTCGGCATATGGAAGAAGGCGGCTTTGAGACCGACCTGATGATCACAAAATTTTCTAAAATCGAAGAGGTGGAGAGGGCCGAAAGGCTGGCAGCAGAGATGGAGGCCGGTTTTATCATAGGCGTCGGCGGCGGAAGATCGATAGACGTCGCCAAGCTCGCCTCGGATCGGGCGGGGGTCCACTTCGTCTCCGTTCCCACCGCCGCATCCCATGACGGAATCTGCTCCGCCCAGGCCTCCCTCACCATCGACGGCGAGACGACCTCCATCTCCGCCCAGGCTCCCCTGGGTATCATAGCCGACACCGCCATAATTTCTAAGGCCCCCAAGAGGCTTATGGCCGCCGGATGCGGCGATATCATATCGAACATCACCGCCATAAAAGACTGGAAGCTCGCCTTCAGGCTCCGGGGCGAGGAGTACAGCGAGTACGCCTCCGCCCTCTCGGAGATGACGGCGAGGATGATAGTCGAGTCTGCTCCCTCCTTAAAGCCGGGGCTGGAGGAGTCGGCGAGGGTCGTCGTCAAGGCCCTCCTATCCAGCGGCGTCGCCATGTCCATAGCCGGTTCCTCCCGCCCCGCCAGCGGCTCGGAGCATAAGTTCGCCCACGCGGTAAACCAGATCGAACCCGGAATAGCCCTCCACGGCGAGCTCTGCGGCCTCGGCACCATCGTCATGATGTACCTCCACGGAGGCGACTGGGAGATGATCCGGGAAGCTCTCCGGGAGGTGGGTGCCCCCATCTCCGCCACCGAGATCGGACTTCATGAGGAGACGGTGATCGAGGCGCTCGCATCTGCCCACAAGATCCGACCTGAGCGGTACACCATCCTGGGCTCCGGCCTTACGCGAGAGGCTGCCGCTGCGGCCGCTCGAAAGACAAAAATATTATAATTATCCAATTGAGGCTAAGACCATGTCCGAAGCAGCTACACAGATCACCCTGATAGGAACCAAGCTCGCGACGATCGGGATGGAGTTCGTATTCAACTCCCCCTCGCCGGAATGCGAGACCTGCAAGCTGAGAAACACCTGCACCAACCTCGAGTCGGGGAGGAGGTACAGGATCTTGGGCGTCCGCGGGGAGCTGGTCCACGAATGCCCCATCCACGAGGCGGGGGTCCGGGCGGTGGAGGTGACAGAGAGCCCCATCATCGCTGCCATCGACGCCAGGAAGGCCTTCGCAGGCTCCAAGACCGTCCTGGAACCCCCGAGATGCGAAGTGTACGATTGCACCATGTACGAGCTCTGCCATCCCGTGGGCCTGAAGGAGGGGGACCGGTGCACCATCGTCGAGGTGGCGGGGGAAGCCCCCGAGGATTGTGAGGTGGGAAACAAGCTGAAGCTGGTGGAGCTGAGGCGCTGAAGGGCGTACGGCTCAGATTAATTTTTCACCTTTGGTCCGTCATTTTTTAGGTTTCGACCATGAGGAAGCGATTGACCTGCTCGCGGAACGTCTTCATACCCGTCACCGACTTCTGCAGGAACAAGTGTGACTACTGTTCCTTTCGGCGGGACGATGGGAGGATAATCCGCCGCCGGGAGGCGGCCGACCTCCTGGACCGGGGGGCGGAGGCGGGGTGCACCGAGGCGCTCTTCTCCCTGGGGGAGGCTCCGATGGAGGCTAAAGGCTTCTCCCGCCTCCTGAGTCTGACGGGCGGAGGGGACCTCATCGACTACCTCATGGAGCTCTCGGAGATGTCCCTGGAGAGGGGCCTGCTCCCTCATACCAACGCTGGCCTCCTGTCGAAGGAGGAGATGAAGAGGCTCGCCCCCTACAACGGCAGCATGGGGCTGATGCTCGAGACGACTGCCGAGGTGAAGGCCCATCGGTCCTCCCCGGGAAAGAGTCCCCGACTGAGGATGGAGGCGATCTCCGCGGCGGGAGAGCTCTCGATCCCCTTCACCACCGGGATTTTGGTGGGGATCGGAGAGACGGCGGAGGATCGGGTCCGATCGATCCAGAAGATAAAAGAGATCCACGAGGTTCACGGCCACATTCAGGAGGTGATCGTCCAGCCCTTCGACCCGAAGCCGGATACCCCCATGGCCCGCACTCCACCGCCGACGGCTGAGGCCCTGGCGGAGACTGTGAGGATGGCGAGATCGATCCTGCCGCCGGAGGTCGCCGTCCAGGCGCCGCCGAACCTCGCCGACCCCCTCCCTCTGGTGGAGGCAGGGGCCTGCGACCTAGGAGGGATAAGCCCCGTCACCCCTGACTGGATCAACCCCGATAGGCGTTGGCCCACCCTCGAGGATCTGAGGTTACGGCTCGCCGGCTTCGATCTCCTGGAGAGGCTCGCCGTCTACCCCCGGTACATCGACATTGGCTGGTACGGCGAGAAGACCCGAGATCTGGTGAAGAGGCTCGCGGGGCCCGACGGCCTCCTTCGGCGGGATCGACCTTGATAGCCGGATTGATATGCATGATCAGGTCCGCAAATGATATCTCAGAGCAGAGCAGAGCTTGGGGGGTATGAGCAAGAAGTCTCTTGAGATCGGCGTCAGCTGTGGACTCGTCTTTCTTATGATAGCCCTTATGATCCTGGTGCAGACGGCGGCACCCGAGCCCCTCCGGCCGGCGGGTTTCGTCCTCTCGGTTATGGTCTTCATCTTTCTGATGGGCGGGGCCGGGTTTCGGCTTATAAACGTCGAGTAGCGAAATATGATATGTCAAGACAGAGATATCAAATTCGAGGAGTAGCATACCTCTTTGACGAGGGCGAGATATGGGCATCTTGGACAAGTTGATGGGCAGGTCTGGCGATGAGGATTACGTGAACATAGACCTGGGGCAGTTCGAGGAGGTCTCCGCTGGGAGCTCCTCGGAGATTCTGGTGAGGATGGCGGAGCTGAACGACCTCGACGTTCTCCCCGATATAAAGGCGGAGATCGAGAGGGGGAACGTCGTCCTGGTGGACATCTCCCCTTTGAGGAGGGAGAAGGGCCTCCTCGACGAGGCGATCGGCGAGCTGAAGGACGTCGTAGAGGATCTCAGGGGAGACATCGCGGGGCTCGGAGACAACCTGGTGATAGTCGTCCCCAAGAGGATGAGGATCGATCGGGAGAACGTCCTGGGGGGGGAGGATTGAAGGCGAAGACGACCTCGAGCTGCCCCATCTGCTCCGCCGAGATCACTTTCGACTGGGAGACGAAGGATATCCCCCACTTCGGCGAGGCGATGATCATCGCCGGGGTCTGCGGCGGTTGCGGCTTCAAGCTCAGTGATACCATCCTCCTCTCTCAGGGGGAGCCGGTGAGGTACGCCATCACCATCGAGGGGGCGGAGGACCTAAACGCCCGGGTGATCAGGTCCACCAGCGGAACGATCAGAATCCCGGAGCTGGGGATCGACGTGCAGCCCGGCCACGCCTCGGAGGCGTACATATCCAACCTGGAGGGGGTACTCCAGAGGGTTCGGGATATCGTCCTCTTCGCCACCCGGTCCGCCCGCAGCGCCGGGGCGGAGGAGAACGTCCGCCGGGGCGAGTTCATCCTCGAGAGGATCGAGAGGGCGATGGAAGGGGAAGGGCCGCTGACGGTGATCCTGGAAGACCCCCTGGGTAACAGCGCCATAGTCTCCGAGAAGGCGTCCTCGACTAAGCTCACCCCCGAAGAGTGCGAGGGGCTCGAGACCGGGATGATCATCCTCGACTCCCCGGCATGACCGGCGAGGCCCAGGGAGGCGGATAGGCTGATAGTCCTCAGCGGCGGGACCGGGACCCCGAAGCTCCTGGCGGGGCTGCAGAAGGTCCTGCCACCGTCGGAGGTGACCGTCGTCGCCAACACCGCCGACGACCTCTGGATCTCCGGAAACCTCGTCTCTCCGGACCTGGACGCCATCGTCTACACACTGGCGGGGATGATCGACCGCAGGAAATGGTGGGGGATCGAAGGGGACTCTTTTAAGACCCACGAATTTCTCAAGAGCCTCGGCCGCCGGGAGCTGCTCGCCCTCGGCGACCTCGACCGCGCCGTTCACATATTCCGCTCCGACCTCCTCCGGGAAGGGCTCACCTTGAGCGAGGCGACGGAGAGGCTCTGCCGCGGCCTGAAGGTCGAGGAGATGATCGTCCCCATGACCGACGATCCCGTCTCCACCGTCGTCTCGACCCCTGAGGGGGAGATGGACCTGCAGGAGTTCTGGGTCGGGAGGGGGGGCAGGCCGGAGGTGACGGGGGTGAGATACCGCGGGATCGGAGAGGCCCGCCCCTCCCCCGGGTTTATCGCCGCCCTGGAGAGGGCAGCGGAAGAGGGCGAGCCGGTCCTGATAGGGCCGAGCAACCCCGTCTCCAGCATCGGGCCGATCCTCGCCCCGAGGGGCGTGCGGGACCTCCTTGGTGGTGGCAGGGGAAAGTGCCCGGTCGTCGCCGTCAGCCCCCTCGTCGGCGGACGGCCCGTCAGCGGACCCGCCGCCAAGTTCATGCGGGCGCAGGGCTACCCCGTCACAGACCAGGGGGTCGCAGAGATCCTGGGGTGCGTCGACCTGATGGTGGTCAGCCCCGGAAGCGATTATCTGGGACCCTCCGTGAGGCTGAACACCGTGATGAAAGACGAGGCGGAGAGCCTGTGGCTGGCCAAGGAGATCGTGGATATCCTTGATGGCAAGGTGGAGAAGGAAGCGGAGGCGGTCTAAGATGTTTATCGGCGTCGATCACGGGACTAGGGCGATCAGGTTTGCCAACACCGAAGGGAAGTGCTTCGTCATCCCGAGGGCGGAGGCGGGCCGCCTCGCCCCCGCCGAGATCGCCGGCCGGATCCGGGAGGCCTTCGACCTCGCCCCCGGATCCGTCGGAGGCGGCGATGGCGATGGCGGCGCCGGCAGCGCCGAAGTGGTCGAGCTTCTCGCCCTCTGCTACTCTATGGGGGACGGGATCTGTGAGATCGTCAAAATCGAGGACGCGGAAAACCGGGGGGTCATCAGCCAGGACGGGGCCGGACTTCACGTCGGGGGCGGAACGAACGTCTTCGACGCCGTCCGCGAGGCGAGATGGCCCGCGATCCTGCTGCCCGGGATCCACGACCGCTCCGATATCGACCCCCGGATGAGGGTATTCTCCCACGGCGCAAGCCCCGAGAAGATAGGGCTCGCCTACAAGGTCAGAAAAGACGGCCCGGAGGATTTCATCATCTCGGATGCCAGCTCCAACGTAGTCACCATCGGCGTAGCCGCTGGAAAGATCGTCGGCGCCATCGACGCCCCCATCTTCGCGCCGGGGCTCCTGCACGGGCCTCTAGACGTCGCCGCGATCCGAAAAGTCGATGCCGGGAAGATGACCGCCAACGAGGCCTTCACCCGGGGCGGGATCTTGCGGAAGCGCGGCCTCACCCTCAAGAGCTGCACCCCCGAAGAGAAGGAGGCGGCCTTCGAGGCGCTCGCCCTCTACGCCGCCATGGAGATCGCGGCGATGGCCGTCCTCCTCCGGGACCTGGGCGCAGCGAAACCGGCGCTCTACCTCGCGGGCGACCCCGCCTCCCGGATCGCGGGGAGGGTCTCGCAGCTTCTGGGGAGGGAGGTTCTGCCACTTCAAAGCTGCGATGCGGCCCTGGGGTGCGCCCTGATCGCGGAGGATGTGTTTAAGGGGGAGAGGAAGATTCTGGGGCTGAGGGTGGATGGGAGGGTTACAGGATAAATATTAAAATTAATATTATTTTAAATAGGCCTATTATTGCTTAAATCAAAATAAGATCTTCAGATACAATTAAATATCTAAATGCAAAAGATGAAGCTAACATGACATACATCAAGTATTTCGATATCGTAGGACGTGTCATCGAATCAAATACTAAAAGCATATCTGAACGCATATCAAGAGAGAAAGGCATTTCTTATGAAGACGCGCGTCTAGAGATCATCGATTCGATTATTAAACATCTCGTAATTAACTCTCGTGAATGGGCTTCAGGTTGCCAGCCAAATATTCATTATGAAGATCCTACATGTCGAATGGCCTATCTTTATCGAATTGTTCCAGTAAATGCCAATTTATTAGAGTATGTTTTCGAGAACGATGCTGAGATTGAAGAATACTTACTTGGAGTTCAGAATAAAATAGGAGAAGTTCGTATTTGTGTATTCGGCGGAGGACCTGGTACAGAATTACTCGGATTAGCTAAGAGAATCGAAAAGAGACGATTCAAAAATCAGATTGTGCTCAACTTTCTTTTGCTCGATGAAGTTAATGAATGGCTAGAAAGTTGGCGAGCTATACGTAAAGAAATTGATTCCAAATTCAGAAACAGCATAAGTCTAAATCGAAATGATTGGCCATTGACCACATCTGGAGATTTTTGTGCTTTAGATATAACTAATATCGATAACTTTGACAATTGGGGCGCAGTATTTGACCAAGATATTTATATTTTTTCTTATATAATCTCAGAGGTTTTTGATAACTATCCGCAATTAAAAAATTTCATCGCAAAAATGGCTGCTCAATCCCCAGAGGGTGCAAAATTTCTATTTATCGATCGAGTTGAGAAAAAGTGGAAAGATGTGATAATCGATATCGCAAAAAACGCTGGAATTGTAATTTCAGAATTCCACGATACTGCGTCCAGTATTGGCGTTGTCAGTCGGGACGAAGAAAAGACAGACTTAGGTCAGATATATGTGGATGTCATGAAAAGATATTCTAAAGGCAATCCAAGATTAGGATGGAAAGCTTTCTGGATTGTTGGGACAAAGGAATAATATGATAATATCCGCCAGCTACAAGACTGACATTCCTTCTTTCTATAGCCATTGGTTCCTTAACAGGCTAAAGGCAGGATACTGCAAAATGGCAAACCCCTACAACAGGAAACAGATCCGCAAGATAAGTCTAAAAAAAGACGACGTTGATGGCTTCGTATTTTGGACAAAGAATCTCGGTCCCTTCATGAAAGGGCTGGAGGCGGTGCGCAAATTCGGTCGTCCTTTCTTGGTCCAGTATACGATAACTGCATATCCTCACGAACTGGAATCTGCAGTCATCGATCCAAAGCACTCCATCCAGCATATGAAAGCACTTGCTGAAAATTACGGGGACAAGGTAGCTGTTTGGCGCTACGATCCGATTCTTTTCACTTCTTTAACACCGATGGAATTTCACAAGCATAACTTTGAAACGCTGGCCAAAGCTCTTGAAGGAACCACCGACGAGGTGGTAATATCCTTTGCCCAAATTTACAAAAAAACGTTGAGGAACCTTGATCAAGCCGCTCACAAGTTCGGATTCGCTTGGGAGGACCCTCCCGCAAAGACAAAGTCGGATTTGGCTGCCGATTTGGCAAAAATTGCGAAGGCCCACGGCATGCAACTGACGATTTGCTCACAACATCAGTACTTAGTTCCAGGCGCCGAAGCAGCCAGATGCGTCGACGCTAGACGGCTCTCGGAAATCGGCGGTCGCCCCATTCGAGCAAAGATTAAGGGAAAACGTCCAGACTGCAGATGTTACGAATCGGTAGATATCGGAGAGTACGATACATGCCCACATGGTTGTGTGTACTGCTATGCAGTTTCCAATCAAGATTTAGCCTTAAGAAGATACAAAAAACATAATTCTGAAAGCGAATTTCTTTACGATTATGGAGAGGTTTCCGCAGTATCAAACGATGATATAAAGCAGACAACACTATTCTAAAAGGAGAAATGTGCTACACGCCCCCCCCCCCGCCTACACCACCTCGAACGACAGCCCCATCGGCCTGAACTCCGCCGTCTCCTGGCGCCTCAGCTTCGATCTGATCTCCTCGAACCGCCGGACCGTCTCCTGAGAATAGAGCCTCTCACCACAGCGGAGACAGACCTCTGCCTTTACCCTCAGGACGGCAGTATGGGCGCCACCTCTGAGGAGCTTCTCCACCTCCTTCTCCACCAGCTCCCCGCCGCAGACGGGGCACTTCTCAAAGGGTTTCATCTATGATCGCCTTCTGCAATAGTTGATCCACCGAGAGGGATCCGGCCGATAAACGGTAATCAAAACCGCCCAGCCGCTCTCTTTATTATAGGCCCAAACGCTATGGACTGGATTCCCGCTGAACGTTTGGCCGCTTATCAGGCAGCTTGGATATGGATCATCGTCCAAGTACTCTTCTATTATTTTGCCCTCAATAACAGAGACGTAGATCTCATCGAAGGTCAGCTGATCAGAATTAGCTTCTTCGTAAGCATGGTCTGTGATCCGAATCCGGTACTTTCTAATCGCTTCGATGATCTCTCCAACGTTCATTAAGCGTTTCCCCAATTCGCAGAATTATAAATATTCATGATGATTATTAAAGGTTGTGTCAGCGATCTAAAAAGTATCTGAGTTGCCATCCGGAAAGGGAAAGCGATTATCGCAGACTATGTATATCCTTGAGCCTGAAACCCCCTTTCGCATGACCCGGAGCGTGATCCCCTGACCTGGCAGAAATTCGTCTCCGACCTCGAGCGGGAGTTCTCCTCCCTTCACGGCGACTGGATGCGGTCCGTGGAGCTGAGGGACCGAATCGGCGAGATCGTCACAGGACCCGACTTTCCCGACCTCCCGCCAGACCTCCAGGGGAGGCTCGACCTCCTCCACGTCGAGCTCGTCGCCCTCACCCGCGAGAACGTCTGCACCAACGAGCGGTGCCCCCACTACAAGAAGAGCTGCAAGATGAGATAGATGATCATCTCCGCCAGTTACAGGACGGACATCCCCGCCTTCTATGGCGAGTGGTTCGAGAAGAGGCTCAAGGCCGGATACTGCTCCGTCTCCAATCCGTACAACAGCCGCCAGGTCCGCCGCGTCAGCCTCCTGCCGGAGGACGTCGACGGCTTCGTCTTCTGGACGAGAAACCTCAGCCCCTTCATGGGGCGGCTTTCTAGGGTGGCGCAGTTCGGCCGCCCCTTCGTCGTCCAGCAGACCGTCACCGGCTATCCGCGCAAGCTCGAGCCCGCGGCCGCCGGCGCCGCCGGGGCGGTCCGGCAGATCAGGGCCGTCGCCGAGGCCTACGGGCCGAAGGCCGCCGTCTGGCGGTACGACCCGATCCTCTTCACCTCCCTGACGCCGCCGGAGTTCCACGTCCGAAACTTCGAGCACCTCGCCTCCGCCCTGGAGGGGGCGACCGACGAGGTGGTGATATCCTTCGCCACGATCTACCGTAAGGCGGCTCGGAACCTCGACCTCGCGGCTCAAAAGTTCGGCTTCTCTTGGGAGGACCCGCCCGACGGGGCGAAGCGCGACCTCGCGGCCCGGCTGGTGGAGATAGCGAAATTCCGCGGCATGAACCTCTCGGTCTGCTCCCAGCGGAGGTACGTGGTGGCAGGAGCAAGGGCCGCCCGGTGCGTCGACGCTCCAAGGCTGGCCGCCATCGGAGGGCGGCCGATCCGGGCCCGGCTGAAGGGGAAGCGGCCGGAGTGCGGCTGCTACGAGTCCGTCGACATCGGCGAGTACGACACCTGCCCCGCAGGATGCGTCTTCTGCTACGCCGTCCTCCGGCGGGAGATCGCCTTGCGCCGGCGGAAGAGCCACGACCCCGAGGGCGAGTTCCTGTTCGGGCCGGGGGAGGCGGCGGCCCCGTCCCCGGAGGCGAAGGGGCAGACGACCCTCTTCTGAGGCGGCCGCTAGCCCCGGATCAAAGCCAATCCCGAGGCGTCAAGGCGTCATATCTGCTGGAGTCACCGCTGATGCTCAGACTACCCACTTCCCCTCACCATCACGACTCCGCCATCCGGGAGGCGTTCAAACCCAAGAAACGAGACCTCCCTCCCGGCCCCGTCCCTTAAGGAGACGCTCGTGGAGTCGTCGTTGAGGGTGATCCCGCTCTCCATGAACACGTCGGTCCCGGAGCCCTCGCCCGCGCCGAAGTGGACTCGAACCGTCGCCTCGGGCTCCAGGATGTACTCAGGAAGGACGACGGACCTCGTCTCATCCCCGTCGACGACCAGGGTCCATCCGTTGAGGTTAGCGGCCTCCTCGAGGTGGTTTGCGATCTCTACGAACTCATCCTCGCCGGTGGCGCTGATCTCGGTGATGGCCAGCATTCCTCCAAGAGGCGAGGTGAACCCGAGCTCCTCAGCCCTGGAGAAGGCGACTTCTGCCTCCCTCTCGCGGCCGAGATTCTGGAGCAGATCGCCTTTCAGGTACCATGTGTAGCCATCTTCCGCATCGAGATATATCGCCTCCTCGAAGGTCGATAGAGCCTCTTCGTCCCTTCCCAGGTTCATGAGGATGAGGCCCTTCAGACGCCAGGTGCCGGGATCTTCTGGATCGATATCTGTGGCGTTATTCAGCGCATCCAGGGCTTCCTCATAAGATCCGACCCTCTGTAGCTCCCGCCCCATCTCGATCCAGCGCTCAGAGGCCACCTCCGGGGTCCAGTAGGCGGCGAACATATTCGTATTTCCTGAAGAGTCCTCGATAGTCAGATTTCCGGCGACGTCGTCCAGGGCGAGGTCGCCGTCGAGGAATATGTCTCTCTCGTTGCTCTCGCCAGCACCGAGGTGGAACCTGATCTTCTCGCCAGGCCCGAGGGTGAAGCTGGGAAGAATAATCGACTTCAAGCCGTCGATGGTCAGGATCAGGCCTTCAAAGGTCTGGGCTTCGGTTCCAGAGTTGGTCATCTCGATGAACTGGTCATCTCCGACGGAGACGACGTTGGTGAGGGCCAGCGACGATGCGGGAGGCGTCTCATATCCCAGCTCCCTCGCCATGGCAAAGGAGATCTCCGCCTCGGAGCCGCGGCCCATGGCCTCCAGAACGAGCCCCTTCTTCTGCCAGAACCTCCCCTCCAGCGGATAGAGGTCTATCGCCGCTTGGTAGGCCACAAGCGCCTCATCATACCTCTCCAGCTCCATGAAAAGATCGCCCTTCTCCTCGGTGGCAAAGAAGGGGACGAAACCCAGCTCGATGACTTTGTCGAGGGCCTCCAGGGCCTCGTCGTATCTGTCCAGAGCCTTCAGCGCCCTGGCCTTGCCGCTCCAGGCGCCGATCAAGATCTCCGACTGGGGAGGGTTCAGATCGATGACCCTCTCGTAAGCCGCCAGAGCCTCCTCGTTCTTGCCCAAGTTCAGAAGTCCGCCGGCCCGGCCCCGCCAACCTCGGGGATCCTCCGGATTCAGCTCGAGGACCTTGTCGTAAGCTTCCTCGGCCTCCTCCGATCTGTTCATCGCCTCGAGAGCGAAGGCCTTCTTCAGCCAGAAGAACGCGAGCTTCTCGGTATCGTCGGTGGGGATCAGCTCGATGGCTCTGTCAAGAGCATCCGCGGCTTCGTCGTATCTGCCCATCCGGATCAAGATGTAGCCGCTGCTGGACCACGCATCCGAGTCCTCCGGGTTCAGCCCATAGAGCCGGAGGGTCTCGTTGTAAGCGTCGGCAGCCTCCGTTGGTCTATCGATCCCGTCAAGGAACACCGCCTTCACCCTCCAAAAGTAGGCCTGCTTGCTCGTTTCGTTGGCAGGCGTCAGCTCGATGGCTCTGTCGAAGGCCTCCAGGGATTCATTGCTCCTGCCCATCTTCAGCAGGAGGTGGCCCTTGTCCATCCAAGTCCTGGGGTCCGGCTCAACCTCCAGGGCCTTGTCGTAAGAGGCCACAACCTCTTCATAGAGGCTATCGTTATTTGTTTTAGCGGCCAGATTGACGAGGGCAAACCCCCTGTACGTCCAGGCTTCGACGTTCTCCGGATCCAGCTTGATAGCCTCGTCGTACGCCCCAAGCCGCTCGCTCTCGTCGCTCAAGGCCATGCCTTTGGCAGACCAGGCTCTGGAGTTCTGAGGGTCCAGCTCGATGGCCCTGTCGTAGGCCAAAAGAGCCTCTTCATTCAGCTCTGTGCCATTCTTCTCGCCATCACCGAAAAAGTCGGCCATGAAGGCGAGGTTGGTGAGGGCTTTCCCCTTGTTCAGCCAAGAGTCTATATCCTCCGGGTTCTCCTGGAGACGTTCGTCATAAAGCTCGACAGCCACCTCGTAGGCACCTCTGGCATCTTCCACCCTCCGCATGGTGGATAGGGTCGTCGCTCTCCAAGACCAGTAGTCTGCATAATAGAGGTCGTACCCCACCGCCTCGGGCGGGGCCGACAGATCCGAGTCGTTCTTGAATAGGGCCTTGAGGACGTCACCTTTTCCCATCCAACCGTCAGCACTCTCCGGGTCCAGCTGGATGGCTCTTTCGTAGGCGCCGAGGGCCTCCTCGTAATGCCCGCTCTCGCGGAGCTCGTGGCCTTCGTTAAGCCAGACGTCGACGGTCAGATCCTGGGCCAGAGCGGTCGTCCAGAGTGTGGAGATCAACATCAGAACGAGGGCAAACTTGGCCAGAGATCTCAAACTCGGAGGGGTTCCTTCTTGATTCAATTCGAATCCACCCCCACCGGATCAGATATCGGCTCCATCATCGGAGCGTTGTCCACCACCTGCTCCTCCGCCACCGCTTCCGCCTCCCCTGACGAGGGCCATCCGGCTGGCACCACATGTAGCGTATCACCCACGCCGTCGCCGTCTTCGTCCTCGCCCCGGTACGATGTCCAGAAGTTTCCGTCCCAGCTGTTGTTGGCGAAGCTCACATCCTTCCAGGCGATGGTGCTCCTCTGCTGGGCGTCGATCCCGTTGTAGACGAAGTTGTTCTGGGCTATCTCGTTATGGTCGTCGGATGCCCTGAGGCCTATGGCGTTGTTGGCTATCGTATTTCCGATGATGGTGTTCTTTCTCCCAACGTCGAGGCCGACCCCGGCGTTCGTGACCACGTTGCCGGAGATCGTGTTATGGCCCTCAGAGGATGATGTGTCGATTCCTGAGGACATAATGCCACTTGCATAGTATCTCCCGCTCTTCGTTACGACGTTTTGGCGCAAGGTATTGTTGCTACAGCCAACGTCCAACTTGATACCTTCTCTAGCTCTCGAATTGTTCACGGTGTTGTTGGAGATCCAGCAGTCGCTTGAGAAGGCGAGATGGATTCCGCCTTGATCTATCTTCGATCCCTCTATCGTCACATCACTTGAGTTTACCACGAAGATGCCAAACGCTTCGACCGCTTCTATTCTGGATTCGGGGCAGTTCACCAGCCAGACGTAGCCAGCGTCCAGATCCTTGAGCTCTAATCCTCTCTGGTTCTCATAGTAAAAGACCTCTTTTCCATCGACGGTGCTATTCTTCAAGTTTAAAGCGTAATGCTCTGAGCTGAATCCCGCCGAGCTTATCCTTGGCTCGACCAGCGTCATATTCTCGAATGTTGCGTTGGAGGGCATGTTCATCTCCAGGGTGGCGTTCACCACTTCATTATCGCGGAAGATGACGTCGACAGGGCTGAAGGCCATAAGCCACCCATCCTCCACATGACAACCCTCCACTGCAGAATTTTCAACGCTGAGCAAGACGATCTCAAAAGAGCTGCAGCTCGTTATCAGACAATTTTGGGACGGCTTGATGGTTACGTTAAATGGATCGAATGATCCCTCCGTAAAGGGATCTGGCGTCATTATCTGCTGAACTAAGACGCTTCTAATCCTGCTATTCTTGATTGTGCCATCTTTGACACCACTGAAGCTTATGTGTTCGCCTGTGCAATCTTCGAAGCGCATATTCTCTGCATCCTCGACTTCAACCCCTTCAACGCTGCAATCTTCTACTCGCACGTTCTTGGCGTTATCAACACGCACAGATACGCGATCCAGATACTCATATCCCCCGCTTAGATCATCCAGGGTGCAGTTTCTTATCAGGATATGAGCGTCGGTGTTCTTTATCACGATGCCGCTACCTACGTGATCATCGAGGCTTATGCCCTCGATGACGTAAGGATCGTCGGCGGTGCCGCTGCCTCTGTAATCCACGAGGTCCGCGTTGCTTTTGATGCTGATGTAGTCGCTCGCCAGAGGGAAGGTCATGGAGGAGACCGTAAACTCTGTCGATTGCGAGCCTACCGCAAGCCCCGTGAGGGCAGACAGCACCATCAGCATACTAAAAAGTACTCTCATCTAAATCAACTCCTCGTTTTGTCATTCGAAGATGACAACAAAACCATAAACGATTTCATCTCTCAACCCCCACTCCACCGAACTCCTTTGAAACTACGGCATAATTTTCGATCGGCTCCATCAGTGGATAGTTGTCCTTGTCAGCCCCGACCAAGTAAGGCGTATTACCTATGCCATCTCCATCGGCATCCCTCCCTTTGTAGTAGGTCCAGAAGTTTCCGATGTAACCGTCGAAGCTCGAGCCCTTATACGTGTACATCAGAACGTCTGTCGAGTTCCACTTGTTTGAAGAGCTGCTCGATTGTATGTTGTTGGAGTTGTTAATGAAGTTGTTGAGGTAGACGGCGTTATCGTCGGATCCGATGATGCCCATGCCCGCGTTCCTGTTGTCTCTGATCTCGTTTGCTCTTATGGTGTTTCCAGCAGAGTTGCTCAGGTAGATGCCGGACCAGCTCTCCGTCAGCTCGTTTCTCTCGATTACGTTATCATCAGAGCCGTGAAGATAGACCCCCGACTCAGCGTTGTTTATAGCGATGTTGCTCCTGATCGAATTGTTGTAGCAGTGGTAGTTGAGATGGATCCCCCTGGTGTTGTTGGCGATCACGTTGCCCTCTATCCTGGAGTTGCTGGTGTTGGTTAAGAATACTCCCTCCATGTTCTTCTCCAGCACTGAATCCCTGACGGTTATGTTATGGCAGCCGATGCAGTAGACCGTTCCCGCGTTGGATGACGAATCTATAACCGCATCAGAGACGTTCACCAGGTGGTAGATCCTTCTACCATTTACAAGGTTGCTGGCGTCGATATCGTTGGTGGCTGTAGCATCGTCCCCCCAGCCGTTGTAACCGAAGTTGAGATAGTTGCCGGACATGGAGTTGTTTCGGAGGATGTTGCCTCCGGAGAAGCTGATGATCATGCCGACTACGTTATAGTCGGCGACGTTCCTCTCCAGGACGTTCCCGCCCGTGATATCAGAGGGGCTGATGCTGGAAAGAAGGATGCCGCCACGGTTGCCGCTGGCGTTGTTCGATGCAAGAGTGTTGTTGCCGGATGCGACTATGATGCCATAGCTGTTGTTAGTGGCGACGTTGCCCCTGATGGTGTTGCCCTCCGAGTTCACCATTATGCCGGCGTCAACATAGCTTCCGCTGAATACTCCCTTGCCAGAGGAGTTTGTGACATGAAACCCTTCTACGACCCCGCCGTCGGCGGAGAGCTTTATGGGGCTGCCTTTTTGTCTTGCATCGATGACCGGCATCTTGCCGCCCGTCTCCACGCCCCTGAGGATCACGGGCTTGGTGACGTTAACCGTTTCCAGATAAGTGCCGCTGCAAACCTCGATCAGGTCACCTGGGCTTGCAGCTACTATCGCCTCATTGATGCTGGCGAAATCGCAACCTTCGGCGCAGACCCTGTATGTTGCCCCTCCGCCAGTCTGAGGGGCCGGTTTCGGAGCAGAGACCGGGATGTCACAGCGAACCAGGGGATGTCCGTCCAGATTCGAGCCGCCGAAAATCTCATATGCTTCGTCGCAGATGCCGTCCCCGTCCTCATCCTTACATCCTTCGATGAAATCGCCGTAGTGATTTCCAACTTTGCCGTCATCCCAGCGGTTCGTCCCGTCGTCGTAGGCGTCGTACTCGTTGTTGTCGGCGAAACAGTTGTTGTAGATGAAGTTGTTCTGGGAGGACGTCAGAAAGATTCCGCGACCTCGGTTGCCGCCAGCGTAATTGCCGGCGATGGTGTTATTTTCAGAGTCCTGCAGCTCTATTCCAGATAGCTGATTATCTAGAGCTCGATTGCCCGAGATGGAATTGTTATTGGAGGCCCAGAAGCGAATCCCGACTCCTTGGTTTTGGCGAAAATCGTTTTCTGCGATGATGTTCTCCCCGGAGTACTCGAGTTCGATCCCAAAATGGGGGTTGTCCTTGACGAGGTTTTCGATGATGGTGTTGTGGCTGGAGTTCCACAGTTTAATACCTGCAAACCCGCTCCGGATCAGGCCCCTTCCGGCGTTGGAGCTGAAGTTGTTGTTGGCGATGACGTTATTGGTCGAGTTCTCCAGGTAGATTCCGGCCCACGTGTTATACGAAGCTTGGTTATCCTTGACGATGTTGCCCGACGAATCGTAGAGGGAGATGCCATTCCAGTTGTCGGTAACTGTGTTATTCAAGATGGTGTTGTCATTGGACCTAACAGTGATGCCTGCCGGCTGCGCCGTTCCGACGCCGCTGTTCTTCAGACTGAAACCCTCAAGAACTATGCCATCTGCAGAGACGATAATGGCGCTGCCGTTTTCTCCGGCATCCACAACGGGCATTTTCAGGCCGCGCAAGGTCAACCGTTTTGTCACGTTTACGTTCTCGCGGTAGATGCCGCCGTCGACCACTATAAGATCTCCGGGATTTGCGGCATCAATGGCCTCCTGGACTCCGGCGAAGTCGCCGGGAACGTGTATCATCTCTCCAAGGGAGGCGAAGATGTCGCTCCCCTTGGCGCTCTCCTGAGCCATGGTTGGGGCGCAAAGCATCGCCAGCGCCGCCATGACTAGGGCAAGCATGGTCTTCGCTACAAGATTCGGCGGCCCTCTGGGGGCTTCGAGCGATCCGACTTTTCCTTTCAAATCAACCCACTCCTCGTTTTTGTCCCTCAAAAATTACCATAAAATCTGAGCTGGAGTTCAATCCTCGTACCCCAGCTCCCTCGTCCTGGCAAAGGCGGCGTCGGCCTCCGAACTCTGACCCAGAGCCTGCAGTGCGAGGCCCTTGCCATGCCAGGCGTCTTCATATTCAGGGTACTGCTCGATGGCCCGGTCGTAGGCTGTGACGGCCTCTTCGAACCTGCCTGCAGCCATGAGGGCATCGGCTTTGGAAATCATCCAGGCATTTATATTCGAAGAGTTCAGCTCTAGGATCTCATCGAAGGCCTCGACCGACTCGTTGTACCTGCCCAGGTCCTTTAGAGCCGTGCCTTTGAGAGCGAGGATCATATCGCTGTAGTTCTCAGAGCCGGTCGCAAGCGCCATGTCGAAGGCGGCAATCGCCTCCTCCTGCCTTCCAGGAGTGTACTGAAGGACATTGCCTTTGGCAGCGAAGACATATGCGATCTCGTCAGACTGATTGACTGGAAGGAGCTCTATGGCCTTGTCGAAAGCCTCCAGAGATTCGTTAGTCCTGCCAAGAATGCTCAGCGCAAAGGCCTTTCCTTTCCAAGCCCCTGCATTGTCGGGATCGAGCTCCAGCGCCCTGTCGAAGGCCACCAGCGACTCGTTATGTCGTCCTTCATCGTAGAGGACGCCTTCAATTATGGCAAATCCCGTGTTGCAGAGGATGCGGCCTTTGCCAATCCAGGCATCCACATTTCTTGGATCGAGCTCCAGCGCTCTCTCGTAGGCTGCTAGCGAAGAGTTGAATTTGTCCTGATCCCAGCTGAAGTCCATCATTCTGGAGAGCGCATCGCCAATGCCTACCCAGGCTTTTGAATCCTGTGGATCTGCCTCAATTGACCCGTTGTAGATATCGAGAGCTTTATTGAAAGCGACATCTGCCTCCTCAAAAGATCCATTTTCCAGCAGCTTTTGGCCCGTTTCCATCCAGCTGTCTGCATCTATATCCTGAGCCGCAGAGGATGCCTTGTAGCCCAGATCTTCAGATTTGGCAAAGGCAGTCTCTGCCTCGGAGGTTCGGTCCAGCGCCTTCAGAGAAAGGCCTTTATTATGCCAGGCTTTGGCCGATGTTCCTTCATCTATGAAAGATGGAGAAGATCCGGCCGTTTCGATGGCTTCGTCATAGGCTGTTATGGCCTCTTCGTGCCGGCCCAAAGCCTGCAGCGCTTCACCTTTATCCACCCAGGCCAGGGGATTGTCGGGATACTTCTCGAGGGATTCGTCGAAGGCTGCTATGGACTCGTTATATCGGCCCAGAGCCTTCAGAGCCTGGCCTTTGCCGTACCAACCACCGAAACCCGAATCGATCTCAATGACTTCATCAAAGGTCTCGATCGCTTCTTCGTAGCTGCCCATATCCAATAGGGCAATTCCCTTGTTTTGTAGGGCGGGCAAATACAGCTGAGATCGTTTGCCAGAGATCACCAGGGCTTTATCATAGGCTTCGACTGCCTTTTCATACATGCCGACGTTGTTGAGATACATGCCCTTGGTGCTGTAGACAAAGGCTTTCGTCTTGGTGTCGTTAGCAGGGATCAGCGCTATTGATCTATCATAAGCCTCAATGGACTCGTTGTATCTTCCAAGCTCCATCAAAACCCCGGCCTTACCCTCCCAGGCAGCCCAGGCGATGTAGGAATCCGCATCCCTCTGATCTTGCAGCTCGATGGCCACATCATAAGCAATGACTGCCTCATCCAGCCGATCCATCAATCTGAGGGTTCCGGCTTTGAAAAACCAGGCTTCTGCATCTTCGGGGTTCTTCTCAATAGTCTTGTTGAATAGATCCAGGGCATTCTGATGGGCCATAAGGGCATCATCATCCTTTCCGATGAGCGCCAGTAACAAGCCTTTGGTCTGCCAAATTGTGGCGTTCTCCGGATCTATCTTCAGAGCTACATCATAAGCAGAGATCGCCTCCTCGATGGAGCCGTTTTGGTAAAGCTCTTGGGCCTTGTTCAGCCAGTAGTCGACGGTCTCCTCCTGGTCGCCAGCACCAGGACTCTCCAAATCGCTTTTGGCAATAACGAAGTGGGCGACCGAGTGGGCAATCGAGCCGTCCAGCTTTGTCCAGTAGGTCAGTAATGCGACTTTCGCTCCTGAGTCGTCTCTCAGGGAGACGCTTCCCGCCGTATCGTCCAGCTCTAGATCGCAGTCCAGGAAGAGATCTGTCCCATTCTCCTGGCCGCTTCCCAGGTGAATTCTTACAGCTTTTCCAGAGAGAAGATAATGCTGCGGCAACATCACTACAGAGCCTTGGATCTCAAAGCTCCAGTTCTGGAGGCTGACGGTCTCCTTCATGCCGTTGGTGACTTCGATGAACTCGTCGCCTTTGGGATTGATTCCGGTTATGGTCAGAGTTGGAGGCCCGGCCGTGGCCGTCATCTCGGGCAGTTCGAAGATGTACATATCCCAATTTATGCTCGATATGGGGGTACCGCCATGCCTGCCCGGGTCAGCGGCGCTAGATGCGCTTCCTTTGAGCTGCAATGCTGATACGAAGTCGGAGTTGATCTGCTGGATCTCATCGAACGATCCTGAGGAGATATTGTACAGTCCGATGGAGACCCTGTGGATCTGGCCGTTGATGAGCCATGCCTTTGTGAAGATAGTGGCGTTCTCTCTCTGCCAATGGAACTCTAACCGTGACATGGATTGGTTGGCTGGGACGAGATCCATGGCTTCGTTGAACACCTCTGCCGATTGGTTGTACCTGCCAAAAGCCGCCAGGATGTCGGACCACCTCACCCCGGAGGCCAGCGCATGGGACGAGTTCAGCTCTGCCACCCGGCCGTAGCCCTCCAGGGCCTCTTCACTCCTTCCCAAAAGATCCACGCCCTCAGCCCTCAGCCACAGGGCTTCGGGGTCTTTTGGGTCCACTAGGAGCATCTGGTCGAGGTATCCTATGGCCTTCTGAAGTGATCGGTTAGCCTCCACTCCACGGCCCATGCTTGCCAGGGCCATTCCTCTGTAGTGCCAGGCAGAGGCGTTCTGTGGGTCCATCTTCAGAACCTCGTCATAGGCCTCTAATGCCTCTTGGTAAGAGCCGTTCTCGTACATTTCCTGGCCCTTTTTGTACCAGTCCTCTGTGGTCATCTCCTGCGCTGTGACAGATATGCTGAGCAAAACCAAAATCCCGAGGATTATGGCAAGCCCGGTCACCACGCCCAACTTCGATGGGCCGTTAAGGGTAGCTAACGATCCGGTTTTTTCTTTCACATCCACCCACTCCACTTTCCGTCCTTCAAAAACGACCATAAAATTTGAGCTGGGATCACATCTCGTATCCCAGCTTATCGGCCACCAGAAGCGACATGGAAGCGTTGTAAACCTGGCCGAGCGCCCTCTGGGCCTCACCCCTTCCGTACCAGGCGGTGCTATAATGCGGGCCCAGCTCGATGGCCTCGTTGTAGGCCTCCAGGGCCTCCCGATCTCTGCCCAAAGCCCGCAGAGCATCGCCCCTGCCGATCCATGCGGTGGTATCGACTATGTGGGGCTCGATTCCGGGAGAGGCTTCTAGAGTCTGATCGTAAGCCTCTAAGGATTCGTCGTACCTGCCGAGCTCGTAGAGGGCTCTGCCCCTCATCTGAAGCAGGCTTACATCACCGGGATCTTCCAAAATGGCCTTTTCGTAAAGGGCCAGCGACCTCGCGAAGGCCTCTTTGGCCTCTTCTTGCTTGCCGGTCTTGTTCAGGGCCGTTCCCTTGGCCAGCCAGGTTTGCGCCAGCTCTTTGGTGTCGTTATCCGAAATCAGCTCGACTGCCTCGTCGTAAGTCTCCAGGGCCTCGTCGTACCTCTCCATCTCGACGAGGAGGCTCGCCTTCCACTGCCAGCTGCTGACGTCATCGGGGTTCTGCCTGATAGCCTCATCGAAGGCCGCCAGCGCGTCTTCCTTCCTACCCAGTTCCATCAGAACGAAGGCCTTGAAGTGCCACCACACCCCATTCTTGGGGTTCAGCTCTAGGGACCTGTTGATCGCCACCAGAGAGTCTTCCCATCTTTCCGCAGCTGCAAGATCTTCGCTCTTGGCAGCGTAGGCCAGCGCCAGCTCCGCAGTGTCGTTTGCGGGTATCAGGCTGATGGCCTTATCATATGCCGCCACGGACTCGTTCATGTCACCTATGTAGCTGATCACTTCGGCCTTTCTCCACCAGACGTTGTAGTCGAGGGGTTTCAGCTCTGTAACCTTGTTATAGGCCTCGGAAGCCTCTTCCCACCGGCCGAGGTTCAAAAGAATGTTGGCCCTGCCCATCCAGGCGTCCGCGTCCTTCGGGTCCGCCTCGATCCCCTGGTCGTAGGCGTCTAGGGCATTTTCGTAAGCCTTGTTGGCCTCCTCCGGTCTATTCATACGTCTCAGAACTAGGGCCTTGTTCTGCCAGGCGTCGGCATCGCCGGGGTCCTCCTCAAGGTCCTCGTCCAGAAGGTCGAGAGCCTTTTCGTAGGTCTCGGCGGATTCGTTGACCTTTCCCACGACCATGAGTTCGTAGGCCTTTCGGATGAGGATCGATTCATTTTCAGGATCGATATTCAGGGCTTCATCGTAAGCTGAAATAGCCTCCTCAATGGAGCCATTTTGGTACAGCTCCTGGGCCCTGTTCATCCAGTAGTCGACGGTCTCTTCTTGCGCCGTGGACGGGACACAGAGCATCGCCAGAGCCGCAAAGGCTATGGCGAGCATGGTCCCAGCGCTCAAATTCAGCGGCCAGCTGAAGGCCGCAGACGATCTGATTTTTCCTTTCACTTCAACCCACTCTCCATTTTTTCACCTTCACAAAAAAATTGTCTGGGGGTCACTCCTCGTACCCCAGCTCCTTCGCCCTGGCGAGAGCGGCTTCGGCCTCCGAGTCCCGACCCAGGGCCTGGAGTGTGAGGCCCTTTCCATGCCAGGCGTCGTCGTACTCAGGGTACTGCTCGATGGCCTCGTCGTAGGCTGCTACGGCCTCTTCGAACTGGCCCGTCTCATAAAGGGCATCGCCCTTCCCGGTCCAAACAAATGCCAACTCTGCAGTTGAGTAGGGGGGCGCAGTCTCGATGGCTTTGTCATAAGCCGCTATGGAATCGTTGTACCTGCCAAGCTTGAGGAGAACGTCCCCTTTGCCACGCCAGGCTCGACTATTTTCCGGGCTCATCACTGTTGAGTTTTCGTAGACCTCCAACGCCTTTTCATAAGCCTCCACGGCTTCGTCATGCTCGTCTGTCTTCTCCAGCAAATTGCCCTTGGACGACCAAATACGGGCATCATCAGGATTTAGTTGCAGGGCTTTGTCAAAAGCTTCAAGAGACTCGTCATACCTTCCCGCCTCTTGAAGGCCGATCGCCTTGTAAGCCCAGGCTTCGGCATTTTCAGGGTCCGCCTTTACGGCTCCTTCGTAAGCTTCAACAGATTCGTTGTACATGCCCAAAAAGGACCTCAGAATGGTGCCTTTGACCTGCCAAGCTTGCAAATTCTGCGGGGCGAGCTCGTTGACTTTGTCGTAGGCTTCCACCGCCTCCTCAGCCCTTCCCATCTCCAGAAGTACTTGGGCTTTTAGGCTCCAGGCAAGCTCGAGTTTCTGAGTTGAGTCCGCTGGCAACGTCTCAATGGCTCTGTCCAGGGCCTCGATAGATTCGTTGTACCGTTTCAGATCCAAAAACGCGATGCCTTTGGTCGTCCATGCATCTGCAGCTTTTGTGGAATTCAGCTCTATGACCTTGTCGTAGGCTGCGATGGCATCTTCACGTCTTTGCATGTTCATGAGGTTCTCTGCTTTGAGATACCAGGCCTCTGCGTCTTTAGGATCTTTATCTAGAGTCTGATTATATATCTCAATCGCAGTCCCATAAGCCTGATCCGCTTCATTTTGCCTTCCCAAGTAAGATAGGGCAACGCCCTTAGTCTGCCAAGCCACTGCGTCGTCCGGATCTCTTTTGGTGGCGTTATCGCTGATCAGAAGGGCCCTTTCATAAGCTTCGACGGCATCGCCAGACCTGCCCAAAAATAATCCCAAAGCGTTTCCTTTGCTTATCCATATGCTGGCATTTTCAGGATCTATATCGAGGGCGTTCTCATAGGCCAAAACTCCCTCTTCGTAATATCCGTCATTCACAAGCTCCCTTCCCCGTTCAAACCAATAACTAACGGTGTTCTCATCGGCAGAGCTCTCCTGCGCCAATGTGCAACTGCAGAGCGCCGCCAGGGCGATCAGAGCAATAGCGGATTTGACGCTCGTTCTCATACTCGGCAGCCTGCTGAGGGCTGCCAACGATCCAGTTTTTCCTTTCACATCAACCCACTCCATATTTTATCATACAGACATATTGGCAAAAAATTTGGAAAATACTCAGCGCTCTCGTTCCAGCTCCCCGGCCCGAGCGAAGGCCTCGTCCGCCTCAGCATGACGCCCCATCTCATCGAGAACGTAGCCCTTGTTCAACCAAGCTGACGCACTGTTCGGGTTCAGCTCAATGGCCATCTCAGATGCCTGAAGGGCCTCATCGTATCTCTGCAACACTGCCAGGAGGACCGCCTTCGTGAGCCAGGCATCCTCGATCCTCGGAGTATAATTTAGCTCGATGACCATTTCGTAAGCTTCCAGGGCCGCCTCTGCATCATGCATGTTGGCGTAGTTCTCGCCCTTCAAAAACCACGCTTCGCCGTCGGAAGGGTCTTTCTCTAGAGTCTTATTGAGAACCTCAATCGCCATGGCATAGGCCTCATCGTCCTCCCCCTGCCGATTGAGGCCGCTCAAAGCCGCTCCCTTCCCCTGCCAGGCCAGAGCGTCGTCTGGATTCTCCTCCAGGATCTCGGTTGTGACCTCCAGGGCTTCGTTGTACAGATCCAAGGCCCAGAACTCTAGTACATGACCCTTGTTGATCAGCGCAGTGTAATTGTCCGGGTCTATCTCCAGAACCTTATCGTAAGCCGCAATCGCCTCCTCATACGATCCATTAGCGCTCAGACCATAGGCGATATTTAGCCAGTCGCCTGCTGTCATCTCCTGCGCCAGGGTGCCGCTGCTGCAGAGCGCCGCCAAGGCGATCAGAGCAATAGCGGACCTGACGCTCGTTCTCATATTCGGCAGCCTGCTGAGGGCCGCCAAATATCCGCGTTTTCCTTTCACGTAAACCCACTCCATTTTTTCACCTAGATGTGATCACAAAAAATTTTGGCTAAGGTCACTCCTCGTACCCCAGCTCTTTAGCCTTAGCAAAAGCGGCTTCTGCCTCAGAAATGCGGCCGAGCGACTGGAGGGCCGTACCTTTTCCCTGCATGGCAATCATGTTGGACGGATCAAGCTCCAGAACGCTATCGAATGCATTGAGGGCCTCCTCATGATCGCCCATATTTTCGAGAACTATGCCCTTATCTGTCAGGACTATGGCAGCGTACAAGGTATCGTTGGCAGGCAAAGTCTCAATGATCTCATCGAATGCATCAATGGATTCGTTATACCTGCCCAGGTCAGCCAGGATGCCGGCTTTATATAATCGGGCCTCCAGGCCTGTGAAGTTCGGATCGAGCTCGATGGCCCTTTCATAGGACACCAAAGCCTCTTCACGTCTGATTTTGGCCTCATCTTGCCTACCAGCATCTTCGAGGATATTGCCCATGCTCATGAGAGCAATGGCCCTGCCATCCCAGGCCAGAGCGAGGTTCCGAGTATCATTGTCCGGTATTAGTTCGACGGCTCTGTCAAACGCCTTCAGAGACTCATCATACATGCTGAGATTCTTGTTGAATACGGCCAGGGAGTGAAGAGAATAACCCTTCCTCATCCAGGCATTTCCGTAATTTGGATCGATCTCGATAACCTTATCATACGCCTTAACGGCCTCTTCATAAGATCCGTTATTGCTCAGATCCAGGCCTTTTTTGTACCAGTCCTCAGACGTCATCTCCTGCGCCAAGGTGCAGCTGCTGCAGAGCGCCGCCAAAGCGATCAGAGCAATGGCGGACCTGACGCTCGTTCTCATACTCGGCAGCCCGCGTGGGGCTGCCAACGATCCGGTTCTTCCTTTCACATAAACCCACTCCACATTTTTTGTCATTCAAAGATGACCATAAAAGCGACTTTGAGCCGCTGTCATTCGTCACGTATCAGATGCATGGAAGCCAATCGACGCTCACAGACCCGCAGGTATCGTTCCCCCAGAGCTGGATGAACTTCTCGATGGAGAAGACACCCGTCAGGTCTTCGACGGACCTTCCGTACTCGTCGTGGCGCCCCTTCTCGTTCGCCTTCGGATCCCTTGAGAGCCAGCCGATGTGGGCGACGCCGATGACGTTTGAGTTGAAGTTCGCCTCCAGGGCTCCGGTGCAAATTCCGCATCCAAGGTCGGCTGTGGCATCAGGGCCGTCCGTCCTGGTCCTCACATCAGTATTCTTCTGCAGATGCTCAGCTTGGACATACTGCTCGGTGACCACCGCCCCTGCATCGTAGTTGGCAACGCAGAGCCGATCCTGCCACTTCTGGTCGTAGGTGCCGGTCTGATAGCTGATTGGGAAGTACTCGAACTCCACCTCCTGAGTGTAGTTTATGGTCCCCTTGCAGCCGTCGAGCTCGAACTCTGTGCGTTCATAGAAGCTGCCGCTCCCTGAAACCGTCCGGGTCACCTTCTGGCCGCTGTCGCCAGCGGCGGTCTGTCCTGCAAGCTCGTGGCTCCTGTAGCCCACCCCCTTGATCACTGACCGCTCGTAGATGTAGTTGGCAGCGCCTGCCGTGTTCACCAGAACCACGGCGATCATCGCCAGGACGATAAGCTCTCGTTTCACTTATCCGCCTCCTTGCTAAGAGGGGGTTGGAAAGGTCCGGGAAGACCTTACCCCCCCCAGCTTCAAGACATTTTTTCGGCTATTGTGACGAAGGATTATACTCAAACTCCCCGCTGCCTCTCATCATCGCAACTCCGCCATCTGGGAGGTTTTCAAACCCCAGAAACGATACCTCCCTTCCGGCCTCGTCCCTCAGGGTGACGTTCGTGGCGGCATCGTTGAGGACTATCTCGCTCTCCATGAAAAGGCCCGTCTCGGTCTCCTCGCCCGATCCGAAGTGGACCCTGACCTTTTCCCCAGGCTCCAGGACGTATTCGGGAAGGACCAAAAATCTCGTTTCATCCTCGTCGACCACCAAGGTCCATCCTTTGAGGTTTTTGGCCTCATCGAGGTTGTTTGTGATCTCAATGAGCTCGTCCTCGCCGGTGGCCACGATCTCGGTGATGGCGATCATGCCCGCAAGAGGCGATGTGGACCCCAGCTCTTCAGCCCTGGCGAAGGCCTCCTCGGCCTCACCTTCACGGTCTAGATACCGAAGCAAATTGCCTTTCAGATACCAAGCATACCCATTCTGGGGATCAAGCTCTATCGCCTCCTCGAAGGCCGCCAGGGCCTCCTCGTCCCTTCCCAAGTTCATGAGGATGAGGCCCTTCAGACGCCATGTGTCGGGATCTTCGGGATCGATATCTATGGCTCTCTCACAGGCTTCGAGAGACTCGTCGTACCTGCCTAAGGAGGGCCCCAGAATCTGGGCCTTGGATATCCAGGCGTCGACATATTCTGGATCGATCTTCAGGGCTCTATCGATGTATATGAGGGCCTCCTCGTATCTTCCCAGATGAGCCGACAGGAGAACGCCACCGTTGATCCAGAAGTTCTTATCATCGGGCGCCAGCTCGGTGGCCCGATTCAGAGCCTCCACCGTCCCGTTGTAGTCGCCATCTTCCGCGAATAGATGAGCCCTTTCAAACCAGACGTAAGCCTTCTCGACGGTCTCAAAGGCGGCATCTATCGCCTCGTCGCTGGCCGCTATCGACTCATCATGCCTTCCAAGCTTCCATAAAGCGTTCGCCTTTCCGACGAGGACCCAGGGCTGCAGAGGGCCTATCTCCAGGGAGGCGCCGTACGCCTCGACCGCCTCTTCGTAGCGTCCCATCATCGATAGAACAGTGGCCTTCCCATTCCAGGCTTGAGATTGCGACCGGTTCAGCTCGATCGCCCTCTCAAAAGAGAGAAGAGACTCGTTGTATCCGACCGGGTCCTTATCGACAAAAGCGAGCCTGCTCTTGGCGTAACCTTTGCCGATCCAGGCCTCGGCCATCTCCGGGTCAAGTTCAACGGCCCACTCATAGGCTGCCAGGGCTTCCTCCGTCGAGCCGTTCATCGACAGCTCCTCCCCCTTCTCGAACCAGTCTCTCGCGGTCTCCTCCGGCGTCCAGTAGGCAGCAAACTTATCCAGCGTTCCTGAAGCATTTTTCAAAGTCAGATTTCCGGCGAGGTCGTCCAGGGCGAGATCGCTATCGAGAAATATGTCGGTCTCGTTGCTCTCGCCAGCGCCGAGGTGGAACCTTATCCGTTCACCGGGTTCGAGGGTGAAGTCTGGAAGGGCGATCGACCCCTTGTCGTCGATGGTCAGAATCAACCCCTCGAAGATTTCGGTCTCATTTCCGTCGTTGGCCATCTCGATGAACTCGTCCTCTCCGACGGAGATGACGTTGGTTAGAGCCAACGACGTGGCAGGCTGCCCCACAGCACATGTGCAGAGGGCTGCCAACGACATCAGAACTATGCCGAACTTCACTCCTGCGCATAATTTCTGTGGCCTAAAAGTGGCCACAAACGGTTCGACTTTTCCGTACATTTTTCTACACCTCACTCACACTATGTCATCTGAAGATGATTGTAAAAAATTTGGGTTGGAGTCAATTATCATAACCCATCTCCCTGGCATTTCCATAGGCCTCCTCAGCTTGGGCCATAAGCCCCAACACCTCCAGGACAGCCCCCCGGCTCTGCCAGAACATCCCGTTGAGGGGATACGATTGCCTCGCCTGATCCGGCATCTCGATGGCGAGATCGTAGGCTATGGATGCATTCTGATAGGCCAAAAGGGCATCATCATCCCGTCCGATAGCCATCAGGGCGTCGCCCCTCCCCTTCCAGGCATGTCCTCTTTCCACGTTTACGAACTCCGGATAAGTTCCCAGGGCCGTATCATAAGCCTGAAGGGCCTCCACATGGGACCCGTGCCCCATGCGGGCGTCTCCGATACCCCGCCAGGCATCGTCTGCCAGCCGGGGTTCTGCCTCCATCGATCGGTTGAAGGCCTCCAAGGCCTCTTCGTAGTCGCCCAGCCGGAGGAGGGAGACTCCCTTGCCGATCCATGCCCTGCCCAGGTAGTACTGGTCCAGGGGTTCCTCGGAGAAGTTGAGATCGATAGTCTGCTGGTAGAGATCCTTCGCCTCTTCGTACCGGCCCATGTCAATAAGGACGCTGCCCTTGTCGATGAGGACTAAGGCCAAAAATCGGGGGCTCGTCGGGGCTATGTTGGAGAGGAGGCTGTCGTAGGCCGCAAGCGATCGGCTGTACTCGCCCCTCCCCCATAGGGCTTCGCCGAGGAGGATCCAGGCGTCGTAGTTTTTGGGGTCAATAGTCGCGGCGTTATCTAAGGCCGCCAGGAATTCATCATCGCGCCCCATCTGATGAAGGATGAAAGACTCTGATACCCAGGAATGTGATATCATTTCAGTATCTGAGGGAGGGCAGCTCATTCTGGCTCGTTTGGAGGCCTCTAGGGCTTCGTCGTTCTTGCCCATCTGGGCCAGGACTGCGCTTTTCAGCTCCCACGCCCTGGTGTAGTTTCCGTCGATCTCCAAGGCCCTCTCCAGCGCCGTTAAGGACTCGTTGAGGTCCTGCAAGAGGAACCGGTTCAACCCCACCCCACCCCAGGCCTCCGGATCGTCGGGATCGATCCTGGTGGCGTTCTGGTAGGCCAAAATCGATCGGTTGTAATCTCCCAGCGCGCCAAAGACCTTGCCCTTGCTAATCCACGCCTGAACGTCGTCAGGGGATAGGAGGAGGGCCTGATCGTAGGCCTCCAGGGCCTCTTCATAGGAGCGGTTCTGGTAAAGCTCCAGCCCCATCTCGATCAAGTCTTCGGCCGTATCCCCATCTGCCGATGCCGTAGCCCAGGATGCGGCCAGGGCCACCAGCAGGAGAGCGAAAACGGCCCAAAATCCCACCTTCGAGGACCTATTCCTCAATTCACTAACCTTCAATTCCTTAACCTCGTAGAATTTGATGAAGAAATGCGGAGATCATCCCTCAGGCCTCCGGTCTGCATGAGCAGGTTCGCAATCGTCCTCTCGGCCGCGTCGGCCCTGGTGGAGTTCAGCTCAATGGCCCTCTCGTAGGCATCGATCGCCTCCCCGTTCCTCCCCAGGCTGATCAGAATCTCTGCCTTCTCGAACCAGGCCTCACCGTCCTCGGGATCCGACCTCAGGGTCTCGTTGTAGATCTCCAGGGCCCTCTCCCAGGACCCCCTCGCCTCTTCGGGCTGTTCCAGGCCGTATTGGGCAACTCCCCTACCCCACCATCCCCGGGCGTCTTTTGGATTCTCCGCCAGAATCTCGTCGAATAAGGCAACCGCCTTTAAGTGAGCCTGCCTGGCCAGGATCTCATGGATGATCGCCTTGTCCAGCCAGGCGGCGGCATTCTCTGGATCGATCCTCAGAGACTCTTCATAAGCCAAAAGGGCCTCCTCCATACTCCAACTCAAGAAAAGATCGTGGCCTCTCTCTCGCCAGCTCTCTGCCGAATCTTCCTCTTCGATCCCATCCTCCGCTAGAGCACATATGCAAAGCGATGCCATGGCCGCCAACATGATGGCGAACCTGGCCCACATACTAAAATCCGGTAGGATATTGTTCAATCCGCTCAACAGTATCACCTCACCTAAAGGGATGGAGAGGATTGAGCTGGGCGTGTGGGCATGCCCCAGCTCCCGGCCTCGGAGAGGCCGCCTCTATCTCGTCTTCACAGATAATGGTCTGTGAAGACGAAAACCCCAACTCCCCCACCCCATGTCACCCCTGAATTACATAATGTTATATTAACTTTACTATCTGTAAAGAATATCCCACACCAACGGCCATCAGACTTCGGCGACCAGCCGGTTTTCATCAGCAAAATATTTCACAACAAAAGGCGAATCCGACCTCAGATAGCCTCGTCTTATCAAGATATATGGACATGAATAGTTAAGTTTATATAACCAAATGTAATAGAAGATTTACATCGTGATGCCGATGGACGCAAGAGATTCCAGGATCTGCAGATTGATCATCATCGTCGCGACGGTGGCTCTGGCGGGCTGGTTTGCAGCGATGGCTGACTTCGTGCTCGTGATCATCTCCATAGCCCCAGGGGCGATTTTATTTTATATTTGTAAAAGAAGCGTCGCGGAGATCCAAGAAGACGAGAGGGACGCAAGGGTGAGCGAGCAGGCATCGAAGGTCGCCGTAGCGGTATTCGCCTCGGCCAGCGCTCTCTCTGGCCTAATATTGATCGCCCTGAGGATCGAACATCCAGAGTACATGTACGCCGGATTCGCCCTCGCCTTCTCGGCCTGCGCCTTGATGATCCTGTACTCCCTCCTCTACGGATACTACAACAGAAGATACGGTTACGAGCCTTCCGATGAAGAATAAGATCAAAGTCTACAGGGCGGTTCACGATCTGACCCAGGAGCAGCTCGCAAAAGAGCTGGGGGTGACGAGGCAGACGATAATCGCGATAGAGAAGGGAAAGTACAACCCGTCTTTAGACCTAGCCTTCAAGATGGCGAGGATCTTCGGGGTCAAGATCGAAGACATATTCGTCTACGAAGAATCTCCCCAGAAGAGAACGATTCAGCCGCTTAAGCCCTCGATCCAATGGGACTCGTCCGAAACGGGATAAAACGATGATAACTGACCAAAAACTTTAATGGAATAAAACTCATCTGATCAAAACCCATCTTAAGGAGTATGCGATGCCCGAACGTCCCTCCATCGGATCCTCGATAAAGCGCCCAATCCTGAAAGCGAAGGAGTACTTCACCTCCACGAGGTTCAGCGAAGAGCCCCTTATACTGGGGGCTGCGCTGATGGTGATGCTATTTTTCATCCTCTACGCCTTTAGCGGCGTTGAAACCGAGGGGGAGGTCTGGAGCGCGACCTTCGGCGGCCCCGGCTTTGAAGTGGGGACCTCGATTCTCGAGAAGAGGGACGGCGGGTACATCATCGCCGGAGCGACGAACTCACGCGGAGGAGGGGGATACGACGCCTGGCTTTTATCGACCGACTCGAAAGGTAGAGAGGTCTGGAACGAGACGTATGGCGGACCTGGCGACGAGGAAGCGATGGCGGTTGTTGCGACCGTTGACGGCGGTTACGCCATCGCAGGCGGAACGAACTCTTTTGGCGCCGGAGATTTCGACGTCTGGCTTATAAAGACCGACTCGACGGGAAGAGAGCTCTGGAATGAGACCTACGGCGGCCCAGGCTACGATTGGGCTTACTCGGTCCAAAGGACGAGAGACGCTGGATACATCATCCTCGGGGAGACCGAGTCCTTCGGCTCTGGCGGCATGGATCTCTGGCTCGTCAAGACCGATTCTCTGGGCGCTCTGATCTGGAACAGGACATTTGGAGGCGCAGAAGATGACGGCGGCCGCTCAATACAGGAGACCGACGACGGCAGTTACATCATCGCGGGATTCACAGAATCGTTTGGCCGAGGCGGTATGGACCTCTGGCTCCTGAAGGTCGACTCCGATGGGAACGAGGAGTGGAACGGGACCTTCGGCGGGTCGAAGGATGACATGGGTCAATCGGTCCAGCAGACGAGAGATGGCGGATATATATTGGCAGGCGGTGCGAACACCCCTCCAACGGCCACGCCCCCGGTCGGCGACGCCTGGCTGATCAGAACAGATAGGAGCGGCACCCCGATATGGGGCAAGATCTTCAGCTTCGGCGATACCAGCTACGACCTGGCCACCTCGGTCAGGGAGACCGGCGACGGTGGCTTCATAGTAGCAGGCCGGAGTTCAGATGGAAAATCGAGCGCCTGGCTCATAAAGACCGACGGATCCGGTCTGAAGGAGCGGGAGGTCGTCCGTAAAGAATCGGGGAGAGAGGAGGGGTCGTCGGTATTGGTCGCCGGGGATGGGAGCTACGTCACCACCGGCTGGACGACCTCTGCTGGAAGTCCGGATCTATGGCTCGCAAAGATCAGGTAGATCGCCACCGCATCTTCAGATCAACTTCATCACCCAGAAATCGAACCCACCGGCCCCACGCCGATTCGAGAAGCCCGATAGAAGGTAGCCGCCATCTGTCATCTGGATGGCAGAGATGCCGCTGTAAACTCCGTCACCTCCGATGCTCTTCACCCATTCCTCCGTCCCGTTGGGGTCGACCTTTATGAGGAGGGCTTCGTCAGGGCTCGTCCTGGAGCCACTCTGGGAAGTCCAGCCCGCGACGATGTAGCCTCCATCATCCGAACCCCTGACCGAGTTTCCGAAATCCCCAGCTGGTCCGCCAAAGGTGGTGCTCCACTCTTGATCCCCCTCCGAGCCGACCTTTAAAAGCCATACATCAAAATCTCCGGCGCCGAACGAGTTTGAAAATCCGCAGATGACGTAGCCGCCGTCACTGGCTTTCTCGATCGAGGTGAAGCCGTCCTGCTTGGGGCCCCCGAAGGTTCTCTCCCACTCGATCTTGCCTTGCGTATCGGTCTTGACGAGCCAGCCGTCGTATCCACCAGATCCGTAGGAATCGGTCCTGCCAGCGATGAGATACCCTCCATCTTCGGCCTCCACGATGGCCATTCCTTCGTCATCGCCGGGCCCGCCAAAGGTCCTGTTCCATTCTTCCACCCCCGACCGGTCGGTCTTGACGAGCCAGACATCACCCTTACCAATGCCGTAAGAGTCGGTAGAGCCTGCGAAGACGTATCCACCACCTTTAGCCTCCCGGACTGACGAGGCGACATCGTCGCCCCGGCCGCCAAAGGTCCTCCCCCATTCAGCATCTCCATTTGAATCGGTCTTTACGAGGACCGCATCTTTGCCGCCCGCGCCGCCGGAGGTGGTATAGCCGACGATTATATACCCTCCATCAGAGGTCTTCTGAACTTCAACGCCGACATCGATCCCCGTTCCTCCGAATGGCCGATCCCAGACTCTGCTTCCGTTTGAGTCGATCTTCAAGATCCATAGGTCACAATTCCCGGCCCCGTAAGACTCGGTCATCCCGGTCAGTATGTATCCTCCATCTCCAGCCTCCGAGATCATTCCCCCCACCTCGTGCCCCGGCCCACCATAGGTCGTATTCCAGACATCTTCAGGCTCCCCCCAGGCGGTCGGTGTGGACAAAATCAGCGATCCTAGCACCAATAATAGCCCCAATCTCAGCCTCAATAACGTCCCCGTCCACAAAACTTCTCACCTCAATTGACAGATAGGGATTCAACTTCTCCAGTTATATTTACTTCGATTAAACGCAACTGTCCATCGGTTTTAATGGTCGTGAGACTTCATGAATTTAAAAGAGCCAGAGCTTCCTGAGATTCCCTCCGAAAGGCATTATAGCCATGGCGGATCACCTATTGCATAGACCCCCGTTTCTGAAGCGATAGACCGGCCGGAGAAGATAACATGATCCGAGTTCTGATGGTGGACGACGACCCCGCGGTCCTGGAGATAACGAAGGTATTCCTGGAGAGATCCGGGGATATCGAGGTCGACGCCGTCGTCTCGGCTTTGGAGGCGACAGAGAGGCTGCAAGATGGCGGCTACGACGTCATCGTCTCCGACTACGTCATGCCGGAGATGGACGGGATATCCTTTCTCAAGCAGGTCCGGAGCCGAGGGTCGGAGATCCCCTTCATCCTCTTTACGGGGAAGGGGCGCGAAGAGGTGGTGATCGAGGCGCTGAACAACGGAGCCGACTACTACCTCCAGAAGGACGCAAACCCCATGGTCCTCTACGCCGAGCTGACCCACCAGATCCGGCAGGCGGCAGAGAGGCAGAAGGCAAAGAAGGCGGTCATCGAGAGCGAGGAAAAGTATCGGGCCCTCTTCGAGAACATGAACGACGGGCTCGTCCTCTGCGAGCTCGTCTGGGATCCTGGGGGCGTCCTCGTAGACTACGTCATAAAGGACGCCAACCCCAAGTTCGAGGAGATCACCAGGTTGGGGCCGTATGAGGCGATAGGAAAGAGGGGGTCGGAGATCTTCGGGTCGATTGTCCCCCCATTTCTGGAGATATACCAAAAGGTCGAGGAGACCGGATCTTCTGCGAAGTTCGAGGGGTATTTTCCGGCTACAGGGAGGCATTTTTGCATATCCGCCTACTCGATGGGGGGGGGAGAGTTTGCGGCGATATTCTCGGATATCACCGAGGAGAAGAGGATGACCGGAGAGCTCTGCCGGGCTCACCACCAGCTTCAGGAGATAATAGACTTCCTCCCCGACGCCACCTTCGTCGTAGATGAGGATAGAAGGATCATAGCGTGGAACCGGGCCGTCGAGGAGATGACCGGCGTCTCCAAGGATGAGATCGTAGGAAGGGGCGCATACGACTACGGCGAGCCCTTCTACGGGTTCAAGAGGCCGGTTCTCATCGACGCCATCTTCTCGGAGGATTCCGGGATCGTGAAAGACTACGATTACCTCTGCCGAAAGGGAGACGCCATCTTCGCCGAGGTCTACGTCCCCCACCTCTACGGCGGGAGAGGGGCCTACATCTGGGCTATCGCATCGCCCCTATTCGACGACGGGAAGGTGGTCGGTGCCATCGAGTCGATCCGGGACGTCACCGACAGGAAGCGAACCGAGATCGCCCTCCGGGAGACGAGGGACTACCTGGAGAGCCTCCTCGACCGCGCCAACGCCCCCATAGCGGTCTGGGGTCCCGACATGAAGATCCTCCGATTCAACCGCGCCTTCGAGCGGCTGACAGGCTATGCCGCCGGGGAGGTGATCGGGAGGAAGGCGACGATCCTCCTTCCCGACGAAGGAAGGGAGGAGGCGCTGGCGAAGATCGCCTACACCCTGGAAGGGGAGTGCTGGGAGTCGGTGGAAATCCCCGTCCGGTGCAAGGACGGTGGGGTCAGGATCGTCCTCTGGAACTCGGCAAATATCCGCTCGGAGAAGGACGGCTCCGTCGTCGCAACGATCATCCAGGGGCAGGATATCACCGAGCGGAAGCGGGCGGAAGAGTGGCTCATCCTCGCCCACAAACAGCTCCTGGAGATCATCGACTTCCTCCCGGACCCGACCTTCGTCATCGACGCGGATAGGAAGGTGATAGCCTGGAACCGGGCGATCGAGGAGATGACCGGCGTCGGGAAGGAAGAGATCGTGGGCAAAGGCGATTACGTCTACGGCGAGGTATTCTACGGAGAAAGAAGGCCCATTCTGATAGATATGATATTCGCGAGGGATGAAGATCAGGAGGGGCTCTACCATTATGTCAAGAGGGATGGGGAGACCCTCTTTGCAGAGGCCTTCGTCGTCCCGCCCCGGACCGGGAAGGGGGCTTACGTCTGGGGGACGGCCTCGCCCCTCTTTGATAAAGACGGGAATATCGCGGGCGCCATCGAGTCGATCCGGGACGTCACCGAGATCAAGGAGACGGAGATGGCCCTCCAGGAGAACGAGGAGAGGCTGAAGCTCGTCATCGAGGGGGCGAACCTGGGGATCTGGGACTGGGACGTGGTGACGGGGGAGGTCGTCCGTAACAGGAGGCTCGGGGAGATCTTCGGCTATCCGGACGGAGAGCTGGAAGGGACCGCCCTGGAGAGGGAGAAGATGATCCATCCCGACGACTTCGAGAAGGTGGCCGCCGCCATCGAAGACCACTTCCTGGGAGAAACCCCCCACTACGAGATCGACTACCGGCTTAAGAGAAGCGACGGCCGTTGGATATGGGTCCACGACCGGGGCGAGGTGATGGCGAGGGACGATGCAGGCCTCCCTATTAGGATGGTGGGGATCACCCAGGAGATCACCGAGATCCGGAGGTATCAGGATGCTTTGAAGGAGGCAAACCGGAAGCTGAACCTCCTCAGCAGCGTCACAAGGCACGACATCCAAAACCAGATCACCGCCCTCTCAGGGTACGCCCTCCTCCTGAGGGAGATCGTCCCCTCAGACGCGGCCGCCGAAAAGTACATCGATCGGATCGCGGAGCTGGCGGAGACGATCAATAAACAGCTCGTCTTCACCCGGGACTACCAGGAGATGGGGGTGAAAGCCCCGAGGTGGCAGCGGATCGACGATATCGTCCGGCGGGCTGAGGCTGCCGCCATCGAGGAGATCGGCCGGAGCCGGATGGCCCTCGAGATATCTACAGGGAGCCTGGAGGTCTTTGCCGACCCGATGCTGGAGAAGGTCTTCAACAACCTCCTGGAGAACGCCACAAGGCACGGGGGCGGAGTCGCCAGGATCCGGGTCTCCTTCGCGGAGACGGAGGACGGGGGCGAAGGTGGAGGAGGAAGAGGTGGGGAAGCAATGGTAGCAGGTGCTGGTGCAGTGGCGAGCGCAACTACAGGAGCAGGAGCTGGTGGAGGAGCGGGTGGCAGAGGCGTAATCATCGTCGAGGACGACGGCCTCGGGATACCGGAGGATGTTAAGGGCCGGATCTTCGATCAGGCCTTCGGGAGGCATACCGGCTACGGCCTCTTCCTCTGCCGGGAGATTCTGGGGATCACCGGGATGACGATATCCGAGACCGGCGAGGAGGGTCGGGGGGCGAGGTTCGAGATCTCCGTCCCGCGGGAGAATTATCGTTGGGGGTAGTTCATTTAGAAACCTACTAATCGACCTCCCCCCCGAAGAGATATCATGCCCTCAGAGCTTCACCATGTCGAAGGCCCACCGGCTGACTGCTGGGGCGACGTTGCCGCACCGGCGGTGATCCTCGACCGCCAGGCCCCGCCCCTCGAACTCCTCGATGAGCCCCTCGATCTCGTGGCGTTTCTTGAAGGTGTAGAAGGTGACGGCGCCCCCCGGCTTTACCAGCGGGATTATGGAGTCGAGGATCTCGTCCCTCCCGTAGGGGGTCGGGATGACGGCCCGGTCGAACCCGGCCGCCCCGCCCTTCCCCCCCATGGCTCGGCAGAGGGCGAAGGCGTCGCCAAGGACGATGTCGACGTTGCCGTCGACCCGGTTCAGCCTCGCGTTCTCCGCCAGCCACCGGCATGCTTCGGGGCTGATCTCGACTGCCACGACCCTCGCTCCCGCGGCGGCGACGGGGACGGCGAAGGGGCCGACGCCGGCGAAGGGGACTATCGCCATCTCCCCGGCCCTCGCCTTAGATGCCGCCCTCATCCTCTCGGAGCCGAGACGGGGGTTAAAGAAGACCCTGGCGACGTCGAGCTTGTAAGAGAAGCCGAACTCCCGGTGGCACGTCGCCGTCCCGCCTCCGGCTATGAGTTCAAAGGATGCAACCCTTCTATCCCCCTCCAGCTTTGAGACTTTGTTGAGGACGGTCTTGACGTTCTTCTGAGATGAGATGATCGCCTCTCCGATCTCTCTCTTCTCGCCTTCGTATGTCGGAGGGATCGAGACCACCGCCACATCCCCCACGAGGGAGAAGCGGCCACTTAACCGGTCACGACCCTCCTCGGAGACAGCGGGAGAGGGGCCGGCGTTCAACCCCCTCCCTCTCATGGCCCCTCCCTTCAGCGTCTTCCCTCTGATCCTCGTCTCTCTATTCATCCCCGTCTCTCTATTTATCGGATCTGGCGCCTTCGTCTCTCATCCTCGATAGCTCCGTCGAGGACCGATCTTCCGGCGGATGGGCTCCACCCATCTTTACAGCCAGCCCATCCTCTTCCAGTGCTCGTACTCGTGGGTCCACTCTTCCTTATTCGCTCCGACGATCCGTCCGAACCTCTCCCTCATCATACTGTGGACCTCCTCCTGCTCGGGGTGTATAGTCTCCTCTTGGATCTCGCGGACGAGGGTCTTGCCGAGCTGGCAGGCCTTCTCAAGAGCTTCCTCCATCCCCGCCGGATCCGCCATATCGGCTCCGGCGCTCCCCACGGCCGTCGCCCCCATCGCCACCATGACCCTGTTGATGTAATCCTCCACCTCCTGGTGGCCCTGGCTTCCGGCAGTCGAGACTGAAGCTACGCGCTTTCCCAGGAGGAGCTGACAGTGGATGGCGTCGGACATCCTGTCGATCATCGTCTTCATCTGGGCGGTCACCGACCCGAAGTAGACCGGCGAGCCGAAGACGATCCCGTCGCTCGCCATCATCTCGTCGTAGACCTTCCCGAAGTCGTCATCATGGACGCACCCTCCCGACTTGTAGCAGACGGCGCAGGCGTTGCAGTAGTCGATGGAGAGGGAGCAGAGGTCGATGAGCTCCGTCTCCGCTCCCGTCTCCTCCGCCCCGGCGAGGACCGCCTCCACGAGCTTCAGGGTCGAGCTCTTCTCCCCTCGGGGGGATCCGTTGACTCCCAAAATCTTCATATCAGATCATCCTCCACGCCATAGTGGGAAATGTATAAATTTATAACTACCGACTGCATAGCTGGGGAGAGGTTTGTCGGCGGGTCGCCGAGAGGTCGGGAGCGGCTTGAGATATTGTGGGGCACCCTATAGCAGAAGGGGTACCGCATCGCAAAAAAAGTCGTAACATGTACGGCATACTTCGCTGAAACGCAATGCAGACCGCTCTCAGCTCTGAGGCGGCAAAGACGAGGGGGGTAAACCCCTGGATGGTTTTATGGGGTATGTTGCCTAATATGGATTTTAAGAGGATGATCCTGGCCGTTTACATCGTCGTCGCCCTGGCGCAAGGAGGGACTATCACCGTCTGTTCCAGCGGTTGTGACCACTCAAGCCCCAAGGCAGCCATCTTCGCCGCGAGGGAGGGAGACGTCGTTCTCGTTGAAGGCGGAAGGTACTACGACCATCTGAAGATCGACAAGAAGATCGCCATTAGGGGGATCGACGCCGGCTATGGGAAGCCGATCCTAGACGCTACGGGATACGCAAGCCCCATCACAGTCACCGCCGATGGGATCGTCGTCGAGGGGCTGAGTCTAATGAACGGGGGTCCCGGATCCGCCGGTATCCTCGTCCTCTCCTCCGAGAACGTCATCAGGAACAACGACGCCAGCAACAACTACGTCGGAGTCCGGCTCGTCGGGTCCCACAACTCCACAGTACGGGGAAACGTCGCCAGCGGCAACCTGGAATACGGCATAGTGCTGGAGGGATCATCTGGGAACGTCATCACCGATAACGTCATGATGAAGAACTTCATTGGGAACGCCTTCGACGACGGGACGAACCGATGGGACGACGGCTCGGTGGGAAACAGGTACGGGGACTTTGACGACCCGGAGGAGGGGTGCATCGACGCCGACGGCGACGGGATCTGCGACCGCGGTAGGGAGATTCCGGGGGGGTCGAACCTGGACAGGTTCCCGAGGGCCGCTGGATGATGCTGATACGGGGATTATCGAAGAGAGGGGGGAGGAGGGGCAGAAAGTGGCGAGTTGGAGATGAAGAGAAGGATGAGAAAAAAGATTGGGGAGGATCAATAGGGTCGCTCCTGGAAGTCGATCTTTATCGGCCCCTCTGCGATCTCCTCTATCCTCTCCTCGAGATCCGCCAGGTCCGCCGCCAGCCTCTCCTCCAGGGTTGCTAGGTTCCTCCTCTTCTCCTGAAGGCCAGCTTCCAGGGCGGGGATCTTCTGGCGGACCAGGTCGCGCCTCTCCTTCAGCCTTCCGGCCTCGCGGCCGCTCTTGGAGAGGCTCCGGCCGATATCTTCGATCTCTCGATGGAGGGCCGAGTGGCGGGCCTTAAGAACTTCCAGGGGCCTATCTTCCAGGAGGTGGTCGATCTGCTCGAGGATCCGCTCCCTCTTCTTATCCCGAAGACCCAGAAGGTCCACCTTCGACTTCAGCTCCAGGAGCGCCCCCGATATGTCCCCCTCCAGGGCCCTCGCCGGGGAGGCGGAGAGCTGCTGGAAGAGCTCCCGATGCTGGAGGGCTATCCGATCGCTGGAGTCCTGCTTTACTATTCTGGATATGGCCTTGGTGAGGGGGGTGACCAGGTCCCCCATGGACATCTCGATCTGGTCGCGCTCCCGGAGCTTCTGCTCCAGGGACGTCTTCTCCTCCAGCCTCCTCTTCCCCTCGTCGCTTCTGGTCCAGGATTCTATCTCCTTCTGGTGGAGCCTCTCTTGGTCCCTCAATAGGGCGAGGTGCTCCTCCTCCTCGGAGATCTCGGCCCTGAGGGCTTCGATGAGGCGCCGCCTCCCCTGGATCTGGGCTGCCAGCTCCGCCGCCGCCTCGAACCTGCCGAGGTTCGCCTCCTCCTCTATCAGATAGTCTCCCAGGTCTTTGAGGTGGCGGCTGATGGCGCCGAGGTCTGAGTTGATCGCCTCCACCTCCTCCGGAAATAGGGCCGCGGTGTACCTCTGGGCCCTGCCGAACTTCTGGACGGTGTTCTGAAGCTGCTTCAATATGGAGGAGTGGTACTCCTTTGCGGACCTGAAGTCTGCCCCGGCGGGGGGCGCGAGCTTCGACGAGAGGAGCTTCATCTGGCGGGAAACGTTCTCTCTTGCCGCCGTTCCCGCCTTGAGAAGCCTCGGGGGGACCTCATCATCAGGCTCTGCCGCCTCCAGAGCCGTGATCTTCTTCTCCAGGTCTATTGTCATCCTCTCTATGGTGGCGTAGATGGATCGGACCCTCATCTCGAACTGGGGCGTGTCGGAACGGTCCCTCAGCCAATCTCCGACGTGAGATAGGTCCAGGGTTGCAGGCTCCTCCTCCCGGCGGTCCGGGCCCGCTTTTGCCATCTGAATGATCTTCTGTAACCACTTCAAGGCCGTATCCTCCTCTATCGATATCAAATCGGGATGGGGACTTATAAAACATCCGACCTTTTTCCTCTCCCAAAAGTCTTAAAGAGGGGCGGGCACATCTTTTCCCTCATGAAGTTCGATCCAGCCCGCATTCGGGAGGCTGCCGGCGAGGACTTCGACGCCGCCTGGCAGCGGGGAAAGGAGTACGTAGAGGTTCCCCCCTTAAATCGGCGTTACCCCAGGCGCGTCTCTTCCTACGGCAGGCCTCACCCCATCTTCGACGTCATCGGAAGGCTCCGGGAGGCGTACCTCCGCCTCGGATTCGACGAGGCGGCAAACCCCGTCATCGTCGATGACGCCGAGGTGAAGAAGCAGTTCGGAAGCGAGGCTCTGGCGGTTCTGGATCGATGTTTCTACCTGGCAGGCCTCCCCCGCCCCGACATAGGGATCTCCGACGAGAGGGCGGGCCAGATGAAGACGATCCTCCATCGAGATCTGAAGGCGGAGGAGGTCGAAGGGGTCCGACAGATCCTCCACGGCTACAAGAAGGGAACGGTGGAGGGCGACGACCTCGTCCACGAGATCTCCGCCGCACTAGGCGAGTCCGATGCCCTCGTCTCGACCCTCATCGAGGAGGTCTTCCCCGAGTTTGAGGCCCTTGCCCCCGTCGCCACGACCAAGACCCTGCGAAGTCACATGACCTCCGGCTGGTTCCTCACCCTGGGCGGCCTCGCCGGAATGGCCGCCCTCCCGTTGAAGCTCTTCTCCATCGACCGCTGCTTCCGGCGGGAGCAGTCGGAGGACGCGGCCCGATTGATGACCTACCACTCGGCGAGCTGCGTCGTCATGGACGAGGAGCTCTCCGTCGAGGACGGCAAGATCATCGCCGACGGCCTCCTCGCCCAGTTCGGATTTCAGAAGTTCAGGTTCCTCCCCGACGACAAACGGAGCAAGTACTACGTCCCCGATACCCAGATCGAGGTCTACGCCTACCATCCGGGGCTTGTGGGGTCGTCGACCAAATACAACACCGGCTGGGTCGAGGTCGCAACCTTCGGGATCTACTCCCCGACGGCGCTATCGATGTACGACGTCCCCTACCCGGTGATGAACCTGGGCCTGGGGGTCGAGAGGCTGGCGATGATCCTCTACGGCGCCACGGACCTTAGGGCCCTAACGTACCCTCAGTTCATCCAGGACCCCGACCTCTCGGCGAGGGTGATGGCGATGATGATAAGAGTCCAGGAGGAGCCGCAGACCCCCGCGGGGATCGAGATCGCCCAGGCGATAGTCCGGACCTGCGATCTCCACGGCGACGAGCCCTCCCCATGCGAGTTTGAGGCCTGGAAGGGGACGGTCTCAGGGAGGAAGGTCGTCGTCAAGGTGGTGGAGCCGGAGGAGAATACGAAGCTCTGCGGCCCCGCCGCCAACAACGAGGTCCTCGTCTACAAGGATAACATCCTGGGGGTGCCCAAGACCTCCAAGTGGGAGGACGCATTCGAGAACGGGGTGACCACCGGCATGAGGTTCATCGACTCCTTCGCGGAGCTGGCGGCCCGGAAGGTCGAAGAGGCGGCCCTGAGGGGAGAGGGGTCGGAGACGAGGGTCCGGATCGTGAGAGCCCCCGGGGACGTAAACCTCCGGCTGGAGCCGGCTCTCGAGAGGTATATAACCAGCAGGAAGAGGAAGATCGACGTCCGGGGGCCGGTCTTTACGACGGTGAGAAGCGAGGTCGTCGAATAGAACCGGCTACCAGCGATGAATACAGGATCCGAAGACGATATGGACGATTTGGAGGAGGATTATCTTGGTGAGAACGCCGGATTCGAACGCCGATGAGAAACGGGCCGCCGGAGAGGCGGCGGCGGATATGGTCAGGGACGGGATGGTCCTGGGGCTGGGGACGGGCTCGACGGTCGCCTGGACGATCAAGAGGATAGGAGAGAAGGTGGAGGAGGGGCTCGAGGTCCTGGGGGTTCCTACGTCCTACCAGGCTCAGGAGCTGGCGATAGCCGCGGGGATTCCCCTGACGAGCCTCGACCAGGACCCGGTCCTCGACCTCGCCATCGACGGAGCCGATCAGGTATCCCGGGACCTCATCGCCATCAAAGGCGGAGGCGCCGCCCACGCCCGGGAGAAGGTCGTCGCCGCATCAGCCCAGTGGTTTGTCGTCGTCGCCGACTCCACCAAGCTCGTCGACTCTCTAAGCCACCCCGTCCCCGTGGAGGTCCTTTCTATCGCCGCCAGGCTTGCGAAGAGCCGGATCGAGGAGCTGGGGGGTTCTCCCCAAATCCGGCAGGCGAAGATGAAGGACGGCCCGGTGATCACCGACAACGGCAACTTCGTCATCGACGCCGACTTCGGAGAGATCGAGGACCCCGGGGTCCTGGCGACCCAGCTCTCGGAGATCCCCGGGGTCGTCGAGCACGGTATCTTCGAGCAGGTCGACCAGCTCGTCATAGTATTGGACGGCGAGGTCAAGATCTTCAGCCGCGAGTGATACCTTGAGGACGATCTGGTGGGACGCCGAGAGGCGGGCCGTCGGAATGATCGACCAGACCCTCCTCCCCGAAAGGCTTGAGGAGATCCTGGTCGGCTCCATCGACGGATTATGCGAGGCGATCCAGTCCTTGCGGGTCCGGGGGGCTCCCGCCCTCGGCGCCGCGGGGGGCTACGGCGTCGCCCTGGCGGCGGCCCGGTCCGGTGCCACCGATCCAGCCGCCCTCCTCGATGACGTCAGAGAGGCGGCCGGGGTCATCCGGGCGGCGAGGCCGACGGCGGTAAACCTCTCCTGGGGGGTCGACCGGGTCGTCAAGGCCATCGAAGAGAGAAGAGAATCCGCCGAAGTCGAAGTGATCCGGGCCGCGGCCCTGGCGGCGGCAGAATTGATCGCCGGGGAGGACGTTTCGATCAACAGAGCCCTCGGCGACCGGGGCGCGAGCCTCCTGGAAGATGGGGACGTCGTCCTCACCCACTGCAACGCCGGGAGGCTCGCCTGCGTCGGCTGGGGGACGGCCCTGGGGGTCATCCGGTCGGCGGTCGCCGAAGGAAAGAAGATCAGCGTCTACGCCTGCGAGACGAGGCCGCTATTCCAGGGGTCGAGGCTGACGGCCTGGGAACTCTCGGAAGACGAGATCCCCGTCACCCTCATCTGCGACAGCATGGCCGGGATGGTCATGCGCCAGGGGAAGATCGACAAGGTGATCGTCGGCGCTGACCGGATCACGAAGGACGCCGTCTTCAACAAGGTCGGGACCTACTCCATCGCTGTCTTGGCAAAGGCTCACGGAATCCCCTTTTATGTCGCCGCCCCCATCTCCACCTTCGACCTCGAACGGTCCGAGAAGGAGGTCGAGATTGAGGAGAGGGACCCGGACGAGATCCGGCGTTTGGGAAACAGACAGCTCGCCCCGCCCGGAGTCAAAGTCTACAACCCGGCCTTCGACGCCACGCCCCTCGATCTCGTGACGGCGATCATCACCGAGCGGGGGATATATCGGCCGCCGGAGATGCCCAAAGTGGGATAATGGAGAGGGAGCCGAAGAGATTATGCAAATCTAGCAGCGAGTACCCACGCTCGACTGGCCAGGACGTGCTCGCCTCAGGCAGCTATAGAAAGTTCAGCAAGGAGTTTATAGCGAAGGTCTTGAAGGGCGGAAAAGAAGTGAAATATGGACCATTGCAGCCGGTTTTTGACAAAGCGGATGACTTGCTGGCTTCTCCCGTCGAGAAAAAACTTTTTTGCTTTTTATATGCCGATCGATCATTCTACCTTACTCGAAGATCTTAATGGCTTTGTAATAACACAATAAGCATTTTCTAGGGTAGCTCGACCGGCTCGATGTGCACTTGATCCTTTGGTCGGTTGCGATTGCATACTGAGTTTTCTGAACTGGCAAGCTATTCGCTCGCCTTGTATGGATGCACCATTTTCATAGCAGGTTTCTTTAGTCACAATCCAAGCCCTCCAAAGATCCTTCGCTTAGTAGTTCATTTACAGCCCGAATAGCTACTTTTAAATCAAGTCCAAGTTCATCAGCGACTTCATCGGGATATATATAATCGCCAGCATGATCAAGATAATACTTTTGAATTTTCTCTTTCGCCTCTTCAACAGTGGCTTCCACAGTTGGAGCATCCAATATTTTGATCACCGAAGATTCTTCACGTGAAAAGATCCTCTCCAGATTATCGCTCAACCTGCTAATCTCATCAGTAAGTTGTTGGATTCTCATGTTAAGCAAGAAGAATTCATCTCGAGTTGCATATTCGCCAAAAATAGGCATTGTAGGTACCGTTTGAGATTCACTAGACGTATCGAAAAACGTATTTACTTCTCTCATTTACATCCCCTCAATCTTACGAATCAAAGATATTATCTTAGAATCAAAGTCCTGCACAAATGCCGTAATTCGATCAACATCTTCAGCTCTATACACCGCATTGATATAATAATCTCGGTCAGGCATTGTGGGGCGCGGGTCTATTCTAATATCAAACCAATTCTTATCAAACGGTCGCTGACCTTTAGGTACAATCCTGATCGAGTAAGTTGATGTTTCTGCACCCATAATATCGCTAAACTCACCAAATACATCATTGGCAAACATACCAATAGTATTTATAGGGCTTTCGTCGCTTCGAACGATAAGCTCAGCAATTAGTTCAGAAAAATGAAGATCTTCTGAACTCAAATTAAAATCATTTTCTACAACATCCATTAATTCCTTGAATACAGTTAATACGTTTCTGGCAGAATTTCCCTCCGCAGCGAGTAACCGTCGATTGCTATCCAAATGTATATGGCAATTATTTTTAAATGCAATTACACCTTCTAGATAAACTCTAGAACCTGTTTGTGTTGGAGCTGACAGGCTAGGCATGCCGTACTTTCTCTTTTTTAAAGACTCTACTATTTCAGGATAAGTAAGTGGGAATATTATCCTATTAAACGCTGATGATATCCGATATCTTTGAGGGATTAAACTCAGATTGCTGGGCATTTTGACCACCACATACCCTCATCAACTACAACCAATTTAAGTTCTTTGGTCATATTCATTTGGATTCTCATTATCCGTTGCCAGGTGTTGATTTTCTTCTGTGAATGGTGATTGCCTTTTTGGCCTTTTTGGCAAATCCTTTTTTTCAGCACCTCCGGATAGAAAAGAACCTTCCTGGAACAGTTCAGCTCGGTGGAGATTCCTTGTTTGGTATAGCTTTCGTCTACCGGTGGTGACGCTACCATTTGAACTTTGCCCTAGTGCTCTGTAACATTAATTCTGCAAATTAATGTAATGCCTTTGTAGTTTCTGTCTTGCATTATCTTTGTTGAATTTCCACCTCACAGTTGCACCGATTGAATTCCTCTCGCGCTCCCAAGCGCC